>Ga0075520_1000395_pt1 | contig 18748 bp, 14 predicted proteins | sample NGEPerB_FD_75100 | JGI IMG/M metagenome (GOLD analysis project Ga0075520, IMG submission 75100) | Arctic peat soil microbial communities from the Barrow Environmental Observatory site, Barrow, Alaska, USA - NGEE PermafrostAB12-B | ecosystem: Environmental > Terrestrial > Soil > Wetlands > Peat ... | reverse complement strand
GGATAGTAAGTCTTGCTGCCTGTGATTCAGTGTGCAGAGTGCAAGGGCAGAGGGTCGTGTGGGACTGAATGCAACATGAATCACCCTTTGCCGAGTCGTGAATGAATTCAAGCGGTTAGCTGGCCGAGAACCTCGGCGAATAGAGTCCCTCGCGGTGACCGTTGTGTCTGACCGGACGGAACGGTCGACACGTGAGGAATTGTGAGCCTTTTTGGACTCCCCGTACGTCCTGACACACGGGCTACGTGCGCTTCGGACTCGCCAACTCTCGTTTGCCGCCGAACTGTCTCCGTGCCCGCGTGGGTTTGATGCACCGAAATCTGGAGGCTTCATGAATTGTTCGGCAATTTTGCGGACAGGCCTTGTAGTGGCCTTGCTAGCCCTCGCTGGGGGCTGCAGTAGCAACGACAAAGCTAACGTCTCTTCTTCTGGAGGTAGCAACTCAACGGGCGGCGCAGGGACGAGCGGCGGCGGCACGAGTAGCGCCGGTAACTCGAGTGCGTCGGGCGGCGACACAGCGACGGCTGGAACTAGCGCTGCGGCAGGCGCCGGTGGAACGAACGTCGCCGGTGGGACGAGTGCTGGCGGGACGAGCGGCGGCGCCGCGAACACTCCGTACGTCTACTTCGTCAAGCAAGCCAATGGCACGACGACGGCTAGTCTTGCTGGCGGAGTCATTACCGTTAACAGCGCTTACAGCTCATCGGGCAATGCATTCAAATACGTGGCGCCCAACTACTACGGAACCAACAGCAACGGCTTCATCGTGCTCCCCACTACCCTGAGCGGCGATTTTAGCATTACGGCCCAGGTGATCATCACTACGCAAAACAAGGCCAACGCTGTCTGCGGAATCGGCCTTGGCTTGACCACCGGTTTCAACGCGACGGACATGTATGCCTATGCGCTGATGCGCAATTCGAACAACTCGACCAACGGCTACTATGTCAGTGGTGCGGGCGCACTAACGGCGGCAGCTCCCTCCGTCGCGTTCACCAACGGCACCCCACTGCAATTGACGTTTAGCCGCAACGGCAGCAACGTGACGCTGAGCGCCGGCCCTGTCGGCGGCACCCCAACCACGCAGACGGTTGCCGCAAGTGCCTTGACCGATGGGACTACCGTCTATGGCGCGGGCGCAGTTTACCCCGCCATTTCGTTCAATAACGTAGCGGCCACGATCACGAAACTTCTGATCACCGACGCAAGTGGCGCAACCGTCTATGACTCTGACTCGGGAACCCTAGTCACTTACATTCCGGCGTCACTCACGCTCTCTCAATCTGCGGCGAGCATGAAGAAGGGCGCGTCCACTTCCGTTATCGCCACTGCTGCGGCCATCGGGGGCGCCGTTTCCGGAGTGACGGCTGTGGCAGCGGATCCCACGATCGTGGACGTTGCCGTCACCAATGGCGCTACGAATTCGACCATCAACCTGACCGGGCTCAAGGGGGGCGTCACCACGCTGACAATCACCAACACGGGTGATACCAGTACCGTAGCGAACACGAAGACAGTCACCATATCGGTCAATGACTACCCGACCAGCGACACCTATGGCTCACTAGCGACGGTCGCCTATCCGGTTCCAGGTGCAACGAATGCCTACGCCGATGGTGAACTCGCACTCACCTTTGACAGCGTGCCCACCCTCAACACGGGCGGATCGATCAAGATATTCAAGCTCTTGGATGCTACCGAGGTTGACAGCGTTTCTTTCTCCGGAGAGACGCAGATTTACGGAACGACGACGATGAACGTCGGTTCGCAGTTGGCCCGCGTTAGTGGCAATACCGTTTACTTTGCGCCCCATCTCGGCAAACTTGCCTACGGCACCGCCTACTACGTCGTGGTTCCGACGACCTCAATCACAGGCACACTCAACGGCACCGCGTTCGGCGGTTTGTCCAATTCGAGCACAGTCGCTACCTGGAACTTCACGACGGGGGCGGCGCCCACCTTAGATGCCACCAACGTGACCGTCGACGGTTCGCAAAGTAGCGCGGCCAATTTCCGCACCGTTCAGGGCGCGCTCAACGGCATTACGACAAGCCTTTCCATGGCTACGACTGTGACAATCAACGTGGCGGCCGGAACGTACAACGAGCTGCTTCGCTATACGGGCGGCCTTGGCACCGGGCAGACCATCAGAATTGCAGGACCCACTGGCAATAACAAGGGTGATACCTGCGTCATACAATGGGCCAATGGCAACGGGATGAACGGAAGCACGCAGGCGCGCCCGACCTTCTACTTTAACGGGGCGAATCTGGTGCTCGAGAATATTACCCTCAAAAATACGGCTTTGCGTTCCGTGGTCAGCCAAGCCGAGACGCTCTATTTTGCAGGTGGTGCGACAGGCACGACCTTGGCTGCGCATAACTGTTCATTCTACAGTAACCAGGACACCCTTCAGACGTCAGGTCGTAACTGGTTCTACAATTGTCACATTGAAGGGAATGTCGACTTCCTGTGGGGAACGGCGGATGCGGCGCTATTCGAGAATTGCGACATGCGGTTCGTCAATGACCTCGCCGGCGCGGCCGCAACCTACGGCCTTGTCGTGGCTCGCACGGGTACAACCATTGCGGCTGGCGCAAGCGGTACCCTCGGCAAAGGCTACGTGGTGCTCAACTCCTCCGTTAGTGTCGACGCCAACGTCACTGCCTATTTCGGACGTGATGCCGGAACGGGTGCCTATTACGACCAAGTAGCTTTGGTGAATGTGACCTTCAGTGGAGCGGGCACCATCGGCACCGGGCTTTGGAACACTACGACCGCACCGCTAAGCATCGGCGACGCAAGTTACGTCGGCTGGAAGTCTGCGGGCTGCGGCGGGCTCAATATCGCCTCGCTCACGACTGCCACGGGGACCTCGGCAACCATCGCAGAACAGGCCACTGAGTTCGACACCCGTGACCACATTCTGAACCGCGTAGTCACCGTAACCAGCGGCACACCCAGCGGGTACCAGGCAGTTGCGACCCCATGGGACGTGACGTCACTGGCCACTGCTTGGGGTGCTCCCTGAGCGGCCATTACCAAGCTGACCGTCGCCCCCACGCCGATATTAAGGGGTCACCTGTGTTTGGACTTGCGCAAGTGAGCGTATGTTTTGATAGGCGGGGTATTATTGGGGACGGAATGCTTCGACCAATTCCTGATAGCCGTGGAGGCCGTGGCAATCCTCAGGTGGGCAAGTGCGCGCAGGTCCAACCCATGGCCTCATTGATGATGTAATGAAATTCAGCCAGCGTAATATTGGCCAGAACCAATAACCGTCGCCACACCGCGGGCTCGACGTGGCGCAGCGTCACGTCGAGTTGGAATACGGAATTGTTCGGTGTGCGTTTGCGGGCGGCCTGACGCTCAAGCGTTTTCGGTTATGTACTCAGGGCTACCATTTGACAATCAGGTAAGTAACCGGGCCGTTTCCGCCAAAGCGCGGTAGGTTGGGCGGCTTCCAACCCTTTACCGCTCCAATGAGGACCTCGGCTTCGGTCTTATCGTCGAACACCGTCGCCGTTCCGCCTCGGGCAGCGGACTGCAGACTCACGACCTCGCACCCATACCCGTGTGACTGAATCGATTCGATGATCTCGGTAATGATGGGTAGGCGCGCTCCGTCGGAGATTACCACTGCGAGCACAAGGAATCTGATACCTGTCCGATTTGCGGCTGCCAGCACACCATCGTACCAATCCGCTTTGATGCCATCGGCGAGAGCTCGCTGTTGTTGTTGCACACGTTCTTCACGTTGCGTTTGTGCATCTTGCTTAGCCTGAGCCTCTGCTTCCCGCCCAGCCTTCTCGCGCTGTTCCTGCTCGTTCCTTAGCTCCGCAGCGGTTAGGCGTTTCTTCTCTTCGGCCATTCGAAACTTCCTTTCACCAAAGGCCCCATACCACCTTTGGACGGTCGACTTGGAATGAACCGATAAATGCCGCAATTCTCTGACTATATGCATTGTAAGGCCGGTCTATGCTGCGCGCCGACAAGCCCCCAAATAACCCTACGGCAGATCGAGCGTCTGTTGCTTGTTGAACAATCGACCCAGCGTGAACCCCCGCTACTTAGTCCAATGACGAGTTTGGCGCTCTACCCCGTCCCGTTCACTCGTGTCGGTGGTATCCGTCGAGGATTAGCGAAGTGCCCGTGGGCCGAATCTTGTTTCCATTGTATCCATTTCCATCCTGCGGGCGTCTGTCGAGTGAGCCGGGTTCATGTAATCGGTCTACAAGAGGAAATCTTGACGTCTACGAACATACTCTCCGCTAAAGAACAGGCGCTTGTCGGTATTGGGGCTGCGATTGTGGCCGGGTGTCAACCCTGTACAACTCGTCTGATCCGGTCGGCGCGCGCCGCGGGTGCTTGTGAACGCAGCATTCGGCTCGCAATCGAATCAGGGCGATCTGCAAGTACCAGTGCAATTGAGGCCATGGCGCTTTGGGCGGAGCGCGAGCAAGGGCAGGCACCGGTGCTCGATGAAACGTTTCGTTTGGAAAAGGAAAAGCTAGTCGCGCTCATTGAGGCAGGCGCCACGTTTGCCGCCCATTCGACTGCAACGCTCGACAGTCAATTGTTGAATGCCCAGGCTTATGACTGGACAAATGTTCAAATAGCAGAGGCACTCAGCGTGGCGTCTACCGTGGCGAGGACCGCCGCGGATAAGGTTGAAGCGGCGGCGGCTCGTGTTGGTTTTCCCTTCGCAAAGTGGGATAATTCTTGCTGCAGCGATCCACGCGCGGCAGACGCAATGCGGGCGCCCGTATCAGGCGGCTGTGATTGCGCAAAAAGTGCACCGGGCACATGAATAATTCCCGTGCCGGTGTGACAGAAAGAAGATGGCCGGCGCGGGGTGACTCGCGGTGTAAAACCGTGCAATCGTCTGTCGCCGTGAACACACCGGAACCGCTCGATTTGGGCCGATATCGCGAGCCCCTGCTCGGTCATATTCGAAGTATCGTGAGAAATGAAGCCGAAGCCGAAGACGTGCTTCAAGAAGTATTCGTAAGAGCGCATCAGAGCGTTTCTAAGACCCCAACAAACAGGACACTGGACGGGCAGATTAGTGGATAGGCCCCTTGTAGTCGGGCGGTCTAAGGCGAACAATTGATTCCACTTGCAGTCATGACCATACGGCCAGCCTTTCTTCGTCAAATGTCCAATCGCACGAGTAAGACGCTTTGGGTGGCGCTTGGGGTTCTGAGTCTAATATCCGGAATTGCAATCATAGGCGTGCCCCTAGCGCTGGCATCGCTTTACGGGTTGCCACGGTGGCGTGCGGTACTTCGCCTCATCGGCGCGCGAGATGTCGTAATTGGTACTGGCTTACTGATTAGCTCCGATTGGCCATGGTTCATGTGGGCTCGCAGTACCTCGGATGCGATTGACGCCGTGCTGATAGTACTTGAGGGATTTCGAAGCGGACATTTTGTCGAAGCCGCTCTTAAATTTGCCGTGGGATGCGGCGTAGTGGTCATATCTGGCACATTGGCTTGGAATGCAACAAAGGCCGTCCGTACGTCGCGCGTGGATCCCACGAGTTGAATTGCATCCAGGCTAAGATTGATTGAGAATTGTTTGCGTAGAAAAATGCACAAATGTGCACCTGGTACGGCTCTCGGCTACGCACGCCAATTGTGGGCTTCAATGGACTTCCGCAGGGTGACGAGCGGTGTCAGTTTACGAGTACGTAAGCTTTCACATGCAGGAGGGACGGGGACCATCGCATAAAAGCGCCGCTTATGTTGAGCTCGGCATAAGCGGCGGTTGTGTGACACTTGCACGGTGACGGTGCAACCGGGCTGAACGGTTACGGATCACAGGCAATTCCCAGATCGAGTGCTGCGGCCGCAAGACTGTTATCGAAAGACCAAAGCAGTGCCTTGCCTAGCAAAGCGCTAGCAACAAGCTCCGCGTCAACCCAACCCACGCCCCTGCGAACCAACTTATAGCGTCGAATCATGGCCAAGACATGCGGATAGTCCGGACGCTCCGCGTTTGGTAATTGTTGCAGCAATTTTTCCTCAGCAACCGCAAGGCCGCCGAGCACGAGTTCGCCGATTACAAGCGGGTGCACCAGCACCAAACCGGCAACACCCAAGAGTTCGCCCAAAGAGCTTGCGGCGGCGCGGCCAGCAAAGAAGCCGCGCCAGACAGACGTGTCAACGACGACCGGTTTCATGGGCGGCGGCGTGGTGTCTTCTTGAGATTGGGCAGGCGCCCTTCGAGCGCACGCAACCGTACGCGCGCCTGCTTCTCAAGTAGCGCGCGCAAACCCATCTCCAAGAGCTCTGTCTTGGTTCTTGCACCTGTCGCTTTCAGGGCTTGGCCTACGAGCGAGTCGTCCAGATTGAGAGTTGTTCTCATGCATACAATTAAGACCGATCGTATGCATGGGTCAAGCAACGGGTACCGTTTAGCGGGCCCCGTTGCAGTCACAGGATCTGTATCAGAGGAACTTGAGTGGAGCCGTGGGGGATCGAACCCCAGACCTCCGCACTGCCAGGCCGGCCGGGAGCCAGTCTAGACGAGAAAACAGCGGAAAAACGAGACATTTCGGCATGCCTGTCCACATGTGTCCAACCCCGTCCTGAGCAATTCGGCCAAACCTCGGCTATTGCCGAACGCCCCATAGATGCCGCCATAGCCCCCGGCGACGTCCGCGCGCATGTCTGCAACTCGCGGGACGACATGCAGGGCGAAGACCTAATCGGAACAGCGTTAACGGAAGCATTCTTGCGCGCGATTAGCGCTAGCGATTTTGACACAGCCAATCGCGTCAAGGCGAAGCTGGACGACTGGCGCGCGAGAAACACTTGAACACTTAGCTTCGAAACAAGTGGGCGGGTGCGGCTGGAACCGCCCGACCCCGGTAAGGGCGGCCGGCCAGTGTTGCGCTTACTTCGGGGAGCAGGTTGTCAGCGCGACTATGGGTTGGACAGGGCCAGCCACGGTGCTCGGTCGCCGCGCCGGAGCTTGACGCGCTACCTCTGGAGTTCCGTTTCAGGACTTCGACCTGCTTTCCCGATCGCCGAATCGGACGCGGACCGGTGGAACGAGCTGGCGGTGCCAATGAGACACCATCGGGCTGAACATGACGTCGGGATGTCACCGCACATCCGCGAATTCTTCAAGGATTCCGCTGCGCGGCTCTCGCAATTCGTGGACGAATTGGTTGAGGCACATCATAATCTTTTGTTCACTGTCACCCCTTCTATTAGGCCTTCGTAGAGGAACTGGTTCGCCTTGTCTAGCTGAGCGGGACGTCGTCCAGCGGATATCGTGATACCCTTTTTGCCGTGCAGATGCGCTTCTATATCGATCCAGAAACCGGGCAAGCGCATATTCGCCTGCACGACGTCACAGAATCTGAAGTCGAGCAAGTTCTAGAAAGACCCAGCGAGGATCGAGCGGGCCGCGAAGGCTCCCGCGTTGCGATCGGTCAGACGCGTGGCGGTCGTTGCCTTCGAGTTATTTACGTTACCGACCCGGTACCGAACAGTATTTTCATTATCACGGCCTACGAACTGCAAGGCAAGCCTCTGGCCGCATTTAGGCGACGACGCAGAAAGAAGCACTCCCCATGAATGAAAATAGATTTCCTCCAGGTTGGGACGAAGCGCGCGTTAGCAAGGTGCTCTCACATTACGATTCTCAGTCTGAAGAAGAAGCCGTAGCCGAAGACGAGGCGGCAGCTGAAGGCACGATGGAAACGGTTATGACCGTGCCCAAGCCACTTGTGCCGGCAGTGCGGGAGCTGATCGCAAAGCACCAACGCGCGGGCGGTGGTGGCGGAACATGATCAAAGCGAAAAGAGTATCCGCCAAGTAGCCCTGCTGAGCGTCATGACCTTCTGGACTTTTCTGCGCGATGATTCGACAAGCTGGAAACCAAAGCAGAAATCGGTCATGGTGACCGTTCGGTCGATGGTTGGTTTTGAGCGGGCTATCCATTGAGTGTGACCACGATCGACCCCGTAAGGTGCAATAATCGGATCGACTGCAATTATGCCGCATCCCGATAGTAGTAGTTCAAGACTCCACCCACCCGCTCACGACGCCTTACTATACCTAGGTCGGTGTTTGCATTGGCAGCAAGCGGTTCGATGAGGCGATTACCGAGTCCTTGGTGATTCCTTCCCTGGTGAAAATGGGTGACGTACTCGGCTAGAAGGTGTCGCAAGTGTCGTTCGCCAAGCGGAATCACGCGTGACAGACATTCGCCGCGTACTGACCGAATCCATCGCTCGGCGTAGGAATTCAGATCGGGACTCCGTGCAGGCAACCGGACGACATTCACCCCAGACCCATTGAGCATTTCGCGAAACGCCCGCGTGTAGAGCGGATCGCGGTCAAGAATCAGATACTTCGTATGCTTGAGGAACCCATCAACGCTGTCGGTAAGGTTGCGCGCGATTTGCTTCATCCACGCTTCGCTCGGCTGATTCGTGATCCCTGCGATGTGAACCCGTCGCGTTCCGATGTCGATGACGAAAAACACGATGTATCGAACAAGCCCAAAGCCGCGCAGCACCTCGACAGTAAAGAAATCGGCTCCGGCGATTGCTCCAAGATGAGACTTGATGAACGTGCTCCAACTGGTGTGACGTCCGCGTTCGGGCGCAGGTTCGAGTCCGTGCGCAAGCAGCGTGTTCTTGATAGTGTTGCGCGCGACTTCATGGCCCAGATTTTAGAGAGCCCCGCGGAGCCGCGTGTAGCCCCACGTTGGATTCTCCCGGGCCAGTTGAACGATGATCTCGGTAATGTCCTGCTTCGTGCGTGGCCGTCCGGGTCCGCGTTTCTTGGATCCGTCGTACTTGGCAGCAACTAGATTGCGATACCAACGCAGCAGCGTGTCTGGTGTGACAATCGTCCCGAGCGCGGCAAGCGCTGACCGGCCGACAGCCTTGGCTTTCTCGGCGAGGCGACGGCGCTTCACGTCGGTCCACCGAATGCGCTTCTTGCCAAGCTGCTCACGAAGTGATTGATTCTCGGCCTGGAGGTACTCGATGACTGCCTGCTGGTGTCGGTTGACCCATCCGGCAAGGGCAAATAGGACAACTTGGAGGTAGAGGTTCATGAGCGGTGGTCGCTGGATGGCAGCAGATAGCACGCCGATTCCCCACAAATTGCAATCGATCGATTAATTGCACTAAACGAGTTCGGTGCTCGCACCGGCGCTTATCCGCACGATCACGAGTTTGCGCTGTCCCTCAATAGGCGACCGAGAGACTCGAGTACCGTTGCCAGTGTCAACGCCGTTTCCTTGGGCGCTTCGACACGCAGACCGCCGTCCTCGGTTTGACTGATTCGCAACTGCTCGAAAAGCTTCTGCACTTCATGAGGTCTCGGAAGGCCCTCGGGTGTGCGCCGATCGGGTTCTTCGACGGGCACTCGATTGGATGCATCGGCAGCGGTGGATTCGGTAGCCGCGAGCCATTGAGCACCGGAGGTCTCTTCAATCATTGGTGAGGTTACGACGGATGCGACAGCGACTTCGGCAACCACGTCCGTGTCAGCCACATCTTGGAGTTCGCTCGTCGTGTCGTCAGGGGGCGCGTCCGATTCTACGGGCTGCGTGGACTTGACCTTGGGCGCATCGGGCAACGTTTGATCGAGCAGTCGGCGCACTTCCGCCGCAAAAGAGGCCTCACCTTCGAAGCGCACTTCGTTAGTGGTTCCATCGAACACGCCTTTGAACAAGACTCGCTTCGAGTCGACGATGCTTGCAATGCGCGCTTCGATGCTGCCCTCGGAAACGAGATTGTACACGTCGATCGGTTGCTTTTGCCCAAGTCGATAAATGCGGCCGATTCTCTGCTCGAGCACCGCCGGGTTCCAAGGTTGCTCCAGATTGATACATGCATTCGCAGCGTGCTGCAGATTGAGGCCAACACCACCGGCGTCCGTCAAGAAGAGGAGCACGGCGTTCGGGTCATCGTGAAATTCTACGAGACTCTGCGTCCGCAGCTTCGACGTTTCCGCGCCTGTAAAGAATAGTGAGCGTTTGCCCTGGCTACGCAGCAGGTCCGAAACGGCCCAATCTGCTAACCTAAGCATGCGCCGCCATTGGCTGAAGATGACCACTTTGCGGCCCTGGTCGTTCACCAATGCTTCTACGAGATTTCTGAGTTCGAATAACTTTGGCGCAAAGAGCCCGTCGAGCAGCGCCGCCGTTGGCGGGTGACCGGCGAGGCTCGGCCAGAGCTCCTCGAATTGCAGCTGAGCCAGACCGTTGGCAATGATTCGCTGTGTGTTCATTAGCTGCATCAGGCGCAAGAACTCCGCCTGCTTCAGGGGCCTGCGTTGGGCAATCGCCGCGAGTTGCGCGATAGGTGGACTCAGCGACGCATGTTCGCCCTCCTGTTCGCGAGTCATCGGCACGGACACGCGAGTATCTGTACGCCCCGGCAATTGAGCGAGCACTTCTTGACGCAAGCGCCGTACCACACAGTGGTCGATGCGCTGGCGCAAGGTCTCGAGATTGCGCGCCCCGACGCGGGCTTTCATGCCGTCACCCTCGTAGCGGATGTGCCACGCGGGCAGTCGCCACTTGGGCGCGAGCGCCGTATCGTCCACCCAATCGAGAATCGAGGCCAGATCGTCCAATCGGTTTTCCATGGGTGTGCCCGTAAGTACAAGTCGACGCTGCGCTTGCAAAGCCTTCACGTACACCGCAGATTTCGTCGCATAGTTCTTGATACGCTGCGCTTCATCCAGAATGACGAACTCGTGTGAAAAGTCGGCAATACGGTCGAACTCGCGTAGCAGCAGCTCATAATTGACGATCACGAAGCCACGCTTGAACTTCTCGTAGGTTTGTCGTCGCTCTTCTGTGTTGCCGTCGACCATGGCGACAGGCACGTCCGTGGTCGCTTGCCATTCACGCAACCATTGTGGCTTGAGCGAGGCCGGCGTTATCACCAGGCCGCGTTTGACCTTGCCGCAGTGAAACAACGCATGACAACAGGCAATGGCCTGCGTGGTCTTGCCGAGACCCATGTCGTCCGCGAGTAAGAGCCGCCCCCGTTCGAGGAAGCGCTTGACCCCTTCAAGTTGATACGGGTAGAGGTGGCGTTTGAGTCCCTTCAAGTGTGTCAGTGCCAAACGCGCTTCGACTTCGGTCGCGCATCGGCGTTCAGCCACCTCGAGTTCCGCCGCAAGCAGCGCCTTGACATCAGGACCGGCTGATAACGCGGCCCGTGATCTGCCTTGTCTTTGCACTTGGCCCAGGAGACCGTGCAAGAGGGCACCACGCAGCTTGGAATCTCCCAACTGCGACAAGTCCACGCAGCCGTTGCTCTTGAATCCTTTCAGGGAACGACGACCGCTGAGACGAAGACCCAGCAATCGATCCCCCGAACCCACGAGAGGAATCACCGGATTCCACGCGACATCATCAGGTTGAGCATCACCCGAGCGGGCGCTTTCTCGCTCGGCTGCAGCAACTCGCTTGGGCTTATCGAATACGTGAGCAACTGCCGTGAGCAGGTGTTTGCAGAGGCCGAGGCCCCCCTTGAGAAAGTCCGGGCAATCGCATTGGCCACGAAGTGGCGCGACACTCAGAAGCACGGTTTCGTAAGGTCGTGGTTCATGTCGTTTTCGTATGGCGCCATTGCCATTCATAGGCCGCGCAATCGTGTACTGCCCAAGGGTCGCTCTTTCTGGACTTTGCTTCACGAAAAGCCCGTCTGACTCGATATTCTGCATGCGGCGGTGCAGCGCCTCGATGGCCGCGCGCCGCACTGGAAAATCGGCCCCTTCGGTGACAGCAATGACATGCGCAGCAATCAACTCTCCCGGTACAGGCGCGAATCGGCGCTCCGCATAATCCTTCAACCAAAGTCGCGTCTCTTCGAGTGGCAAATCGCTGGTCGAATCCATTGGGGTGCACGACCATACTGCATCGAATGGACTAGGCTAGTGAGTTCCTCGCAGAAATTTCGGAACTCCCAGAATTTCCCTGCAGCGCACGCGCGCAGGGCCGGGACATTAGTATTCTCGGCATGGGCGTTTGATGCGACTCTGAGGTGAGAGACCTTCTGCTCGAGTTGTCCCCACCATAAACTCGTCGCCAGCGAAATCCTTGAAGAAATCACGCAGGCGTGCTCAAGCTGCGAGGCGATGTTTAACGTGCTCGCAAGCCTCCTCGGAGCCGCCCTTGAGAATCTAGCTCTGCGCCACCAAATCGGGGTTCTGAAGCGAACACTTGGTACGAGGCGTGTTTGCCTCAAACCATCCGACCGGAAGTTGTGGGTAGTTCTATCTCGTGTTTGGTCCGGATGGCAGCAGATCCTCGCCATCGTGCAGCCGGCCACCGCCATCCGTTGGCATCGCGAAGGGTTTCGCCATTTCTGGACGCAAAAGAGCCGTCGCCGAAACGGACGCCCTGAATTGGACCGCGAAGTGCGCGCTTTGATTCGTAAGATGTCAACCTCCAATCCAACCTGGGGAGCACCTCGGATTCGAAATGAGCTAGCCAAAATAGGCATCGAAGTGTCCCGGTCGACCGTGGCCAAGTACATGGTTCGGCAGAGGAAACCACCGTCGCCAACCTGGAGGGCTTTCTTGGACAACCACGTTAAGGACTTGGTTTCACTCGACTTCTTCGTAGTTCCGACGGCCACCTTCCGAGTCCTGTTCGTTCTGCTCATCCTCGCGCATGACCGGCGGCGCGTTGTGCATTTCAATGTCACCAGTAATCCTAGCGCGGAGTGGACGGCGCAGCAGGTCGTGCAGGCGTTTCCCGACGACAGAATTCCACGCTATTTGCTACGGGATCGCGACTGTATCTATGGGAAGTATTTCCGTCGTCGAGTCAAGAACTTGGGGATGAAGGAAGTTCTCACTGCGGCGCGATCCCCTTGGCAAAATCCATACGTCGAACGGCTGATCGGTTCCATACGGCGGGAATGCCTGGACCATGTGATCGTGCTGAATGAGCGGCACCTGCGTCGCGTGCTGCGCAGTTACTTCCAATACTACCATCGGTCACGTTGCCATTTATCGCTGGACGGCGACGCCCCCGAGTCGAGACCTGTGCAGCGACCTGAATTGGGGCAGGTAGTTGAACTGCCCGAAGTCGGTGGTCTGCACCATCGCTACGTGAGGAAAGCGGCATAATTTACCGGCGGATGGGTTTTTGGTAACCACACCGCCATTTGCGCCCTGATGGCTATCGGCCTTAAAATGGCTGGGGTCATTACGGCACGCAAAGCCGCGCCATCACAGATACTCTCGGCCACCGCACACAGCACGAGGATTGCAGCCCCCACGATGCCCACTCTTTGCAGTGAGGACTCAATCGTCGACCATCCCACGCCGACCATTAGCCAAACCAAAGCAGCCGCGGCAGCGACGGAGCAGACTGCTTTTACGATAATTGCACGCACGTTCAGAGGAATCGAGATAGGTATACCCACGGGCATCGTCAAGACTTGCGAGCGATGCGGTCTTGACCGCCCGCCAGGGCTCGGTTACTATATCCTCTAATCCGAATGAAAGGATATGAAGCTCTCCCAAACGGTCGGAACGCTGCAATTGCTGGGCGATGAAAGCCGTTTGCGGCTCTGTGCGCTGCTTGGCGCGCGGGAGCTCTGCGTTTCGGACCTCGTTCGCGTGACCGGGATTTCGCAATCTCGAGTTTCAACGCATCTCGGGCGCCTCAGGGAAGCGGGCTTCGTGCGCGACAGGCCGCAGGGCGCGCAATGTTATTACGCCCTGGCGACTGAGAGCATGCCGGGCGCGGCGCGGGCATTGCTCGAAGAGGTCGCCAATTCGCAAGACCCGACGCTGGTGGGTGATCAGAAGCGCCTCGTCGAGCTGGATGCCGAACGGCGCGGCGACCTTCCTGATTCCGCGTTGGACGATCTCGAACGCTACTATTCGCCGGGCCGCAGTTGGCAATCTTTGGCAGCGGGCATCGCCGCCATGCTCAGGCTCGGGGATGTACTCGACGTGGGCACGGGCGACGGCTCGGCGGCGCATGCACTGGCGCCCTACTGCCACTCGCTCACTTGCGTCGATATCAGCGCGCGAATTGTCGATATGGCGCGACAAAGGCTGGCCTCCTTTGAACACGTGAGTACCCAAGTGGCCGACGTACACAATCTGCCATTTCGTGCGGCGAGTTTCGACGCTGTGCTTATGTTCCACACACTGACCTATGCCGAACAACCCGGGTCAGCTCTCAAGGAATGTGCGCGGGTGCTGCGCCCGGGTGGGCGCCTGGTGCTGCTGTGTCTCGACGCGCACCAGCAGAGCGACGTATCGGCGCGCTACGGCGAACGACACCCTGGATTTTCCCCCAAAACTCTGCGTCGGCTAGTGTCCGGCGCTGGCCTAAACGTCGGGGCCTGTCACGTTGCCTGCCGCGAGTCCAAAAAAACCCACTTGCAAGTAGTTCTAGCCACTGCCGACAAGCCGAAGCAGATGGCTCGCGTTGCTGGTAGGGTCAAGTCGAACTAAAACAATTCGCCAATAAGCATCCAATGTCAAACCAAGAGACCTTCCGCAAAATACTCCAGGAACGCATCGTCATCATCGACGGGGCCATGGGGACTACCATCCGCACCTACGGGGCAACGGAAGCGGATATCCGCGGCGAACGATTCAAGGGCTCCTCAAAGGAACTCCTGAATAATGGCGACCTATTTACTCTGACCCAGCCCAAGCTGATCGGCGACATTCATCGCCGATTTTTAGAAGCAGGCGCCGACATCATCGAAACCAATACCTTCGGGGCCACCAGCATCACTCAAAGTGAGTTTTTCGTGGATGACCCCCGGGAACGTGGTGGGCGAAAGGACCCCGAATTTTATCAGAAGATCATCGATGACGCTGCGTTGAATGAACTCGCTTGGGATATCAACGAGCAATCCGCGCGTCAATGCCGCGAGTGGGCGGATCGCGTGGCCAACGCAGATACTCGGCCTCGCTTCGTTGCGGGTGCCCTTGGCCCGCTCACCGTCTCGCTATCGAACTCACCAGACGCCGACGACGCCGGCTTTCGCGTGATTACCTTCGATCAAGTCAAAGCAGCCTATGTCCACCAAGCTAAAGCGTTGATTGCCGGGGGTTCGGACATGCTGCTGGTCGAAACCATATTCGACTCGCTCAATGCCAAGGCGGCGCTCGTAGCAATTCGCGAGGTGTTCGATGAATTGGGCAGTGAGTTGCCAGTCCTGATTTCGGCCGCCGTCGGGCGCGGCGGCGAGACGATGATCTCGGCGCAGACGGTCGAAGCTCTGTGGCACGCGGTGCAACACATCAAGCCCCTGGCGATTGGCCTCAATTGTTCGCTCGGGCCCGATTTGATGTACCCGTTCCTCTCCGAGCTGTCCGAGAAATCGAACGCGGCAATTTCCTGTTACCCGAATGCTGGGTTACCGAACCCACTGTCCGTTACCGGTTTCGACTTGGGGCCCGCGGACATGGCGCGCCACATGACGCAATTTGCCGATGCGGGCCTGATCAATATCGCGGGAGGGTGTTGCGGTAACACGCCCGAGCACATTGCGGCGATAGCCCAAGCACTGCAGCATAAAGAGCCGCGCCCCTGGCGGGATGTCGAGGTTGCTCCAGCTCCCACCTCCGCGCTGAGCATCGAGACAACGCCTCGCCCACTGCGGCTGTCGGGTTCGCAGCCCTTCACGCAGCAATTCGGTGCCTACTTGATGATTGGCGAGCGCACCAATGTCGCGGGCTCGCCGAAGTTCGCCAAGCTGATCAAAGAGGGAAAATACGAGGAGGCTGTTGGTGTGGCACGCCAGCAAGTCGAGAACGGTGCCAGCGTCATCGACATTTGCATGGATGAGGGCATGATCGACGGCGTTGCGGCAATGACGCGCTTCCTGCAATTGCTTGGCAGCGAACCCGAGGTCGCCAAGGTGCCCTTCATGGTCGACTCATCGAAGTGGGAAGTGATTGAAGCCGGGCTCAAGTGCTTGCAAGGCAAAGGAATCGTCAATTCGATTTCAATGAAGGAGGGCGAAGTCAAGTTTCGCGGAAACGCTAAGAAAGTGCTCAAATACGGCGCGGCCGTGGTCGTGATGGCGTTCGACGAGAACGGGCAGGCTGCGTCATATGCCGAGAAAATCCGGATCTGCGAACGCGCGTATCGCATTTTGACCGAGGACGTCGGCTTTCCGCCGGAGGATATTATCTTCGACCCGAACGTTCTAACGGTCGCAACGGGGATGGAAGAGCACAATAACTACGCGGTTGACTTCATCAATGCAACGCGATGGATCAAGACCCATCTGCCGCACGCCAAGGTGAGCGGAGGCGTGTCCAATATTTCCTTCAGTTTTCGCGGTAACAACAAGGTGCGCGAGGCAATGCATTCGGCATTTCTCTACCATGCCATCCAGGCCGGAATGGACATGGGCATCGTCAACGCGGGCATGCTCGAGGTTTACGAAGAGATCGAGCCCAACCTCAAGGAGCGGGTCGAGGACGTGCTGCTCAACCGCCGCCCCGACGCGACCGAACGCCTCGTTCAATTGGGCGAACAACTGAAGGCGGACGGTGCCGGCGTTGCGGTCGATGAAAAGAAGACCGAAGAGTGGCGTCAGGGTACAGTCGAAGAGCGCCTTGCGCATGCCCTGGTCAAAGGCATCGATACGCACATTGCCGATGACACAGAGGAAGCCCGGGCCAAACTCGGACGACCGCTCTTGGTCATTGAGGGACCGCTGATGGATGGCATGAGCGTAGTTGGCGACCTCTTTGGCGCCGGCAAGATGTTTCTGCCTCAAGTAGTCAAATCCGCACGCGTCATGAAGAAGGCTGTGGCCTACCTGACACCCTTCATGGAGGCCGAAAAGGCGCAGCAACAAGCGGCAGGGCAAGTGGTCAAGGCACAGGGGAAAATCGTCCTCGCAACAGTCAAAGGGGACGTGCACGACATTGGGAAAAACATCGTCGGTGTCGTTCTTGCCTGCAACAATTATGAAGTCATCGACTTAGGGGTGATGGTCCCATGCGAGAAGATACTCGAGCGGGCTAAGCTTGAAAATGCAGATCTGATTGGACTCAGTGGGCTCATCACTCCGTCGCTCGACGAAATGCAGCATGTCGCCCGCGAGATGGAACGGCAGGGGTTCAAGTTGCCGCTGCTGATTGGCGGCGCAACGACCAGCAAGGCTCATACAGCCATCAAGATCGCCCCGCGTTACACGCAGCCGGTCGTGCACGTGCTCGACGCCAGCCGCGCCGTGCCCGTCGCGAGCAGCCTGCTGAGCGCCGAGGGCAAGGCGAATTTCGTTTCTCAACACCTGGCGGAATATGAACGGATCCGCGCCATGCACGCCGTTCCGCGGCACAAGCTTATTCGCATAGAGGAAGCCCGCCGCAGGCGGGAACCTATTCAGTGGCGCGCGGAGGATTTGCCCGAGCCGGAGTTCTTGGGCGTTCGCCTGTTGGACGAGTTTCCGCTTTCGACGCTGCGCGAATACATCGATTGGACACCGTTCTTTCACACTTGGGAGCTCAAGGGCATCTACCCTCAGATTTTCGAACACGAAACATACGGTGAGCAAGCACGAATACTCTTTACGGAAGCCAACGCGCTCCTCGATCGCATCGTCGCCGAGAAACTGATTACCGCCCGCGGTGTCTATGGCTTCTTTCCCGCCAACAGCTGCGGGGACGACGTCGAACTATACGGCGACTCAACGCGGGCCAACGTGCTCGATCGCTTCCATTTCCTTCGGCAACAAAAGGAAACGACCGAAAGCTTTCGTTCACTGGCGGATTTCATCGCGCCCAAGGAGACTGGGCTCAAGGATCACATCGGTGCCTTTGCCGTTACAACGGGCCTGGGCCTTTCGGAGTTGTGCGAAAGGTTTAGAGCCGAACGCGACGACTACAATGCGATTATGAGCGAGGCACTGGCCGATCGCCTCGCGGAGGCCTTTGCCGAATGTTTGCACAAGCAGGCGCGAATCGAATGGGGCTTCGGCCGTACGGAGAATCTGAGCAATGCCGAATTAATCCGCGAAGCCTACCGAGGCATTCGGCCGGCAGCGGGCTACCCCGCCTGTCCGGATCACACGGAAAAGGGCATTCTCTGGCGGTTACTCGACGTCGAGAAGAACACGGGCATGCGCCTCACCGAGTCGTTCGCAATGTGGCCGGGCTCGAGTGTGAGTGGGCTCTATTTTGCGCACCCAAAGTCACGTTACTTCACCGTCGGAAAGATCGACCGCGACCAGGTCTTGGACTATCACAAGCGCACAGGCATGACCGTAGCCGAAGTCGAGCGGTGGCTCAGCCCCAATCTCGGGTACGAACCCGCAGCCCAGTCCAAGTAAGCGGAATTGGAGCACAAATACTTGCCTCTTATATAGTGCATTTATTCGATCGACTTCAATTTATCCGGAATCGGCGTGCTATCTGCTGCCATCCTTCGGCGGCAGCTCATGAACCTCTACCTCCAATTTCTCCTATTCACCTTTGCCGGTTAGGTCAACCGACACCAGCAGGCGGTAATCGAATACCTGCAGGCCGAGAATCAAGCACTGCGCGAGCAACTTGGCAATAAGCGTATTCGATGGACTGATGCCCAACGTCGCCGACTAGCCGAAAAGGCCAAGGCCATCGGCCGGGCTGCGCTTCAAAAGCTTGGTACTGTCGTGACGCCCGACACGCTTCTGCGCTGGTATCGAAACCTGATTGCGGCCAAGTACGACGGATCCAAGCAACGTGGCCCGGGACGGCCGCCAACGAAGCTGGATATTGTCAGC
>Ga0075520_1000394_pt1 | contig 18769 bp, 18 predicted proteins | sample NGEPerB_FD_75100 | JGI IMG/M metagenome (GOLD analysis project Ga0075520, IMG submission 75100) | Arctic peat soil microbial communities from the Barrow Environmental Observatory site, Barrow, Alaska, USA - NGEE PermafrostAB12-B | ecosystem: Environmental > Terrestrial > Soil > Wetlands > Peat ... | reverse complement strand
CTAATCTGATAATTGGTTCCCGATGTTTCGTGCCGCGAAGCCCCTGCTGCACTTTTCAAAACAGTTTTTAATAATCATCCGCATTCCAATCAAGAAATAGTTATTAACAATGGGCTGCAACTTTGCGAAGGCAAACACACCTGAGATGAGGGGTCAATTCCCCTCACCTGCTCCATTCGACCAGTTGGAGATTTTTCGACGAGTTGCGTGCCGGATGATCGGAATAACTGAAAACCGGTTAATTCTGAAAACAGCCCTGTGGAAAATCAATACAACCGGAATTTCTCAACCAGGCGGATACCAGTTGGGCTGGAATCGTAAATTTTACTCGTGCTCCGTGATTTTGAATTTGGCTTCGTGAATTGCGTATCCCTGTTTCTCGAGATCCGCTTGAATCTCGGAGTGCTTCGCGCCCAACATTTCTGGCGCTAATTCCAAAGTATTTAAAAATTGCAGCAATCCAACTGTATCAAGCACCGGTTGCGATACAGAAGAAAATGGCTCGCCCGACGGCAAAAACAAATAGGTGCCTTTCTTGTTCGTCTGATAAACACCCACTGTCATAGTCAAAAAAGATAATCCGTATTCATCCAAACGCAAATATGGCGCGGTACGTTGCCCGGATTGTGATAAGCCATTGGGGTCAAGTCTCAACATTCAACAATTGGAGTTGATGCGGTGGTTGTTTTGCTGTTATGGGAATTGGCAGAAAAGGGGTCGGTTAATGGTATTGACATATTTAGTGTGTGTTAATTAGGTGTCGGCGGTCGGTCAGAAGGGACCAGTGATGGTCGAAACAAAGTTCCCCATGCTGAGGAATGGCAAACAACCTCAGCATGTCGAAGCAGGAAGCGATCATTGGATTGCTGGAAGCGGGCTGGAGTCAGCGGCGGATCGGCCGGGAGACGGGGTTTGCCGCAAGACGATTCGGCGCTACGCCCGTTTGAGAGCGGGGGCAAAGTCCTCCATTTCGATCCCCGGCTCTGGAGACCCAAAATCCCCCATTTGTTACGGATTTAATTGTCGTTGTACTTTGTCCGGAACTGGCGTCGTACGGCTTGGGACCGGCAATTTCTGCAATCGCCCGGTATGTTTTGCCAGGTCAATCGTCCAATGCGCTTTTGGGCGAGTCGAAGCGGCCCTTTTTTGCCATGGCATATCCAGTGCTCAGCAGGCCGCGGATGAATGTCAGTCTTTACCAGGCCGCTGCGGCGATGAACGCGCAGGCACGATGGCAGGAAATGATCACACAGAACCTTGCGGCCGGATCAGTGCCCGGATTTCGCAAGCAGGATATTTCCTTCTCGGCAGTCCAGGCCGGAGCCGACGCCACTGCGCTCAACACTCCGGGCGCGCAGTACCTGCTTCCCACCGCCACCGCCGCCACCAACTTTGAGGAAGGAGAAATGCGCGCCACCGGCAATTCAATGGACTTTGCGATTGAAGGTTCCGGGTTCTTCCAAGTGCAACTGAGCAACGGAAGCACCGGCTACAGTCGCGATGGTGAATTTCACATCAACGCCCAGGGCCAGCTCGTCACCAAACAGGGTTACGCTGTTCTTGGCGATGGCGGTCCGCTCCAGTTTGATCCCAATAGCTCCGCGCCGCTGACCGTCGCCTCCACGGGCGAAATCAGCCAGGGTGACCAGGCCAAAGGCCGCATCCATATTGTGGAGTTCGACAACCCTCACTCACTGACGGCGATTGGCGCAGGTTACTTCCTGGCCGATCGGACCGTTGTTCCGGGCGCAGCGTCGGCTTCGTCCATACGCCAGGGCTTTTTGGAGGGCTCCAATACGTCGCCGACCACCGAAATGGCCAGCCTGATCACGGCCATGCGTATGTTTGAAGCCAATCAAAAGGTGCTCCAAATGCAGGATGAACGCATGGGCCTCGTCATCAGCGATCTGGGCGGCACGTCCTGACCTATGCGCGTGAATCTAACGTCAACCCGGAATCCCAAAGCGGCATCTGTCGCTGCGCCCTCGACCCTCGACCTTCGAACCTCGACTTCCCAGCCTATGCTCCGATCCCTCTACTCAGCCGCCGCCGGGATGGAATCCCAGCAGATGAACCTGGATGTGATTTCCAACAACCTGGCGAACGTCAACACCACGGGCTTTAAGAAGAGCAAAGTCGAATTCCAGGAACTCTTGTATCAGACCACCCGCGCTGCCGGGGCCGACCAGGGCTCGGGCAACCAATTGCCCACAGGCATCCAGGTGGGGCAGGGCTCACGTCCGGTTGCCACCGCCCGTATTTTCACCAACGGCGACCTGACGCAGACCGGCGAATCCCTCGATGTGGCGGTGCAAGGCGATGGTTTCTTTGAAGTGCAAATGCCCGATGGAACCCTGGCTTACACACGCGACGGAGCGTTCAAGACTTCTTCTGACGGCAGGATCGTGACCAGTGACGGTTTGCCGCTCCAGGCGGGATTTCAACCTGTGCCCGCCGGAACCACCAACGTCACCATCGGTTCCAACGGCAATGTCACTTACACCGGCGCGACCGGATCCACGACCTTCCAGGTGCAGTTGGTCCGGTTTAACAACCCCGCCGGCCTGGACAGCCTGGGAAGCAACCTTTACCGCGAAACCTCCGCATCGGGAGCGCCGCAGCTTGGCACTCCCGGCCAAAATGGCTTCGGCTCCCTCAACCAGGGCTATCTCGAATTATCCAACGTCAAAGTCGTCGAGGAAATGGTCAACCTCATTCTCGCCCAGCGCGCTTACGAGGTGAATTCCAAAGCCGTTCAGTCTGCCGACGAAATGATGCAACAAGCCAACAACATGCATCGTTGATGCAATTGACTCGAATTTTCACCATGCCACGAATCAACTCGCAATGGCCTCGGAACGCCTGTTGGCGTTTCAGCATCCTGGCCATCCTCTGGACTGGGTTCGCCCGTTCCCTTTCTGCGGACGAACCCGTCCTTTTGCAAACCAACACTCCCGCCATCGAAGCCGCCACCAACGCGTCCACGGCCAGGCCGCCGGCGCACCGGGATCGGGCTTTTTCCGAACAGGATCTGCTGCAACTGCTCGGCGGCGTCCTGCAACAGGATTACGTTAAAGATCGCGGCGAATTGGAGTTGCGATTGAACCAGCCCTGGAAAAGCCGGACCGTGCCCGATGATGTTTTGACGTTGAAGATTCTCGACGTGCCGACCATGGGTGTCACTCCGGTTTTTGTCGTGCGCTTTGAATTGCACTCAGGGGCGGAAACGGTCGGAACATGGCAAGTCCCGGTGCAAGCCCGGATCTGGCGCGAGGTTTGGACAGCGCACTCGGCGCTCAAGCGTGGCGAGCCGGTTTCGGAAGCCGATCTCGCGCTGGAGCGGCGCGACGTGCTCGCGATGCACGAGCCGCTGGCTGAAATTTCTTCGGGAGATACCACCCTGGAAGTGTCCGAATCCGTTCAAGCCGGGTCGCTGCTGCTGGCCCGGATGGTTAAACCCCGGCCCGTAATTCACCGCGGCCAGGCTGCCGACGCGATGGTCCGCGATGGTGTGCTCAGCATCACGATGAAAGTCGAAGCGCTCGAGGACGGAGCGCCAGGAGACTTGATCCGAGTCCGCAACTTTCAAACACGCCGCGATTTTCGAGGAAAGGTCTTGAATGAACAAACAATTCTTGTCTCGCTTTAACCACATCCGCACGCGCCTGGCCTGCGTGCTCGCGCTGGGCGCAGCCTGCATTCCTGCCGGCGCGCGGGCCCAATCGCTTTGGCACGATAACCTCTCCCGCCCGATGTACGCCGACAAGCGCGCCGCCGGCATGGGAGATATTCTCACCATCGCCGTCCAGGAAAGCACCACCGCCTCGAAGGGAAACAAGACCAGCACCTCCAAACAGTCCGCCCTCGACGCCAGCATCAGTTCATTCTTATACAGCCCGGGCGCCAGCAGCCTGCTGACCAAGGCTGGGAAATTGCCGGCGATGAACTGGAGTTCGAAGAGCAGCTTCGATGGAGGCGGGACGGTCAATAATTCCGAATCCATCGTGGCCTACGTTGCCGCGACCGTCATTGATGTGCTCCCCAACCGCAATCTGGTGATCGAAGGCAAGCGCGAGACCGCCTTCAGCGGAGAAAAACAAACCATCGTCCTGCGCGGAGTCGTGCGCTTCGATGATATCGACGCCAATAATACCGTTTTAAGTTACAAGATCGCCGACGCCAGCATCCATATCGTTAACAAAGGCGCCGTCAGCGACAATCAACGCCGGGGCTGGTTCACCTGGGTTTGGGATAAACTTACGCCTTTCTAACTCATGCGACTCGTTGCTCGTCATACAATCCCTCGTATTCTGAACTTTGCCGCGGTTGCCCTGGCTTTGTTGATGGGCGGCTCGAGCAGTCCCGCAACAGGCGTACGCTTGCGCGACCTGGTCATCGTGTCCGGCGCCCGGGATAACCAGCTCGTCGGCTTCGGCCTCGTCGCAGGACTCGCCGGCGACGGCGACAAGGATCCTGTTTACACCAAGCAAACCGTCGCCAACCTTTTGCAACGCTACGGCATCACCGTCCCCGCCACCACGCTGTCGGCCAAAAACGTCGCCGTCGTCATGGTCACCGCCGATATCCCTGCATTCGTCAAGTCCGGCGCGCGCCTGGATGTGCAGGTGGCATCCATGGGCGACGCAAAATCTCTTCAGGGCGGAGTGTTGCTGCAAACACCCCTGCTCGGCGCGGATAATAAAGTGTATGCCGTCGCTCAAGGCCCCATGTCCATCGGAGGGTTCGTCGCCGGCGCCGGCGGCGGAGGCGGGGCCACCGTGACCAAGAACCACCCCACGGTCGCGCAAATCATCGGCGGGGCCATTGTGGAGCAAGAAATTCCCACAACCATCGTCCGCGACAACGCGATCGAACTGTTGCTGCGCGAACCGGGGTTCACTTCGGCCGCCCGCATGGCCGCCGGCATCAACGAAGTCTTCACAAATTGCGCCCATGCCGTCGACTCCATCTCCGTGCGCATTCATATCCCCGAAGGCATCCAATCATCACCTGTCGATTTTGTCGCGCGGCTGGAGAGCATTGAAATTACCCCCGAGACTCCCGCCCGCATCATTATCAACGAGCGCACCGGAACGATCGTGGCCACGTCGCGGATCCGGATTTCAAGCTGCGCAGTTTCGCACGGCAACATAACCATCAGCGTGGCGTCCACACTGGATGTTTCCCAGCCGTCCCCGTTCAGCTCGACCGGCCAGACAGTCGTGACCCCGCGCACCACGACCGAGGTGACGGAAGCCAAATCGTCCGTCGTGCCCTTGCCGGAGATGCCCACCGTCGAGAAGGTGGCCTCGGCCTTGAACTCGCTGGGGGTTACTCCGCGCGATGTGATGGCCATTTTTGAAACCATGAAACAAGCCGGAGCGCTCCAGGCTGAACTCCTGATTCGCTAACATGGAGATCCCGGCCATACAACCTCATTTGGAAGCCGCCGACATTGACCCGGAACGGCTGGTCGCCAACAAGCAATTGAGCGAGGAGCAGAAACTGGGGGAAGTGTCCCGGCAGTTTGAGGCCTTGCTGCTGCGCCAGATTTTGCAGAACACCCAGAAGACAGTCATTTCGTCCGAGTTCGCTGATAACTCAACCGCCGCGAGCATTTACCAGGACATGGTCGGCCATCAGCTCGCGGACAATATTTCGAAGTCGGGATCCGTTGGGTTGGCAAAAATGCTCCAACAACAGCTCCATCAACAGCTTCACCCCGCTTCGACGGCCGGACACGACCTTGGATCGAAGGCGCAGCCCGCCTCGTTCTTCGGCATGGGTGTTGTCCGGCCTTTTGACTTTTCCGCCACCCGCAAACCCCCCGCTTTGAAACTGCAACTCGCCGCTCCGGCGGCAACGGCTTTAAGACCACATGAATGAATCGCTTCAAAACCTCATCGATGCTCTTAGGGAAGAATTGAAGGAATACGGCGAAATGCTGGCCCTGCTGGATCAACAGCAGGAACAGGTCATGCAACGCCGCGCGCAGGACATGCTCCAGTGCGTCACCGCCATCAACGCCCAGGCCGAAACGATCGCCACCACCCGGCTCGAACGGCAGCAACGCCAGCGGCACATCTCTCTTTGCCTCAATCTACCGGAAAATGCCGGGTTCACCGACATCACCCCCCGCGTCCCAGCCGAGTACCGCCCGCTCCTCCAGGCTCTGGTCCAGGAAAATAACCAGCTCCTGGGCCGCATCCAGCATCGCGCCCGGCAAAACCACCTGCTCCTGACCCGGATTGTCGATCTGATGCAACGCTTTCTCAGCACGCTATTCCCCGGAATGCAACCAACCACCTACAACGACGCCGGGCACGTTCTGGCCTCCGCGCCACCCAAACGCTCCCTTTACGACGCCGTCGGCTGATTTATGCTTGGACTATTTGGACTCCTGAATATGGGTGCTCGATCGCTGCAGGTGCAGCAATCCGGCGTGGAAATCGCAGGACAAAACCTTTCCAATATCAATAACCCCGCTTACGCCCGGCAGCGGCTTCAAGTCCAGACCAGTCTTGTCATCCCAACGGCCCTGGGCCCCGAAGGCACCGGCATCCAGGCTGTCGGCATCCAGCAAATCCGCAACAGCCTTCTCGATAGCCAGATTGCTTCCGAGAGCAGCGTGGGCGGATATTGGAATTCGCAACAGAGCGCCCTGGAAAACGCGCAAATCCAGCTCGGCGAATTCTTCAATCAGGCCGCTTCGAGCGTCGACAGCAGCGCCACAGCCGGAAGCGCAGCCCTTTCCCAGGGAATTGCCGCGCAGCTCTCGGGTTTCTTCAATTCATGGCAAAGCGTGGCCGCAAATCCTGCTTCCCTCACCGCGCGCCAGGCGCTCGTCAACCAGTCCCAGGGCCTTGCCGACAGCCTCAACCAGGCCTCGCAACGGCTCTCGTCCCTTAGTGACTCGCTCGACAGCTCTGTCAACACCGATATCGGCTCCGCCAACCAGGCCTTGTCCGATATTGCCGATCTGAATAAACAAATCGCGATCGGGGAAATGTCCGGCGGGACCGCAAATGACCTGCGGGATTTGCGCCAGCAAAAGCTGGAGCAACTCGGCGCACTCGTGAACTTTGATGCCAGCACCGGCGCCGATGGATCAGTCAATATCAGCGTCAACGGGACACAGCTCGTCTCAGGCCAGCAGGTGGTCGACACGCTCCAAAGCTACAATGCGGGCGGAGGCCAGCTCCTGGTTCGCACCGCCACCTCGGCCACACCGCTGACCCTGACGGGCGGCTCGATTCAGGGCACCATCGCCGCGCGCGATGGCGCGCTCAAAACCATCCGGGACCAGCTCGACTCGCTGGCTTCCACTCTCGTCGGCCAGGTGAACGGAATTTACGTTAACGGATACGATTTGCATGGCAACACGGGAGCGACCTTTTTTTCCGGGACCGATGCCGCGACCATTGGCGTCAACAACACCCTCCAGACCGATCCTTCCCTGGTGCAGGGAGGTGGAGCCCCCGCCGCCACCGGCGACAATACCATCGCTCTGTCCCTGGCCCAGCTCGGGGAACAGTCCAACGCAGCCCTGAACAACCAGACATTCTCCCAGGCTTACGACCTGGACGTCGCCGGATTTGGAAATTCGCTCTCCAACGCCAACAATCAGGTGTCCAATTACACCGCATTGAACACAATGCTGCTGAACCAGCGTGATTCGGTCAGCGGCGTGTCGCTGGAGGAGGAAATGACCAGCCTGATCACCTTCCAGAAAGCCTACCAGGCCTCCGGCAAAATTATTACCACCGTGGATGAAATGCTCCAGGTGCTCGTCAATCTCAAGACCTGAGCCGAGCGCAATTTGATGAAAAAGCTACAACCCCATCCCTGATATGCGTGTCACTGGCACTTCCTATACTGCTGCATTGGTCGAGCAGATGAATTCGCTCACGGCGCGCCAATACCGTCTTCAAAACCAGGCCACCACCGGCCAGCGCATTCAGGCGCCCGAAGACGATCCTGCCGCGATGGGCCAGGCCATGAACCTCCAGGCGGAGATAAGTTCTGTAAACCAATACGCGGCGAACATCTCCACCCTCCAGGACCGCAGCACAGCCGCCTTTAACGTGTTGCAGCAGCTCAAAACCATTACCGACAGAATCGGCGAAATCACCACCCAGGCCGGCGACGTCACCAAGTCCCCGGATGATCTGAAGAATTACGCGACGGAAGTTACCCAGCTGACGGAGCAAGCGGTCCAGTTGATGAACAGCAAGCAGGGCGACCAATACCTCTTCGCTGGCACAAACTCCAACCAGGCGCCCTACACGATTTCCAAAGACGCCAACGGCAATGTCACCGGCGTGACCTACGGCGGCAACAGCGATGTTCCGGAGTCAGAGATTGCGGAAAAAACCACCCTTGGTGTGGACGTGCCGGGTGACAACACTTCGGGCACCGGGGCGCGCGGGGTCGTCAAGGACGACCGTTACGGAGCCGACCTCTTCACTCACTTGATTTCACTCCAAAACCATCTTTTGTCAGGCGACACGAATGCGATTACCACCGTGGATCAACCGAATCTCGCCAACGACGAAGACAATGTTATTTTCCAGGTTGCCACCAACGGCGCCGTGCAGTCGAGGCTCGAGGCCGAATCTTCCATCGCTCAAAACCGGACTGGATACCTCAGGCAATCCATTTCCGATGTGGCGGGCGCCGACATGACGACGACGCTGGTGCAATTGAGCCAGACACAGAACGCTTACCAGGCCGCCCTACAAAGCACCGCAACTATTTTGCAACTCCAGCAAACGCTCCTGAATGCCATTCCTTCAATCTAATTAAAGAGCTTTTCAGCGCGCTGGCTTGGGAATCTTAAACCTCAGCCGCAACGCCTGGATTTTTTCAGCCGAGCCGGTAAAAAGGTTTTCCGGATAACGGCGATAAAACAATATCTCCTCCAGCACGGAGGCCTGGCCATAAAGATTGGCCGACATGCCGGCCAGGTATTGAAGCCTTAAATTTCCATCCCGGTTGATTTCCGCGGACTTCAACCACGCCTTGAGCCCTGCGGCATCCCCTGCATACGTCGCCAGGAGGCTGACAGGCGATTTGAACCCCACTTCGCTGAGGGACGCCGCCAGCGCCGGATTGGCGTCCAGCATTTCCTGGATCGCGTCGACGCGAACACTGAGCGGCGCCGGGCTGCCCAGGACAACGGCATCGTAGCCTTCGCCATTTTCATCGTTGCTCCAAAGTGTTCCCTGGGGAAAAACATCAAAAAAGGTCGCCAGCTCGCTTTTTATCGCGGCCGTATCGGTTTCATAAAACGGAATCCACTGCGCGACGACTCCTCCGGGCTGGAGCCGGCGACGGCACGCTTCGAAGTATTCCCGGGTATACAACGTGGCCGCCCCTTTTACCCAGGGATGGATCGGGTCGGAGGTGATGATGTCGAATTGCTCCCGGGTCGTGCTGACGAAATGACGGGCATCGTCGAACACCAATCGTACGCGCGGGTCGGCCAGGAGGTCATGATTTTCTTTTCGGAAGAACGGAGTGACTTTTTGAGGTATCAGCGATTCGATCTCGCAGATCACGATCTTCTCTACGCCGGGATAGTCCACGAACGAACCGGCGGTGGTCCCTGCGCCGCATCCGACCACAAGGACCGAACGGGGGTTGAGATGAACCAGGCCCGGAATGTGGGCCAGCATGCGTTGCATCCGCATGTCTGCCGGATCGGTCGAAGCTTCGACCTTGCCGCTGATGTGAAAGTTTCGTGTCCCGTCGCTCAGCTCGGTCACTGCCAGAGATGCGTTAAGTCCTTCGCCGACGTACAGGATTTTGCGATCGTCTCTGTAGGTGGGCAGGAAGCGGCCATGCGCCACCAACTGCCACGGAATCCCGGGCACGTGCAGGGCCAGCAGCGCGGCAATGCCGACTATGGCCAATGCCGACGCCCACGCCCCGCGCGAGCCGAACACTCCCGAACGGCGTTGAGGAAGAAGCAGGATCAATGCAGCAAGTCCCGAGCAGCCGATGAGTAATTCCTGGGTGTGGCGGCTTCCAAGTTGCGGGATGAATAACAGGCTCGTGCCAACAGCTCCGGCGATGGCGCCGAGAGTGTTTGCGCCATACAGCCCGCCCACAACCCGTCCCGGGTCCTCACTGCCATGAGAAAGGCAGGCCAGGGCCAGGGGAAAACTCGCACCCCAACAAATCGTTGGCGGCAAAATGGCCCATGCGCAACGGACCAGGTCGAGCTGGAAATTAAACCACGGACTGGACGACAGCACTGGATCGACGGGCCAATACGGCAGGGAACGCGCCAGCATGAACGCCGTCCAGGCAATCGCCCCCATCAGCACCGCCTGGCAGGCAACCAGGGCGAGACGAGCCCGCGCCGGGTCACGAGCAATCACCGAGCCCAGGGCGCTGCCGATTCCAAGACCCACCAGGAACACAGCCACAATCAACGAAAACGTATACACCGTCGGGCCCAGCATCAGCGACAGCAGACGCGTCCAAACAACTTCCCCGCCCAGCGCGCAAAAGCCTGAAACTCCAACTGCAATGTGAATGGCTGAAAGCCGCCCCGGCTTGCTGGCAGGGCTGCGCTGCGCGCAGCCGGACCCGGCCAGGAAATTCTGAGTCACCGGTTCAACAGAGTGCCCGAAGGAAAGGCCGAAACCCGCCAGCGCCAACAACCCGTTCAAAGCCGCCGCCGCATAGGTGGCACTGGACATGTCCCCCACTCGCAACAGGTAAAAACCCGCAAACAGAGCACCGAACCCCCCCCCGGCAATGTTCGCGCCATATAAAAAGCCAACGCCCGATGCCCTTTGTGGAGTCGCTTTCAGCCACCTCGAAATCGCCGGGAGCGTCGCCCCCATCAACATCGTCGGACCCAGCAAACAGATCATGGAAATCAAACCCCGGACCAGGATGCCCGCAGCCCCGTGTCCCGGGTTCATGACATAGACCCGTGTCAGCCACGGCAAAGCGATCAGCACAAGGATTCCAAACCCGGCGACTCCCGCCTCCAGCGCCGCGTAGATTAAAAACGGATTCAAGCGCGCAGGGACGATGCGCCAGAGGAAAATGCTGCCAAGGCAAAGCCCGCCCATGTAGGTCCCCAGCAAAATGCCAAGCGACACGGCAGAGGAACCGATGACAAGCTGCAATAACTGAAACCAAACGATCTCGTAGATCAAAGCCGCGCAGCCGCTGCCCGCAAACATCAACAGGAGCAGTGCAAAAATGAACGGTTTGCCCGGGCAGGCCATGTCCTTGCGTGTTGCCTCTTCCATCATCCGGAAATCAGTTGGGATTTTCGGCAGGGTAGGGCAGGGGTACGCTGGCGGCAAGAAGAGTCCGGGTATCGAAGCGAGGGTTCGTCTTGTACATGGAAGAAATCAGTTGCTTGCCCTGGCCCTCGTTTCAAATCGCACGGGCGCCGCTGCCACTCTGGTGCTGACATTCCCGCGCAATCCGTGTTTCATTCCCGAACAATGGCAGAACTTCCGGACCAACTCCTGACCAATTTGCTCAAGGCCGTTTCGCGCTCCTTTTATCTCACGCTGCGCATCCTGCCTGAATCGGTCCGCCCTCAAATGGGCCTGGCATACCTGCTGGCCCGAACCACGGACACGGTCGCCGATACAGAACTGGTCCCCGAGAAACAAAGGCTGGAGTCCCTCCATGCCCTTCGTGACCGCATCCTGGGCCGCCAGTCTGCGCCAATGGATTTGGGCGAATTGGCCCGTCACCAGGGTTCGCCCGCCGAGCGCGTGCTTTTGGAACGCTGCGAAACGAGCCTGCAATTGTTGCTGACGCTCCCGGCACCGGAACAGCAATTGATCCGCGACGTGCTGGACACGATTATCAGCGGACAGGAAATGGATCTGCGCCGGTTCGGCCAAAGCTCCGCCATCGTGTCCCTGCCATCTGAAGTTGAACTCGATGACTATACGTATCGCGTGGCCGGCTGTGTCGGTGAATTCTGGACGAAACTTTGCCGCAGGAATGTTTTTCCACGAGCTGCGCTCGACGATTCTTTTCTCCTGGCGAGTGCGGTGAAGTTCGGCAAGGGACTTCAGTTGGTCAATATTCTCCGCGACCTTCCGTCGGACCTTCGCAGGGGAAGGTGCTATCTTCCCGGAGATCAGCTTGCCGCTCGCGGATTATCAGGGGCGGATTTATTACTGCCTGAAAACGAACCGCGGCTGCGGCCGATCTACGATGTCCAGCTTGGCCGCGCCGCATCACACCTCGCCGCAGGTTGGGATTATACAAATGCCCTGCCGTGGCGTCACATGCGGGTCCGGCTCGCCTGCGCATGGCCGATACTCATTGGAACCAGGACCATTGCCGGCTTGCGGCATGCAAACGTGCTCGATCCCGATCAGCACGTCAAAATCACCCGGCGCGATGTTCGCCGCATTCTTGCCCGGACAGTGCTGCTCTATCCATTCCGCGGGGCATGGCGCAATCTCTTCTCCGAACCTGCGGGGAAAGCTATTGCTTCATAGCACATTTTCACGTAATAGAATAGCTCATGCAGATTTCAAGACGCATTCTCTTGGCCTGTGTGGCAGCCACTGCGCTGTTTCCTCTGGTGGCCCTGTCCGGGGACAATGCAGCACAAGTCAAGGCGCGCGAGGCATTGGAACAACAAATGAACCAGGCACCGCCGGCTGAGCCCGCCATTGTTCCGCCGCCCCCGATGCCCGCGGCACCGCCGCCAGCTCCCCCGGTTCCGGCACCTGTCAAGCAACGGCGGGCGCCCAAACCCGCCGCAGCCAAACCTTCCGAAGTCGTCAAGGCGCCTCCTCATGTGGAGTGGCCCGAATTGCCGAGCACTGCCGCCACCGAAAACAACCACGAGCTCGAAGACGCTTTGCACCAGAAAATGTCCGAGACTCACGCGCTGACGCCTCCCGCTCCTGCCGTAATGGCCCAACCCGCGCCCGCGCCTGCCGAGCCTCCCGCAGTGGTCGCCCCCGCGCCTGCTCCGGCGACTGTCACTCCCGCAGCCGAGGCGGCACAGCCGGCTTCACCGCCCGTCAAATCCACCAAGGCGCATCGTGTTGCCAAGACCGCGGCAGCCCAAACCACCAATGACAATGCCAAATGGGGAGCGGTCGAGGTGACCCCCGGCATGAGCCAGGAGCAAATGAATCAGGCGCAACAAGCCCTGCAAGAGAAGATGTCTCAGATGGGACCGGAACCAACGGAAGTCCAACCCAAAGAGGCGTCGAAAGAAGTGAAACCCGAATCCACCGCGGCCCGTGCTCCGGCCACGGCGCAGGCTTCAACCGCCCCCGCAAAACGGGCCCCGCTCGCCAGGACCAAGCTGCCGCCTTTGCCCGCGCCACCGTCTCCCGTTTCAGCGTCTAAAGAGCAGCAGCTCCAGACTTTGCTGCAGCAGTATACTTCGGACCAAATCTCGCCCGAACAGTACCACCAGCAACGGGCGAAGATCCTTGCCGAACCCTGACGCCTGTTCAGAACGGTTTGTCCGGGTGACAGCCGATCTGGACCGGCTCTAACTCTGCATGCACGCATTCCGGTATATCGGAGACAAACTGCACTGCGAACGCCTCGCCATTGAGCCTCTTGCGAGGAAGTTCGGCACCCCCCTCTTCGTCTATTCCCAGTCCACCCTCCAGGACCACTTTCAAAAACTGGATTCAGCCCTCTCGGGAGTGGACCACCTGGTTTGCTTCTCCGTTAAATCCAATTCAAACCTGTCCATCCTGCGACTGCTGCACGACTTGGGCAGCGGATTTGATATTGTCAGCGGCGGCGAGTTGCAGCGCGTCATCGATGCCGGAGGCGATCCCCGCAAGTGCGTCTTTGCAGGCGTTGGCAAAACCGGGAGCGAAATTGAATTTGCGCTCAAGCAAGGGGTCTATGCGTTTAACGCGGAAAGCGAACCTGAATTGGAGCGCATCCAGCGCGTCGCCGCCCGGCTGCGAAAGATCGCTCCCGTCGCGGTGCGGGTGAATCCGAACATCACCGCCCACACGCACGCAAAAATCACCACCGGCACTTACGAAAACAAATTCGGAGTCGCCTTTGAACAGATCGAGGCTGTGTATGCCCGGGCCTCCCGGCTGAAGAATCTGCGCCTGGTGGGACTGCAGATGCACATCGGTTCGCAGATTACGGCCGTGGCGCCCTTTGAAGCGGGAGTTCGAAAAGTCCTGCCCCTGGCCCTGAAGCTGAAACAACAATACGGAATTCAGTTCTTAAGCATTGGCGGCGGACTGGGCGTGATTTACGACCCCGCCCTGGCCAGCGGCTCTGCAAAATGGTGGAGATCTTCGGCAGCACGAAACATTTTGACGGCGCAATCCTATGCCGCCCGCCTCGTGCCGCTGTTGAAACCATCCGGACTGCGCATCCTGGTCGAGCCCGGCCGGTTTATCTCGGGCAACGCCGGCATCCTCGTCACCCGCATCGAGTACGTGAAGCGCACTGGTCGCAAAAACTTTCTCATTGTGGATGCCGCGATGAACGACCTCATCCGCCCGGCTTTATACGATGCGTACCACGAGATCGTCCCGGTGGTGCGCAGAAAAGGCCGGCCCCTGCGCGCCGACGTGGTCGGACCCGTGTGCGAATCGAGCGATTTTTTTTCCAAAGACCGCTCCCTGCCCCAGGTCGGGCCTGGCGATTACCTGGCACTGCTGAGCGCCGGCGCCTACGGCTCCGTCATGGGCTCCAACTACAACACCCGCCCGCTCCCGGCCGAGGTTCTCGTCCATGGAAACAAGGCAGGACTCGTGCGTGAGCGCCAGGCCATAAAGAAAATCTGGGCTGGAGAAAAAATCGCGCCCTGGCTCAAGTGATCCGCCGATTCGGCGCCCGCACTTTTCGTTCGAGCTCCTCCAGCAGCGGTATTTGAGCCGGATTGACTTTTGCCCTGGCTTCTTCCATCCCGAAGAAACTCGCCCTGTCCACTTCAGGGCACTCTTGAAATCGGCCCGAATTGGGAGGCCACTCCATTTGGAAGACGTTGCTCTTGCACAGCGCCGGATCCCAGTCGCCTTCCACACCCCATGCATACACCAGCTTGCCGCTTTTTTGTCGAATCGGGGCAAGCTCGATGAATAGACCCTCGGGTTGGAAACCGGTTTCCTCACAAAACTCCCGCCGCGCCGCGGCCAGAGGCGGTTCGTTCGGCTGGATTTCGCCCTTTGGAATGGTCCATACCCCCGCGTCTTTGTCCTTCCAAAAAGGCCCGCCCGGATGCGCCAGCAAAAACTCCAGCTCGCCATCGCGAATCCGAAACAGCAACAATCCCGCGCTGATCTTCGCCATGCCCCGATAGCTGAGCCAACCAAGAGCTGGTCGTCAATACCAGAGCCGAGAGTCGACGGTCGAAAGTCGAGTCTCGGGTCTGATCTTGAAACAGGTTTTTCACCCGTGAACTGAGGTTTCGATTGATACGCGAACGGCGGTCGTGATTTGGAACGTGCCAATTCCTGATGCATATGCATAGGAAATTGGCAGTGCGATTTCAACCCTCAGGCAATTTTTCCATGTCAGAAAGCGTGGCGTTGTGGCTAAATGCGGCTGTGTCGCGACGACGCACATATCAGCGTGAATCGGGCAGGAGGCGGAGAGGATGGTTGGCGGGCAGTGTTCTTTTTACTTTGGCGTTAGTGGGTGTAATTGCGTGGCGGCTGGGCGGACCTGTCCGGCATTCCAAAAAATTCGCACAGCACGCAGCCACAGCCAGCGGCCAATCCATTTCTCAGAGCGCACCTGCCGGCACTCCTCAAGTGCAACCCGCAGCGTTGGAATCAGAGGTTTATCCTCGTCCGGTGCGGGATGTTTTGGAGGCGCAAATTGCCCTCGAACGGCAGCGGATCTCTTCAGGATCGATTGATGGCGTGATGGGGCCGCAAACGCGCGCTGCCATTCGGGCTTTTCAAAGGAAAACAAATCTGCCGGGAACCGGCGAGCTGGACGCTGAAACGAAGGCGCGGCTGACGCTGGCGGCGCCGCCTTTGGGCGCCTGCACGATCCGCTCAAACGACCTTGCCCGGCTTCAACCACTTGGAAAAACGTGGTTGGAAAAATCGCAGCAGAGCGCGCTGGAGTTTGAATCCATCCTGGAACTCATGGCGGAGCAGGGGCATTCGCATCCAGCGCTTCTCCGCGCAATCAATCGTGGCGTAGACTGGACCCATGTGTCGGCGGGGATAAGCCTGGAAGTGCCCGTCGTGACCGTCACTGAGCCCGCGGCAAAAGCGGCGTTCGTCAGGATCGGCCTTGCTGAAAAGATCCTGGAAGTGTTTGATGCTGAAACCAATCTTCTGGGCCACTTCCCGTGCAGCATTGCGCAGCATGTCGAAAAGCGTCCGGTGGGGGAGTTGCGCGTGGCCGTGCTTGCGCCGAACCCCAATTACACGTTCGATCCCGAGCTTTTTCCCGAGTCGGACGAAGCGCGGCAATCGAACACCAAACTGGTCATTCCTCCCGGCCCCAACAACCCTGTCGGAACGGTCTGGATCGGGCTGGACAAGCCCGGTTATGGGATGCATGGGACGGCCAATCCCGAGGCAGTGGGGCGCACGGAATCGCACGGATGTTTCCGGATGGCGAACTGGAATGCGGAACTGCTGCTGGAGCTGGTGTGGATTGGGATGCCTGTTTACGTGGGACCGTGAGTTGATTCCGGGCCGGTGCTGAGAGGTTTGATGCGCAGTCTGCAGGCGCGGGCCAGGCACCAGCCGCGAAGCGCTTCAGCTACGACGAATAATCCGAGGGCAACCAGCACGAGGCAGCTCCACAGCTCGAAATCCGCCATGATGATGCCGGCGATCAGCAGCACCGTTCCCAGAACTCCCCGGGCCATTCTTCCCTGGTAACTTATATTTGGGTTGAAGAAAGCATGCATGCGATGATAAGCGGAGCATAAAATGAACCGGGCTGGAATTATCCAAAACCGGGGTTAGATTTCGTCCGTGGAAGTTTTCGAGTCAATTCAGTGCCCGTATTGCGGACAATGGAACAATCTCAGTCTGGATACGAGCGATGCATTTCAGCGCTTTACGACGGACTGCGAAGTGTGCTGCCGGCCTTTCGAAGTGATTGCTGAATGCGAGCCCGGTGAAATTCTGAGCTTGGACGTGACGGCCAATTGAGCCAGTCTTTGTCCATGCACAACATTCCCAACCTGGTTCTGTGGGTGTATATCGTCCTGCTTCTGTTTGGTGGATTGATTGGCTTTCTCAAGGCCGGGAGCAAGGTTTCGCTCATCACATCAGCAGGTTTTGCCGCCGCGTTGGTGTTGACTGCGGTCCATGGAATTTTTGATGCCGCCTTTGCAGCCGGGCTTGCCAATGTGCTGATGGCTGTGTTGCTGGTGGTTTTTGCGGTAAGACTTGCCAAAACAAAAAAGTTTATGCCTAGCGGTTTGATGTTGTTTGTCACGATCGCCGTCCTGGCGTTGCGCAACATTCGACTCTAAGCCGCATTCTCGATCGGCCGCGCCGTGCCAGACGCTTCTTTGCCCATTTGGGACAGTCACTCGGAAATTATTGCAGCTTTCCGTTCAGGCAACCGGCTGATCCTCTCCGCCCCCACAGGCTCAGGCAAAACCACCCAGGTGCCGCAAATGCTCTTGCAGGCTGGTTTGCTGGATCGCGGGCAGGTGGTGATTCTCCAACCCAGGCGAATTGCGGCGCGCTTGCTCGCCGCACGAGTCGCGGCGGAACTGGGCGTCAAGCTCGGGCGCGAAGTCGGATACCAGATCCGGTTCGAGAACATCACTTCGTCCGACACCCGGATTCGTTTCGTCACCGAAGGCGTGTTGTTGCGCCAGATGATCGAGAATCCAGGACTGTCGGGAATCTCCACTTTGATCTTCGATGAATTTCATGAGCGTCATCTGTACGGCGACATCACGCTGGCGATGACGGTGGAGTTGCAGGAACAACGCCGGGCGGATCTGCGTCTGGCGGTCATGTCCGCAACGCTGGATTCGGATTTGCTGGCCGATTACTTCTCGCGTTTGCCGCGCAAAGACCCTCCGTTTGGATGCAGGGTGGTGTGTTCCGAGGGCCGGGCGCACCCGGTTCACATCCAGTATGCCGCGCGCCCGAACTACACTGACACGCGGCCTGTCTGGGAACAGGCAGCCGAGGCGTTCAGCAGTTACGTGTCGTCCGGGGCCGGCGGCGATGTGCTGATTTTCATGCCCGGCAGTTTTGAAATCGCCCAGACCCTGGACGCGATCCGTCACACGCATGAGGCCAAAGGATTCATCCTGCTGCCGCTTCATGGAGAACTTTCCCCGCAGGATCAGGACGCCGCCGTCGCGAGGTACGCGCAACGAAAAGTCATCGTTTCCACGAATGTGGCGGAAACCTCGCTGACAATCGACGGCGTCCGGCTTGTGATCGACAGCGGCCTGGCGCGCATCCCGCGGTATGATCCTTATCGCGGGATCAACACGCTGCTGGTGGAAAAGATCAGCCAATCAGCAGCCGAGCAGCGCGCGGGCCGGGCGGGGCGCACTGAGCCGGGCGAGTGCATCCGGCTTTGGTCGCGCGAAGAGCATGGGCATCGGCCTGTCCGGGAGCTGCCCGAAATCAAGCGGCTGGACCTGGCGGAGGTGGTGCTCACACTCAAAGCTGCGGGCGTGGAGGAGTTGAGAACCTTTCGCTGGCTTGAGCCGCCGGATGAAAAAGGGCTGTCCAATGCCGAGGAATTGCTGACGGATCTCGGAGCCCTGACGCGAGCGGGCGGTGTTCCAGTTCCCGGCGGCATCCCTGCGAAATCCTCCGCG
>Ga0075520_1000393_pt1 | contig 18776 bp, 25 predicted proteins | sample NGEPerB_FD_75100 | JGI IMG/M metagenome (GOLD analysis project Ga0075520, IMG submission 75100) | Arctic peat soil microbial communities from the Barrow Environmental Observatory site, Barrow, Alaska, USA - NGEE PermafrostAB12-B | ecosystem: Environmental > Terrestrial > Soil > Wetlands > Peat ... | reverse complement strand
CAAAGATTCCGCGCGCCGTGCCGAAGCCTGCATTGCACGCTCCGTCGCCGACACGCTCGCCGAAGAGCCGTCGCTGGAGGCGGTGACGATTGATCCCGCGCATGAAAAAATTTCTGTCGCCACGCTGGGCCGGGTTGATGTTGAAAAGCTTACCGAGCGCGTCACCAAAAAAATCCAGTCGGCCAATGCGGCGGACGCCGGTCGCGCCTGTTCGCTGTTGAGCGGCAAGAATGATTGCGCCACCTGCGAATCCCCCTTGTCCGCCGCCGAGCAGAAACGCATCACCATCCAGCGCGACGGCGATGTGACGACCATCGCGCGGGTCACCTGTCCGACCGCGCCGAAATTCTGGCGCTGGCGCGACATCCCGTTTCCCAAAGTCGTTCCGCGTCAAATCGAGCTGCCCGAAGGCGACCACGGCATTGACGAATGGAAACCGCAACTCGCCGCCGCGATTCTGTGCGGCGTATTTGGCTTGAGCGGTCATCTCCTCGGCAAGTTCGGCCTGCCGGCGCTCTCCGTTGCCAGCTTTAGCGCGGCTTACCTCACCGGCGCGTGGTTCACCGTGCATGAAGTCTGGGAACGCCTGCGGCAACGCGCCATTGACGTGCATTTTCTCATGCTCGCCGTCGCCGTCGGCGCGGCCAGCATCGGTGCGTGGGTCGAAGGCGCGACGCTGCTGTTTCTGTTTTCGTTCTCCGGTGCGCTGGAGCATTACGCGCTCGGCCGCACGCAAAAGGAAATCCGCTCCTTGTTCCGCGACGCGCCAAAAACGGCGACCGCGATTGACGCGAATGGAAATGAAACGGAAGTTCCCGTCGAAAAAATTTGCGCCGGGGCGCGGCTGCTCATCAAGCCGGGTGCGCAATTCCCGGTGGACGCGGAAATCGTCAAAGGCACGACCGCCGCCGACGAATCCAATCTGACCGGCGAGGCCGCGCCCGTGGAAAAATCCGTCGGCGACCCCGCGCTCGCTGGCACCATCAATTTGTGGGGCGTGGTTGAAGTCATCGTCACCAAGCCCGCCGCCGAAAGTGCGCTGCAAAAAATCATCACGCTCATCCACGAGGCGCAGCAGCAGAAAGCGCCCGCGCAGCAGTTCGCCGACAAGTTCAGCACCTACTACACCTACGGCGTGCTTGGCCTGTCGCTCGCGATGTTCTTCGTGTGGTGGCTTGGTTTCGGACTGGTCGCATTCACCTCCACGGTCGGATCGCACAGTGCATTTTACCGCACGATGACGCTGCTCGTCGTCTCGTCGCCGTGCGCGCTGGTGCTCTCCATTCCGTCGGCGGTGCTGGCGGCCATCGCGTGGAGCGCGCGGCACGGAATTCTTTTTCGCGGCGGCGCGGCGGTTGAAAAACTGGCGGAGGTCAACGTCGTCTGCCTCGACAAGACCGGCACGCTGACCACCGGCGAACTGCGCGTGGAAAACATTGAAAGCTTTCCGCCCGGACGCGAAAGCGAAATCGCCCGGCTGGCCTACTCTCTCGAAAAATTGTCCACGCATCCGCTCGCCCGCGCCATCACGCGCCACGGCAAGCAGCACGCGCTGGAGATCATCGAGTTCGCGCAGCATGAATCTGTCACCGGCGAAGGTTTGCGCGCAAAACGCGATGGCCGGGAAATTTTTCTCGGCAAACGCGGATGGGTGATTGATTCCAGCCGCAGCGGACGTGAGTCCGCTCAATTAAAAATTGATCAGAACCGGCTCACCTCGGCCGCCACCCCGGCCGGAATTGAAGCCGGCACTTCCGAAGTCTGGGTCGCCGAAGGTGATTTGCTCGGACGCATTATTTTGCGCGACGACATCCGGCCCCAGGCCGCGCAGGTGATTGATGAATTGCGCCGCGAAGGTTTGCGCAGCGTCGTTCTGACCGGCGACAACCAGGCCGCAGGCGCGCATCTGCTCACCGAATTGAAACTGGACGACGTCCGCGCCGGGTTGAAGCCGGAGGAAAAAGTCGCCGTCATCCGCGAATTGAGCGGGCAGGGGAAGCGCGTGGCGATGATTGGCGACGGCGTGAACGACGCGCCCAGCCTCGCCGCCGCGCACATCGGCGTGGCGATGGGCGCCCGTGGTTCCGACGCCGCGCTCGAACAGGCCGACGTGGTGCTGATGCACGACCGTTTGGAAAATTTCCTCGCCGCCTTCCGCTTGAGCCAGCGCGCACGCCGCATCATCAAGCAAAATCTGTTCATCTCGCTCGGCACCGTGGTGGTGCTCGTCACCTTTGCGATGCTCGGAAAAATTCCACTGACCATCGGCGTGGTCGGCCACGAAGGCAGCACCGTGGTCGTCGTGATGAACAGCCTGCGGCTGCTGTTTGGCGGTAAAAAGTGAATCAAGCGCCGGGTTTCGGTTTCACGTTCTTGACCGTAATCATCATCTTAATCTTTTTCGCAGGATCACAATTATGCTTAAGGCGTGTTTTCAAAATGCACTTTTCATTCACAACCATTATTTGATTAACACCGGGCTTCAGCCCGGTGCTGGATGGGCACCGGCAGGCCAGCCGTTTCAACGGCTTTTCCACCATTCCCGAAGCCGCTGAAGCGGCTGACGAGGCAGGCGACCGCAGCATCTAATGAGAGAATTACTGGTCCGGAGGACTTTGAAAACACGCCCTAAGCGCAAGATTGCGCCGCTGAAAAAAATCCGTGTTTCATCCGTGTCCATCCGTGGTTAAGATTTCCCCGATGAAACCAGAATTCATGCGCGCCGCCATCCGGCTTTCGCTCGCCAAAATGCGCGCCAACTGCGGCGGACCGTTCGGTGCGGTCGTGGTGCGGAATGGAAAAATCATCGCGCGCGGCTGGAACCAGGTCACCTCGACCAACGACCCCACGGCGCACGCAGAAGTCACGGCCATCCGCGCGGCCTGCAAAAAATTGAAAACCTTCCAGCTCGACGACTGCGAACTTTACACCAGTTGCGAACCCTGTCCGATGTGCCTCGCGGCCATTTATTGGGCGCGGCTCAAAAAGGTTTATTACGCCAACACCCGCAAGGACGCTGCCCGCATCGCCTTCGACGACGATTTGATTTACCGTGAACTGGCGCAGCCGGTTTCCCGCCGGAAAGTTCCCATGAAACAACTGCTCCGCCCCGAGGCGCTGAAAGTTTTTGCCGAATGGAAAACCAAGGCGGATAAAATTCATTACTGATGCAGCAGCGGACGTGAGTCCGCTCTAATTTCTCCGCGTGTTTGAAATAATGAGCCGGCTCACGTCGGCTGCTACATTTACAAAGAAGTTGAACAGATGTTATGCCTGCGAATCCAAAAACCATTCTCATCACCGGTGTCTCGCGCGGGCTTGGCCGCGCGCTGACGGAAGAATTCATCCGGCTCGGCCACACCGTCATCGGCTGCGGACGCTCGGAAAAAGAAATCGCGCAGTTGCAGAAACAATTTCCCGCGCCCAACGACTTCGCCATCGTGGACGTTTCTGCCGACGAACAAGTCGCCGCGTGGGCGAAGCGGGTTTTGTCATCGCACGCCACGCCCGATTTACTGCTCAACAACGCCGGGATCATCAACCGCAACGCCAAGCTTTGGGAGATTGGCGCGGACGAATTTTCGCGCGTCATTGACGTGAACATCAAGGGGGTTGCAAATGTTATCCGCCATTTTGTTCCGGCGATGGTCGCGCGCCGCGTCGGCGTCATCGTGAATTTCAGTTCCGGCTGGGGCCGCTCGACCGACGCGGAAGTCGCGCCGTATTGCGCGACGAAGTGGGCGATTGAAGGACTCACGCAATCGCTCGCGCAGGAATTGCCGCCGGGCTTGGCCGCCATTGCGTTCAATCCCGGCATCATCAACACCGCCATGCTGCAAAGTTGTTTTGCCGGCGGCGCAGTCAGCTATCCCGCCCCGCGCGCATGGGCAAAAACCGCCGCGCCATTCCTGTTGAAAATAAATTCCACCGACAATGGCAGGCAATTTGACCGTGCCGAGCAGTTGACATGTGATGTGGTGTTTGATCTAATCGGCGGATCAATTATGCCAAAATCGCCGCAACGAAATCGGAGGAATCCATGAGTGGAAGCCCACGAGATTTCGGCGGTTTGGCCGTTGTCGTAATGGACGTAAAAACCAGCGTGACATTCATCTTCAAGTTCCACGCGCTCGACTTGGGCTTTGGGTGAAATGTGATTGGCTTTGCGGATGGTCGCGTGCGGTTCAAGAAATGCGATGCCATCCTCAAAATCCACTTGGAACGCATCTTTCCAAGTCAAATAACGCGCGCCGGTCAGACTTACCATTTTCGCTTTGCCGAATGGCTTTTTGAATCGTGTCAACGCCGAGGGCATGAGTAGAAAATTATTTCTGCGCCGTGATCATCCCGTTCAGGCGCGCGTAATTGAAGATGCCGCCGACTTCCACGACGGAGCGCACATCGCCGAGCGGTTTGAATTGGATGACTTTGCCGGTCGCCTTGACGGTGACGGTGGCGGCGTCGAGGTCAACGGTCACGACGTCGCCGGTCTTCAGGGTGTCGCAGAGGCGTTCGGTGATTTCGCAGGGATAGAGTTCGCCGGTGGCGACGCAGTTGCGGAAGAAGATGCGCGCAAAACTTTCCGCGAGCACGAGCTGGCAGTTGGCGGAACCCATCGCGATGGGCGCATGTTCGCGCGAGCTGCCGCAGCCGAAATTTTTCCCGCCGACGACGATGGGATATTCGCTGTCGAGCTGGCCTTCCTTGACATAGCGCGCCGGGTAAAGTGATTTGGGCAGGCCGTCGAGCGCGTGGCTGCCGAGCTTCTCGTATTCCTCGGCGATGGTGGGCACAAGGTTGAGGTGTTGCGCGGAGATGATCTGGTCGGTGTCAATGTTGTCGCGCACGACATAGACGGGACCGGTGAAAACGGTTTGCATAACGGGCATAAAGTGCTGTGTGGCGACGAAATTTTCAATCAAATATCAATCACCGGCTTGTCCGGCGGAGATGGCGGTGGCGTGCGTTGCTCGCGTTTCCGCAAGGCGATGACAGCGGCAGTGCAAGCCGTCCAGGTGGGCAGGTCATCCACGACCGGAACGAGTTCGACGACAAAGGTGGGCAGGAGCAAAATGTGAAAGCCGATGACCCAGCTCACCAGAATCATCGCCACGCAATCAATCGCCTGATCAATGAACGCCCAGCCGAGCGGGCCGAGGAGCAGTTGCAGTCCGTCCGCAGCCACGGCGATGGCCAGCGCGAAAATCATCCGGGCGCGCGTCAATGGCGGGGCGCGGAAGAAGGAATTGAGTTTTTCCGGCAAATTCATCGGACGATATTAAAACCAATCGGCTTGCCGTGTTAAAGCCCGTTTCTTAAATTGTCGCGTGCTCGATATCAAATTGATCCGCGAAAAAACTGATTTCGTCCGCTCGCGCCTCGCCACGCGCGGGGCAGGGGACGAGGCGAAGATTGACGAAATTCTCAAGCTGGATGAACAGCGCCGGAAATTTCTGGTTGAAGTTGAAGCGTTCAAATCCCAGCGCAACCGCGTGTCAAAGGAGATTGGCGCGCTGATGGGCCAGAAGAAACTCACCGAGGCCGAAGCCAAGAAGGCTGAGACGAAAGATTTGGGCGACAAAATTGAAGAGGCTGATTATGACGTCTCTCAAGCCGAGTCGAAGCGCGACGCGCTAATGTTACAATTGCCGAATCTCCCCAACGAATCAGTCCCGCCGGGCAAAACGGCCGAGGACAATCCCGAAGTGCGCGTTCACGGTGAGAAGGCGGCTTTTGATTTCAAGCCCAAGTCGCACGTTGAACTTTGCGAATCGCTCAAGCTGGTGGATTTTGCCCGTGCCGCGAAGCTTTCCGGTAGTGGCTTTCTGCTCTACACAAACTGGGGCGCGCGGCTGGAACGGGCGTTGATTTCATTTCTCCTCGATTTGCACATCACGCAGCACGGCTACACGGAAGTTTCGCCGCCATTCATGGTGAGTGAAGAATGCATGTGGGGTGTCGGGCAGTTTCCCAAGTCCTTGGATCAGGCTTATGCGGTGAGAGAAGGCCTCGATGACAAAACTCTGGGCAAGTTATATTTGGTGCCGACGGCGGAATCGCCGGTGGCAAATATTCATCGAGAGGAAATTTTAGCCGAGAAACAACTCCCGGTTTATTACTGCGCTTACAGTCCCTGCTTTCGGGCGGAGGCGGGTGCTGCGGGTGTCGGCACGCGCGGCATGATCCGCGTGCATCAGTTTGACAAAGTTGAACTGATTAAAATCGTAAAACCGGAAAGCGGTTATGACGAGTTAGAGAAATTGGTGACCAACGCCGAAAAAGTTTTACAACTGCTCGGTTTGCATTACCGCGTCATCATGCTTTGCACCGGCGACATGGGTTTCACAAGCGCGAAGACTTACGACATCGAAGTCTGGGCGCCGGGGCAGGGGAGCTATCTGGAAGTTTCGAGCTGCTCAAACTGCGAGGATTTTCAATCGCGGCGGATGAATCTGCGTTTCAAGACGGAGGCGGGCGAAAATAAATTTCCGCACATTCTCAATGGCAGCGGCACGGCGCTCGCGCGGCTGTTCGTCGCGCTGATTGAGACGCATCAGCAGGCGGACGGCAGCGTGCTGATTCCGCAGGCGCTGCAACCTTATTTGAAAACTGATCGGATTTCTGCATGACCGGACAGTTTTTAATTTACGATTGGCGATTTACGATTGACGCGACATGTGTTTCGCGGCGCGTAAATCGTAAATCGCCAATCGTAAATCCATGAAAATTCTGCTTGCCAGCAGCGAAGTTTATCCGTTTTCAAAAACGGGCGGCCTGGCGGACATGGTCGGTTCGCTGGCGCGGGCGCTGGCCAACGCCGGCCACGAGGCGCGGGTGGTGACGCCGTTGTATCGCGGCATCCGCGAAAAATTTCCGGCACTGCGCCGCGTGGACTGGCAGTTTGAACTGCTGCTCGCCTGGCGGCGCGTGCCGGCGGAATTGTGGGAACTCGACGTTGCTCCAGGGTTGAAAATTTATTTCATTGATCATCCGGGTTATTTTGACCGCGCGGGAATTTATGAGGAGAACCACATCAGTTACGCCGACAACGCCGAGCGTTTCATTTTCTTTTCCAAATGCATCGCGCATCTCGCGCGTTATCTGCCCTGGCAGGCGGACGTGGTTCATCTCCACGACTGGCAGGTCGGACTCGTGCCAGCTTTGATTCAATATGAGCGCGACCGGGCAGGGTGGGGGAATCCACCGCCGACATGCCTGACGATTCATAATCTGGCCTACCAGGGAATTTTTCCAGCCGAGGCGTATGAGTTAACGGATCTGCCAAAACATTTTTTCCACACCGAAGGCGCGGAGTATTTCGGGATGTTGAACTGCCTCAAGGCCGGCATCGCATTCGCCGACATGATCACGACGGTCAGTCCGCGATACGCGCGGGAAATCACGACGGAAGAACTGGGCTGCGGGCTGGACGGCATTTTGCGGCGGCGCAGCGAACGGCTGGTGGGCATTCTCAACGGCGTGGATTATCAGGAATGGAATCCGGCGAAGGATTCGCATTTGTCCGCGCCGTTTTCGGTGACGCGCATGGCCGGAAAAAAGTCGAACAAGGCGGAGCTGCAAAAGTTATTCGCCCTGCCTGTCGCTGAAAAAATCCCGGTCTTCGGCACCATCTCGCGGCTGGCGGAACAAAAAGGCGTGGACATCCAGCTCGGCGCGCTGGAAGAAATGTTGAACGCCGACATTCAATTCATCCTGCTCGGCAGCGGTTCGCCCGAATACGAGCGCGGCTACCGGGGACTGGCGCGACGGTTTCCGAACAAGGTTTCCGTCCGGTTTGGCTACAACGAGGCGCTCGCACACCAGATCGAGGCCGGCTGTGATTTTTTCCTGATGCCATCGCGGTTTGAACCGTGCGGCCTGAACCAGATGTATAGTCTGCGCTACGGCACCATCCCGATTGTCCGCGCCACCGGCGGTCTTGACGACAGCGTCGCGGATTACGTTCAGAATGCCGCCGGCGCGAACGGCGTTAAATTTTACGAATACACTTCGCGCGCACTGGGCAAGGCCATCCGCAAGGGGCTGGCGATCTACAATCAGCCGCCGTTGCTGCGCCAATACCGCCGCAACGCGATGAAGGTGGATTTTTCATGGGAACGAACCGTGGACGAATACATCAAGGTTTATGAAAACATCCCGAAATGAATTAAATATAACAGACATTGTGTATCTTTAATTCAGTCGCCTTCTCAAAATGGCTGATTTATCAAAACCCGTGCTAGGGTTGGCACGTGAGCGACATACAAAATCCTCAAATCGAAGTTCGTTGCGCTTGGTGCGACAAAGAGAACGGCGTTGTTCCCCGGTCACATTATTCGCATGGCATTTGTGTCATGCATCGTGATCGGGTGCTGGGTGAAATAAAAACTCGGGTGTTCAAAGGTGAAGGCCATCGGCGTTTTATGCGTTCTCTTGAAAACTTGTCGGACGAAGACCGGGCCTTGGTTCTTAAGGTAGCTGATGAGCTTGCCCAAAAATATCACCCTGAAGAAAAACAACCGGTTCTTTCGTTGGCTCAAAAGATGCGGGGGGCCCTGGTATGAAAAACGCCTATGGGATCACTGACAAAAAACTTGAACAGCTTCGTCTGATCGGACTCGACCAGCAATTGATTCAACGGGTCAACTTTCTTTCCCTGCTGAAATTCTCGAAAAACTTTGTGTCTCACGCCCGCGACCTGGCGAAGTCCGGCCAGAAAGATGAGGCTCGGAACTGGCTGCGGTTTTTCCAAAATTCTCAACTGGTGGAAATTCTGGTTTACCAAACCACCGTTTCAATCCCTGCCGGGGAATTGAAAATTCTTTCCGACGATCTGAAATTGCTGAACGGTGAATGTCATCCGATGGATGTGCCGGACTGGACGACTGACATTGAAGCGGTTCGCTGGCAGTTGGATTACATCATTAAAAATTTGCCGCAAAGGAAGCGAGAAACTGTAAGTCCAGCAAGGTCGCTCACCCCTCCTCGCTCTGGCTCGTTCAATTCCTTTGCGGCTCCCCTGCCCCGTCAAACCTCTCTGCGGATACGTTCACGGAGTCAAAATTCAACCACGGCAAAACTGTAAGACGCTATGGCCTATACCCTCACAGTCCGGTTAAACACTGACGAGACCGGGCAACTGCGCCACATGGTTCATATGGAGTCCTGCGCGGCTGAAAATCTTTCTGAATTTGTCCGTCTTTTGCTGGCTCGCGAATGGAACCGGCGTCAAGGTACCGGCGTTCCTGCTGCCATCCAGTATCAGACTGCGTTTCGGATTGGCAGGCCGTTAGAAAACTTTCCGTTTGAGACAAGTCGCGCAAACGGCCATGGCAAACGGTTGCATGGAAACAAGGCGATAAACCATAATACCGACGCCGTGCCGGTTGCTCTGACGACAGCCAGCACGGCCTTAAAAAAAGGTAAAACCAATGGTAATAAAAGTAAACATCACCTCTGATCGCCCCGATGAGTATATCGGGAAAAAAGGCTTGGTCAAAAGTCAGGTCATAACCTGCCAGGACGTTGACCCGTCCGGCTTCCGTCTGCTGGCGACGTTTGACTACACGCTATCGGAGGACGAAAAAACCAAATACGCAGGCAAGCTGCTGGATAAACAGATTACTCTGGGCGTCCGCGAGCTTAACCCGTTTGGTGGCCGTCTCCGTGCGCGTGGTGCTATTGTCGCCGCTCCTGACGTAAAATAAACAGATAATGAACGCTGAAAAACATTTGCTTGCAAAAGTGCCGTGGCAGTTCTTTTCCACTTTGACTTTTAAGAGTCTCAAAGTTCGGGAAGCGGTCTGGCACAAAATGTTCGTTGCTTTGATCAACGACCAGGCGAAAAATTTTCAGGTTCATTATTCTTCAATTTTGTGGGTGCTTCGGTATGAAGTCGGTGAACAAACCGGGCGCCCGCATTTCCATGCACTTATTGCAGGTCTGCCAAATACGGCCGTGTCGGTTCCCACTTGTTTTTCCTTCATGCGTATGTGGGAAAATCAAGGCGGGGGACAGGCCCGGGTCCGCGTCTACAATTCAGCCCTCGCTGGTGTTGAATATGTGCTCAAGGGAGTTGACGAAGCTTATGCCATGGCGGGTGCCAACTGGTATGAAGTTAACAAATTTGGCGGGCGATGCAACGTGACGCTGTCCATGAGTCTTATACGTTACATGCAGAACCGGGTTCGGTTTGGTCATCGTGACCGTGACGTATTGTCTTCTCCACGCGGAATGGGTTTTCATGCCCGTCGCCGCTGGAAGGCTGGAAGACGAGTCGAGGGGGACAGACACGCTGGCGACACACCCCAGAGCGGAGTAAGACACTTCAGTGAAATGACGAAGGCTTAGACCAACCACTTGTGCTTTTACCTTTGCCCCTGAGAGCAGGGATTGGGAAGCGGCGGGTTCCGCAACAAGCGGCTGTAAAAACGTCAGGAAGCTGGCAAAGGTGTCCAAGGCTGCGGCAAGTCTGCCATGTGTGACAGTAATGTGTGATTCGGGGTTGGTTTCAACCATCCGCCGCGTAGCGGCGGATGGTTTAAGCCAAAACCGATTGCTTGAAGATGAACTCTGTCCGTCTCCGAAAAGGTGAAAACAAAATGCGTTCAACCGGAAAATATTTGATGGTGCGGGTTGCTGGTTCGCTGATTGTCGGGCTGGTCTGGATGGTGTTGCATTATTGGCTGAAAACAAAAAGGTAAACATATGACAGATGCTGAACGTGGTGAAATAATGACTGGCTTGTTGAAGTTGCAGGCTGATGCTGCTGTGTTGTTGATGAAATGCCAGATGGTTACGGCATTGGAAATTGGCATTAATGTTCAAGCTGTAAAAAATCTGTTGGATGAAGCTCTGACTGATTTAGGCGTGCCGAGAGAGCAGCCGCTTTTGCGGCCTTGGACGGGAAAGTATTAAAATTTTATGATTGGAAAGTGTGCAGGTTGTGGTTGTGGTTTACCAGACAGTGGTGGGGACTATTCGCAAGACAAGCATGGTGATTTTCTTTGCACGCAATGTTGGATGATGGCTGTGGCGGGAATTGCTGCGCATGGAATGTGTTGGGAGGGGCGGCGGGTTGCGGATGGTTTGCCATCGGCTGTTTTGAAATGGACTGTTTCAAAAGATGGGGAGATAAAAAGCTTATGAATTGTCCACGTTGCGGAAGTGAAATCGTCCCGGAGTATGATGATTTTTTTTGTCATTGTCCGGAGTGTGGTTGTGAAGTTGAGAATGACAATTTCGCATCTGATCGGGACATTGTCCGGCGGGATGAGGATTCATCCAGTGCGGGGGAGTCGCAAGGTATCACACAATTTTTGCCGTAAGGCACGGTCACAAGCGGATATAAAAACCGAAAACGTGGCAGGCGGCGGGTTGTTTCCGCGGGTCTGTCGGCCAACTGAAAGAGTAATTAACTTGGGGTTGGCACACCGGCCAGAATCTTGTGGAAGCTGGCTTAATTTTTAGGAAATAAAGACGATCATGGACGCGGCTGATATTTCGACAATTCATCTTGAGTCTGATCGTTTGAATGCGATTGGCCGGCGGCTGGCGCAATGGCGTGTGATTGCGGCTGGCAAGTATGGACTGGTGAATCAATCAACGGCGGCCTGGCTTTTGGATGTGTCGAAGCAACGCGTAAGTTATTTATTGGAGTCGGGACGGATTGAATTTGTGAAGTGGGAAGGCTTGGCGATGATTCCTTTTTCTTCGGTCGAGAAATACGCCATAGAAAGAAGACTGCCGTTCCTAAAAGAATTAGAATTGCAGTGTGCCAAAAAAACGTCATTGCTGTTCTAATGATTTCAGCGTTTTCTGCCTGTCGGTAGGCTTCGTCTTGGGCGTCGAATGCTGCTTTCAAATTTCCGTTAGTGGAAAACGCGTTGGTTCCGTATTGCAGGAGGGTTTCGTAGGTTGACATACGTCAACTATTCAGCATTCAAAAACTGTGGTCAACTTAAAAGCATCGGCTGGCAATTCCGCTGGCCGTGTTAAACGAAAGTGAAAGTTATGACCATGAAATCATTAATCAGTCACGTCCGGGATAACCGGTTCGTGCAGGCCGGTGCCCGTTGCATCGTTGCCATCGGTGAAAGCAAAGCGTTCATCGCGTTTGCTGGTGTGTTCGATATGGCCTTGGTAGCTTCGGCGCAGACCGATGCAACTGCGGTTGCCACCACAGCGCAAACCGCGTTCGGCGTGGTCGCTCCGATCACCATCACCATTGCCGGGTTCTACGTCGTGTTGACGGTTGCGAAACGCGTCGTTCACTAAGAGTTTGATTTCCATACCAGCGGGGGCGGTGCCGGGCTGTTTGTCCGCCCTCGCTGGTCTTCAAAATCTGATTTATGCCAATCCTTGCCACGGTTTCAATTCTGGCTCTTTTCGTTGGATTTGTTTTGATGAAGCTTCTTCATCAGCGTTGGTTTCACGAAGCGCAGCCGGTCTTGATTCGGGTTCTGGACATTTGCATCATTGTTTGTTTGATCGCGTTCGCCTGGGTGACTGAAATCGGCGTTTCGCAACTGCGTCCGCACCTGGTGACGACTTCAATCAACGGGCATGTGTTGGATTCATTGATTGTAACCAATCCGATGTATTACACCTATGAGCAGCGGCGGGCGTATAACAAGATGAGCGGGAATGTCGAATACTATGATGTCCGGGTCACAAATTATTACTGGCATGTCTGGTCTATCTTCAAGCGTAAATGAAATCCTTGTTTTTCATTATGGTTCTGTTTCTTTGCTTCCATCTATATGCGTTGAATGGATTTCGCATCCATAACATCGGGGCATGTTCAATAGGAACAAACTGTGGCATTTCATTTGTGGAACTGGGTTATCATCAAAACTGGGGCACAAGTGACCCTAACCATTATGTGCCGCGTTCTGAATACAATCCGTTTGATGACTTCACTGCCTGGTGGCCGTCAGACATAGGGGGAACGAATCCACATGATGAAATTCTGCCGGGGGCAAGTAGTGTCGTGGGAGGGTATCCGCAAGGGGACTACATGATTGATGTTGTGTGGCAAGTGTCTTACAATGAAGGATTCCTTGTCGTCTATCCATTGGATGTTGCAACGAGGAGTGGTAAAATAACGGTTCCTCATGGTGTGGATTTTGATTTGTATGCAGCCACCTGCCTAAAGACCAATGAGCACAAGCTGTATCCGGTTTACGGAAAAGTGCGGCGAAAAGATGGAACGGTTCACAATCAGATGATTCGGATACTTGCAAAATGAAAAAAATTATTTCCTTCGTGTTGATGGTCTGCACGGCTTCGGCTTTTGGGGCTGGATTTATTTTTCATAACAATAGCAGCAATACGGTTAGTTTTACATGGACGTATGTTTCGCACTGGTATAACACCGAAGGGGTGGATTCCTATGATTTTACGGTGGGCCCGGTTGATGAGGTTTGGCCTGGTGGTTCTGCTGGTTTGGCCGGAGGCGACTTAACCGACCACGGGTGGCTTGGTGGCACACGGCCAAATTCCGCACATATCGAAGACATTGGAACGCTGGTTTCACATACGCCGGGGCTTGGTTCTAGACCATTAGACTACATGTGGTATCCGGGGGACCCGACGATAACAGTAGAGTTATATCCTGCGCCGCCGCCGCCGTGTCAGACTAATTTGGTTTTCAAATTTCGCAATGCCGATCCAGTCACGCATCATTATTACATTCATAAATATAGTCTGGTGGGTGGAATTGATTTGTCTCTTAATTTATATCCTGTGGACGTTCCTGGGGGTGGTGACATGACTTATACGATACAGGTTCAATGCGATGACGTTTCGGCATACAGTGTGGTTCGTGGCGATGTGAGTTCGTTAAATTCTGATGGTGGCTTGAATACAAATTTTATACCGGTTATGACGGCGAACGGTGGCTTTCCTCCGGGTGGCAGTCCGCCTTCAATGCCGTCCGGCTTGAATCTGCCTGGTAATGCCAGTAGTTCCGGCGTCCAGTTTGATGGCAGCAATACCAATAGTAACCAGATTATTTGGTCAAATTCTGGCAGTGATACGGCGGCTGTCGTTGCTGCGGTGAAAGATGGAACTAAGGCATTGTTTGATTCTTCAGCCAAAGTCGCAATACAAGCACATAGTGACGCTTTGGCCGGGGATACGCTTTTGACGGGTATTTTGAATAAGACCAATTCTGACGTTCCGTTTTTTAGTTCGTCGACGAATGTGTGGGTGCAAAACTTTCCGACCAACCAGCCTTTTCCTCTTTCGACCTTTGTGGGCATCTATAATTTATTGTCGAGTCAAGACAACTTTGCATCTTTGTCGAATTATCTTGGAACTTTGAACGGTGGGTCGAACTCTAATCTTCAATCGACGATTTTGGACATTTCAAATATTTTGGTTAATGTGGATATTTATGGTCGGTCTAATAGTGATTCGGTTGTGTATTACATGTCTAATATTTTGTCCAACTTGGCTGATTCCACTAATGTGGATATTGCCACTGAGATCACTCAGATTGGCGTATCAAATCTTTTAGGCGGAATTTTGGGCGTTTTGACAAATGGAGTTTCCCTCGGGACCAACGGTTCAGGCGGTATGACGAATTACGCTTTGGAGTCAACGCAGGAAGGGATCTCGAATATCCTTGGTATGGCGGATTCTGGCGGCGATGGTTTGTCAAATGCGTTGGTTGAATTGGATGCGGCTTTGTCAGACACGAATGGTTTGGGAACGAACGGTTTTGTTGCTTTTGGCGGGGACACGAACGGTTATACGGTAGAATTGTTGGGGCCGACGAATGCGGGGATGGCTGCTGATCAGTCATTGAATTCCGATGCGACTTACAAGACGGCTGAAACATCCTTTAAGACGTTTATTAATTCGGCGGTCGGGCCGACTGTTGACACTGATTTTGGCGATGCTGACATGACGGTTGATTTTGGTTCCATTATCGGGTCACATGTGAGTTCCAAGGTCAGTGGTGGTGGTGGTATGACCTATGATTTCAACCCTTTGCATAATGCTCGTGTTGCTCCTTTGTTTCCCATCATGAAGTCAATCTTCACTTGGGGGTTGGCGGTGGCTTACATGTTGGCCTGCGCGAAAGATTCCGTCAAAGCTGCTGAACTTCTTATGCTGGGGCGCGGGGTCAACGGGCCGCCGCCAGTGTCGAAGAAACTAACTCCGGTCGCATAAAATTATGGGTGCTATCTACGCTTTATTGGTTCGGCTCGGTGCTTTGCTTTCGCGGGTGCCGATCATTGGTCATCTCATCGCAGAAATTGGGCCTTTGATTGCGCGGTGTCCGCAATGGGTAAAGGCATTCTTCGCGTATCTGTCTGCCGACGTGGCGGCCGGTGCGCTTTCTACCGTTGCCCGTGTTGGGATTTCAGGCATGGTCATGGTGATTTGGGGAATTTTCCTTGCTGCATTTTTTACCGGCATGAGCGGCTTGGGGATTAAGGAAATTTATAACAGCAATCCTTTCACCGGCGTTCCTGCGGCCATGATGAGTTTGGTTGTGGCGTCTTTTCCGCTGCACTTCGGGGTGGGTTTAATGTGCGCGTATATCAGTTGGAAGTTCACGGTCGGGTGGGCGGCGCTCGTCATGGCACGGTCAATGAAATTTATATTTGGAGCTTGAATTATGGAATATGTGTCCTTTCAACAGTTGGCGTCATACATGTTCGGTTTTGGTCTGGTCTGGGCCATGATGAAAGCGATGGGAAACAACTGACATGAAGCGTATGTCAATTCTGCTTTTGCTTGGCGGTTCGCTGGCTGTTCGTGCTCAAAACAATGTGGCCGTCACCAACTGGCCGGATGGCACCGCACCTTTGCCGGTCACATTGACTGACATAAATTCGCCGAACATGTGGCCGTCGTTTTCACTGGGCATGGGGACGGGCTTTCTTGTTTGTGGTTTCGGCTGGATCCTTCGTTTTGCCCGCAAGTCCGGAGGGGCGAACGCATGAAGAAGAAAAATTGGATTCCCAAGCCGTTTCCGTTTGCCCAGGTCACCGTTTGGCGCCCGCGTCGCTGCGAGCGGTTCGGCAGTTTGGTGGAAGCTTTGGAGTCATTCCGGCCTTGGGTGGCTTTTGACGAGTCGTTGCGGATTTTTGAGCAGGTTTTCCATATTCCATGAACATTTTGATCTGCGGTATGCCGGGCAACGGCAAAGGGGTAAAAGCAATGCAGTTGATGGTTGACGAGCTTCGTCTCGGCACTCGGCCAGTTATCACGAATCTTGCTGTTAAAAAGCTTCCTTGGGTCACGAAAAAACACCAGTCACGCATTGGTCTTCTGGCGTATCTTGACCAAAAGCACGGTGAGGAGTATAATGCCCGCGAGCGGATTTTCATTGTCCAGGATCATGCCATTCAGAATTACTATCTTTATCGGGCGCTGTCGAAAAAACAGATTGAGAAGCTTGGTGCGGCGCATCTGGTTGGTTATCGGGCGGTGACACCGCTGGATGATATTCTTTCCGAAGAGGAATTCTTCCTGCACAAGGATTATGCGCTTTTCGTGTGTGACCATGACGTGAAAATTGACAAGTCCGGGCGTGGTCACTGCTCGAAGTTCAATCCGATTCTGCTCGAACATTCCGGGCCCCACTTCAACATTGCCGATGAGTGCTGGAAATTCTGGCCTGCGCGGGGCTGGCAGTCCACGTCTGACGCGGATGTGTATTACAACGCGCAGCACCGTCACTTTGGCGACGACAACCTTTATTTGACCCAGCGCGACAACGATATTGATTCCATCATTGTTGACCGGTGCCAGGAAGCGATTGTTATGACGCATCATGGCAAAATGATGATTGGGATGTTCCGTCAGCCGGATTTGTTCTCGGAAGCGCTTTACAATGGCCGTCCTTCGCCGTCCAAAGACCCCATGTCTCGCCGTGTCTTCCGTTTGGACGTAAAGGGGTTGTGCCAGGGTTACGACACGTCTGCGGGCGTTGGGATTACCGGGCGGGGTGCTGCTGACGTTGGCAGCCGTAAAAAAGGTCTGCCGTTCTGGTTGATGCCGGCGGCGATCATTGTCGGGCTGGTTGTTGTGTGGTTTGTCTTGAAAAATGGGGCGCATTTTGCTGCGGGTGCTTTTGCCAGCAAAGTTTCGGGCGGGGCAAAATCCGTCGTCAAGCGGGTTTCTCCGGTGCAGTCCGGATCTTCCTCGGCTGCACCTGACGTGGTTTCCACGAAGGACGTTGTTTTGAACACAAATCTTGTGTATGCCGCTTCGACAAACGACGTCTTTTGTTGTGGTTACATGCTCGGCAAGTTTCCGAAAGTGTTTCTGTCAGACGGTCGGACGGCGGATGCTGAATTTGGCGAGGTTCAAAAAATCTATCGTTGGAAAGTGGTTGCCTTTGATCGTGAATTTATCATCCATCCTTCCGAGCAGCCGCCATACATGGCTGCGAATTCGCCGAATGATTATCAGACGGTTTTTCCGTCCACGGAGCGTTCCTTAAACCGGGTTGAATTCGGTTCGCCGATTGGTTCCTCTGAGCGTCCGTCTCCGGTTTCAACGGGCGGCTTCAATCGGATGGCTTCCGGCTTTCGGCAATGACTTTACATCGAGCGGTTTGGCATGTTCAACCAGGTTGATTGGCAAGACGTGCGACTTGGCAAAGCCACTTGGCAAACTCCGGCATGGTGCGCGAGCGTGCGCTGCTGGACAGGCCGGTCGCTTTGGCCGGGTTAGCCAGGCGGAATGGAATGGGCGGCACCAGGTTCTTTGGCACACCGGCCACGAGCAGCCAGGTTGCCTTTTTCGATGCAAAGCTAAACCAGCGTTGTTCGACGTAAAGCGTGAAATACCCTCTTGCCGTCGTAGCGGTCGCTCTATCAAAGTCGCTCATATCGAATCCTTGCGCGTTGAATTGTCCGTAAGCCGGCTGGTTTGGCATGGGCAGCCACATGTCCTTAAACAGTAAACTTCCTGCCGGTTGCTCCAGCACGCCCCCGCATTTTAGAATTGTCCGCACGCACCAGCGTCCAAGCTCCATCTCGGCTTCCCGGTCCGGCGGTTTGGCCTGTGCCCGGAGATACTTTGACCAGCAACGGCAGGGCGGGTGTGCTATGGCCGGCGAATTGGCAGGGAAGGTTTGAGCTGGCTTTTTGGTATCGTAGGCGATGACGCCGGGCAGGTGCTTGTAGATTGAACGTCCCGACACGCACAAGGCCGCGATGGTTCGCAAATTTTTCACGGTTCAAGCTGGCTGTAATTCCCAAACAGTCACCGGTTCGCAGCGAAGGATTGCCTGCAAGGCGGCGAGCGCGGTTTTTTTGTTGGTGTGGTAGAATTCCTGCCCGCCCGCTGGTGTGCCGTCTTTCAAAATCACAAAGCCGGTTGTCGATCGTATCCGGCGCGTGATTTTTACCTGCACCTTGAACCTGGCTGTTTGGCGTATCTTGTATTCAATTTTTATACGGTTAAGCTTCGTGCTTTTGCAAAAGAATCGAGTCTTGCGATTTGGTTCCACGTTGTTTTTTTGATGAAACCAGCTTCGCTTGTGTCCTGTCCTACGCGTTTCAAATCTTCTACCAGTCTGTCAGCATCCCAATAAAGGGCATGTAACCGGTCGAGTTCGAGTTCTCTGCTTTTACCCGCAAGCTGGACGTTTGAGCCTGATTCCCTCGCTTCAATTTTATTTGTGTGATTCATAAGTTTTTTTTTACCCGCCGTCCGCCGTCGCCTTCATCCGCTCGCTTCAACCTGGTGGAGTTTTTTCTGAACCATCTTCGGAATTTTCCGGCGAGCAAACGGCATGACATACCGGT
>Ga0075520_1000392_pt1 | contig 18783 bp, 12 predicted proteins | sample NGEPerB_FD_75100 | JGI IMG/M metagenome (GOLD analysis project Ga0075520, IMG submission 75100) | Arctic peat soil microbial communities from the Barrow Environmental Observatory site, Barrow, Alaska, USA - NGEE PermafrostAB12-B | ecosystem: Environmental > Terrestrial > Soil > Wetlands > Peat ... | reverse complement strand
TCTTGTCCCAGTTCACAAAATTCCTTTCCGGCGGCTGGCGTTTCACGGTCTTTTTGCCATCGCGCGCGGCCTTTTCCGCCAGCTTGAGATTCTCAATGGCATGCTCCGGCGCCTGGGCCACCACCCATCCTTTGTTGTCAAATCCCTTCCGCCCTGCCCGTCCGCCGATCTGGTGAAAATCGCGCGCGGTGAGAATGCCGGTTTTCTGTCCGTCGTACTTGCATAAGCGGGCGAACAAAACCGTGCGGATGGGCACGTTGATGCCGACGCCGAGGGTGTCCGTGCCGCAGATCACCTTGAGCAAACCCTTCTGCGCGAGTTGTTCGACCAGCACGCGATACTTCGGCAACAACCCTGCATGATGCAACCCGATCCCGTGCCGCAGCCATTTCTTGATGTCCGGACCGTAAGGACTGGTGAACTTGATGCCGTCGAGCGTCCTGGATATCGCCGCCTTTTCATCGCGGGTGCAGACATTGATGCTCGTGAAATCCTGCGCGCTCTGCGCCGCCTCGAGTTGGGTGAATTGAACGACATACACGGGCGCCTTCCCGTCGGCGACGAGACTTTCGAGAGTCTTGGCCAGGGGCAATTCGGAATAGGCGTATTCCAAAGGCACGGGCCGGTCGGTGGAGGTCACTGCGACTGTGGGGCGGCCGGTGAGCCGGGTGATCGCTTCCTCGAAAAAAGTCGTGTCGCCAAGGGTGGCGGACATCAGAAGGAACCGTGCCTGCGGCAACGTCAACAGCGGCACCTGCCAGGCCACGCCCCGATCGCGGTCGGCATAGTAATGGAATTCGTCCATGACGATTTCCTGCACGTTGGCTGCCGCGCCTTCGCGCAAGGCGATGTTGGCGAGAATTTCCGCTGTGCAACACAGGATGGGCGCGTCGCGATTGACCGATGCGTCGCCGGTGCTGAGGCCGACGTTGTCGGGGCCGAACTCGCGGCAAAAGCCCATGAACTTTTCGTTCACCAGCGCCTTGATCGGGCACGTGTAAACGGCCCGTTTGCCTTTGGCGATGGCTTGAAGCAACAGCGCCGAGGCGACGAGCGATTTGCCCGAGCCGGTGGGCGTGTTCAGGATGACGTTCTTCTCCTCGAACAACTCCAGGATGGCTGATTCCTGCGCCGGGTAGAGCTGCAGTCCCCGGCTCTCCGCGAATTCGAGAAAACGACCCAACAACACGTCGTTGCTGATGTTCTCATCGTGCGGGATCAATTCGTACAGGGTCTTCGCCACAATCCACCAATACTACCGCTCACACCAGGGACTGAGAAGAAAAAGGAGGTTTATCCGCGAATTACGCGAATTTACGCGAAAAGCTGCAGAAGAAATGGAACGGTACCTCTGGGGGTGGGGAAATCAGCGCCCCCTGTTCCGTCGCGCGGGATCGGGGCAACTCCCTCATTCCCCACCCCTCAACCAATTCGCGTCATTCGTGTAATTCGCGGATAAAAAAATTTCGTGTCCATTCGCGGAGAAGGCTACGATAAGGCTCAATGCCGGCCGAATTAACAGAAGCCCTGCTCCGCGACGCAGCGGGTTGGGATGTGATGAAGCACGCGCGCGCTTACCTGGAGCAGGGGTCCGTGCTGAGCTCCTACTGGGCGCCGCCGTTGCTGCGCGGGGTCGTGCAGGCGGGCGAAATCTCGTTCAGAGCCTCCATGGTCATCAAAGACGGCATCGACATTGAAAACCTGTGCACGTGCCGCGAGGCTCGGGAATGGGGAAAGATTTGCGCGCACGGCGTCGCTGTTGGGTTGCATTGGCTGAAATCAAAACAAACGGCAACGACTCCGATTTCAGCCGGAGCGCTGGGCAAGCCGGCGCCGAAGAAGCCGTCCGCCCTCGCGCGCGCTCCTGACGGCGAGCCCGCCGAATTGTTCCTCATCCTTCCGCCCAACTTCGACCAGGCCGCGGCGCGGGGCAAAATCATGCTCGTGCTGGAAGCCAAATGGGGCGGGGGCCGTTGTCCCCTGAACGCCTTGCCGCGCGGACGCGCTTTCGCGTTTTCCGCTCAGGACAACGCCGTTCTGGATCGATTGGAATCTTTGGCCGGGGGCGAAACGCCGGCCGTTTTGCAATTGGAAACCAAAGATTTTGCCGCACTGCTGCCCGTGTTGGCTGGACATCCAAACATCACGCTCGGCAAAACAAACGAGGTTGTCGTTTCCAAAACCCCGCTCCCGTTTCCGATGCGCGCCACCTTGGAGCCCAACGGCGAAATCGTCCTGTCGCCCATAGGGCAACCCGCCACCATGACGATGATTGGCGATTGGGTTTGGCGAAACGCCCGCCTGCAGCCGCTTGGATTGCCGGCAGCGCTGCATGGCATTTTCGGCGGGCCGGTGCGAGTGTCGAGATTTCAGGTCCCGCAATTTCTCAGCCGGGATTGGCCGCAATTGCAGGGGGCCGGCGCGGTGGAAAGCAATTTCAGCCTTGAAGACTTCACCCTTCAACCGCAGGCGCCGCGCTTTCTTCTGGAACTCAGGGGCGGCCTGGCGCAACTGGGCGCGCTCCTCCAATGCGCCTATGGCGAGCGCCTCATGACGGTCGGAGTGACGAGCGCGGACGAAAGTGTATGGCTGCCGGATCCGGAAATGCCGACACGCTATTCCACGCGAGACACTGCCGCCGAACGCGCGGCGCTGGGGCGATTGCAGCGCAGCGGGTTCCTGGGGCCCGATGCGCAGGGCCGTCTGCAATTGCCTGGCCAAAACGCGGTGCTGAATTTCTTCGCCCGCGAATTTCCCCGGCTGCAGCGGGAGTGGACCGTCACTTTGGAGGAAGCATTGCAGCGCCGCACGTTGCCGAACATTGAGCGGATCCAACCCCAATTTCAAATCAACTCCTCGGGCGTGCAATGGTTCGACCTGGGCGTGGTTTTCGCCACCGGCAGCGGTGAACGATTTTCGGCGGCGGACATCCAGCGCCTGCTGCTGTCTGGCCAGAGCCACACGCGACTAAAGAACGGCAGGATGGCGGTGATCGACACGGGCGCTGTGGAGGAATTGCAGGAGGTGCTGCTGGATTGCGCGCCGCAACAGCACGCGGAGGGCTATCGCATCAACACTGCGCAAGCGGGTTTTCTGGAGGCGACTTTGCGGCAGCACAGCGAGTGGAGGCTGGAAGCGCCGGCAGCCTGGCGCGAGCGCGCGGCAAAGCAGAGCGGCGAGGCCAAACTGAAGTGCCCCCCGCTCGGCGATCTCGAATCGGTGCTGCGCCCTTATCAAAAGCACGGCGTGGCCTGGCTGCGGTTTTTGCGCGACAACGGATTCGGCGGCATCCTGGCCGATGAAATGGGCCTTGGCAAAACCGCCCAAACGCTCGCTTATTTTAAAAGTCTCTTGCCTCGTTCTTCTTCGCTCTCACCTCACCTGGTGATATGTCCGACGAGCCTGGTGTTCAATTGGATGGCGGAAGCAAAGAAGTTCACGCCGGAATTGAAAATGCTCGCGCTGCACGGATCCGACCGGCAGACGCTGTTCGAAACAATTCCGCTCAGCGATGTCGTCGTCACGAGTTACGCGCTCATTCGCCGCGACACGGAGCGGTACCGGGAATTGGAGTTCGATACCGTCGTGCTCGACGAGGCTCAACACATCAAAAATCGGCAAACCCAGAACGCGCAGGCCGTCAAAGCCGTGAAATCACAGCATCGCGTCGTCCTGACGGGCACGCCCCTGGAAAATTCAGTTCTGGATCTGTGGTCGATCTTCGACTTTCTCATGCCGGGTTACCTGGGCAGCGCGAAAGATTTTCGCGAGCGCTATGAATTGCCGATTGCCAGGGAGAAGAGCGCCGAGGCGCAGTCGCGATTGGGGCGGCGCTTGCGCCCGTTCCTGTTGCGGCGGCTGAAACGCGACGTGGCGTCCGACTTGCCTGCGAAAATCGAGCAGGTTGCTTATTGCGAGCTGACGGCGGATCAGCGCGGTGTTTACCAGCAGGTGATTGAAGCGAGCCGCAAGGAAATCCTTGAAGCCGTGGGCGCGCAGGGCCTGGCGAAAACCCGGATGGTCGTGCTCAGCGCGTTATTGCGCTTGCGGCAGGTGTGCTGCGATCTGCGGCTGCTCAAACTCGAGAACGTGGATCCCGCCAATGCCTCGGGCAAGCTGGATATGTTCGGCGAACTCCTGGAGGAAGTGATCGATGGCGGTCATCGCGTTCTGGTCTTCAGCCAGTTTGTGAGCATGCTGACTCTGCTCAAGGACCGGCTTGCGATGGAAGGCATCGATTTCTGTTACCTGGACGGCTCGACGACCGATCGAGGCGCGGTCGTGGAGCAATTCCAGACAAACGGAGCCATCCCCGTTTTTCTGATCAGTCTGAAGGCGGGTGGCGTCGGGCTCAACCTGACCGGGGCGGACACGGTGATTCATTTTGATCCGTGGTGGAACCCCGCGGTGGAAGACCAGGCCACCGATCGCGCACACCGGATCGGCCAGGCCAAAGTGGTGACGAGCTACAAACTCATCACGCGCGACACGGTGGAGGAAAAGATCCTTGCGCTGCAAAACCGCAAACGCGAAATCATCCAGGCGACGATTGGCGGCGAAGAGGAATTCGCGGCGGCATTGAATTGGGAAGAGATCCAGGAACTGTTGGGGTGAAATAAATCCAAACATCCAACAACCAACATCCAACAACCAACGTCGAAGGAGTCGAGGAAAAAGGAATGGAGTCTCGTCACCTCGACTTCTACAAAAAGAGACTGGTAGCAGAGGACGTGAGGAGACTCCATCTGATTCGTTCTGCCTCATGACCGACGACCGGATCCAAATATGAATGGGACCGGACACATCATCAAATGGGTGAAGGATGCCGGAGGCTGGCCGGAGTTTGGCGGCTCGGCCAAGCCCTGATGATTACGCGGGTGAGGGTGGTTTCCTTTTCCAACTTTTCGTGTAATTCGCGTAATTGGCGGATAAAGTCAGTCCATTCGCGGACTCACCGCGCCCTTTTGAAATCAATAAACCCGCGCTCCACATCCGTGTGTATTAACTGCACGCGGAGCCTTTGCCCGACGTCCACCCCTTCCGATCCAGCCGCTAGTTTGCCTTCAATGGGCGGCTGGAAAATGCGGACCCACGTCCCTTTTTCCGACGCTCCAGTGACGATTGCATCGAACTTCTCGCCGATCCTGGATTCCAGCAGCATCGCGGCTGCGGATTTTGCGACTTGCCGTTCGACCTTCTTCGCTGCGTCCTCCTGCTCGGTGCAATGGTTGGCAAGCGCCTCCAGTTCGTCGATAAGATAGGGCATGGAACTTCCCGCCAGGGCCGCTTTCAACAACCGCTGCGTGATAATATCGGGGTATCGCCGGTTCGGAGCGGTGGAATGCGTGTAGTCCTTGACCGCCAGCCCGAAATGTCCCGATGAGCTGTTTCCCGGAACCTGGACGACGTATTCGCCGGGCCCCAGCAACTTGATCACGCTGAGGGAAAGATCGGGAAAGCTGACCGAATCAGCGGCCCTGGCCGCCGCCAGAAATTCCGCCAGGGCCTTTGAGTCAGGCTCCTGCGGCAATTTCGAGCCCCGCTCGGCGGCGAGCTCGACGATCCGATCCCAGCGTTTGGGGGTGCGGACAACCCGCCGCAGAGACGGAAAATTTTTCGATGCAAGATAACGCGCCGTCACGCCATTGGCGGCGATCATGAAGTCCGCAATCAGGTCTTTGGCCCTGTTCTGTTGGTCGATTTCCAGGTCTTTGAGCTCATCTCCCACGAATACCGGGCGCGCCTGGATCGTTTCCAGGTCCAACGCGCCGCGTTCGTGCCGGAGAGTTTTGAGTTTTTGCGCCACGCGATCCTGAAGCCGAAGGTTTTCCTCGAGACCCGGCACGGTGGCGATCTCCGGCGGCATCGGCCCGTTGCCCTCCAGCCAGGCGGCGACGCTGTTGTAGGCCAGCTTGGCTTTATTGCGCACGGCCGCTGCATACAGGTCCGAACCCTGCAGCGATCCGTCCGCCGCGACTCTTATTTCGATCACGACGGCCAGGCGGTCGGAGTCAAAGTTGAGCGAGGTCAGATCGGTCGAGAGCTTCTCAGGCAGCATTGGGAAGATCACCGCAGCGGTGTAGACCGAGGTGGTGTTTTGCTGAGCATGGCCGTCGAGAGCAGACTGCCTCTTGACGATGGCGTCGACATCCGCAACGGCGACCAGGATTTTTACAGCTCCGGCGGGCAGGGCTTCGGCAACGGTGAGTTGGTCGAGATCGCGGGAGTTGTCGTTGTCGATGGAGCACCAGGCAAGGTTCCTCAGATCGCGCGCCGATTCTGCGGTTCGAGTGGCCGGCCCATGAATTTGCTGGAGCTCGGCCAATGCCTGTGATGGGAAATCCGGCACAAGCCCTCTTTGGAGCATTACCCGGTGAGCTATTTTTTGCAGAATCGATCGATGTTGTCCGTCGTTGGTATTCGTCATCATGCTTTTCTCAGGCTGGGATAACCGACTGCGATTTCCCGGTCAATCAATGGTTGAGCAGTCAATTTGGCTCTGGCGGGGCATTTCTTGTTTCAAATTCCCATCCTGATATCTTGGACCGCATGAACGACAACACCAAGCTGACTTTCACCAAGGAAGATCCCTGGCGCATTTTTCGGATCATGGCCGAATTTGTGGATTCCTTTGAAACCCTTTCGCAGGTCGGGCCCGGGGTGACGATTTTTGGATCGGCGCGCACCAAACCTGGAGATCCGGCCTACAAAGCGACGGTGGAACTGGCGTACGCACTTGCCAAAAACAAGCTCTCTGTGATCACCGGCGGCGGCCCCGGCATCATGGAAGCCGCCAACAAAGGCGCCGCTATGGCCAAAGGCAAATCCATCGGGCTGAACATCCAGTTGCCCCACGAGCAAAGGGGAAACCGCTACGCCAACATCCCCATGCACTTCCATTACTTCTTCTCCCGCAAGGTTTGCTTCGTCAAATACTCCATCGCCTTTGTCTTCATGCCGGGCGGGTTCGGGACCCTGGACGAATTTTTCGAGGTGCTCACGTTGATCCAGACACGCCGGATCCCGGAATACCCCATGATCCTGTTCGGACGCGAACATTGGAAAGGCCTGATTCGCTGGATGAACGAGCGGCTCGAAGGTTCCGGCTGCATCAGCCCCGGCGATCTCGATTTGTTCACGATCACCGACGACATTGAGGAAGCGATCCGGATCATATTGGATTACGAACGCCGAGTGGGACCTCCGGATGTGATGCCCACGATTTTGGCGTAATCCGTATTGAATCGGCGAACCCCGCACAGCGCCCGGCGATGTATCAGGTCACACGTTTGGAAAATGGCCTCACGGTTGCGACGGCCGAGATGCCCCACATGGCGAGCGTCAGCCTCGGCATCTGGGTCGGGGTGGGGTCACGATACGAACCCGTCGCGGCGAACGGCGTGTGCCACTTTATCGAGCATCTGCTCTTCAAAGGCACCCGCCGGCGTTCTGCCAAGGCCATTTCCCAGGCGATCGAAGGCATCGGAGGTTATCTCAATGCTTTTACCAGCGAGGACATGACCTGCTTCCATTCCCGCGCGCGCCATGACCGGTTTGACGAACTGCTCGACGTGCTGGTGGATATGTTTCTCAACTCGAAATTTGATTTGGAGGAAATCAACAAGGAGCGGGACGTGATCAAGGAGGAAGTGGCGATGTACCTGGACCAACCCCAGCAGCACGTCCAGGAACTCTTGAATGCCACCCTCTGGCCGGATCAACCCCTGGGGCGCCCGATTACCGGGACGGGAAAAACCCTCGATGCCATGGGGCGCAATCTCCTGGTGGACTACCTCCGCGCCTCGTACGTGGCCAACAGCACCGTCATTGCCGCAGCCGGAAAACTGAAGCACGACCAGGTGCTCCGGGCTGTTCGGCCGTTTAGCCGGCACTTTCGCGCCGGCCCGCTCCCGCTCCCGCTCCCGGTCCACAATCGACAGCTAAAGCCACAACTTTGCCTGTTCACCCGGAAAACCGAACAGACCCATCTGGCCCTGGGCGTCCGCACTTGCTCGCGAAATGATCCGCGGCGCTACTCCCTGCGACTGCTCAATACGATCCTCGGCGAGAACATGAGCTCGCGACTCTTTCAGATCATCCGGGAAGACCGCGGCCTTGCCTATTCCATTTACAGCACTCCCAGCTTTTTTGAAGACACCGGAGACCTGGTGATCTCCGCCAGCCTCGATACGGAGAATCTGGTCAAGACAATGCGGCTCATCATGCGCGAGCTGCGCCGCCTCGGGCGGTCGCCCCCCACTGCCGGCGAGTTGCGCCGGGCGCGCGATTTTATCATCGGCCAAATCGAGCTGGGACTCGAAAGCGCCGACAACCAGATGAACTGGATCGGCGAGCAATGGCTGGGATACGGCAGGATATTCGGCCCCGCCCACGTGAAGCGGCAGTTGTTGACGGTGACCGCCTCACAAGTCTGCGCCGTGGCGCGCGAGTTCTTTCGCCCCGCCAACTTGAATCTCGCCCTTGTCAGCCCCCGGAAAACGGCCCGCGACCTGTTGCCGCTGTTGTCGGCTTGATGTGCATGCAAAACAACTTTCTCTTTGCTTTGCTTCAAAAGCACACCGCGGGCCCCTCCCTGGACCAGTTGAAACGGGTTTTCAAACAGTTCAGCCATTTGACCGATGCGGACGCTGTCCGCCTGTCTGTCGGCGCGCATGGCATTTTGATGAAGAATCTCGAACAGCAGCCCGCCCGGGCTCTGCAAATCGCATTTCAAAAGGAAGGCACGCCGGTCCTGATGGTCGCCCAACGCGACTTGCCCGCCCTGCCCGAAAAAAAGTTCTTGCACCGCGCCGAAATCTGGCCGCAGGCGCTCACCATCTGCGACCCCGGCGGAGCCACGGCGGCTATTCCCTGGAACGATGTGACATTGATCGCCGCCGGAGCTGCCCAGGACATCGACCGCAATAGAACCCAAACAGAGATGCTTCGCCGGCACCTGGATGCCAATTCCGATATTCTCTCCAAAAGTCCGCCCGATGCATTGTCCGATTCCCGGTTGATTTTGGAATTCATCGTGCGCGACGGCGAAGTTCGATACGAAATTGACGCTGCGGAGTTCATGTTCAAGCAGGTGATCGATCGGCCGGGTCTTGGGCTGGAGGAGAAGTTCATTTGGTTGGTCCGGCAAATCTGCCGCGAAGCGGCCCAGGCTTCTCTCAACAGCGGAGCGCGCAGCCTGGTCGATGGCGCACAGCGCGTCCCCCGGTATGCCAACCGCCAATTGTTCACCGATGAAATCGTCTGGCTGTTGTGGCGCGCGCGGCAGGTCCGCAAAAGCAGTTGAGTTTGGTGTTTATGCGTGAATTTCTGGTTGAAGAATGCGAGGCGCTCAACACGCCGGAAATGCTGGTGGAGCAGCTCTCCGGCGAACCCGGCATCGTGCTGCTGCGCAGCGGCACCGCTGCCGAGACGCTTCAGGGTCCGCAAGGCTCCCGCTCCGGTCAGGATCGATTTTCATTCGTTACGGCGCGGCCCTTCCTGACCTTCCGATCCTTTGGATCAAAATGCATTCTCGAAAGCCCCGGCGCCAATGCCCGGTTCCAATTCGGCAACCCCTGGCACTTGCTCGACAGCTTGATCTCGCGATACGAATGCCTGGACGAGTGGGATGTTCCCTTTCCGTTGGGAGGCTGCTTCGGGCACTGGGGATATGATTTAAAAAATTTCGTCGAGCCCAAGCTGTCCCGGCGCGCCGTTAATGATCTCGAGTTGCCCGACTGCCACCTTGGTTTCTACGACAGCCTCGTCGCGTTTGATCATTTTCTTGGCAAGACCTGGATTGTTTCGACTGGCCTGGCAGCGGATGGATCAAGATCCGAAGGGCGGGGCCGCAGGCAATCGGAATACTGGCGGGGATTACTCGCTCATCGACGCGAGCGCGCGGCCCCTGGCGGTGGCGCGTCCGTAACTAAGTTTTTGAGGCCGGCAGTTGTCTCCTCCAATTTGTCACGCGAAGATTTCATTGCCAAAGTCCGCCGCGCACAGGCCTGCATTCAGGCGGGTGACATCTACCAGGTGAATCTGTCTCAACGCCTCGCCACCCCGATCGGCCTCTCCGGATGGGAATTCTACAACAGGCTCAGCGCCATTTCGCCCGCTCCTTATTCGGCATTTTTGGACTGCGGGGACTTCCAACTCGTCTCCTCGTCGCCCGAGCTTTTTCTGGGTCTGAGCGGCCGGCACGTGACTACCCGCCCAATCAAAGGCACCCGCGCCCGATCTGTGGACCCGGCGCGCGATGCCCAATTGTCGTACGAACTGCAGACCAGCCCCAAAGAAACGGCCGAATTGGTGATGATCACCGACCTGCTGCGCAATGACCTCGGAAAAGTATGTGAATTCGGTTCCGTGCAGGTTGCCGAGCTCTTTCGGCTCGAACGTTACCCTCACGTCCAACATCTGGTGTCCACAGTCGAAGGCCGCCTCCGTCGCGAGATGACTCATTTTGGCGCGTTCGCGTCGTGCTTTCCCGGCGGCAGCGTCACCGGCGCCCCAAAATTCCGCGCGATGCAAATCATTGACGAACTCGAACCCGTCACGCGAGGACCGTACACGGGCGCCCTTGGCTATGTCGGTTTTAATCGTGAAAGCCAGTTGAGCATCGTCATCCGCGCGGCGATATGCCGCAAAGGCATGGCGTATTTCCAGGTCGGCGCCGGAATCGTTGCCGATTCGGATCCCGCGGCGGAATTCGATGAAACGATTTCCAAAGCCCGGGGTTTCCTGGACGCCCTGGAAAAATCCTGCATGTCAGGATGAGCGCCGCACCACGCCCCAAATTCATATGATCGTATTCCTGAATGGCAGGTTCGTGCCTGAGGCGCGCGCCGTCGTGTCCGTCTTCGACCGCAGTTTCCTGTATGGCGATGGCTTGTTTGAAACCGTGCGCGTGCTCAACGGAAAGCTGTTTCGATGGCCACAACACCTCGATCGACTGGAACGCGGCGCCCGTTACCTGAGAATCGCGCTGCCTTTTTCCAGGCAGGCCCTCGGCCGATTCGCTCAAGAGCTCATCCGCCGGAATAAGTCGGCCAATGCGCTGCTGCGATTGACGCTCTCCCGGGGGGTCGGCAAACGTGGCTATTCGCCCACATCGGCCAACTCGCCAGTCCTCGCGATGAGCGTGCATCCGGTGCCGGAGCTTGGAGACGGCCAAATCTGCCAATGGGACCTGATCACTGCCTCGCACCGATTGCCTGCCGGCGAACCACTCGCCATGTTTAAATCGTGCAACAAATTGCCCCAGGTCCTGGCCCGTGCTGAAGCCGATGCGGCCGGGGCGCACGAAGCATTGCTCCTCAATACCGACGGATTCGTCGTCGAAGGCTCCGGCAGCAATTTGTTTTGGATCCATCAGGGCGCTGTGTGCACGCCGCCTCTGGATGTCGGCATTCTCGATGGCGTAACCCGGGCGCTCGTTTTGGAAATCTGCGACTCGTTGCGGATTCGACGGCGTGAAATGAATTTGAACCCAAAGGCATTGAAAAGCACTCAGGGAGTTTTCCTGACCCTGAGTTCCTTTGGAGTCGTCGAGGTGAAATCCCTGGATGGTCGAGCGGTTGCCTGCTCGCCTTTGACGCACAGAATCAGCGCGGAGTATCAGCGCCTGCTCTTATCGGAAACGATTTCAAGAAGGAAGCCGCCGTCGCCCCGGATCAGGTAAATATTGTTTCCGGGTGGTCGGCTGAACTCAGGAATTTGCCATCGGGATAAAGCTTCCGCATCTCCCCGCCTGACCACTTCGACACCCGGTACAGTGTTGCAAAGGCGAATGTCGGAGCCGTGGCTCCCTGGCCGCCGATGAGTTCGCTGCCCCGGCGCGTATTGTCCATCATCCATGCGGGAAGCGAGAGATGATATGGATTTCGTTCAACTTCCCCGACATGAAAGGTGAGCGCGGTGATCAGGTCGCCCAGTTCCCCGGGAGCCACTTCGACCATCAGGTTGGGACTATCCAGCGGACGCCAGAATTCGGTTTCGACCACATAACACTCAAATTCCGGCAGGCTTCTCAGGGCATCCTTCGCCAGGAAATGGGTCCCGATATGTGTGCTGTTCCAGTCGCTCGCATGCGGAAAGAAAATGACCTTCGGCGAATGGCTGCTCAGAAGGTCCGAGATGACTCTTACCGATTCCCGCCAATGGCCGGGTTCCTCTTCGCGTGTGCGAATATTAACTTTTTCGAGACCTTGTGGCGCCGTTTGCACCAACCCGAAACCAATGCAAGCGCAGCAAGCCTGCAATTCCAACAAGCGCTCCTCCTGGCGTGTTTTATTGCTGCCATGGGTGACAGCGATATTCACGACGTTCCAGTTCGATTGCCGCAGCAGGCGCAACGCCAGGGCGCCCACGACCACCTCGTCGTCGGGATGGGGCGAGAAAAGCAGGGCTTTGGGCGCATCTGGTCGTGGCGCAGGGCGAGGGCACGGGGGAAAATTGCCCAGGGGATAACGTCTGCCGTCCCGGATGAAGCGGGCGTATTCGGAGACGAGATGATGGTAGGGGTTCATGATTTTTTTGGGAGCGGAGGCAGGCTGGCGGCGGCAATCGCCTGGCCATGGCGGCGGAGTTTCTCGTCCGGCACATGAAATGACACTCGGTTTTCCAGTTCAGGGAATTCCACCTTCAGGACCTCTCTGGCGCATCGAATAATGACCTCTCCGCCTGGCCCGCTCATGACGCGCCCCAAAACAAGCGCGTCATTAAAGTCATAGAAGCAGGCATAGTCTGCAACAGCATAACCCAGATAGGTGCCAAGGGTTTGGTAAATCTTTTGCGCCCGTTCGTCGCCGCTGGCCATCAGTTCCTGGACCAATTGAAGCTTCTCGGCGGCAGACCGCATGGGATCTGATGAAATGCCCGCAGGAACCAGCAACCGGCAAACCGCCTGTTGGGAAAGATACTGCACCCCCACACCCCGATCACCGCTCCATTCGTCCACGGTGGCTTGCGGCGAGTAGTCGATCGGCGTAAACGCAAGCTCGTTCAGCCAGGAGGTGATTTTCCCGTCGGGTGTCACATACCCCGCCGCCAGGCTGGTGCCCAGCGCCAGCCCAAGCACCGCATTTTTTCCAAGCCGCATCGATCCGGCGAGCGCTGTCACTTCTCCGTCATTCACAACCTCAAACGGTATGGCGCCCCACGCCTTCTGGATCTCCAGGAACAGCTTTTTGACCCGCCTCTCAAAAACGCCCTGCGGAACCGCCCTGAATAAGGAGGCCACCTTTACTTCGTTGTTCACGTACACCCCCGCTGCGCTGCCGCCTATCGCGTCAACACGAGGCAGATAGGCTGCTGCTTTGCGGAGGGATTCCTGGATTCCATCAATGTGATACTGAGGGTCCGATTGTTGAGAGGGATCCCAGGGCTGTTCTTCACTGAATATCACCTTGCCATCCTGCACTGCGGCGACTTTTCGGTCCGATCCGCCCAGATCGAACCCAATTCGGCAGCCCTCCAGGTGTCGCCCCAGGGCTTTTGAGCAAGAGCGGTTGGATGGAACTTCCGCCGGTGAAACGTCCACCACCTCAACCGGTTTGCCGTGAATTCGCCTGCCCACGATCTCGGAGTCAAATTTCCCCGATGGATTTTGCTGATAGTGTGCCTGAAGTCGGGCTGCCAAACCGCGAGGGCCGGCCATGTAGATCCGATGGCCGCCGATCGACCAGAGCAGGAACTTTGCGAGCCGCTCCAGGTGCCGTTCATTTTCAACCGCATCGCGGCTGTGTTCCGGAAACAATTGCGTCTGGACACCAAAAACAGCCCCGTCGGCCTGCTCGATGGCGAGTTGTGCAGGCACCGCTTGACCTGTCACCCGCGCCCGCGCCAGGAAAGCGCGCCGGGCAAGGACCGCCGGAGAAAATTTTGAATCCAGGATCGGTACGACTCGCGGAGCCGCCAGATCCAAGCCATGCCTGTCCATCCCCCAAATTCTGCAAATCCCAATGATCCCCGCAACGACAAATTCCCCGCCACCACACTCGGATCGCTTCGCACTGCAGCCGCGATCCGTTGCGCCTTCCAACCTCGTCAACACCCGACGCGTCCACCTTTTGTCCCATATGGGACAAAAGGTGGACTTGCCATTTTGTCTCGATCCATTCACATTACTTATATGCAACCAAAAACCGAGGAGTTGCTGTACCTTCTGCTTTGGTCGGCAGAAAAACTTACATCCCCGACTTTGCGTAACCTCACTGATTCATATGAGAGTTGGGCTTATCGGAATGGTCTGCTCAAACAGACCAAAAAACTCGAGCGAGAGAAAATGATAGAACGCGTTCAAGGCGGGCCGGACGATCGCCTGGTTCGTCTTACCAAGCGTGGACGGCTTCATGCGTTGGGCGGGTGTGATCCGGATGAACGATGGTCGCGGAAGTGGGACGGAATGTGGCGACTTGTCTTCTTCGACATTCCGGTAGCCCATGATAGTCAACGTGTGCGTTTGCGCCGGCATTTGAAAGACAGAGGCTTTGGATATCTACAGAATAGTGTATGGATTACGCCGGACCGACTTGAAGAGGAGCGTCAGCTGTTGCTCGGGAGCCGAGTCGATGTTGGATGCCTCGTCATGATGGAAGGTCGTGCGTGTGCGGGCGAATCGAACGCAGAGATCGTGTCGGGCGCATGGAATTTTGATCAAATCAACAAGGCCTATGCCAGGCATTTGGCAGTTCTGGAGGAGCGGCCTGGGAGCACGTTGGGGAACGAAAAGGCCGCGCGTGCGCTACTGCGCTGGGGAGCGGCGGAACGGGAGGCGTGGTTGAATGCGGTGCGCAGGGACCCTCTTCTGCCGGGGACACTCCTGCCCCTGGGTTACCTGGGCCAGCGCTCCTGGAGGCGAAGAATCCAGGTGCTTGCAGCCGCTGGGAAGCAATTAAAGGATTACGACATCTCATGAGCTGTTCCACCTTTTGTCCCATATGGGACAAAAGGTGGGCGCGTTGAGGTCAGACTTTTGAGGGCGAACGGGGCGGTTTAAAGGGTTTTTGAGGGGCTGGCTGCGGAGCCAAGAAGCAGGCGGAGGGAGTTCATGACGACCACGACAGTGCTGCCTTCGTGGCCGATGACGCCGAGGGTGAGAGGAATTTTTCCGAGCAAGGCGAACGAGACGAGGACCGCGACGGTTCCGAGGGAGATTACCAGGTTTTGACGGATGATCCGGCGGGCGCGCTGGCTCAATCGGAATGCGGCCAGGACATTTTCCAGCCGGTCATGCATCAACACCACATCGGCCTGCTCGAGCGCGGCGTCGGCTCCGCGGGCGCCCATGGCGATTCCGATGTGCGCGGCCGCCAGGCTTGGGGCGTCGTTGACACCATCTCCAACCATGGCCACGCGTCTTCCCTGTGCGGTGAGCGCCTGGATTTCGGCGACCTTTTGCTCGGGCTTCAACTCAGCCCTGACATCATCCAGCGACAGGTTGATTCGGAGATGTTCGGCGGCGGCGCGGTGATCGCCGGTGAGCACGAGGCTGCGCAGTCCCAGTCGACGCAATGCTTCCACGACATCGCGCGCCTGGGGGCGAATATCGTCGCGGAGAATGATGCGGCCGAGCAAGGCGCCATCGGCGAGCCATATTTCGGTAATGCCCGGCTCCGTTACAATCGTTTCGGAGATGGGAGGATTGGGATGTATTTGCGCCAGCCACTCGCGTTTGCCCAATGCGCACTCTTTGCCGTCGCGCACAGCGCGCAGGCCCAGCCCGGTGAGGGATTCGAAATCTTGGACTTCGGCGTGTTGCAGTCCCTGCTGTTTGGCGTAGCGCGTGATGGCCCGGGCCAGGGGATGGGTGGACAGCCGTTCCAGGGAATATGCCAGCCGCGCAATCTCCAGTTCATTTCCAGCGGGGAAGCTCTCGACTCTTTCGACGCGCAATTCGCCGGTAGTCAGGGTTCCGGTTTTATCCAAGGCGACGGTGTCCACGTCGGCGAGTTTTTCAACTGCGGCGCCTCCGCGGAAGAGGATTCCGTGGCGGGCGCTCCACGCGATGGCGGCGAGGACGGCGGAGGGAATGGAGAGCACGAGAGCGCAGGGCGAAGCGACCACGAGCAGTGTCATTGCGCGATAAAAAGCGCTGTGGGCCTGAATGCTCGAGGCGAAGGGGGCGTAACCCAGGACGAGCCACCACACAAAGAACATCGCCAGGGACAATCCTAAAACGATGTATGTATAAAACGTGCTGAACCGGTCGGTGAACTTTTGGGAAGGGGCTTTTTGGTGCTGCGCATCCCGGATCAGGTGGATGATTTTCTGAAGGGAACTTTCTGAGGCGCCCCGCAACACCACGGTCTCCACAGCTCCCCACAAATTGATCGTTCCGGCCAGGACTGTGTCTCCAATGGCCTTGCTCACCGGGGCCGCTTCGCCCGTGAGATTCGATTCATCGGCGGCGGTCTGGCCTTTGCTGATCTCGGCATCCACGGGAAACTGTGCGCCGGGCTTGATGAGCAGCCGCATCCCAGGCTGGAGTCTTTCGACTTTGACTTCGTATTCTCCGCCCTGGTCGTTGAGGACCGTTGCGACTTTGGGCGCTTCACGAAAGAGGGAGCGGATTTCCTTTTGTGTTCTTCCGAGGGCAAAATGCTCGAGGGCGCCCGAGAAGGAAAAGAGGAACAGGAGGATCACCCCTTCATTCCATGCGCCGATGCAGGCGCAGCCGATGGCCACGGCGAGCATGAGGAAATGGACATCGATCGTTCGTTTGCGGAGGCGTTCCCAGACTTCGCGGGCCGTGTACCAGCCTCCGGCGAGATAGGCGAGGGCGTAGGGGGCGATCGCCCAGGGTCTGTCGCGAAAGAGGTGCCCGGCCAAGCCAGAAGCGCCGCAGAAAAGGGCGGCGGCCAACTGGGGCTTCCATTCATCGAAATGTTCGGCATGTTCCAGGAACTCGACATCGCGTTGGACGACTTTGGGCCACTGGATATCGCGCCATCGCCAGAAGCGCGGGGCGGTGGGGCAGGTCACACGGGCGATGGTGGTTTGTTCGCCCTCATGCTTGATGATGATTTTGTGGCGTTCCTGCTCCGAGAGAGGGGCGTGGCAGGTCTGGCATTCACCCGAGCCCTGGAGCAACTGGCAATGCTCGCGCAACCCCGCTTCGTAGGCTTTCTCGATGCGGTTACTGATGTTTTCGGCCAGGCGCGGTTCATCGGTCCTGCCCAACGTGGCGAGGGAGATGGTTTGCCGGGCCCGATTGATGGTTACAGCTTCGAGGGTTGGCTCGAGTGTCAGGGCCTCGGCGACTGAGCGGGCAAGACAGCCGGAATCGTCGGAGATATTCCGGTGGTCGAGCTGTTTTGAATCGCTCATTGAATTGACGGTTTGCTTTAACATATACCCGGAAGTGAAGCGATGACAAATGAATGCGTTGAAACGGTTTGGCGGGGACGGCGTGGCATGCTAGGTTTCTGCGGCCTCGAACACCTGACAACATTAACACCATTATGCAAATCACAAAACAGCTTGCGATATTTTTGGATAATCGACCGGGGATGCTGGCGGCGGTGGCAGACGCGCTTGCTGAGGCGAAGATCAATATCTTTGCCATTTCGACAAGCGACACCGTGGATCACAGTGTGATCCGGCTGGTGGTGAGTGATGCCCGCAAGGCGCTGGATTTATTTGAGTCACGGGGAACGCTGGTTGTGGAGGATGATGTTTTGCTGATTGAAGGGAACAACAAGCCGGGGTCGCTGGCCAGGATCCTGCATAAGCTTGCGAATGCAAGAATCAATGTGGAGTACGCTTATTGCGCGACGCCTCCCGATGCGCGCAAAGGGTTGCTGATCCTGCGCATGCGGGACGCGAAGAAGGCGTTAAAGGTGTTGAACAGTTAGGCGGTCTGGCCGCCCGCAGCGCGGCCCTACCAGGCGATGCGCTGCCGCGCAGCCGGACGCACGCAGTGCGCCCCTACCGATCAGCCGCATTACGCGAGGAGCCGGAGGTCACAGCATGAAATATCCTATTCTTTACGAGATCAACACCCGTTGCTGGCTGGGCCAGTTATCCCGGCGACACGGGTTTGAGATCACGCTGGCCACGGTGCCGGATTCGGAATTCACGCGTTGGTTGGGTCTGGGCTTCACGCATATCTGGCTGATGGGGGTATGGAGGACCGGGCCGCGAAGCCGCGCTGAAGCCATGCGGTTTCTGGAAGTGGAGCGGGCATCCATGAGAAGCGCGGGAGAGATGGAGGAAATCGGCATTGTGGGATCTCCGTACGCGGTGGCCGAGTATTCTGTTTCAGAGGCACTGGGGGGGGAGAGCGGGTTGCAGACATTTCGTCGCCGGCTTCACGAGCGTGGTCTCAAGCTGGTTCTGGATTTTGTGCCGAACCACGTCGGGTTGGATCATGGGTGGGTGACTGAACGGCCGGAGTTATTCGTGCAAAGTCGCGCCGAAAGTCCGGGGTTTTTCGCGCAACAAACAAAAGCAGGGGCCCGCTGGCTGGCTCACGGGCGTGATCCTTATTTCCCCCCCTGGTCGGACACGGCGCAATTGGACTATCGCCGAAAGGACACGCGTGAGGAGATGCGCTCGTTGTTGCTGGAAATTGCCGGAAGGTGTGACGGGGTCCGCTGCGACATGGCGATGCTTTCATTAAGAGATGTTTTCGAAAAAACGTGGAAGGATTTTTCGGTGGTCCCACCGGCGGACGAATCTTCTGTGGAATTTTGGGAAGATGCGGTCGCGAGGGTGAAGGCGGCGCATCCGGAGATGTTCGGGGGGGCCGTGGTGCTCTGCGGGTCGGGCGACATATCC
>Ga0075520_1000391_pt1 | contig 18783 bp, 20 predicted proteins | sample NGEPerB_FD_75100 | JGI IMG/M metagenome (GOLD analysis project Ga0075520, IMG submission 75100) | Arctic peat soil microbial communities from the Barrow Environmental Observatory site, Barrow, Alaska, USA - NGEE PermafrostAB12-B | ecosystem: Environmental > Terrestrial > Soil > Wetlands > Peat ... | reverse complement strand
GGAGAGGGGAGAAACAAGAAAAGACAGGGAGCAATTGCAATGGTGAAGCCGCCGAGGAACCAGAGAATTGAGTTTAACCTGGTGTGCGTATCGGAGTTGTGAAAAATCCACCACAGGAATGCCGGGGCAAGAAGCAGCAAATAGGAGCGCGTGTCGACACTCAAACCCAACAATAATCCGCCACTCGCGATCATCCATCGCGAAGGCGCTGAGGGTCGGCTGACAATGGCATAAGCACAGAAGAGAAATAAAGCGGCCAATGTGTGGGTTTTCACCACCGGGAACCAGGCGATGACAAGTGCGCTCGAAGCAAACAAAGCCACCGCCGAAAGCCCGGCCAGCCAGCTTTGCGTCTGCTGGCAAACGTGCTCGTATAGCAGCAGCCCGAGCAAAGTGGTCACCAGCGCGGAAAATATTCGTGCTGAGTCCCACGATATCCCGCCGAACTTCATCCACAGTGCATAAACGTACGGCACCAAGGGCGCTTGATTATAAAAGAAGTCCAAATACGGCTTCTTGTGCATGAGTACCAGCCGCGATGCCAGCAGATAGTGACCTTCGTCTCCATCGATGAATCGATGGAGTGCCACCCAGGTGAAGAGCAGCGTCTGGACGAGAGCAACGGGAACCAGTAACAGCTTAGCTGCACGAGTCATAAGGTGTCCTGAAGCGAAAGTGAGCGTACACCTTCACGTAATGTAAACGCAACGATGGCAAAGTTGGGCGCTGCATGAAGAAATGAAGATCGCGGCTGTAAGATCGGCAGCATGTCCGCACCGCAGCGCAACTGGCGCAGTGTAAAACATTTTGAAGGCGTCCTGCTCGAAGGCAGAATTGAGGCCAGACGACATCTGAGGGCTGGAATTTCAGGCCCGTAGGGATGTAGGTTCGAACCTGCCCGAGTAGCCATTCTTTGGGGAAACCTTAAACTGCTGGACTGGCTGACTCCGAGAAGCCAAGAGAAGCTACTGCTACTGCGACTGCGATCCCGGTTCTCGCCGCGCAAAGAATCTTATCGGCTTTGCTCCCTTTACCAGCGTCAATTCGTCAACGAGGATGTAATTGTCTTCGATAAAATCCCGCAGTTGGGGAACGGATTCGTAGCCATCATCCTCGGTCCACCCGAACCGATCCCAGCGCCTGATGGCGTCAATAAATAGATCGGGGGGCTGCTGCCGCAAGTCATCAAGATAGCGCCCCCAGTAATACTTCTGCGCCTGCCCATCCTTGATTCCAACTGGTGCAATGAAGTAACGGCTTGAGGAAGGTAACCTAGTGAGAACATACACCCCGGGCCTCCATCCCCATATAGCCAAACTCCGAACCGGACGCATCTTTTGGATGTCGCGGACAACCGCGGCAATTCTCTCGTTGGAATCTCCCGCCTCCCAATTTGTACACGGCGCAGTCAAGCGCGCGAAAAGATGCTTCACCTTGTCCATTCCGCGACTGGAATCCGCTTCTGGCGCGTCAGGATCATCCCTGGCGATCCTCGGATTCCGCTCCTGTTGTGAACGCGATAGCTGGCGTATGGCCCGGATCATGTTTACGTACCGCGCGCCATCGATGGCCCCTAACAAGAGAACCAGGGCAAAACCGAATATCAGCCGGCGACGCGACTGCCGACTCGTTCTCAGACCGGCTATCTCTGGAAATGCGCGAAGAGGAGCTGCCGCCAGGTAGGTCATCGGAGTTACAAGAAACATTTCGTAGGTGCCGGCGGGGTAGCTTGGCCAGCACACCGCGAACAGGGCGGCGCCAGCATACGCCAGGAGGCCGGCGGAAGCCCACTTTCTCTCCCTGAAGAGGAGCTGAATGTCGCCCCTTTGGGAAGCGCGGACCAACAGAGCCACACCGAGGACCGCAACAAGCAACGGTTGCCGATATGGCCAGGCCAGGATATGAACCCAGAAATTGACGATAATCGAGCTCGAGCTCGACGGCTCGGCGTAGGCAAGAGCACTTCGGATGTAGGAATGCCAGAAGTCCTCAATCGCCCCGGTTTTGGCCAGGATGGCCAGCATGACGCAGGTGGTCAGGACGGCCCCAACACCGAATGCGATCACTTCTTTCACTCGCCACAAAAAGTTGAGAGAAGGACCTCGGTCTCTGAATACCGCTGCCAACCATACCAGGCCCAGGGCGACGGTCATTGGCGCGGCCTGCAATTTACACCAGGGCGCGGTGCCGAGCACCATGGCACCAAAGAACAAGAGACACGACGATGCGCCGGCACTGCGTCGGGGAGGTTCCAGCCATACCACGAAGATGTAGAAGCCCACCATCAACAGTAAGATAGGCAGTAGTTCAGTTGAATAGTGGAGATAATCAGTGTTGGTTGCGAGACCGTAAAACAGGACCGTCAGGAAAGCGCCCGCTGCCGCAGCCTTCTCCGATCCAAGCCGCCGCAGCGTCAGGTAGGCCATAAGGACTTGCAGACAAATAAGGACACTCCCCAGCATGTGCACCAGAACAAATCCAGGATTGAAACCCATCAACAGAAAACCCGATATAAGGTAGGAACAAAGTGGCCCGGCATTTCCGGTCTCACCGGCTAGCCATGGCCTAGGATCAACCAGGAACTTCATCGCCTGGCTGAGCATTAGACTTTCATCCGGATTCAGCTCGCGTGGTGCGAGAGCGCTTGGCAGCCGAAGCAAGAAAACGCAAGCCATGAGCAGCGCAACCGTAACCGCAGGGGATGGAAGCCGAAGGTTGGACAGCCGCTCCAGCAGTGATTGGTTTGGAGAGCTTGCGTCGATCGTCGACGAACTGGACATGTGAGCCGTAGCTTCCTTACGGTTCTGCGATCGAACGGGAGTATTTTACACAACCAGAGCGAGTTCCGAAACCTAAAACACTGGAGTGAGCTGCTGTGGCTCGAGAGGGAATCTGTATTAGAATCGCGCTATGAGCAGCCGAATCTCTGAGTTGCGGGAGCAGATCCTTCGGCTTGCGGAAGAATACTACGACGAGCAGTTCCCGAACCGGCCATTCGTACCCGGGGAGTCGCCGGTGCCGGTTTCCGGCAAGGTTTTGAATGGCAAAGATCTGCGGAACTTGGTTGACGCGGGGCTGGATTGTTGGCTGACAACCGGAAGATTCGCGCAGGAATTCGAACGTCGTTTCGCCCAGTTCTTCGGAGTTCGCGGTTGCTCATTGGTGAATTCGGGCTCGTCTGCCAATCTTGTCGCGTTCTCTGCCTTGACCTCTCCCAAACTGGGAGATCGCCGGCTAAAGCCGGGCGATGAGGTAATCACACTCGCCGCCGGGTTCCCAACTACCGTCAATCCCATCATTCAGAACCAGTGTGTTCCCGTCTTCATCGACATCTCATTGCCCACTTTTCAGTTGGATACTTCACAACTGGAATGCGCCCTTGGCGACCGCACCAGGGCGATCATGTTCGCCCACACGCTAGGCAACGTTTGCGATCTCGGCGCGGTGCTCAATTTCGCCAGGAAGCACGACCTTTGGTTTATTGAAGACAGTTGTGACGCGCTCGGTTCCACCCACAAGGGCCGGATGGTCGGCACCTTTGGTGACATCGCAACCGTAAGTTTCTATCCGGCGCACCACATCACTATGGGCGAGGGCGGAGCGGTGATCACGGATTCGGCACTCCTCCAGTCCTTGGTCGAGTCATTCCGCGACTGGGGCCGCGATTGCTGGTGCGACCCCGGCAAAGAGAACACTTGCGGCAAGCGGTTCCAGTGGCAATTAGGGGAACTTCCTTTCGGGTATGATCACAAGTACATTTATTCGCACATCGGCTACAACCTGAAAATGACGGACATGCAGGCCGCTGTGGGCTTGTCCCAACTCGAGCGGCTTCCGAGTTTCATCGAAACCCGGAAAAGAAATTTCCGATATCTGTATGAACGCCTGAAGCCCTACGAAGATGTTTTGCTATTGCCTGAGAGCAATCCCGATGCAGATCCCAGCTGGTTCGGATTTCCGTTGGGTGTGCGGGAAAACGCGCCTTTCACCCGCAACGACCTCACTCAGGCTTTGGAAAATCGGCGGATTGGAACTCGGCTGCTATTCGGTGGCAATCTGACGCGGCAGCCTGCGTATCAGAACGTTAAGTTCCGGGTTGTGGGCGACTTGAAGAATACGGACTACGCAATGCGCAACGTCTTTTGGATTGGTGTTTATCCCGGTCTCTCAGAACCCATGCTGGACCATGTCGTGGACGCGTTTTCCGTATTCATTCGAGACGTGAAGACTGTCCCGGCTGCGCGGTAATCAGGTTCTGCTGTTTCCTGCCATAGTTTTTGAGCTTGACCGGCAGGCGTCAATCTTCGACACTGACACAGCGAAGTCATAGACTGCCACGGAGCCCGACGGGTGGTCGCCCCGGAGATATCATGAAAGCCGTCATACTTGCAGGAGGAGTGGGAAGCCGTCTCAGTGAAGAGACATCCAGTCGCCCTAAGCCCATGGTTGAGATTGGCGGTTATCCCATCCTGTGGCACATCCTGAAGATTTACTCTCACTATGGAATCAATGACTTCATTATTTGCCTAGGTTACAAGGGTTACGTAATCAAGGAGTATTTTGCCAATTATCTGCTCCACTCGGCGGATGTGACCATCGACCTGCAAACAAACCGCATCGAGACCCACAAGAGCAACTGCGAGCCTTGGCGTGTGACGCTCATCGAGACGGGGGTTGGCACTCTGACCGGCGGGCGATTGAAACGGGTGGTTCCCTACGTGAAGGACGAAGAGATGTTCTGTTTTACCTATGGCGACGGGGTGTCAGACGTCAACATAAGCAGCCTAATCGATTTCCACCGGCGGCATGGGAAAGCCGTGACGATTACCGCCACGCAGCCCACTGGGAGATTCGGTGCTCTCGAAATTGGCGATGAGGGACGGATTGCCGAGTTCATGGAGAAACCCAAAGGTGACGGCCGCTGGGTCAACGGTGGTTTTTTCGTGCTTTCACCGCGAGTGGCGAACTACATAGAAGGCGATGACACTTGGTGGGAACGTGAACCGCTCGAGCAACTGTCCCACGAAGGTGAGGTATACGCATTCAGACACAGTGGTTTCTGGCAGCACATGGATACGCTTTATGAGAAGAACCTGCTTGAGAGTCTCTGGTCCGCAGGTAAGGCGCCCTGGAAAGTTTGGTGATCAATGTTCTGGCAGGGCAAGAAAATCTTTCTGACGGGACATACGGGCTTTAAGGGGAGTTGGCTATCCCTGTGGTTGCAGAGGCTGGGAGCAGACGTAACGGGTTACTCGCTGGCCCCGCCTACTTCTCCGAGCCTGTTCGAGACCGCGTCGGTCGCATCGGGACTGCAATCGATTACGGGCGACGTGTGCGATTTGCCTCACCTGAAGCAGACCATAGCAAAATTCGAGCCTGAGATCGTGTTCCACATGGCTGCCCAATCGCTGGTGCGGGTGTCCTATGAGGATCCCATCCTAACCTACCGGACAAACGTGATGGGCACAGCGAATGTCTTGGAGGCTGTGCGCGAAACAGGGTCAGTTTCGGCGGTCTTAGTCATTACAACCGACAAGTGCTACGAAAATCGCAATTGGCGCCGGGGCTACCGCGAAATCGATGCTCTGGGAGGACACGACCCTTATAGCAATAGCAAAGCGTGCGCTGAGCTCGTAGTGAGTGCTTACCGCAGCTCCTTCTTCGGGGCCGGCAGCCGCAATACACGGGCTGTAGCACTTGCTTCGGCTCGTGCCGGAAACGTAATCGGTGGAGGAGACTGGGCGCAAGATCGGCTGCTCCCCGATGCGGTTAGGGCCTTTGCTGAGGGAAGAGTGCTGAAGATCCGTAACCCGCAAGCAACCCGGCCGTGGCAGCACGTTCTCGAGCCGCTTCGGGGATATCTGATGCTGGCGCAGAAGCTATACGAGGATGGGGCAGCCCGCGCCAGCGGCTGGAACTTCGGCCCTGACCCGAACGATGTTCAGCCCGTGCGCTGGATGGTGGAGCAGATCGCGAGTTTGTGGGGTTCCCCCGTTGCGTGGGAGATTGACCATGGGGAGCACCCTCACGAGGCACAGATGCTCCAACTGGATTGCTCGAAGGCGGCGCAGCAATTGGGATGGCGGCCGGTGCTGCGCCTCCCGGAGGCCCTGTCGATGACGATCGAGTGGTATCAGCACTTCCTGAGCGGCAAGAGTGCACGCGAGAAGTGCCTGGAGCAGATTTCGGCCTACTGCGCGAAAGCCGATCGTGAGATTTCGCCAACGTCCGCTGCAATGTGAAAATGATTAAAGCAGCGGCGCAATTGCGGCTTTCCAGACGAGATACCCGGGACCGTTCAAGTGGGCGCCGTCGCTTGTCAATTCTGGCTTTATGTATCCGTTCTGCTGGAAACGAGAGTAAAGATCGACGAATCTCACGGACTTCCCATCAGCCAGTGCTGCCAACTCCTGATTTAGGGAAACGAGATCTATCCCTTTGGCTCGTTCGGGCGAGACGGGGAGAATACTCTCAATGAATACTGTACTGCTGGGGCACGATCCGCGAATCTTGTTCACGATTGTGCCGAGGTTCTGTTTCACGGTGTCCACAGATGCCCCGTAATTGAACAGATCATTGTGTCCAGCCATAAGAAACACTGAACGCGGACAGGGAGTTATGGCGGTATCTAGTCGCTTCAGAATTCCGCTGGTTGTGTCGCCGCTGATGCCGCGGTTGAGGATGGGTTGATGTAAAAGTTCGCTCCAATCTGCAACTTCAGTTAGCGAATCTCCGAGCATGACTATTGACCCACTTGCCGGCGTGGAGACCCGGAACAGAGATTCTCGCGCAATCCAGTGTGCTTCTAGTGCCGGTACCCCCCGGTGGCTGGTGACCTACAGACACAGACCGATGGCTACGCAGAGCAAGTTTGCCACAACGGAGAGGATGAAAAGAGGTGACCACTCACGGGCGCGACTCATGTCATTTCCGCCATCATGCGCGGGACATTCAGGACCGGCTGTCGCCATAACCACTCATTTATCTCCAAACAGTTCTTCTTCAATCAGCTCGCACAGAATGTGCCCCGTTAAAATATGGGCTTCCTGGATTCAGGGAGTTTGATCGCTGGGGATGCAGATACAGTGATCGACCAAGTCGCGCAACTTCCCTCCGCTCTTTCCGGCAAGTCCGATCGAAATCAGGTTTTTCTCGCGGGCTAATCCGACAGCTCGCCAGCAACTGCGCGGCGTCCATATCCATAAACGATCTCGGCCCGATTCATAACTCATCAGGACCCTCCGCAGTTCGTACATTTAAGGGGTTACACTCCCTTGGGTTTCGCTTTCGCGCAGCGGTTCACCCGGGCCGTACTCGAAGTTGATCCGCTCTTGCTCGACCACTAAGGGCCGCTTCTGGACAAGGGTGTGTATGGTGCCGATGTATTCGCCGACGATGCCCATAAACAGCATCTGGATCGACATCAAGAAAAACACTCCAATGATCAGAGGAGCGACGCCGACCGAGAAACGACTCCAGAAGATAAGCTTGTAGATCAAGTACGCGAGTGAAATCATGACCGAAAGGACTGCGCCGGCAAAACCCGAAAAGGTGACCAGCCGCAAGGGCACTTTTGAGAGGTTGGTAATGGCCAGCATCGCCATATCGTAGAGCGCGTAGAAATTGTTCTTGGTAATTCCGCGCTTGCGCGCCGGCTGATGATACGGAATGTCGAAATGCCGGAACCCAGCCTCCGCGATCATGCCCCGAAAGTAGGGATACGGATCGTCGAAGCTCTTTATGACTTCCACTACCTTGCGGTCATAGAGGCCGAACCCGGTATAGTTCTCGTAGGTCTCCACTCCGGAAAGCCGGTTCACCAGCCGGTAGTACCGCTTCCGGATCCAGAACATCAGCCCGCTTTCTCCGCTCGTCGTCTTGACGCAGATCACAACCGGATAACCTTCCTCCCATTTATGGATCATTTCAACGATCAGCTCCGGAGGGTCCTGCAGGTCGGCGACAATACCAATGACGGCGTCCCCAATAGTTTGATAAAGCGCGTGTACGGGAGACCGCAGGTGCCCAAAGTTGCGGGTATTTCGTATGACCTTAACGTTCTTGTCGTTGGCAGCGATCGCCTTCAGCTCACCTAACGTGTTATCCGTGGATGCATTGTCGATGAAAATATGCTCGTACTTGTAATCGCCGGCGGCCGCGACAGCCGCCCGCACTCGCTGGTAGACCTCGCGGACGTTGCCTTCCTCGTTAAAACAGGGCGTGAGAATACTGAGAATCTTCGACATGATTAAAAGTTAAGCGCGCTTGAACCGATGGCCGGGAATGGCGTAGCAGACACCCGCCGCCCAGCACTCCTCACCCCTCACGGGTTCGCTACGAATTCGATTTTCTCATCGAATCGCAGCGATTCGGCCTCGAGCGTGGATTGCTGCCGCTTATACCAAGAATAGAGGTCATCGATTGCGCGCCGCAAATCCCAAAATTGATAGTCACCCATCTCGGCCAGCAAGCGCGAGTTGTCGGCCGTGTACTTGGCACCCATACCGCCATGCATGACCGAGACACTCGGATTGCATCCCGAAACTTCTGCCACCATGCGGGCCAATTCTGTGAGTACGACCGGGCGTCCGGTGCAGACATTGTATGCCTTGTGGCGGGCGTCATTCTCGATGAACCATCTCGCTATTTGGGCCAGGTCTTTGACGTACAGGTAGTCAAACACGAAATCCTGCCGGAGCACAATGGGCAAGCCTTTCAGCACCCGGCAACAGGCGTTCGAAATGAAACGAACGGTGTAGTCCTCGTAGGGACCAAAGACTCCGAACAGCCGCAAATCGACGATGTTATCGGAGCGCTCGATGTACTTGGCGCAGATGTACTTCGAAAAACCGTACGCGTCGGTCGGCACTCGCGTATCGAAGTAATCCTCCCTTACCCGCGCAGGGAGGTCTGTGCGGTCGTACTCGGCGCCGGACCCGAAATGAACCATCTTCCCGAATTGTCCCGCGTTGCGCGCGAGATTGAAAAACATCCGGCAATTGCGGTCGAGCAGGTCCGGAGGGGCACCCAGCCGCCGATTCGACCGGGTGGTCGCCGTGTGAACGATCACGTCGAAACTGTGTGCGCTGAGATATTCGCGTACATCGCGCTCTTTCAGTAGATCGAGCTCGGCCGAAGATGGCGTCAACACCTCGTACGTCGAGGCGAATTGCTCCGCCAGATTCCTTCCAATAAAGCCCGACCCGCCGGTGATCAGTATGCGCATTATGCCGGCGACCGGAAGGAAAACTTCTTGTGCCCCACAAAACTGTACACCATCATAAATGCCGTCAGAATTGCGCCGGCAATGTAGGGTGCTTCGGCGACAAAGCGGGTATTGCGCCGAATGACCAGGACCAGCACGGGTAAGGTGAGGACTCCGAATAGAATGCCGCCGCTGTAGACGCCGACGCAGCGGATCCATTCACGCAGGTAGTTGCCCTTGGTCTTAAATACGAAAAATTTGTAACCGATGTACGCGACCGAAATGCTCAAGACGTTCGAGATGACGCACGCGGCAATATAGCTGTGCGGAATCATCGGACTGAGAATTGCCGTGAAAAAGGCGAACGAGCCGTAACCGAATAAAGTATTCCAGGCACCCACCAGCAGGTAGCGCCCGAACTGGCCGGGCGGAATGTGGCGCGTCAGTTTCGCGGCGAGGCTCATCTGTTGAAATCTTTCCACGTGTTCAGCCTCCCTCAGTTACTTGCTCACTCTGACCCATGTGGGCGCCTCCATCGCTACTTTGACTCCGGTTCCTATTGCCCTGCCGAGTTCTTTGAGGGTGCCGACCAGAGCGGTCAGTTGCTCGATTGGAATCGCATGTTCGTCATCTCGGGCCGGGACACCGCTTTCTTTGACATAAAAGAGGATCGAATGCGGCTCGAAGGCGAGGGCGAGCTTGAGAACATCGTGGTTGCCGCAGTGAAGACCAAACGCAACCGGCAAGCCAGTCTCGCGCTTCATTGAGGAGATCGCCTTCAGGTTGACTTCGGCCGTCTTTTGGGAAAGTTGCGTGTGGACCAGGACTGCGTTCCGCAGGCTTTGACTGACATCCCGTACCTCCTGCGAACCGGACAGGCCAGTAGAAACAAAAACCGGTTTCCCGGTGGCCTGAAGGACAGCGTGCAGAACGTCGTTCCGAAAGTCCCAACTGAGGGTCTTCCAGAAATCGATCCCCATGGCATCTAAGGATTCGGCCATCGCTTGGTCGCAAATCGCCATTCCGAATTGGCGGCCAGCCTGGTGAACAATGCTTGCAGCCTCCCGATAGAATTCATTTCGTAACCTGAGGCCAGAGGTTTCCGCAGAATGATAGAACTGCGGTTCCCGCACCTGGAATGTGACCGAGTCCACCCCGGATTCCAGGGTTCTCCGCAGCATTCTCCTGGCACGCGGTTCGTCTCCGAGATGATTCATTCCAATTTCCGCGATGAGTGCAGGCATCCGTGCGGTACCGTTCCCGGCGAATTTTGCACTCACTCGCCCACCGGTTCTACGATCATGTTCGCTGCGAACTCGTTTCGATCCAGGAATGGCCATAGATCCTCCAGGGGCTCGGAAACAAACGATCCGTCAGCACGCCGCCCGAACTGGCCGGGGGAATATGGCGCGTCAGTTCCGTCGGTCCAGCGATTGACAAATCTGATAGGCGCATCCGAGAACAGTTGCGATGATGTGGGCTTCTTATGTCTTGCCCATTCTACACAGTGATTAGCACGGCGCCGCGCATATTTTGCACACCGCTGAAGCGGCTGTATCATGAAGCCCATGCCCCCACCGGTCATCAATCGCGTTCGCAATTTGGCGAGTTACGCAGTCGATCTTATTACCGCCCTGGGAACAGATACTGTATTCACGCTCACCGGCGGGATGGCCATGCACCTGAATCGGGCCGTGGCAACGCTCCCCGAACTGAAGGCCGTTTATTGTCAGCACGAGCAAGCCTGTGTAGCGGCGGCTGAAGGTTACGCCCAGGCCGCCAACTTCCGCAAGGCTGGTTTCGCCGTCGTGACCGCTGGCCCTGGGGTGTCCAACAGCGTAACTTCCCTGCTCTCAGCCTACGCGGACTCCGTACCCGTCATCGTGCTGGCCGGCCAAGTCAAAACGGGCGACATCGACGTCTTCTCTACCCGCACACATGGCGTGCAAGAGATTCATTCGGAGGCGTTGGTAACACCCTGCGTGAAGAGATTTACCAGACTGCACGCTACGGGATACCGGGAGGCCATGGTCGAAGCGTTGGCGGAGGCATTCGCCGGCAGACCGGGGCCGGTATTCATCGAGATACCGCTCGACGTTCAAGGGACACGAGCAAGTTATACGGAAACCGACATTGCAAGTGACGCGGAATGCGTGCGTCAAACGGGATCCTTAAAACCCGGACAAGACCTACTCGAGATAGCGGGGTGTCTCAAGGAACTGTTGAAATCGAAAAAACCACTGCTCTACATTGGAAACGGCTGCAGAATTGCGGGCGTGGAGGAGGCGGTACGCTGCTTTGTCTCGAGGCACAATATACCCGCGGTCTTTTCTTGGCTTTCCTTTGATATCTTGTCGTCAGGAAGCCCGTTGCACTTCGGTTGTCCGGGTGGTTTGGCTCCGATATCGTCCAATCAAATCCTTAACGCCGCGGATACCATCGTTTTTCTTGGGGCAAGGCTGGATCTCGGAACAACGGCATTTCAGCGAGAAGCGTTCGGTGGCCAGGCGATCCGATATCTCGTCGACGTGGACCCGAGCGAACTAGCGAAGTTCCACGGATTTGCACGCACGGTTAGAGTCAAGGCTGATTTACGGGCACTACCACTCGCGATTGCGGACGGACTCCTCGAAACAGAATGTGCCAGTAAGACCTCGTGGCTGCGCTGGTGTATGGAGCGTCGCGACTCCTATCTGGCAGAAGAGCGGCGGCGCCTGAAATCCGACAAACTAAATGTATATGGCATTGCAGAGCGGTTGTCCCGATGGTCTGACGGTAAAGTGATTGTGCCGGCCAGCGCCGGATACGCCGAAGAGACACTGACCCGCTTCTTCGCGCCCGGCAACGATACGCGGTTCTTTAACGGCGCCGGCCTGGGCTCGATGGGCCTCGGCTTGTCCCACGCGATTGGCGCGTCCTTCGCCACACAAAAGCAGATTTTCTGCTTGGAGGCGGACGGAGGCCTGATGTTCAATGTTCAGGAACTTGCTACGCTCGTCCAATACGCACCGAAGAACTTCGTGCTGTTTGTCCTCAACAACGGCGGCTACGAGTCCATTCGCGTATCCCAAATGAAGCATTTCGGGAGTGTGAGCGGCGTGGACGGCGATTCTGGAGTTTTTATACCGGACTTCGCAAAGATTGCTGATGCTTTCGGGATTCGCTACATTTTGGTGAAGACACTGGACGAGCTTGACTCATTATTGCCGCGCCTCGCCGCGGAGAGCGCCCCTGTCCTCGTAGATCTGAGGATCGATCGGCTAGAGTATCGCGGTCCGTCCGTAAAAACTGTGATCGGGGCTGATGGCAAACCTTACAGTAGCCCATTATCGGAAATGTCGTGGTGAAGGCCGGGACATCGCTTGCGTCGCGAAGAAGCGGTGCATTGCGAAATTGAGCGTACTTGGTGGCGAACCGTGATAAAAATCAAGAACATTGCAGTGGGCGATGGTCAGCCGTGTTTCATTACTGGCGAAATCGGGATCAACCATAATGGAGACATCGCACTCGCAAAGAAACTGATTGATGTGGCTGAAGCCGCTGGTTGCACGGCAGTGAAATTCCAGAAACGTACATCCGAATTGTGCGTCCCAACCGCACAACGTCAACTTATGCGCGAGACTCCCTGGGGATATATCTCGTATATGGAGTACCGGGAGAGAGTGGAATTCGGTCCGGCGGAGTATGACGAAGTCGATCGCTATTGCCGTGAAGTCGGAATTGTTTGGTTTGCGTCCTGCTGGGACACGCCTTCCGTAGACTTCATCGAACACTATGATGTGCCATGCTATAAGATCGCATCGCCCTGCCTGACGGACGACCGCCTTCTGCGGCACACGAGGGCGATGGGAAAACCGATCTTACTTTCCACTGGCATGAGCACGTTGGAGGAAATCGACCACGCTGTGGAGATACTAGGCGACAACAATTTGATCCTTCTCCATGCCGTGAGTACCTACCCAGCGAATTATGACGAGTTGAACCTTCGAGCAATCGCAATGTTGAGGGACCGCTATAAAGTGCCCGTCGGTTACTCCGGTCATGAGACTGGTCTAGCCTCCACTGTTGCAGCTGTCGCGTTGGGGGCCTGCGTCGTAGAACGGCATCTCACAACAGACCGGGCCCTGTGGGGTTCGGATCACGCTGCTTCGCTTGAGCCCTCTGGGATCACCCGCTTGATTCGGGATATCCGGCTAGTCGAAACCAGTCTTGGCGATGGCAAGAAGAGAGTGATCGAGCGGGAAATGCCTATCATTGCCCGGCTTCGACATAAGGACTGACATGTTCGAAAATGTGAAGGCTGTGGTCATGGATGTAGACGGTGTGCTGACAGACGGCACGGTCTGGTGGGGATCCGGCGGTCAGGAATTCAAGCGTTTCTGTTATGCGGATGTAACCGGTATACCTCGCGCGCAGCAGTCAGGCATTGCATTAGCGCTCGTGTCCGGAGAGTCCAGTTCGCCGAGCATCGAACTAGTACAGCGCTTCGCAGATAAGCTCCAGATCTTGGATGTGTACACGGGATGTCATGACAAAGCGGCAGCGGTCCGGAGCTTCGCGGAAAGACATGGAGTTTCGCTTTGGGAAATCTGCTTTATTGGCGATGATGTTCAGGACATTCCGGCCATGGATATTGTCGGCGTTGCAGTTGTACCCGCGGATGGACAGTCAGCGGCAAAAGCTCGGGCTCATTTCATCGCCTCCCGGAAGGGAGGCCGTGGAGTCGTGCGAGAGATCCTTGACTTAGTTTTGGAGAGCAGAAGTTGTTCCCAGCAAGGTAGTGCCCGTCAGGCTTCAGACGAATCAGCGCCGGAACCGGCCTTCCCAAGGCCCGCGCGTACATAAACCCGTCGCCCATGGATTTTTCGATCAGTCGAATGTCCCGGACCAGCCGCGTGATCCCGTTGGGCTCAAGCGAAGCCGCATGGTCTGATCCCCACATGGAGCGATCCAGCGTGATGTGGCGCTCAATCGCGCAGGCACCCAGCGCAGCTGCCGCAATGCTTGAGGGCAAGCCAGTCTCGTGGCGGGAGTAGCCGACCGGCACACCATACCGTCCCGCAACAAATCGATGATCCGCAGGTTCAATTCCTCGTAGTAAGCGGGGTACGTGCTGCATGCATGCAGGAGGATCAGATCCTGCTTCCCGAGAACTTCGACGGCGCGATTGACCTCTTCGATCGTGCTCATCCCAGTGGAGAGGATGATTGGCTTGCCAGTTGCACGCGTGTGACGGAGCAGATTGTCGTCGGTGAGGGAGGCCGAGGCAATCTTGAAGCAGGGGACATTAAACTTCGCTATGACATCGACGGATGCTTTGTCCCAGGACGAAGCGTACCAGTCAATCTTGACCTCACGGCAATAGCGAACAACGACCGCCAATTCGGTAGAAGCGCATGGCGCCGATTTCCGCAGTACGATCCAGCTGCGACGGAATGGATTGAAGCGCGTCGGGGCCAACCCTACGTTTCACCAGCGCTCCCGCGGTGTTGTGGAAGTGTGGAACGAGCTGCTGCGCTCGCTGGCAACACCCTGCGAATTGTCGCACTGGCAGTCGACCTGCCGGATAGCCTCGGTAATCAGTTCAAAAGCGGCCAACGGAAGGTACCCGGAACTTAGATGTTCTACCCCGTTATCCCCTGTTCAGGCAAGTCGAATTTGTAATCTTTTTCGGGAAAAATTGTGCTAGTGAGCATCCAAGGATAGAGTTCACCCGGGATACCTCGCCATGAACTCGGCAGGGACCCGTACGGGACGACGAACACAGACGGCGCGTATGGCTTCGGCGAGGTCTGGGAGATCACGACCTAAGCAGGGCGAGACAACCGTCCGGGCGCAGCTTTCATCTAGTTCGGCCACATTTATGGAGTGGAGAAAGCATCTATGTCGCGCCCAAACCAACCTCGGAGTTTGAATTTCGTCGCCCGCCTGCGAACTGCCCTCGCCGTTCTCGCTTCGTCGCTTACTGCTGTTCTGACCCTCGCCACCACCCCACCGGCACAGGCGCAGACGCACAACTACCGGCTACTGTATAGCTTCACGGGCGGAGAAGACGGCTCCTTTCCGGTAGCCGGCTTGACCATGGACAGCGCGGGAAACCTCTACGGGACGACGGCCGGAATCCCCGATTGGGCGCCCTGGCCCCTTGCAACATCTCGCCACCAAGCCGGGGCGCGTGCGGTACTCTCTTCCAACTTAAGCCAACAGCTTCCGGCTGGAGCTTTACAACCCTGTACCGTTTCCAAGCGAAGGGCGCCGCTCAATGAAGGTGGGATCTACTGTGTCGGGCAATTCGTGATCCACAGAGGCACAGAGACACCGAGAAAACCCAGGTTTGTGGACTTCCCTTTTGCGGAAATCGCTTCCTGCGGGTAGGATAGCAATCTAAGCCTTTCCGGCACGTCCAGGCCAACAATGAAGACCGAGCAACAACATAGGGACGAGATTGTCCGCTTCGGCAAGATGCTGCACCAGACTCGTCTGGTGGCCGCCACCGATGGCAATCTGTCGGTGCGCCTGGAGAACGGAAATGTTCTATGCACTCCGACACTCATGAACAAGGGACTGATGGAACCTGCAGACCTGGTCATGGTGAACCATCGCGGCAACAAGGTGAGTGGCTCGCGAGGCGTGTCGAGCGAAATCGCCATGCACCTGTTGTTTTATCGGCTGCGGTCCGATGTGGGCGCGGTGGTGCATGCTCATCCGCCGACGGCGACTGGTTATGCGGCCGCTGGTATCGCGCTCGACAGGGCATTGTGTTCGGAGATCATCGTGACGCTCGGCTCGGTGCCGCTGGCGAACTATGAAACTCCGGGCACGCAGGAGCTGGCGGAGGTGCTGGCGCCGCTGGTTGCCGAGCATGATGCCATCCTGATGGCGAACCACGGCGTGGTCACGTGCGGCGCAGATTTGCTCACCGCCTATATGAACATGGAGACGGTGGAGCATTTCGCGAAGATCGCGCTGGTCACCCATTTGCTGGGTAAACAGCAACCCCTGAGCGATCAACACGTGGACAAGCTGCGAGCGATCCGACTGAAGAACCACCATCCCATCGGCGTTGGGCAAGGCAAAGAGTAGGCGTCTGTCGTCTACGGACTCGACTTCATTTCCAACTTTGCCAGGGGCTCACGCCTTGGGCTAGTGTTGTTTCGCCCTTCGGGGTGAAATCCCGAGCCCCGGTCACTCATTCACCTCCGAAAGTGAAGCGCATGCCGGCGCGGAAGTTCGCACGCAGAGCGGGATAATCCCAATACCTCGTTGTAGTGATTGTTCAGCGCGTTGTTCACGTTGGCGTACAGCCGAACGGAAATTGTTTTAGGATTCAACAGTCAGTCTGTTCTAATAGCAACCAGCACAGTAGGGAAATCACGGCGATGGGTGTCGACCGGGGCGATTTCAAGGTGGGAGCGAATTCGAGCTTTGAAGTCCGTTGGCGTCAACGGATCAAGGTTGTCGCGCCCTGTGTGGAGAAACGTGCAGTTCTTGCAGCCTTCGATTTCGTGGCGACGGCGTTCGAGGTGCATCAGTTGAAGAGTTCGCAGCCTATCTCCGTTCCAGATATCTCTGAGGCTCTGCTCACGAAGGCTACCGATCACAAGTTTCTTGTTCCAATCGGTGCAGCAAACACTGACCTGGAGATCGGAATGGATTACGAGCGTGTAGAACAGGAACGGGCAGACCTCCTTTTTCTGAGCGAAATAGTCGGTCGCAAGCAGTGCTTCGCTGCTCATCCCCGCTAGGTTACCCTCCTCCGGGTTGTTCCAGCTATGAAGTGGTTCGAGCACTACCTCGTCCGCGATATCACGGAAGTTGTTAATGAATGCTTCGTTGTCGGCGGTGTTTTGGGTGTCGATCATCTTCACATAGATGAAGGGCCTTTCGCTGCGCTTGGAATCGCGCATCCGACGGAGCCCGAGAATGTTCTGCCGAATCGTCTCCAAGGGAATCGCACTCTGAGCGTTGGCTTTTTGAGTGTCCCGCGTACCACCATAGATGGAAATGCGCAGGTAATCGAGGCCGCTGTGGACAATGGCTTCATGTACATCCGATCGGATGAGCGAGCCATTGCTTGTGACAATTACACGCTCACTTACCGAGTCTCGCTTCGCAATTGTGATGAACTCGGGCAAACGTTTATTCACAAACGGCTCACCCAACATGTAGAAATTGATGACCTTTACCGTTCCGAGTTCCTTAATCTCGCGGGCGACCATTTGATAGTCGGGCAGACTTAATTGGAAAAGACCACCTGCCTGCTCCTTGTAATCGCTGAAGGATTCTGGACAGAACACGCATTTGAAGTTGCAGATGTTCGTGGGCTCCAGGAAGATCGTCATAGGCCCCGGCAGCGGTACGAGTTGTGATAACTCGATACGTTTCGCTGATTGATAATACGTGTAGGGCCTCATGGTTGAGAGACTGATTATGTGCCGTGGATTGGCAGAACGCAACAATTTTCTTTTTCGCAACCGGCAAAGCTAGAGGTACTCAATCGCGAATCGCTGCTGATCGCCACAATATAAATTCTTTCGGCCCGCTGAGTGCGCCGTACTTTCTTCAGCACCGCTGGGGTCATGTCTATGTCACCTGTATCTTAGCCGCTACGTGCAGGCTCACCTGACCTGCATGTCCACACGAGAATCGCGGAACCTTTTGAACAATGCCTCCACAATTTCATTTGCTTCGGATTGCGGGGCCTGTTGGGGTGTTGCCAAGTCTCGCATGATTTCTCCCTGACGCTGACACCCGACCTCGCCATAGCTGGTAAAGGTCGTCAAGACGTTCTCATGACCGAGGTTCTGGCTCCACGCTTTGAACTGCTCGGGAGACTTACAGACCCCTTCGCCGAGTTGGGCAAGTGTTTTTCTAAAGCTGTGCGGGTTGAAATACGGCACGCCAGTACTGACGAAGGCTTCACGAAAGATCGCGCGAATGGAGGATGCACTGCTCCATTGCGAAATGGAAGATGCGAGACGGTACGGAGAGTATTTCCCGTACCCAGCCCAATCACAAGATCAGTATGCTTGGCAAACAACATAGGAACTAAGTCGAAGCGCATCTCGACGAATCCCCCAAGGGCCACTGTTAAAGGTCGGATAGCTTGATCCAGGCTCCTTCCGCCATGCTGCGTTGGATCGCCTCGACGAACTTCATATATTGCACCCCGGTGCGGAAGCTGGGCTCTGGGTATCCCTGTTCGCGAACAGCGCGGATGAAGTCCCGTTCCACCGTCCACACTCTCGCGAACTCCGGCGGCACCGGGAGTACAACGCACCTTCCCTGGTCGCGACGACCGAGAAGGATTTGGTCGCTACTAAAATCGTATGCCAGCATCCCTTCCGCTCCGTAAATTTCCAGGCGCTCGCTTCCACCGTACGGCGCGACGCCGCTCCATTGAAGGACGCCGGCGACATTCTCCTGCCATTCGCCGATAACGTTCACACAATCCGGTATTCTCACCGTGTAGTCCTGCCGGTTCTCGATGAAGACCCGTCCATGCGCGCACAGCGAGACCGGGTTTCCAAGAAAGCGTCCTAGCACCTCCCCGTAGATGCCTATGCTCAGGATGTTAT
>Ga0075520_1000390_pt1 | contig 18791 bp, 22 predicted proteins | sample NGEPerB_FD_75100 | JGI IMG/M metagenome (GOLD analysis project Ga0075520, IMG submission 75100) | Arctic peat soil microbial communities from the Barrow Environmental Observatory site, Barrow, Alaska, USA - NGEE PermafrostAB12-B | ecosystem: Environmental > Terrestrial > Soil > Wetlands > Peat ... | reverse complement strand
GTGCCAATCCAAGGGATCTGGAGGCATCAATCACGGTCCTGGGGGAGGAGGGCGAGGTCGAGATTGCAGGCTTTGCCGTCAATCAGGTGCGGACGTGGGCTTTTGTGGATGAACGGCCCGAAGACAAGCAGGTTCAGGACGCGAGTTACATTCCGGACAGCGTCTATGGATTTGGTCATGAGGCATTGTTCCGGTCGGTCCTGCAATCGCTGGTGACCGGACAGCCGAACATGCTGGAGGGTGACGAGGGCCGCAAGGCCCTGGAATTAGTCAGCGCTATGTACGAATCCATCGAAACGGGGATGCCGATGGAGCTGGGAACGCCCTACCCCCACAACCGTCTCGGAGGACCGCATGTCGATTAGTCCAGACGCGCGCATTGCGTTGGGCGTGGTCATGGGTGACAATGTAGTCATCGAAGCCGATGTCGCGGTAGGCGAGGGCTCTATTCTCGGGCACAATGTGGTCATCCGTACTGGCAGCCGCCTTGGCCGTCATGTCATTGTGGGAGACAACACCGTGATCGGCAGGAGACCTATGCACAGCGTTCGCTCCGGCATTCCTCCCGTCACGGACGAGCAGCCGTGCGAGATCAGTGATGACGTTCAGATCGGTTGCAGCTGTATCCTGTACGCGGGGGCCTCCATTGGACAGCGGGTCATGGTAGCTGACCTGGCAACCGTGCGTGAGGCCGTCACCATCGGTGAGGAGACAATTGTCGGTCGTGGCGTCTCCATCGAGAACCGCTGCACGATCGGCAAACGCTGCAAACTGGAGACCAACACTTACATCACGGCGTACTCTGACCTTGAGGACGATGTCTTCGTCGCTCCCATGGTCGCAACATCCAACGACAACTACATGGCACGAGGCAAGGAGCGATTCAAGCACTTCAAAGGCGTGACGGTCAAGCGCGGCGGACGCATCGGCGTCAATGCAACCATCCTCCCTGGCAGGATCATTGCGGAAGAAGGAGCAGTTGCAGCCGGATCCGTCGTCACGCATGACGTCCCCGCAGGAGTCATTGTCGTGGGCAATCCAGCGCATGTGTTCCGGGACGTGCCAGGGGATCAACTGCTGGAGAACCAAGAGGAGAACAGATGAACAAAATGAAACAGCAGATTGCGATGGTCGATCTTGCAGGCGAATACCGCGAGATCAAGGATGAGATCGACGAGGCGGTCCACCGTGTCCTCGAGAGTGGCCACTTCATCGTTGGGGAGGAAGTCGATGCCTTCGAGCACGAGATTGCCAGCTATCTGGGCGTCCGGCACTCCATCGGCGTCGCATCCGGTTCCGATGCCCTGCTGCTGGCCCTCATGGCGCTGGATATTGGTCCCGGGGACAAGGTCATCACTACCCCGTTCAGCTTCTTTGCCACGGCGAGTGCCGCCGTACGTCTTGGCGCGACCCCGGTCTTCTGTGACATCGATCCTCGGACCTTTGACCTTGATCCCGGCAGCGTGCGGCGGTACCTTGAAGCGTCCTATACTCCTGCCGTCAAGGCAATTATCCCCGTCCACCTGTACGGTCAGTGTTGTGACATGGACCCGTTGCTCGAGCTTGCGCGCAAGTACAGTCTCAAGGTTGTGGAGGATTGTGCTCAGTCCTTCGGGTCCACCTACAAAGGACACCAGTCGGGCGGCATCGGGGACATCGGGTGTTTCAGCTTCTTCCCCACCAAAAACCTTGGCGCCTATGGCGACGGCGGCATGGTGACCACCAACGATGACGAGCTGGCCGAGCATGTGCGCATGCTCCGTGTTCATGGCGCGCGCCACAAGTACCACCATGAGGAGCTTGGCATCAACAGCCGTCTTGACGCCATGCAGGCCGCGATCCTTCGCGTCAAGTTGAAGCACGTTGACGAGTGGACGGAGCGTAAGCGCGCGCTGGCGGCCGCTTACAACAAGGAGCTGTCAGCCATTGACTGGCTCCAGGCACCATACGTGATGCCGGAGTGCAGGCACACCTATCACCAGTACACGATCAAGGTCCCACCGGAATGGCGTGCGGTCATTCAGGAGACTCTGGCGCAGGCCGGTATTCAGACGCAGGTCTACTACCCTGAACCGCTGCACCGCCAGCCCTGCTTCGTCGGCAAACAGGAACTGCCAGAGGAACTCTTGAATGCTGACGCCGTCGTGCGGAGTGTGCTGAGCCTGCCAATGTCTCCGGGTCTCAACGACAGCGACCGACGAACGGTTGTTCTGGCAGTCGAGGAGTCTGGTAACGAGGCAGTTCGATGAGTAATGGCAGCCATGGCATTGAAAAGGATCAGTCATCGCACCCATGGCATCATTGGCATCCTGCACTGCCGTGACATACGGTCGGCTGTGGTTCGTAGCGCCGGCCAATGGGAGTAATGTCGGGTTCGACTTCTGACCTCAGTGGGGGGAGGAGGGAGGGAACCAGAACTCAAGCTGACGGCAAAGTCGATGAGGGATCTCCGTGTACGACCCGACAGTTTGGCGGCTGGTGTCATGGCCGGAGACGTCGGGAAGGAGACTGTCTGTGCGATCTCTGCATGTGGGGATACGGTTGACAACGTGGGTTGCCGGGATGCAACAGGGGGCTGGGCTAACTAGCGGATACAAGAAACGCATTATTCCAGACTCCGGCATGCTCATCCATTGCGTTGACATACCTATACAGCTCAAGACCGCCAAGGAAAGCTCTCCTTGGCGGTCTTGAGCTGTAGTTGTCGATCTTCGTAGTAAGCTACTGGTTAGAGAGAGGAGTCCAGATCTCAACCAGGACGGGTCCTGCGTCTGCAGCCGCGCATGTTACAGTGTGTCGAAGAAGAACTCAAGGCTGCACTGCATCGGATTGTCCGTTATGCGTCCCAGAGGAGTCCAGGTGGAACCGTCTGTCGTCTTCAGAGACGAACCGTCCGCGAAATAGGTCTTGTCGCTGAAGCCATAGCCGGGAGCCTTGCGGAGCGAGAAGAGGGTGTAGGCCGTATTGGCACCCGTGGACACGCGCAGGTTGTACGACGAACCGTCCACCAGGGTGTGTGGAGTCAGGAAGGCTGCCGTAGCCCAAACCGCTCCTCCAGTATCTTTCCCCGGCTCCGAAATGGGGATGGATGTCGCAGGGACGTTCACCGACTCAATCAGAGCGCCGCCCGATGTTTCCAGCCGAATCACCAACGCCCCCGTTCCTGACGATCTGCGAAGTCGAACAGATGCGGAAGTCACTATCCTGTCGCCACCCGCCACGGTAAATGACTCGCGCGCCATGTGGTTGGCTCCATTGATCGTCGCGTACTCGTCTATTCCCGTCTCGTTGTACCCCACGCCCTGAGTGGACCCGTTGCTGTATGTAAGTTGGAGAATGGGTGTGTAGTTTTCCTGCACCGTCCAGGGCTCCGTACCGTGCTGGATGCACTGCCCATATTCTCCGCTGGGCAAGCAGGCGTTGAGAGGAGTGAGTGTTGCTCCATAGCAGTAGAGGCTGTTCATCGAGACGAAGTTCACGCTTGGGTCCGGGTCAATGTTCGTGTGGACGAGGTGATAGACCGTTCCAGCAGTCAAGGAGGGAGGTGAGGCGAATGAGTACTGAAAAATACCCTGTGCGGGATGAACGATAACCTGCGTAACCAAGACCGTTCCTGACGGCAATCCCGAACCGTTATCAGTCTGGAGAGTCATACGGATAGTCCCACCGGTGCCGCCGCCATAGCCGGGTGACTGTGTCTTCCACCACTCGAGGAAACTGACCAACTTGTCGGTCGAACTCGCTGTGAACTTGAAGCTGACCTGCGTACCCGTTACGTTGTAGATCGGCCCGCCAACATTTGTATTCGCGATTGTGTCGGCTGTGATGCCTGAGCCATAGATGCCAGCGGTCGCTGGTGAAGGAGCGGATGGAGCAGAAACACTTGTTTGTTCGGCAGCAAATGCCGTCGCGTGCAAGCTGGTTCCGGCTAGACACAGCACCAAGCAGAGAAGTGTGGCTGTGATCCTGTTCATATGTGCTCCTTGAAGCAAATTTAAAGGTCATGTCCTGCTACTTACAGGTAGAATCCTGCAACCTACAATCCGTATACAGCAAGTTTACACGTCATGTCAAGCAATCGATCCTATACTTCTTACAGGCGAATAATAATACAGAAATAGAATTATGTAAGCCCAACAGTGTGAAGAATATGTGATGCACCATGCATGCTTGTCTACAACATGCTTTCCCGTTCACGCACCGATCCGAAACGGCCCCTCCGCCCATGTGTGATGTCTCAGGAACTGTGAATCGGCATCCACTTTTTGCAGACACGTCTGCAGACGTATCCCTCCTCACTCCGCTGACATCGTGCGGGAGATGAACACGCATTTCTCTTGCAAATCCTGGGGAAAGTTGTAAAAAGATAATACTTCAGGCAGTACTTCGGGATCCTCTGGGGTTGGTGTATTGTAGAGAACAACTGGAACGTATGGCCGCGCGGTGCCTTGGGCATATCCACGCGGAGCTCCTCTGATATAGAAACAGCTTGGAGAGGGTTCCCACCATGGAAGACACACTCAGTCTCAAAGATGTTCTTGGCGTTCTTCGCCGTCGTTTCTGGATCGTCTCCGTCATCGTCTTCATTGCCGTGGTCCTGGCCGCCCTGCCGTCGTACGTCATCGACCGGGTCAGCCCGCGTCCGCTCCTCAACATCGCAGTGGCGTTCGTAGCTGCGCTCATGGTCGGCCTCCGCGTGCTCGCGATCGTTCCGGACATGAATGCAAAGAGGGCCCGCCATGGCCGTGCCTACTAAGACCGACAGCTACGGCTACGGCGGCTACAAGGGTGCACGCAGCCCGATCTTGTCAAAGGTGCAGCAGCGGTGCAGTTTTCCGTCGTTCTCAAAGAGCTTCAGCCGAGTGGCTATGAGTATCCTGATTGGTGCGGAGCCAACCTGCCCGGCGTGTCGGATTTCAAGCGGAGATTCGGCGGAACTCTGGCAACGCGTCTCTCAATCTCGAGAGAACCGCTATGGTTCAGGGCAGCGTTCCCAGTGTACGTTCGTCTGTCGGAGCTCAAGGGCGTCTTGAGGAGGTACTGAACATGATTACCAAGGTGAGATGCTGTGTTAGCAACGTGGGGCACCCCCGTGCTGCCCAGTATGCCCTTCGCACTCTCCTCGAGATGATCATCTCTCCACACTGTCTCGTCCCTGGGACTGCTGCGAACGAGCGACACGATGATGAAGTCCTGGTAACGTATGGGATGGCGCCTGAGGGCATCGACAGTGGCGTTCACGTGTTTGTGTCTGGCTTCTTCGATGACCACTATGGCAATATCGATGCCATGCCTGAGCGTCCCGTCATTCGGATTGAGAACATCCCAGCAGTGTACCGGGACGACCAAGGGCCAGCGGGCAGGTTCTACAGTGTCCAAGGTGGTGCGCAAGGCGCCCGGGTCGACTGTCATGTCGATGTCGTTGCGGGTGCCTTCTTCATGCTCTCTCGATATGAAGAGACCGTCGTGCGCGCAGTCGACGTGTTTGACCGTTTTCCAGCCGAGTCAAGCGTCGCGTACCAGGAGGGGTTCTTGCAGGAGCCGGTCGTCAATGAATATGCCGAACAACTCCTCAAGATGTTGCGCGTCGCAGGTTTTGCGGGCGAACAGCGGAGATGGTGGGGCACGGCTCCATGGGCGATAGCACTGACGCACGACATTGACGAACTACACCGTTTTCCCAGGAACCGTCCTCCTGCCCATGCTGCAGTTCGTGCCGTGACGGGACATCGGATAGCGGGAGAGCCTGGGCTGTACACTGTTTTGCGTGACTATGTGCAGACACTAAGTCATAGGAAGATAGACGAGTATGATTGCCTATCGGAAATGGCAGCGTGGGAGGTATCGATTGGGGTACGTTCTGCCTACTATTTTCTAGCTGACAACACTGGTCGATGGGGCGCAGACTATGCAGTCGATGCGCTCGAAGTCGTGGCAACGATGAAGGCGATGGCGAGCATGGGGCACGAAATTGGGTTTCATGCCGGGTTTTCGACATATGAAGATGCTCGGCAATTCCACAGCGAATTGTCAAGGATGCGGTCGACGGGTCTACCTGTTACCGGGGGCCGTCAGCATTACTTGCGGTGGCAGACGCCGGCCACATGGCGTCTCTGGGAAGCAGAGGGTCTCGCCTACGACGCAACGTTGGGCTACAGCAAAGCTGCAGGATTCAGGTGCGGTAGCTGTCTGCCTTTCCATCCCTACGACATCGAGAATGACAGAGAAATGTCCATTTGGGAATGGCCACTCATGTTCATGGATGCCACGTATCACTCTGCCTGGTCTGAAGGAACGCAGATACTGGACCGAGTGTCACAGGAGTGCCAACGCCATGGGGGTGCGTTGGTTCTGCTCTGGCACAACCGATACTGGAGCAACCTGTATGCCCCCGTGGTGCGCGAGTACTTCCGGAACTTGCTGGAGCGATGCGTAGCTCAAGGTGCTGCTGTGGACTCCATCAGTGGTCTGGCGCGGCTAGCTGATGCGACACTGGCTAGTCAGGTTCGTCTTGGAGCGGGGTAGTTGTCGTGCTGTCACCTGCTGAGACTCGCGCCCCCGAGATACAAGGTGTTCTGCCTGGAAAGTCGTTCTGGCTGGCGAACCCACGAGCCCGCGTTCTGGTGTTCTTGGTCTGTCTTACCGTAGGGACTGTCAATGCTCGCGCTGTCGATATGGCTGCTAAGGGGCTGACGGAACCGGTGGAGGAGATATGCCCGATCGGTTGAGAATCGTGCACATATGCCAGTCCTACATGGACGGCATGGGATATCAGGAGAACTACCTGCCTAGATACCAGGCCCTTCTGGGACACGACGTGACCTTGGTTACGTCCACCCAGTATCCGGTGTACCGCGGCACAGCGTTGCCTCGCGTAGCTCCTGGGGCCTATGCCGACCATGGGGTGAAGATTGTTCGTTTGCGGACTGCCTCTGTGGTTGTCCTAGGACGAAACAGACTGGTATTCATGTTTGGGTTGTATTCTGCTCTTGATCGCGCTAAGCCCGACGTGATCTTTCACCATGGCACTGCTGATACTGCGTTGCGTGCCGCCACGACCTACAAGTCTAGGCACCCGAGTACTCGTCTTGTCCTGGACTCGCACGCGGACTACAAGAATAGTGGAGGGAGTTGGATCTCGCTGCGCCTGTGGCATGGTTGGTACTGGCGACGTCGGCTGCAAGGTGCGTTACCTCTGGTGGACAAGGTCTTTGCCATCACTCCTGCCTGTTCTAGATTTGAACAGGAAGTTCACAAAGTGCCAGAGGGCTTGATCGAACTCCTGCCTCTCGGGTGTGATGACAACGACTTGCCACCGCGCGACGCGGCTCGCGTTTGGTTGCGACAGAAGGCGCGCTGGCCAATGGACGCGAGAGTGGTCATTACAGCTGGCAAACTGGATCGCGGCAAACGCACGGTTGAGACTGTACGTGCCTTCCGCATGCTGAGTGGAGGAGCAGTGCGCATGGCAATTGTGGGTGCCGTCGGGCCCGATATTTCGCAGGACCTATGCGATGCTATTGCTGGCGACACAAGAATAGGGCTGTTTGGATGGGTATCTGCAGATGAGCTTGCGTGGTGGTTGAGAGGGGCTGACATTGGAGTATGGCCTGGCTCGGAGTCGGCTATATGGGTGCAGGCAGTTGGGAGTGGGCTCCCCATTATTCTTCGTCATGTGTGGGGACGTGAAGACTTAACCTCAGGGGACAACGGCATCCTTTTGGAGTCTTCTGAGCCCGATGAGATCCATAGGTGTCTCAAGATAGCACTAGATGGTGCCTTTCTAGCGAAACTAACCCAATCGGCCGCCGAAGTCGCTGCTCGCTTCTCATACACTACTATTGCTCGGCAGTCCTTGGCCTTTGCGTCGGTACCCGAGACACTGCAACCCGAGATACTGCAACCCGAGATACGAGTCAAGCAGGGACAGGATAGCGCTAGTATGCCGCATGCCTAGTCTAGTGACTAAGTCAGCTGATGCCGCTCTGTTCACATCTCCGATGCTGCTACGCTCACTGCGGTCTAGGAATAAGTCATGGTAACAACAGAGCGGCCAACCTTGTCGTATAGGCAAACGCTTGGTGGAGGCCTCCGGGCAAATGGATGGCTCGTAGCGACGGCTAGTATCGGCGTTATGGGTGGTGCAAATGCTATTCTGCTACTCGTGGTGCTCCTCGGTTTGCATGAAGTCGGATTCATGAGTGCTCTCTATGTTGTCTTGTCTGGGGTTGTCGTTTCCTACTTGATTATCTCCAGGCGCTCGACAGGAGGCTATGTAGCCATAGTGTTGACACTGCCTGTCATTGTGGTGTTGTTGTCGATTGTCTTTTCTGTGAATGCCGGGCACTATTGGGCAGGTACCTATGTCTGGGCCCAGCTTGCGTCAATGATTCCACCGATGTTTGCAGGATCAATCGTTGGATCTCAGATGCGACGCGAACAATGGGGCACTGCATTGTGGCCATGGCTGTTCCTCACTACTGCAGCCATAGTGCTTCAGGGCACTATGGCCGGCGCTAGCATAACTCGAATGGGGACGGGAGCGAGTGCAATTGCATTCGCCGAATCCATAGGGGCCCTAGGTCTGCTACTGCTGTGTGAGCGACCGTCTCTGGGACGCTGGCTCCTGTTGCCGTGGCTGGCGGTCCTCTTCTCGGCCGATTCCAGAGGTCCCTTAGTGGTTTTTGGGCTTGTTGGCGTGCTGCTAGTAATCATAAACGGAACTCACAAGAAGAGCCATGTTTCGTACCCGGGACGAGGTGAACATCGTGCGTCTCACAAGAACAACTACGTACGGGCGTTGCTGGCCATTTCAGGCGCTGGGCTGTTGATCCTGTTGCTTGCGCATAGCGACCTATTCCAAAACGTGTTTTTCCGGTCTGCATTCAACAGATGGCAGTATACGATTAACAGAATTACTCTGGGGATCTCTGCAATTGACTCAGGCCGCTCGGTGTTGAATTCCGAGGGACTGCGACGCTTTGCTCTGAATCCGTGGGTGGGGCAATACGGTTACTGGCTAAATGCAGGGGATTGGCCGCACAACTTCATCATTGACTTGTTGGCTGAGACCGGATTGCCGGGCCTTGCAGTTGTGTCGCTTGCAGTTGTGTCAGCGATGGCGAAGTACCGTCATCTATCACGTTCTCATTCCAGTACGCCGCTTCTCCGAGGGATCTGGTATTGCTTTCTGGCATTTCTGATACTTGGTGTGACATCGCAGACACTTACGTGCTCCCCTGGATTCTGGTTCTCGCTTGGGGCGCTTGTCGCGGCACGTCCATGGCTATCTCGACCATCACCTTGTGTTCTCCAACGCTCAGCGACTGTCCCCTTGCCAGCAGTGCAATTATGAGTATTCGCTCGTCCATTTCGACCAATAGTCCAGGGAGTATTCTTCACGTTATCCCAGTTGCAGGTACGTCCGGTTTTGGCGTGGCAGCAGTTGTGCGCGAGTTGTCAACTGCGCAAAGTGAACTTGGTCTGGGCGTGCAAGTATGGAGCACAGACGCGGACACAGACCGGCCGGACGGCTTGGGTGATACCGTCATCTGGACTCGTTTTCCAGCCTGCGGTCCGGGGCGGCTTGCCTGGGCGCCTGGGATGATAAGAATGGCTCGCAACGGCGACAGGCCCACAGTCGTCCACCAACACGGTATTTGGACTGCTGTCTCTTCAGTCACGCGATTCTTGCATGAACAGCGTGGAGTGCCGTCCGTGATAGCGCCACATGGTTCTCTGCAGCCATGGGCGCTGGAGAAGTCGCGTTTGAGGAAAACGCTCGCCTTGGCTGCGTATGAGCGCAGCAATCTCGCCAACTGCTCTTGTCTACATGCGCTCTCCACAGTTGAGTTAGGTGACTGTCGTGTGTTCGGCCTGAAAAACCCTGTTGCAATTATCCCCAATGGCGTCTCTGAGCAGTGGCTTGCGAGCAGTGGAGATGGACTGACCTTCCGGTCGAAACATCACATTGACGCTGAGGCACGCATTCTGTTGTACGTATCCCGCATTACTCCCAAGAAGGGTCTCCCAATGCTATGCCAAGCTATTGCTGAAACAAGGGACAAGATGCGGGGGTGGGTGTTAGTTATTGCCGGACCGGATGAGTTCGGTCACATGGCGGAATTGGCGGAGATCATCGGGCGACTCGGGCTGGAGCACTCGGTTCAGTTCGTTGGTTCATTGTATGGCGCAGACAAGCGAGATGCATTTGCAGCAGCTGACGCGTTTGTCTTGCCTTCCTATAGTGAGGGGCTTCCCATGGCAGTCCTTGAGGCAATGGGGCTAGGCCTGCCAGTTGTCGTGACAGACGCAACTCCGATTGCGGAAATAGGTCAGGAGTCGTGTGGTTGGCGTGTCCCTGCTGATCGTTCCAGTCTAGCTGATGCACTGGTAAAGCTATCCCAATGCAGTGCTGACGAGTTGCTTCTTATGGGGCAGAATGGGAAGAGGGTTGTGGTTTCACAGTATACTTGGCAGCAGGTGGCTCGTATGACACTTGAACTCTACGGGTGGCTAAGTGGCGATACGGGGCGACCGAGTTTCGTCGTCGATGACTAGGAGGGATGTACAACATGGATGACACAATCCTCATTACTGGTGGTACCGGTTCGTTCGGGCATGCCTTTTTGAAGTATGCGCTTGCCCAGGGTGTGCAGGAGGTCCGGGTCCTCAGCCGTGACGAGTTCAAGCAGGAGATCATGCGCAAGGAGCTGCACGACCCGCGGGTCAAGTTCTATCTGGGCGACGTACGGGACCGTGCAAGTGTCGACCATGCCATGGAGGGCGTCGACCATGTCTTCCATGCTGCTGCTCTCAAGGAGGTCCCCTCCTGTGAGTTCTTCCCCGTTCAGGCCGTCATGACGAACGTGCTGGGGAGCAGCAACGTCATCGAATCGGCGATTGCCCACGGGGTGAAGAGCGTCGTTTGCCTCAGCACGGACAAGGCCGTCCAGCCTATCAACGCTATGGGCATGAGCAAGGCCCTCATGGAGAAGACGGCATATGCTGCAGCGAGGGACGGAGGGCATGCCGGGCAGACCGTCATCGCCGTAACTCGGTATGGCAATGTCATGTGTTCCCGGGGATCCGTCATCCCCCTGTTCATCGAGAAGATGAGACGAGGTGAACCACTGACGATCACGGAACCCACGATGACTCGCTTCCTGATGTCAATGGATGAGGCTATTGGGCTGGTCCTGTTTGCCATGGAGCACGCCGGGTCGGGCGATCTGTTCATCCGCAAGGCGCCTGCTTGCACCATTGGCGACTTGGCATTGGCTCTCAAGGAACTGTTCCATTCTGATGTTCCTGTTCAGGTCATCGGCTCCCGTCATGGCGAGAAGTTGCACGAGACGCTGGCGACGGCTGTCGAATTGCACAGGGCGGAAGACATGGGCGACTACTTCCGCGTGCGCATGGACGACCGTGACCTTAACTACGAGAAGTACGTGACGGAGGGCGACCAGGGCGTCCTCATGACGAGCGACTACACCTCGGCCTCGACGCAGCGCCTGTCGGTGGATGAGATCATTGCCAAGCTGGCGGCACTGCCCGAGGTGCAACAGGAACTGAACGGCGGGTTCGGGTCGTCTTTCTCCCGCGGGAGCTGAGATGCGTATAGGCATCACGGGGGCGGATGGGTTCCTGGGCTGGCACCTTCGGAGCCGGCTCCACGGAGAAGCGACGGACACTGCTGTTCCCTGCGATCAGGCATCGTATGCCTCTGACGAGGTATTGGACCATCTCGCGGCAACATCGGATGCTATCGTCCACTTTGCCGGTATCAACCGTGGCACGGACGATGAGGTCCTGAACGGCAACCTTGCCATCACGGACCGCCTCATTGCTGCCTTGGTCAGGTCCGGCCGCTCGCCCCACATCTTGTTCGCCTCCTCCATCCAGATCGAGCACGACAACTCCTACGGACAGGCCAAGCGTGCCTGTGCCCTGCGCCTGCAAGCATGGGCCGACAGCTGTGGGGCACGCTTTACCACCGTTGTCCTGCCAAACGTCTTTGGCGAGTTCGGCCGCCCCTTCTACAACTCCGTGGTGGCCACCTTCTGCCATCAACTTGTCCACGGTGAGGAACCCCGTATTGTGGCTGATGTTCCCCTCGAACTCATTCACGCCCAAGATGTAGTGGCTCGTTTTGTGGTGCTTGCCCACGAGGGGACGGTGGGCGTGGTCCGCGTGCCGGGCCACGATCCCCTGCTGGTCTCCGAGATCCTGACGCGTCTGCAAGGTCTCAATGCGTCATATGCCAGCGGCACGTTCCCCGTTCTTGCTGACCCGTTCGACCTGCAGTTGTTCAATACCGTGCGGTCCTTCCGATTTCCCGACCAGGCACGGGGCGCCTTTGAGGTCCATGCGGATGCACGTGGTTCGCTGTGGGAGGTGGCAAGGGCGCAAGGAGCAGGCCAGACGTTTGTGTCATGGACTGAGCCCGGGGTCACCAGGGGCAACCATTACCACCGGCACAAGGTGGAGCGCTTCGCCGTGCTGAGCGGCAGCGGACGCATTCGCTTGCGGCGGCTGTTCACTCCTGACGTCCATACCTACGATCTGAGTGGCGAAGCACCGGGTTACGTGGACATGCCGACCTTCTGTGTACATAGCATCGAGAATATCAGGTCAACACCGCTCCTGACCCTGTTCTGGTCAGGTGAGCTCTTTGACGCCGGGAGTCCAGACACGTGGAGTGAACCCGTTCTGGCACAGGAGGCCACATCATGAAAGTCATGACCATCGTCGGGACCCGCCCCGAGATCATCCGTCTGTCGCGTGTCATTCCGTGCCTTGACGAACACGTTCAGCACGTGCTGGTCCACACGGGCCAGAACTACGACGATGAGCTGAACGGTGTGTTCTTCCGGGATCTTGGACTCCGCGCGCCGGACGTCGACCTCCATGCAGCGGGGGCGACGGCCGCCGAAACCATCGGTCTCACGATTGCACGCATCGACCCTGTTCTGCAGACTGAGGCTCCGGACGCTGTTCTCATCCTGGGTGACACCAATAGTTCCCTCGCTGCCATCGCTGCGAAAAGGCGCCACATTCCCATCTTTCACATGGAGGCAGGCAACCGGTGCTTCGACGAGCGCGTGCCCGAGGAGAGCAACCGGCGTATCGTGGACCATATCGCCGACATCAACATGCCCTACAGCTCTATCGCACGAGAGTACCTCCTACGCGAAGGCATTGCGCCGGACCGCATCATTACAACGGGCAGCCCGATGTACGAGGTCCTCCATCACTACCTGCAGCCAATCCAGGCCAGCGACGTGCTGAGCCAGCTGGGACTCACTCCTCAAGGCTATTACGTCGTGAGCGTTCATCGCGAGGAGAACGTGGATGATGAGGCTCACTTCGATGCCATCATCGCCGTGTTGCGCCACTTGAGCAGTCTGGAGCGACCTATCGTCGTAAGCACACACCCGCGCACACGCAGATGGCTGGACGAACGGCATGTCCAGGTACCGCCGGGCATCTCGTTCCACAAGCCGCTTGGATTCCTGGATTATGTGCAGCTTGAACTCAACGCACGGTGTACGCTCTCCGACAGTGGCACCATCACGGAGGAATCGAACATCCTGGGATTTCCCGCGCTCAACCTGCGCGAGGCGCATGAGCGACCCGAAGGCATGGAGGAGGCTGCGGTCATCATGACGGGATTGCGGCCTGAGCGCGTCATGGAGGCGCTGTCGGTGGCTGAGGCCCAGCCACGGGGCATGGACCGCACTCTGCGTTTGGTTCCCGACTACGCCGTCCCGAACGTGTCCGAGAAGGTCCTGCGTATCATCCTGAGCTACACCGACTATGTGCGCAGGGTTGTGTGGGGGCAGAGGTAGATAGCAGTGGGACGATTGCTGCTGTTGACAGAATACTACTCGCCATCGGTGGGGCAGACAACTGGAATGACTGAGGACTTGGTGGAGGATCTTGCCGCCGCCGGTCATGACGTTACTGTTGTGTGTAGCGACCAGCAGTACCATGTAGGAACCCATGCTTCGATTGAGCAGGTGCCCGTGGGCGTTCACCTGGTCCGGTGCCGTACGACCGGCCTGTCCCGCAGCTCCAGTGTCGGTCGGTTGCTCAACTGGGTTGTCTTCCTGGCTAGGGCAGAGCGCCAGCTGCATCGACATGCCGCATCTGTGGACGCTGTGCTGGCCGTCATCAACCCGATCCCTCTTCATTGGCTTGCAGCCACTGCACACTCCCGACGCAGCGTCAGGTTCGTGGCTCTCATCTGGGACCTGTTGCCTGACAGCGCTGTTGCGCTAGGCATCATGCCGGGGCGTTCGCCCCTGGCGGCCCTGGCACGGAGACTGAACCAGAAAGCATTTGCCAGAGTCGACGCAATCGTAGTACCCGGCCGTGACATGAAGCAGCACATGGTACAGGAATACGGAGTTGCCGAACAGAGGGTCAGGGTCATCTCCAATTGGAGCAATATCTCATGTCTATGTCTGGACAAGGATGTCTCACTCCCACGCACGCTATGCCCAGGGCAACCTTTCCTGATACTGGCTGCAGGCCACATGGGCATGGCACAAGACACTGACAAGCTGAAGCAGCTCGCTACATTAATAGAGCACGAGCAGGAAATGTTTCTACGAATTGTCGGCAGCGGGCCGCTTATCGGGAACCTCCGTGATTGGGTGCGAGAACAGCGACTAGACCACACTGCCGTCTTGGATTTCTGCGAGGGGGCAGCGTTCGGGCATCTTCTAAGTATTGCTTCATGTGGCTATGTGTCGCTGGACTCACGTATGCTTGGTCTTGGTGTTCCAAGTCGGACGTACACATATCTGCATGCCGGGCTGCCGGTACTGGCCATTGTGCCTGCTTCATCAGAGACTGCTGTGCAGTTAGGCGAGACGGGAGCCGGCTTAGTCGCCGAGGACGTGATGACCTCAGTATCATATCTGAGAAAACTGAGAGAGGAACCGGGCCTATACAGCCAGATGTCAGCCGCTGCTCTAACAGCTACTGAAGGGCCTCTGAGTCGTTGCCAAGCCGTGCGGCAGTACGAGTACGTCCTGTTCGGACACGAGACCTAGACAATGAATCCGATGCAAAACACATATCGCATGAATAGGAAGTGGCTGTTCATGGTGAAGCGCGCGCTTGACATTGTTAGTGCCCTGACTGGTCTCGCGGTACTGACTCCTCTACTGTTGGTTGTCGCGGCAGCCGTTCTCCTTAAGTCGGGTCGTCCAGTGTTCTTCCTGCAGGAACGAGCTGGTTTGCATGGACGAGCGTTCCGCATCATCAAGTTCCGGTCAATGACCCGTGACGCGGAGCAGCGGATTCAGGGGCAGTATATCGCGGCGGACAACCCATACATGAGGCCTATCAGCAGGTTCTTGCGCAAGACCAGCTTGGATGAGCTGCCCGAGCTTGTCAATGTTCTGAAAGGTGACATGAGCCTGGTGGGGCCAAGACCGCAACTGTCTGAAGAGGTTGCCAACTACGATGAGTTTCAGCGGCGCAGACTGGAAGTGAAACCGGGGATCACGGGGTGGGCGCAGGTAAATGGGCGCAACAGCATTTCATGGACCGAGCGCTTCAAACTGGACGCCTGGTACATCGACCACTGGACACCATGGCTCGACATCTGCATACTACTCATGACGATTGGGCAGGTGTTGCGGCAGCGTGGAGTGGAAGATATGCCGCCATCATGTGAGATAGCATTGCAGTTGGCCCGAAGCGGCGCCCGGCTTGTTGCTGCCGATGCGGACGAGTCACTGGTGTGCTTGAGGAGACCTCGAACGGATAGCCAGGTCTGCAATGGTATGTCAGCCGCTGCACTGCAGGCAGCTCGAGGGCCTCTGAGTCGAGGCACTTGTGTCAAGCAGCATGAACGGATGCTGTTTGGCAACGGAGAGTGACCCATGGATGTAGGGCAAGAGACATGCACAAGGACAATTGGGCGATGGTTGGTGCTCAAGCACACCGCTGATTGCGTTTTGTCATCGGTTGGCGTGGTCATTGTCAGTCCGCTCCTCCTAGTGATTGCGGCAGCAATTTTGGTTGACACGGGGCGTCCTGTGTTCTTCCTGCAGGAGCGCGCTGGTCTTCTGGGCAGGCCATTCAGGATCATCAAGTTCAGAACGATGGTTCAAGGAGCTGATGTGGTGAGCTTCGGGAAAATCATAGGTGAAGATAGTCAACTCATCACGAGAACTGGAGGGTTCTTGCGTCGCTGGAGTCTGGACGAACTGCCGGAACTTCTCAACGTTGTTCGGGGAGACATGAGCTTGGTTGGGCCGCGACCTACGTTGGTCTACCAAACTGCGTCGTATTCGCCGGAGCAGAAGAAGCGGATGTTGATGAAGCCCGGCATCACGGGCTGGGCACAGGTCAATGGCAGGAATGCTCTGGATTGGTCGCACCGGATCTGTCTTGACATATGGTACGTGAAACACTGGTCTCTTCGGCTTGACCTAAGGATTCTGGCAAGAACGATCGGCGTTGTGACACGTCCATCCGGCATCTACGCGGAGACCTCACGACGAGACTCGATTGTCGATGGCAATTTGGCGCCCCCACCCCCTGCTGCAGGAACCGACAGTCCTCAGGAAGACGAGGATCACCATGGGGTTTGAGATCGAGCCTGCTGATCTTCGCACCAGTTGCTGCGAGGGTCGTGTCCCACGGATGAACTTCAAGAATCGTATGACTGATTTGGGCAGCATCTAGGCATTTTGGCAATGGGAGGCATCTGATATGAGCAGAGGTAGGTGGGTCTACTTGAGAGCGCTCGACGTCGACGACTATGTGCTGGTGAACAAGTGGCGCAATGATGACGAGATCCAGTCTCTTACTGGAGGAAACAGATACTATGTCTCGTCTGCCATGGAGAAAAAATGGGTTGAGGAAAAAGCGCTCGACAACTCGAAGGATGTGTACTGGGCGATTTGTCTAAAAGAAACCGATGAAATGATTGGCTACATTAGCATCAACAACATAGATTGGAGAAACAGGAAGGCAGACTGGGGCGGAATAGTTGTTGGAGAGAGGGCGCACCGAAGCAGAGGCTGCGCATCAGAAGCTTCATATTTGATGATGGAATATGTATTCTGTGAGCTAGGACTTCATCGACTTACGGGACATTGGCTTGAAGAGCATAAGACCTCCATACTTATGGGAAGAATGCTCGGGTTTAAGCAAGAGGGCGTATTGAGGGACAATATCTACAAAGACAACGCGTTTCACAATGTGGTTATCATGTCGATTTTGAAGAGTGAGTTTGCAGAAGTAAGACAGGACTTTAAAACAGAGGTTTCGAAGTGAATAGCAACAATGACAGTCTAGTGGCTTTGATTCTTCAGTCTATAAGGGAAGCCTGTCAACAACTCGATCTTCAACAGTTGGTGGAGTTGACTGCAGGGACTGTGCTTTTTGGTCCTGGAGGGGAACTCGACTCCCTAGGACTGGTCAATCTGATCGTCTTGCTGGAAGAGAAGATTTCCGATGAGTTTGGGGTTGAGATTGTCTTGACTGATCAGCGTGCCATGTCGCAGCAGCACAGCCCGTTTCGAACCGTGCAAGTACTAGCAGATTACGTTGTAAGACTACTGAATGAGAAGAAGGGTGTTTGATCACACCATGAAGCTGATCACCGGTGTTCGGAAAGTAATTGGGAGATGCTTGACCGAGTATTACGTCAGTAAGCGTCTCGTGGTGGTTGGCTGTAGTCGCGAGCCATCCGGCTTTCATGCCGAGAACTACGAGCACTTCTGTCTCGATGTCGCGGACGAGGGTGCGGCCCAAGAAATGGTCTCGGCAATTCGCAGGACATGTGACTGTCCGGATATTCTGGTCAACAATGCAGGCATGGCATCGATGAACCATGTGCTGCTGACCAGTTCGGTTGAACCAAGAAAGCCAGTGTTCATGGAGATCGCCGAGGTTGAGGCGTCTTTTCGGCTCGATGAAAAGGACAGTCTGGAGATTGTTCGAAGAGACTGCACATGTCACGTGAGTCGATGTGTGTCATGAATACTGACCGAGTGTCCCTGGTCATTGTGTCCGACTTTACAGTTACAAACTTGGCAGCGGCATTTGAGCATTTGCCAGGGCTGCCTTCTGTGAATGTTACGGCGGCTCCGTTTGGGCAGCCGACTCAGGTACTCCTCGACGACGAGTCTGTCGTGTGGAGCGGCGAGAGAGATGCTGCGCTGATCTGGGTCCGTCCGGAGGCAGTTTCGTCCGCCATTTCAGCAGTACAAGCTGGCAGTGCTGTGGATCGCGAACTGCTGCATGCGGAGGCAGTTGCATTTGCCAACGCGGTTAAACAGGCTGCCAAACGTGTTCAATACTGTTTCGTGGCCACGTTGACCGTCCCATGGTACCAGCGCGCACCAGGTTACGCTGCTGCTCAGAGCGATGGCGGAACAGCTCGGGCCGTGGCCTTGGCAAACGAGTACTTGGCCATGGAGCTGGCTGGCATACCCAACTTGTGGATCCTGGACACCCAGCGGTGGCTTGAACGGTCTCAGGCAGGCTACGACGACCAACTCTGGTATCTTGCCAAGGTCCCATTTGCTGCAGGTGTTTTCCATGCAGCTGCTGTCGATGTGCAGTCCGTGTTGCGCGGATTGCTTGGGCAGGCAAGGAAGCTCATCATCCTGGATCTGGACGATACGCTGTGGGGCGGAACGGTCGGTGATGTAGGGTGGGAGAACCTGCAGCTTGGAGGGCACGACGCAGAAGGGGAAGCGCTCCTGGACTTTCAGAAGGGCCTCAAAGCACTCGAGAAACGCGGCATCATGCTTGGCATC
>Ga0075520_1000389_pt1 | contig 18801 bp, 16 predicted proteins | sample NGEPerB_FD_75100 | JGI IMG/M metagenome (GOLD analysis project Ga0075520, IMG submission 75100) | Arctic peat soil microbial communities from the Barrow Environmental Observatory site, Barrow, Alaska, USA - NGEE PermafrostAB12-B | ecosystem: Environmental > Terrestrial > Soil > Wetlands > Peat ... | reverse complement strand
GGTGCAGGAAGTCATCCGGGTCAGCAAGCCCTACAAGCTGGTAAGCCGCGATTTGAAGGAAGAAGACACGGTGGTGCGCTTCCCCAATTCTGACGCGACCTTCGGCGGCGATGAGGTAGCGGTGATCGCCGGGCCGTGCGCCGTCGAATCCCGCGAGCAGGCGTTCGCTACCGCCGAGTGCGTGGCCCGCGCCGGCGCCCGCTTCTTCCGTGGAGGCGCTTACAAGCCGCGCACCTCTCCTTACACGTTTCAAGGTCTGGCGGAGGAAGGCCTGAAAATCCTGGCGGAGATCCGCGACCGCTTTGGCCTGCTGGTCGTCACCGAGGCCATCGACAACGAATCGCTCGAACTGGTGGAGAAGTACGCTGACGTCATTCAGATTGGCGCGCGCAACATGCAGAACTATTCGCTGCTGAAGCGCGCGGGAAGGGCGCATAAGCCGGTGCTGCTGAAGCGCGGCATGTCAGCCACGCTGGAAGAATTGCTGATGGCTGCCGAATACATCATGAGCGAGGGCAACTACAACGTGATTTTGTGCGAGCGCGGGGTGCGCACCTTCGCCGACCACACGCGCAACACCCTCGACCTCAGCATCGTGCCGGCGGTGCAGCGTTTGAGCCACTTGCCGATCATCGTCGATCCCAGCCACGGCACTGGCAAGCGCAACAAGGTGACGCCGCTGTCGCGCGCCGCGGTGGCCGTAGGCGCCGACGGTCTGATCATCGAAGTCCATCCCGATCCTGACCGCGCCCTGAGCGACGGCAACCAATCGCTCTTCCCGCAGCAATTTGCCGACCTCATGGTTGAGGTTCGCCAGATTGCCAACGTGTTAGGCCGTTCCGTCGCCGAGCCTGTTGCCAACCCGATAGCTCACCGAAGCAACGTAACCGCCGGATCGGCCGCTGCTCGCTGATGCACACCGCATCGCTGTGGCTGCGGCAACTTTCGGCGCGGCAATGGCGCTGGGCGCTATGTTTGGTGGTCTTCATGCTGGGCCCGATCGCCTGCCATCAGCGCGCGACCGTCGAGCCGGGCTATCACGAATACGCCTACGTCACCAACGGCAAGAGCAACTCGGTCAGCGTTCTCGATCTGCTGCAGCTTCGCAACGTCAAGACCATCCCGGTAGGCGCAGGTCCAACCGGCGTCGCCGCCAGTCCCACGCGCAACGAAATTTACGTTGCCAATGCCGACTCCAACAACATCAGCATCATTAACGCGGAGCGCAATGTAGTCGAAGCCACCATTGGGGTTCATCGCGCGCCCTACTTCGTCGCGGTTTCCCTCGACGGCAAGCGCGCTTACGTGGCCAATTCCGGCTCGGCCAATGTTTCGGTGATCGATCTCGATACCCGGGCGGTGATCGCGACCATACGAGTGGGCGGGGGACCGGGGCTCGCCCGCGTTTCGCCCGATGGAAAGCTGGCGGTCGTCAGCAATCGCGCCGACAACACAGTTTCCATCATCGATACGCAGAAGCTGGCGGTGCGCAGCACGGTGCCGAGCTGCCAGCAGCCGCAGGACCTGGTCATCTTGCCCGATTCGAGCAAAGCGTTCGTCGCGTGCCCGGGCTCGAACCAGCTTGCCTCCATCGATCTGGTATCGGGCCGGATGCTCACGCTACTCGACGTGGGCAACATGCCGGTGCAGCTGGCGCTGAAGCCCGATGGCGGTGAGCTGTTCGTGAGCAATTTTGGCGGCAACAATTTTTCCATCGTCGAGACCGCCAACAACGAGGTGGGCGGCAGCTACCTGATCGGCGACCAACCGGTTCGCGGAATCGTTACCTCCGATAACAGCCTGCTCTACGTCAGCAATTTCGGGTCTGACACCGTCAGTGTCTATGCCATCGACGAAGGCCGCGTAATTGGCACGGTGCAGGTGGGCAGCCATCCCGATGGGCTGGCGTTTAGCCCCGATGAAGCGCATTTGCTGGTGGTGAATTTCCGCTCGGGAGATGTCGCCGTCGTGCGCACGGTGAAGACACGCGACAATTCCAAACTCAGCGCCGACCGTGCGCTGGTCACGCTGATTCCTGTCGGCAATCAGCCCAACGACATCGTGATCAAGGCCTTCCAGGTGGGAGAGGCGAAGAAGTGAAATGCGGGAATCACGAATTCGGCGAGTAGAATGCGGCCCATGAGACTCGGACTGTTCCTACTCCTGACCGTCTGCGGTTTCCTCATCTTCGCCCTCACCATGACATTTGTCCCCGTTTTGCCGGTGTGGGCAAACTGTGCCGCCAGAGCTGGATTCCTCGTCATCTTCGGCGCTCTGTGGTGGGTCGCACGCGATCGGCGCCCACTGAGCCGCTTTCGGCCGGTTTTCTTTGCCTACTTCACGGCGGTCCTTGGCCTTTCGTTGGGGTTCTTCTTCGCGGACAGGGCGCTTAAGCTCTTTGGCCTGACGACGCAAACCCCGGTCGGAATCGCTATGGCGAAGTTTTTGCAAGCGTCGCTGATCGTCATCGGAATTCTCACTGTGGCGAGGCTCTGCGGCGAAGATCTCGCGTCGCTCTATATCCGGAAAGGCCGTTTGCTACTCAGCCTCAGCGTGGGCTTGATTACCGCTGCCGGGCTTTTGGTTCTGGGCCTGCTGCAACCAGCGGTTAGGGCGCTCGGCACGGCCACGCTCATATCATTGGCCCCATGGATACTACTCTTTGTGGTATCCAACGCCTTCATGGAGGAACTCCTCTTCCGCGGGTTGTTTCTCGGACGATACGAGCCCCTGATGGGAAAATGGCTGGCCATTCTTTCCACAGGACTGGCCTTCACCCTGGCACACATGCAGGTTACCTACGCGCCAAACTTATGGGCTTTTCTGCTCGTTACCTTCGGGTTCTCGATCGCCTGGGGGTGGCTGATGCAGAAGAGCGGTAGTTTGTGGGGATCGGTTTTGTTTCACGCCGGCGCGGATATGTTGATTATCTTGCCCATCTTCAGCAGTCTCGGCGCCGTGTGAGGCGGGGAACGCCGGGGTGCTGTCTCTATGGCCCGCGCAGCTTCCGCAGGCGGACCTCGGATCCCCCATGCCCATAGCTGATGTCGTTCATCAGGCTGCGCATCAGGCAGATTCCTCTGCCATGCTCGGTGGTGTTGACGCTGGGACCGGCGGTCTCCGTGGCGGCCACGTCAAAACCTGGACCGGGGTCTCGAATTACGATCACGAAAGCGGAGGGATCGATTTCGATCCAGCAGCGAATTATCTTGGCGCCATCATTTTGGCAGCCGTGGACTACGGCGTTGGCTAGCGCCTCCTGAAGTGCGACGAAGATGTCGATCTCTTCGCCTTCGTTGGCGCCGTTTTCCTTGATAAAGTCCATCATCGACTCGCGCGCGGCCACCATGGATTCCGAGTTCCCCGGGAGGATGAAGTCCCTGGAGATGGTTTGCTGCTCCATGGATTGATAGCCGTTCGGCAGGCAGCACCTCCCCAGCTACGCGCTCATGGCCCGCTCCGCACCTGTCGCTAAAGTGGAGCGTTCCCACTCCTCAAAACTGCCAAATTTCTCGCAATCCCCAACCTGAAGGAAGGACTGCAAGTTGGTCAGATCGATCAGTCTCCGTACACATGCCGAGGGCTTCGCGATGCGCAACGCCTTCTTTTCCCGGTCTGCCCAGCATTGCAACTCGACCAACAACCCGATTCCCGCAGCATCGAGTGCGCAGATACCACTTAGGTCTAGAGTGAGACAGTTCTCGGTGCGTGATGTCGCCATGCAGCGCAATGTTTCCGTTTCAAGCCCCAGCACAATTCTGCCCGAGCAGTGCAGTGTCACGTTCGGATGCGCAGCGTGGATACTAATTCTCAACATGATTCCACCCTGACCAGCTCGTCGTTACGGTAAGAGCCTTTCAATGTTCCTTATCAGTAAGTGACGTGTAGCTTAGCTGCAGTGTGCCTGAACTTGATTGCAACAAGATGAAAACCGGGACAAAGGGCCTTCGATTTGCAACAAAATTCGATAATCGCCAGCCCGGACTCCTGTCCATGCGGCGGAACCTAGCCACACTTGGGCGGTTCCCCGGCTCTCGGCGAAATGACCGCTGGTTCCGCATCCTTTTGATTGTCAGCTAACCCGGAGTCTGCGAAACTAGCCGGTTCTGTGGCGGATGCTCATGGTGGTGCGCGAATTCTCGGCGGGAGGCGTGGTGCTGCGGAAGATGCGCGGCCGCTGGTTTCTGGCGATCATCGAACCGCACATGACCCGGCCCAAGAAGTCGCCCAAGCATTCGAACGGCCCGCGAAAAACGGAGGCCCTAGTGGCCCTACCCAAGGGCGCCATCGACAAAGGCGAGAAGCCGGAGCAGACGGCGCTTCGCGAGGTCAGCGAAGAAACCGGCGTGCAAGCAAACCTGGTGACCAAGCTGGCCGACATCAAGTACTACTACGTGCGCAACTGGGGCGATGGCGCGCGGGTCTTCAAGATTGTCAGCTTCTATCTTTTAATCTATCGCTCGGGCCGCCTGGGAAACATCTCGCCCGACATGCGTATCGAAGTGCAGAACGCCTATTGGCTTCCCCTGGAGGATGCCCCCAAAACCCTAAGCTATGCCGGCGAGCGTGAAGTGGCCAAGAGCGCGCTGCAATATCTGAAAGCTCATCCGGAGTTAGGAGACCATGCCACAGACACCACACAGTGAGCGCCACTTCACTGCGGGCGCAGTTGTCCGCGACGTTGTCATCGGCATGTCCGACGGGCTGACCGTGCCCTTCGCGCTGGCCGCCGGTCTCTCCGGTGCGGTCGATAACAGCCACATTGTGGTGGTCGCCGGCCTGGCCGAGATCGCCGCCGGCTCCATCGCCATGGGACTGGGCGGCTATCTTGCCGCCAGGAGCGACGCCGAACACTACGAAAGCGAACGGCTGCGCGAAGAGCGCGAGGTGCAGGAGATCCCCGACGAGGAAGCGCTCGAAGTGCAGAAGGTCTTCGCCGATTACGGTCTGTCGCACGACGAGAGCGTTCCCGTGGTGCAGGCCTTAACGCGAAAGCCGAAGCAGTGGGTGGACTTCATGATGCGCTTTGAGTTGGGCCTGGAGGCGCCCGATCCCAAGCGGGCCGTGCAGAGCGCGTTAACCATCGCTGCCTCGTACATTTGCGGAGGCATCATCCCGCTGGCGCCCTACATGACGTTGCACAGTGCGCGCATGGCTCTAGTCTGGTCGGTGGTGGTCACGTTGCTCGCGCTCGGCATTTTCGGCTATATCAAGGGGCGTTTCACCGGCTCGCGGCCCGGCCGTTCTGCCACCCAAACCATTGTGATTGGCGGACTTGCTGCCGGGGCAGCCTTTCTGTTGGCCAGGCTGATTTCCTAACCCAATATGGGAAAAGAATTTACACAGATTCCTCTTGACTGAATGAGGATTCATTCAGTACGATCAATTCAACTTAATAGGCGCGCGCCGTTGCCATCCTCACCCCACATCTTACGGCGCGCGCTGCTTGTATTTTGGGCCGTTATATGTGCGTTGCCGTTTCACCCTTGAGGAGAGTTGTCCGGACAATGGTGTCCATCTCTACGTCTCATTTGAACCATCTCACTCAGCAGCCATTCTCCATTAACCACAATCGAAGTTCGTAGTCCCGGATCGCGTCGGCGTAAGACGTAGCTTTGCGCGCGCAAGCTCTCAACCAATAATAGTTTTAGCGCTGGAGTCATCATCATCCCATGACGAAACGGATTGAGAAGGTCGCTGTTCTAGGCGCCGGCACCATGGGCGCTCGCATCTCCGCGCACCTGGCCAACGCCGGTGTGCCTTCGTATCTACTCGACATTGTTCCGCCCGATGCCGACGGTCCCGCGCGTAATCGCTTCGCTGCCGCCGGACTGGAAGCTGCGGTAAAATCGAAACCCGCCGCCTTCTTCGAGCCTTCGCTGGCCAGATTGGTCACCATCGGCAACTTCGAAGACGATCTCAAGAAGTTGGCTGAGGTGGACTGGATTATCGAGGCGGTGGTTGAAGATCTCGAGATCAAGCGCAGTCTGCTCCACAAGGTGGACGCAGTCCGCAAGCCCGGAACGATTGTCACCACCAATACCAGCGGGTTGCCGGTTGCCAAGATCGTCGAAGGCTTCCCCGACGAGTTCCGCCGCCACTGGTTTGGCACGCATTTCTTCAATCCGCCGCGTTACATGCGGCTGCTGGAGCTGATTCCCACTCCCGACGCCGATCCGGCCGCGATCGACGTCATCGCGCATTTCTGCGATCTGCATCTCGGCAAGGGCGTGGTGCACGCCAAGGACACGCCGAATTTCATCGCCAACCGCATCGGGACGTTTTCCGCGCTGAATGTCATGCGCCTGATGCAGGAGATGGACCTCAGCATCGAGGAAGTGGATGCGCTCACCGGGCAGGCCGTCGGCTGGCCCAAGATGGCGACCTTCCGCCTGACGGACATGGTTGGCCTGGACGTGCTCGGCCACGTCGTACGCAACGCGAGCACCAATATCAACGACGAGCGCAGCGATTTGAAGCTGCCCGATTTCTTCCTGGCCATGCTGGAGCGCAAGTGGCTGGGCGACAAGACCAGAGGCGGCTTCTACAAGAAGCAGAAGAGCGCCGAGGGCGACCAGCGTTTCGCGCTCGACTGGAAGACGCTGGAATATCGTCCGCAACAGCGGCCCAAGTTTGCCTCGCTGGAAATGGCAAAGACCGTGGAGAGCCTGCCCGAACGGCTCCACATGCTGCTTACGCCGTCGAAGGACAAGGCGGGCGTCTTTCTCTGGTCGGCATTGACGGACCTTTGGACGTACGCCGCCAACCGCATCGGCGAGATCGCCGACTCGGTGGTTGAGATCGATCGTGCCATGAAGATGGGCTTCAACTGGGAGATGGGCCCATTCGAACTGTGGGATGCCGCCGGCGTTGCCAAGACCGTGAAGCGGATGCAAGTGGAGGACAGGCCGATCTCGCCCCATGTCGAGAAGCTGCTCGCCTCGGGCAATGAAAGCTGGTACGCCGACGATCCCAAGGCCGCCAGCGGACGGGTTTACTTTGACGTGCGCGCCGGAAGCTATCGCCCGGAAGTAGTGCCACCGGGAGTCTGGTCGGTCACGGTCGCCAGGAAGTCGAACTTCGTGGTGAAGAAGAATGCGGGCGCGTCGCTGGTCGATCTCGGCGATGGCGTCGCCTGTATCGAGTTCCACTCCAAGATGAACGCGCTGGGCGGCGACATTGTGCAGATGATCACCCAGACGCTGAAGCCCGGCGGCGCCGGCGAAAATTTCGACGCCTTCGTCATCACCAATGACGCCGCCAATTTCTCCGTCGGCGCCAACATCATGATGCTGCTCATGGCGGTGCAGGAAGAAGAGTGGGACGAAGTTGATCTCGCCGTTCGCCAGTTCCAGAACATGACCCAGGCCATCAAGTTCTCGTCCAAGCCGGTGGTAGTCGCACCGTTCGGGATGACGCTCGGCGGAGGCGCCGAGGTTACGCTGCACGCTGCGGCCCGCCAGCCGCACGCGGAGCTCTATGCCGGGTTGGTCGAGGTCGGCGTGGGCCTGCTGCCCGGCGGCGGTGGCTGCAAGGAGATGACGCTGCGCGCGCTCGATAAGGCGTATCACGTTCGTCCTCACGGACGCGGCGAGAGCGTCGAGCTGATGGAAGCCATGAAGCAGGCATTCGAGACCGTCGCCATGGCAAAAGTTTCCATGTCGGCCTTCGAGGCGCGGAATCTTGGGTTCCTCTCCAGCGGCGACGACATCACTATGAATCGGGAGCGGGTGCTCACCGACGCCAAGGAGCGGGCGCTGGAGTTGGCGAGTGAAGGCTATCGTGCCCCCACGCCGCGCACGGACATTCCCGCGCCCGGCGAGAGCATTCTGGCAACGTTGAAGCTGGGTGTGCACATCATGCACGAAGGGCAATTCATTACCGATCACGAAGTCAAAATCGCCAACAAGGTGGCCGAGGTGCTCTGCGGCGGCGCGCTGAACCCGGGTACGTTGGTGAGCGAGCAGTATCTGCTCGACCTGGAGCGCGAGGCGTTCAAATCGCTGTGCGGCGAGAAGAAGACGCAGGAGCGCATCCAATACACATTGAAGACGGGTAAGACGCTGAGGAACTGAGAGAGCAGTTGTCAGTAGCCGGTTGCCAGTTGTCAGTTACAACCATGAGCCCGGAGGGCGACAGAATCTTAGCCCAGCACGTGAGTGCAGGGTCACGGATCGCAAAATATAAGAAGTCCCGGCTCGGTCGGGATGACAATCGTGCGAAGTTGATTTTGCTAATTGCTAGTTGCTAATTGCTAATTGCTGATTGCTGATTGCTGATTTAGGAGCTTTTCATGCGTGAAGTCGTAATCGTCAGTGCCGTGCGTACGCCGGTAGGTAAGGCTTACAAAGGAACGTTGCGGGCGACCCGTCCCGACGACTTGGCCGCGGTGGCCATCAAGGGCGCGCTCGAACGCGTGCCGCAGGTCGATCCCAAAGAGATCGAGGATGTCATTTTCGGCTGCGCCATGCCGGAAGCCGAGCAGGGCATGAACGTCGCGCGCATCGCATCGCTGCGCGCCGGTCTGCCGGTTGAAGTGTCGGCCATGACCGTCAACCGCTTCTGCTCATCGGGTCTGCAGGCGATTGCCATGGCGGCCGAACGCATCATGGCTGGCGGGGCGGAGATTGTGGTCGCCGGGGGCGTCGAGTCCATGACCATGATCCCCATGGGCGGTCACAAAGTGTCGGCCAACCCGTGGCTGGTGTCGAACTATCCCGACGCTTATCTCTCGATGGGCCTCACCGCCGAAAGGATGGCCCAGCGCTACCACATCACGCGCGAGCAGTCGGATCAGTTCTCTGTCGATAGCCACAAGAAGGCCATCGCGGCGATCCAGGCGGGCAAGTTCGACGAAGAGATCGTTCCCGTGCCGGTCAGTCTCACCACCCCGAACGGCAATAAGCCAAAGCGCACCGACATCGTGTTCAAGATGGACGAAGGCCCGCGTGCCGACACCTCGCTGGAAGCGCTGCTTGCTCTCAAACCGGCGTTCCACCTGAAGGGCACGGTCACGGCCGGCAACTCGTCGCAGATGTCCGACGGCGCAGCCGTCGCGGTGGTAATGTCCGCCGAGCGCGCCAAGGCGCTGGGATTGAAGCCGCTGGCGCGCTACGTGGCATTCGCAACCGCAGGGTACAAGCCGGAAGAAATGGGCGTCGGGCCGGTGTTCGCCATCCCGAAGGCGCTGAAGTTGGCTGGCCTGAAGCTGAGCGACATTGACGTCATCGAGTTGAACGAGGCGTTTGCGGTGCAGTCGCTGGCCGTCATCCAGGAGGGAAAGCTGGATCCGGAGCGCATCAACGTCAACGGCGGAGCCATCGCACTGGGGCATCCGTTGGGATGCACGGGCGCCAAGTTGACCGCGAGCATCATCCGCGAACTCAAGCGCCGCAATGGACGCTATGGCATGGTGACGATGTGCGTCGGCGGGGGCATGGGCGCGGCGGGCATCTTCGAAAATTTGCAGTGAACAAGATTCGGATAAAGGAAGGACCCTATGGCTACCACGGTATCGGCGGTTCCCAAGACCAAAACTACGGGCGGAAGCTTTCTGCTCGAAGATCACAACCTGGAAAATGTCTTCACTCCGGAGGACTTTAACGAAGATCAGCAGATGGTCGCCAAACTGGCGGAGGAGTTTGCCACCAACGAGATCCTGCCCAATGCCGAGAAGATGGAGCACAAGGACTGGGCGGTCTCGCGCCAACTGCTGCAGAAGGCCGCTGAAATGGGCCTGACCAATGCCGACGTTCCGGCCGAGTACGGCGGATCGGAGATGGACAAGACCTCGTCCGCGATCATTGTCGACTTCATGGCCAAGTACGGCAGCTTCATGGTGAGCATGGGCGCGCACAGTGGCATCGGCACCCTGCCCATCGTGTTCTTCGGCACCGAAGCGCAGAAGAAGAAATATCTGCCGCGCCTGGCGACCGGCGAAATCATTGGCGCGTACGCGCTGTCGGAAAGCACCAGCGGATCGGACGCGATGAACAGCCGCACCCGCGCTGTGCTCTCGCCCGACGGCAAGCACTACCTTCTGACCGGCGAGAAGATGTGGATCACGAATGCCCACTTCGCCGACCTGTTCACCATCTTTGCCAAAATCGACGGCGAGAAGTTCACGGCTTTCCTGGTTGAGAAAGATTTCCCGGGCTTCTCCGTCGGCAACGAGGAAAAGAAGATGGGCATTCGCGGCTCGTCCACAGCGCCGCTCATCCTGAACGAGTGCAAAGTGCCGGTGGAAAACGTGCTCGGTGAGATCGGCAAAGGGCACATCATCGCCTTCAACATTCTGAATGTTGGGCGCTTCAAGCTGGGCGCAAGCTGCGTTGGCGGCGCGCGCACTTCGTTGCAACATGCCATTGCCTACGCCAAAGAGCGCAAGGCCTTCGGCAAGAGCATTGCGGAGTTCGGCCTGATTCGCGAGAAGCTGGGGCAGATGGCGGCATGGCTGTACGCGTGCGAGTCGATGGTGTATCGCACCGTTGGCATGATGGACACGGCGCTCTCTGCGATCGAGCACAGTCCCGAGACCGTGCGCAAGGCAATTGAAGAGTACGCGGTCGAATGTTCCATCATTAAGGTCTCGGCTTCCGAGATGCTCGACTTTGTGGTGGACGAGACCGTGCAGGTTTTCGGCGGCTACGGCTTTGTCGAGGAATATCCCGCCGAGCAGGCGTATCGCGACTCGCGCGTCAACCGCATCTTCGAGGGCACCAACGAAATCAACCGGCTCATCATTACCGGATGGCTGCTGAAGCGGGCCATGAGCGGACAACTCGCGCTGCTGCCGGCCATCAAGAAGACCATGGACGAGGTGATGGCGGGCCCATCGACGGACGAACTCGAAGGCGTGCTGGCCGCCGAGCGCAAGCTAGTGGAGAACGGCAAAAAGCTGGCCATGCTGGTGGCGGGCGCGGCTTCGCAGAAATACATGCAGAAGCTGGTCGATCATCAGGAGGTCATGGGCGCCATCGCCGACATGGTGATCGAGACCTTCGCCATGGATTCCAGCCTGCTGCGCGCGCGCAAGTACGTCGAGGCCAATGGCGAAGCCAAAGGCGCGCTGGTTATCGCCATGACGCAGGTCTATCTGGAAGGCGCATTTGCCAAGCTGGAAGCCGCGGCCAAGAAAGTGATTGCCGATGTTGCTGAAGGCGACATGCTGCGCACCCAGATGGCGATTGTGCGTCGCCTGGCAAAGCACGACCCGGTCAACGTAATCGCCTTGCAGGAATCCATCGCCAGCCGCGTGCTGGAGACCGGGAAGTACGTGACGGCGTAAAAAGCTGAATAGGCAGCACACAGCGGGTTGGTCATCGTAGGGCGGAGCGCATAGTCTCCGCCCTACATTTCTGCTGTATATTTATGTTCGGAAAGGGAGTTTTTGGACGCAGCCGCCAATCATAGGGACTGAATTCTGCGCTCCGAGGGAAACAGCATGGCAAACGGGAAGCTTGGTATCGGTCAGCCGGCACGCCGAAAAGATCTCAAGATCGCGACAAAGCGTCGCGGCACTCTAGGCAAATCCAGATCTGTGCGAACCTACACAGCTGTCATCCACCGGGAAGATCACTGGTACGTAGCCGCATGTCCCGAAGTCGGCGTCGTCAGCCAAGGCAAGAGTATTGACGATGCAATTGCCAACCTGAAGGAAGCGACAGAACTTTACTTGGAAGAATTCCCGCCGCCGTCGTCTGAGCGATCACTGATTACAACATTCGACGTGACTTATGCCTAAGTTGCCCCGAGTATCAGGGGCTGCGGCGATCCGCGCTCTTGAGAAGCTGGGGTTTGTGCGGGTTCGACAGCGAGGCAGCCACGTCGTGTTAAAACGTGTAACTGATACCGGCGCAATAGGCTGCGTCATACCCCTGCACTCTGAACTCGCGACAGGCACACTCCGTGGCATTTTGAATCAGGCGCAGGTTGATCCAGAAACGTTCATGAAAATGATCTAAGGTTCTTATGCGCCTGTCTCTTTTTGTTTCCTAATCTCCTCCATCACCGACGAGATCAGCTCTTTCGCGTCGGTAATGCCTTTCATCACAATCTGGATATCCATGGCCGGCATGCCCGCCTGGCGCGCACTTTGGCAATAGACGCCATGCTGGCCGACCATGGTCAGCGCGTCCGTCAAGACATCGAGCGCCACCGCCAGCCGTCCTCGCGGTACACCCATCATGAACTCGTATTGGTCCAACTCTTCACGTTTTTCGTCCAGAATGCCCATGGGTTGAATTGTATCGTTCCGCCCCAGCGTGAATAATAGAGCGGCAACCGGAAGTGACAATTTGCAAGCAACAGGAGAGTGCAATGCGTAAGAGCCGTCCAGGAATGTTCGTCATGCTTGTCATCGCCGTATTCACCGCAACCTGCGTGGCACAGGAGAAGAAGCCACTGAGCCCACCGGGCGAAGCCTCGGTCAAGTTCGACGACGGGAAGACCGTCACCATTCAGTACAGCCGTCCTTCCATGCGCAGCCGGAAGATCTTTGGCGGACTGGTGCCCTACGAAAAGGTCTGGCGCACCGGCGCGAACGCAGCAACCAGCCTCAAGACCGACGCTGACCTGACCATCGGGGGCGCCAATGTCCCGGCGGGCAGCTACACGCTTTATACCTTGCCCGGGCCGAATAGCTGGAAGCTGATCATCAACAAGCAGACCGGCCAATGGGGCACGGAATACAGCCAGGGCCAGGACTTGGCGCGGGTGGACATGAAGGTAAGCCAGAAGAACGCGGGGATGGAGACATTCACCATCTCTCTGGACAAGACCAGCGCGAACTCGGCCGTGTTGAAGCTGGATTGGGAAAACACCATCGCCAGCGTGGAGGTACAGGAGAAGAAGTAGGGAAGAAACTGCTGATCCTTCGCGCATGTCTGCTGCACAATTGTCGGAGTTGCAACTCATGCGGTACATTCTTTCGAACTGACTTGCGCGGTTAGGGAGACCCCATGTCAACTTCACCCGGCAATGATCCAGCGAAACCGCAGCTGACCATCCTCTGCCTCGCCAGCTACTTTAAGGGACTCGATTTCATTGGCGAGTGCCGGCGGCAAGGCTGTCGCGTGCTATTGCTTACCTCGCACAGCCTGCGCGACGAAGAATGGCCGCGGCAGAACATCGACGAGTTCTTCTACATGCCGGATGTGGAGAAGAAGTGGAAGATCGAAGATGTGCTGCTGGGCGTCAGCTACATGGCGCGGTCGGAAAACATCGATCGCATCGTTCCTCTGGATGATTTCGACGTGGAAACCGCGGCCATGCTGCGCGAGCATCTGCGCGTCCCCGGCATGGGCGACAGCACGGCACGATACTTTCGCGACAAGCTGGCCATGCGCACCAAGGCGCGTGACGAAGGCCTGGCGGTGCCGGAATTCATCCACGTCCTGAACTACGGCAGGCTGCGCGATTTCATGAATCGCGTGCCGCCGCCCTGGGTGCTGAAGCCGAGATCGCTGGCTGGATCCATAGGCATCAAGAAAATCGCCAGCGCCGAGGAACTTTGGGCGGCATTGGGACTTTTGGGCGATCAGCAGTCCTATTACCTGCTCGAACAGTATGTGCCCGGCGATATCTACCACGTGGACACCATTGTCTATGAGCGCGAACTGCTGTTTGCTATCGCCAGCCGCTATGGCCGTCCTCCCATGGAGGTTTCGCAGGAGGGTGACATTTTCACCACGCGTACCTTGCCCCGAGGCTCGGCAGAGGAACGGCCTCTGCTGGCGCTCAACGAAAAAGTCTTGCGGGCCTTTGGTTTGGTTCGAGGCGTTTCGCACAGCGAATTTATCGCCGGCCGCGATGGCAGATTGTATTTCCTGGAGACCTCCGCCCGTGTCGGAGGCGCGCACATCGCTGACCTGGTGGAAGCGGCCACAGGAATCAACCTCTGGGCGGAGTGGGCCAAGATCGAAATTGCCGGTGGGAAAGCTCCTTACCGGCCGCCGGTTGCGAGAAACGACAGTGCCGGCTTGCTTATTTCGCTGGCACGGCAGGAGCAGCCCAACACCTCGGGGTACAACGATCCGGAAATTGTCTGGCGCCTGAATGACAAGAAGCACCATGCTGGCCTGATCGTGAAATCGCCCGATCCCGGCCGGGTGCAAGAGCTGATTGACAATTACGCGCAACGCTTCCGGCAAGATTTCTTCGCATCGGAACCACCGCAGGATAAACCGAACTACTGAGGCATCTTTCCGTCACAGTTTTCCGGCTTCTTCCTCAATGCGCCTCCAGGCATTCTCCACGTGATGCAAGGTGGTGTGTGTCTGGCCGACGCAGAAGCGCAAAATGAAGCGCTCGTCCAGTCGCGTATGGGTGAGGTACAAATCGCCACTGCGGTTGAGGCGGTCCATCAGGAGCTGATTGCTCTCATCGCTGCCGCGATGCCGGAAGCACACCAGGTTCAGTGGCGCTGGCACCACGATCTCGAAGCGCTCGTCCTGCTTGACCCACTGGGCAAATTGCTGCGCTATTTCTATGTGCCGGCGCACATGGTATTGCAGTCCCTCCACTCCGTAGTGCCGGATCACGAACCACAGCTTGAGCGAACGGAAGCGGCGGCCGAGAGGAATGTGCCAGTCACGGTAGTCGAAGACTGCCCCCGATTCGGTGGCCTGGTTGCGAAGGTATTCGGGCAGGATGCTCAGCGTGTCAATGAGCGCCTTGCGGTCGGCCACATAGAAACAGTTGCAATCGAAGTTGGTGAACATCCACTTGTGGGGATTAAAGGTGTAGCTGTCGGCAAATTCGATTCCATCCTGGATATAGCGGAACTCCGGACACAGTGCGGCCGTGCCCGACATGGCGGCGTCCACGTGAAACCATAGGCCGTTCTCGCGGCAGATTGTGCCGATAGCCGGCAGGGGATCGAGCGCGTTAGAAGAAGTAGTCCCCACCGTGGCTGAAACGAAGAAAGGTACCAGACCCGATTGCCGGTCTCGCTGAATCTGGCGAGCCAGGGCTTCGGGCTGCATGGCAAAGCGCTCATCAACCTCAATTAGGCGCAGGTTGTCCGTGCCAATCCCGGCAACCATGGCGGCCTTCTCGATGGAGGAGTGGGCCTGGTTGGAGGTATAGGCCACCAGTTTGCCGTCGCAGCCGCGGCGATTGCTGCGATAGTTAGTAGCACGTTCGCGAGCTGCCAGCATCGCGCACAAGGACGCGCTTGAGGCGGTATCCTGGATCACACCGCCGCCACTGCTGGTTGATAGGAATCTTGGCGGTAGTCCCAGCATGGTCACCAGCCAATCGAGAACCTGCGATTCTAATTCCGTGCATGCCGGACTGGTGGCCCATAACATTCCCTGCACCCCCAGCGCGGAAGAGAGCAGGTCGCCTAAAATCGAGGGTCCGGAAGCATTAGCGGGAAAATAGGCAAAGAAATTCGGCGACTGCCAGTGAGTAACTCCAGGCAGAATTACCTGGTTAATATCTTGCAGAATCGCGTCGAAGCTTTCGCCTTTGGTAGGAGCTTCAGCGGGAAGTGCTTGCCGAACTTGGCCCGGCTCCACCTGGGAAAGCACGGGCAGGGTCTCGATGCGCTCATAATAGTCGGCAATCCAATCCACCACGGCCCGTCCATGCTGGCGAAACTGCTCCGACGTCATGTGGTAGCCCTTGTCCGGCGGCATAATGACCTCCGTGGATTGTCCGAATTTGGTTCGCAGCATGAAGAAAGGCACGAATAGCTGAGCTTACGGCGGCCTAGTTGTGCTATTCGAGTCGATCTTCTGCTCGCCTGAAGGGCGCTCTACCCAACCTACAACCACACTGTAACTGCTCTAGCAATCGCGGGCTTCCAACTACTTGGTACCGCAGACTGCCACTTCACGGTCGCCATTTATGGTTGTTAATCTGTAGTGTAAACCACCAGTATCGCTGCTACACTATCTCCGGGCTGTTAAAGTTCGAAAGGAGAAGCATGGATATCCAAAATATATTAGCGGACCTTAAAAGAGAACGTGAAAACCTCGACAGAGCTATTGGTGCATTGGAAGGACTCGGTACTCAGACACGCCGTCGGGGAAGGCCGGCAGGCAGCCATCAGGCCGCAGCTACTCCCAAACGCAAACGCCGTCATATGAGCGCTGCCTCTCGCAAACGCATTTCTGAAATGATGAAGCAACGTTGGGCGGAGCGGAAGAGGAAGGCGCGATAGTACGAGAGTGATTACGCCCGATTGCCCACTTCGACTTAGTATAGATATGCCACTCGTTGCTGAGTGGCATATTCATTGCTGCGGGAATATTTGTTAAGTTATGATCGGCGCCGAGTGGAGGTTTGGCCCACTACCGGCGCAACTGTCGCATGTCTGCCAGCCCGACATTGCCTGGATCATGCTATAGGTTGGCTGAACTCCGCCGCCTCCAGTAACATCGATCCAAGAGCCTGTAGCCTCTAAACGTTCCCATGATTGTCCCAAGCCTGGGCCACAATCCAGCGATTGCCGTTTCGCCAGAGCTACGTGAGCGTCGATGCTGGAAGCGTTCACGGAATATACGATGTTATTGCCCGAGTAGACCTTCATTACAATGATGGGACAGTTGCCACTTGCGGAAGCGACGAAACGAACGGATGACGAAGTCTTGACCTCCGGATGATGGGCTATAAACAGTGACTCCGGCCAGGGAGAACGTAGTCAACGCGCATACGAACGCTACGATCCGAAGTGCACAACTCAAAACTTATCCTCCTGAGAATTGACACGGATGATGTATTTTACCTGTTCCAGACTACCCTGCGCTCTGATCGGGAGGAAGGGGTGATTGGCCTTAAACGGCGACGTTTTGGCCGTAGTGAGAACTACGGGCGATGGCTTAGTCCGCTGCCAAGGGGGCAGCAAAAGCGGCCACGCCGCACATTCTTTCGAGTGCACGGCGGGCCAAATCCTTTTAGCCGGCATCACCCAGGGGAATTAAATCCTGCACGCAAGTTGCCAAGGCAGGAGAGCAGGACACCAGTTGACGCGCAGCGGCGTACCGCTTAGGGCCGCGCTTGCGCACCAGCAGCACGCGTATGCGCTCCAGCAGCTCCATGGGAGCGAACTCGCCTTTCGGCAGCCAGCCGTCGGCAAGGCTGTCTTCCGCGCAACAATTGACTGAGCCGGAAAACAGCAGGGCCGGAGTATGCGGCGAAATCGCCTTGATCTGGTCAATCAGTTTTGCGCCGCTGAGTTTTGGCATCATGAGGTCGGCCAGTACCAGATCGATTCCGCCACCCCGCATCGTTTCCAGGGCATGCTGAGGATCGGTACAAGTGACGACATGATACCCGCGGGTTTCGAGCAAGACTTTTCGAATGGAGAGAGATCGTTCGTCGTCGTCAACGCAAAGGATGGTGCGCTTGGGTTTCATAGACCTCGTTGAGCCCTCTGGGGACTGCCTGCGCGCTCGTGTTCGGGCAAACCTGCGAGCCGCCGCGAGGCAATCATGAAGTGGCTTCTTATAATTTTTTTTATGCCAGAGCTAGCGTGTCCGGATAGTACGACCGTTGACCGTGCTGCACAAGTATTGCGAAGGTCAATTGCGCAGAAAATTTTCAGCCCGCAGGAAAAAACAAAACAGCACCACGCAAGGTGATTCGCATTTCGGCGATCGCCCGAAAACCCTTGGCTGGAGCGGACCTTCAGCCTGCACAGGATATCCGCAGAAAATTCACATCGTTACTTCGCCGTCAACCACCTGCACGACGTTACCTCCAACCCTCACATTGGTGACGGCGTCGCCAGACTTTCCGGCGCGGATGTAAATAAAACTCGGACGCCGGGCTTCCATTCCCTGCTCGATCAATCCTTGCGCCTCCGGCGCCAGCACAGCGTGCCGCACTGCCCAAGCAGCACAACATCCCGCGGCCGATCCGGTGGCCGGATCCTCGCCGTTATAGAAGATCATGCGCGCGTGCAGCGTGGCATTGGGATCCACGGTTTCGCGGCACACGAAATAGAAAAAGGCGGGATTGCCGATGCCCGCGAGATACGGCGCCATCTGGTGCCAACTGACGTTCAGCTTTTGCAACGTAGCCAGCGAGCGGAAGGGAACCATGGTGAAAGGCATGCCGGTAGAGACGGTCTGGATGGGCAAGCTTTCGTCGAGTTCCGCCACGGGAAGGCCGAGCACCCCGGCGACAACATCGTGCGGATGCGTCGCCCCGAATTGCGGCTCGGCCTGACGCATCTCGCCAAACAGCAAACCATTGCGCTGCTCGAAGCGCACCGGAATCTTGCCGACCTTTAAATCGAGTACGATCTCATCCGAACTGGAGTGCTGGCGCAGGTACCAGGCGGTGCCGAGCGTGGGATGTCCGGCGAAGGGCAGCTCTTCGTTCACCGTAAAGATGCGGACCTTGTGACCTTCCCGCCCCTCGACCTCTGCGTCCCGCGGCAGGATGTAGGTGGTCTCCGACAAATTGGTTTCGCGCGCGAGCTTCTGCATTTCGTCGTCGCTCAAACCACGAGCGTCGCGGAAGACCGCAAGTTGATTGCCCTCGAGCGGGCGGCTGGTAAACACATCAAGCTGGACAAACGAGAACTTGCGCTTGGGCATCGGGAGGCTCCATCACAAATGTATCAAGATGCGCCGCGAGGGCTGAGGTGCTGAAAATATTTCGCTGCGGGTGGTATTGTTGGGCCAGTCCAATGCGGAAGCGAAGGGGGTCCGGTGACTCTCCCGGTCTTCAAAACCGGCGATTGGCGCCTTGCGGTGTCAATGGTGCGTTCGACTCGCACACGCTTCCGCCAATATCTTAAGGTAGCGCCGCATATTGAAATTCGACGGTAGAAGCGTTCAGCCACTC
>Ga0075520_1000387_pt1 | contig 18834 bp, 19 predicted proteins | sample NGEPerB_FD_75100 | JGI IMG/M metagenome (GOLD analysis project Ga0075520, IMG submission 75100) | Arctic peat soil microbial communities from the Barrow Environmental Observatory site, Barrow, Alaska, USA - NGEE PermafrostAB12-B | ecosystem: Environmental > Terrestrial > Soil > Wetlands > Peat ... | reverse complement strand
GTAACAACGCAACCGGAGGGCCGAAAAGCAGAACCGGGATCACGAGGAAATCGCCGGTTGTTTTGAAGCCGCCCTGCAGCCCGTGCATGATCAAATAAATGATCCAGCCCATCAGCCAGGCGGCGCAAAACAGCAGCCAGACGCGAAACAATCCGCGCCGCCAATTGACCGCCAATATTGCTTCGTCCTTCGCGCTCAATGTGCGCCGAGGAATGCCAAAAGGCGCCATCGCGGCTGTCCTCATAATCTTCTCGAATTCACTTTACCAATAATCACCACGCCGCGCGAGTCACCCCCCGCCTTCGCGGGGGCAGGCTCGCTCCCATCCGAACGCGGCGGCAGGCTCTCGCCCATTGGAACGCGGGTAAACCCGAGTTCCAATGAGAGAGGGAAGTGAGAATGCCGCGCTCATACCCGCTGACTGATCCCCGCCAATTCGGTATCCTGCAATCCGGCCCTGGCTCGCGGGGGTGCGGTCGAGGGACCAGGAAGGGGACTCAATTGTTTCCAGCACGCCGGTTTTCTGCCGCTTTAACAACATCGTTGTTGATCGCAGGCGGCTTCCTTTTCCCAATCGTGGACGCCCAGGCGCAAGGTGCATCCGGCGCCTGCGCGGACGCGGCCGAGCTCGCGGTCTTGTCCTCGCCGATCGCGCCGTGGAAGGGCGCGGCCTTGCGCGTCGTTTTCGTCGCGGAGAAGCCGCTCGAGGGCGAGCTTTCGCTGATCGCGCCCGACGGCAGCGTCGCGGCCACATCGCATGAGCGCCACGGCGGGCCGCCCTATTCCTGGTTCGCCGAGGTCGCTGCGCCGGCCGCGGGGACGTGGCGCGCGAGCCTCGCGCGCGACCATGCGCCGGCCGGGTGCGGCACCATCACGCGCGACATCGCCGTGCGCGCCGACCAGCCGCCGCGGCCGAGCGCTGCGCCGGGCAGCGTCTGGCCCTTGCGCGCGACCTGGAACCACGCAACGGAAAACCTGTATTCGGCCTGGATCGAGAAGCTGTTCGACGCCTCGCTCGACGCGCCGCCGTCGTGGAACGCGCTGCACGAAGTGCTGCGCGACCGATCGCGCAATGTCCTGTTCGATTATCTGGGTCTCGGCGAGGACGAGACGGGGCAAGTCCTTCGCCCCGACTGCGCCGACATGCCGTATTTCCTGCGCGCCTATTTCGCATTCAAGATGGGGCTGCCGTTCGGCTACTCGAAGTGCTCGCGCGGCGGCGGCGGGGCGCCGCCGAAATGCTTCCAGTGGTTCAACATTGAGCATCTCGACGCGGCGCGTTCGCCTTCGCCCGAACAAAATAACACGCCGAGCGGCGTGGCGGCCAAGCGCACGGGGCTCGCGGCGTCGTTCGCTCAATATATTCCGATCGTCGGCGACGCCGTGCATTCCGGCTCCGGGCGAACGCTGGCGAGCGACGACAACACCGATTATTACACTGTGCCGCTGCGGCAGGAGACGCTGCGCCCGGGGACCGTGTACGCCGATCCGTACGGGCACGTCTTGATGCTGACGAAGCGCGTGCCGCAAACGGGCGACGCGGCGGGCGTCCTGCTCGCTGCCGACGCGCAGCCCGACGGGACGGTTGCGATAAAACGTTTTTGGCGCGGCAACTTCCTGTTCGCCCAGGATCCCGCGCTCGGCAGCCCCGGGTTCAAGCGCTTCCGGCCGATCATGCGCGAGCAGAACGGCTCCTTGCGGCGTCTGAGCAACGCTGAGATCGCGAAACATCCGCAGTACGGCGATTTTTCGCTCGAGCAGTCGAAGCTCGCGATCGAAGCCTTTTACGATCGCATGGATGACGTGATGTCACCGGCGCCGCTCAATCCGGCGCGCGCGCTGACGGAGGCGATCACGGCGCTCGAGGAACAAGTGAAGACGCGCGTGACGTCGGTCGAGAACGGGCGCAAGTTCCAAAACAGCGGGCACGGCGAAGCGACCATGCCGGACGGCGTGGCGATCTTCGAGACCACCGGCGCGTGGGAAGATTTCGCGACGCCGTCGCGCGATTTGCGTCTGTTGATCGCGATCGATGTGGTGCGCGGGTTTCCGGATCGCGTCGCGCGGCGGCCCGAGCGCTACGCCATGCCGAACGGAAAGAGCATCGCGGACGTGAAGGCCGAATTGGATAGCGCGCTCGCGTCGGAGCTTGCGGAGCGCAAGTTTTCGTATCCGCGCAGCGATGGCTCCGCGTGGACGCTCGCGCTCAAAGACGTGCTCGACCGCACGGCGGCTCTCGAGATGGCGTACAACGTGAACGACTGCGTCGAGCTGCGCTGGGGCGCGCCGGACAAGAGCGACGAGGCCGCGACCTGTAAGCGGCATGCCTCGGTGGCGCAGCGCTCGAAGATGACGAAGTACCGCCCGTGGTTCCACGAACGGCGGCGGCCGCCGCGCGCTAACGGTTAGTGCATTCCGCCGCAAGCTTCAGGATCACTCCGGAAGACCGTCCCGCTGCAACTGGGAACGCACGCTCGGGTCGGGGGCAGCGCCGATTAATTTGCCGTCCGGCCCGACGACGGCATTGGCGTCATACCCTTGGCCCTGAGCACGGTCATGGGCTTGATCAACCGGAGCCACCCCTTTGTGGACTGAGCGAGCAAGCGTTGGCGTAGCGATCAAGGCCGCCGCAGCAATGGCTGCGGAGAAATGTTTTATTTTTCGCGAGATCATTTGAGTGCCTCGTTCATAAAATCGTCACATGAGAAATAGCACTTTTACTGCGATGCACAATATTGCATGCGATCACATATTTTTGTTATGTCCTTACAATTAGTTAATAGATTGGCGCAATGCACAATTTAAAGGCAATGGCGCAAGGCGGCGAAACCAGGCTCTGAGTGGCGCAATTTGTTTCCGATGCCCGACATTCCCCCACTATTAAATGGACCGAAGTCGGATAAATCCGACTTCGGCTGGGCGAGGGAAGTGAGAATGCCGCGTCGCTGTCATTCCGGGGCGCGCGAAGCGCGAACCCGGAATCCAGAAACAGGCTCAGCGATGGCAGCTGGATTCCAGGTCCAGCGCAAACGCGCCATCCCGGAATAACGACCAGGACAAGCCCGGCCATGACAGTGGAGAGACGTAGCCGGCCGCGCGTCTGCATCCCCCAATGCCGCGTCGGAAAATCGAGCCGCACCGGCTACGTAGCCTTAATTAATCATTAATACCCATCTCACATTATCGGGACTACTCAATTACCCATGAGGGAAATCATGCGAATTCGCGCGTTCCTCGTCTTTGCCGCGCTCATCGCCATTGCGTCACCTGCACCGGCCGCCGAATTCGGTTCCAAGGACGAAGCGGTCGCCATGGTCAAGCGCGTGCAGGCCGAATTCAAAAAATCCGGGCCCGACGCCACCTTCAAAGCGGTCTCCGACAAAGCGGTCCCAGATTTCCACGACCGCGATCTCTATCCCTTCATCTACAACATGGAGGGGGTCTGCGTGGCGCACGGCGCCCGCGCGGCGCTGATCGGAAAACTACTCATCGACCTCAAGGATCAGGATGGAAAATTCCTGATCCGCGAGATGGTCGCCATGTCGAAGGGACCGGGCAGCGGATGGATCGACTACAAGTGGCCCAATCCGCTCACCAACAAGATCGAAGACAAGTCGAGCTACGTCGAAAAGATGGGCGATTATTTCGTCGGTGTCGGTATCTATAAGCAGTAATTCATCATGGAGGCTCTCGCCGTTTCACGGGCACCTTTGGCCCCCCTCAATTCTTTTTGGGGTCTCCGATCCTTGTTCGACGTCCTCAACAATCTGTCCATTCAAATAAAGGCGTCGGCCGCCTCGGCGGTGCTGCTGATCTGCCTGCTGGCCTTAGGCGCCAATGCCTATGTGACCACGACCAAGTCCGCGGAAGGCCTGCGGACGTTGTCGCACGAGATCGAACAGAAACTGCAGACAGTCTCCAATGTCAGCGACGCCATCGTCACAACCCATATGAAAATTTTTCGTTATGTGTCGTGGGCGAGCAATAGTTTGAGCAAGAAACTGCTCGATTCGCTTTATGCGCAGATCAGCTCGGATCTTTCCGAACTGTCGATCCGCATCGACGAACTCAGCCAACGGCCGGATTTATCGGCGGAAGAAAAAGCAAGCCTGCAAGACCTCACGATCAAGTGGCAAAAGTGCATAAGGCAGGCCAAAGATACCATCGACGTCGGCCAATCCGATTCGGCCATGGCGACGATGATGCTTGGCCAGACCGACGACAGCTTCAAAGCCGTCTATTCCGATATTCAAACAATGTCGCTGAAAACCATAAATGCCGCGAATACGGTCAGGAACAGTCTCTACGCGGATGCCGAGCGGACCAAGACAATCATAATCCTGGGCACCGTCCTGAGTTTTGTGGTCAGCGTGTTCGTGACCTTCATGGTCGGCGCATCGATCGTGCGGCCGATCAAATCCATCACCGATGTGATGCAGCAGCTGTCCGCCGGAAAGACCGACGTCGAAATCGGCCATCGCGACCGCCGCGATGAAATCGGCAAAATGGTGCAAGCCATCGACATCTTCCGGAAAAATATGATCGAAATCCGTTCGATGGAGCAGGCGACCCATCAGGCCGAGCAAAATCGCGTGGTCGAGCGCAGGGCCGCCATGCACGAGCTGGCCGGCGAATTCGAGAAATCGGTTCAGCAAATAGCCAAGGAGCTTACCGACGCGGTGGCCGCGATGCACGATAATGCGGAGGCCATGTCGCTGATCGCAGCGCAAACCCGCGACAAGTCGCAATCAACCGCCGGCATCGTCATCGACACGCAGACCAACGTCGATTCCGTGGCGGACGCCGCCGAAGAGCTCGCGAAATCGATCGAGCAACTGGCGGCGCAAACGCACAACGCCAGGGAATTGACCAACAAGACCGTGGCGGAATCGGCAAACGCCAGCGCCAACGTCCAGCAACTGCTCGACGCCGTCAGTCAAATCGTTCCCATCACCGGCCTCATTCAGGCGATCGCCCAGCAGACCAACCTGCTGGCGCTCAATGCGACGATCGAGGCGGCGCGCGCCGGCGTCGCCGGCAAAGGCTTTGCCGTGGTCGCCGCCGAGGTCAAATCGCTGGCGCAGCAGACGGCGCAAGCAACCGAGGAAATCAATCAAAAGATCACGGCGGTGAATGCCTCGTGCGGCGCCGTCGTCGGCATCATGGAACAGGTCATCAGCGCGGTCGGCCATCTCGGCGAAGGAACCATGGAAATGGCGACGGCGGTCGGCCAGCAGGCGGCCGCGACCCAGGAAATCTCCAAGAACGCGCAGCAGGCCGCGGACGGCTCGCGCATCGTCGCCAACAATATCGTGGAATTGGATCAAAAGACGCGCGAGAACGACGATGCCTCGGGGCAGGCGCTGGCGGGCGCCAAACGTCTGCTCGATCATGCGGCAACTTTGCAGACCCAGGTCGACAAGTTCCTGCGTCACGTGCGCGCGGCATGATCGAGCGCCGGTTGTTTCGATGCTGAGCGTTGCGGCCCTGTTCAATTAGACCGACGGCCAACTTGTCTGGCGCGTAATCCGCGCTAGGCTGCGCCGATGTCCTCGCCGCAAAACACCGCGCACGAAAATCGCCTGGCCGCCGCGACCTCGCCCTATCTGCTGCAGCACAAGCACAATCCGGTGGACTGGTGGCAGTGGGGGCCGGAGGCCTTGGCCGAGGCCAAGCGCAGCAATCGGCCGATCCTGCTCTCGGTCGGCTACGCCGCCTGCCACTGGTGCCACGTGATGGCGCACGAGTCGTTCGAGGACGAAGGCACAGCAGCCGTGATGAACGAGCTGTTCGTCAACATCAAGGTCGACCGCGAGGAGCGGCCGGACATCGACCAGATCTACATGAACGCGCTGCATCTCCTGGGCGAGCAGGGCGGCTGGCCGCTGACCATGTTTCTCACGCCGCAGGCGGAGCCGGTGTGGGGCGGAACTTATTTTCCCAAGGAGCAGCGCTACGGGCGGCCGGCTTTCACCGATATTTTGCGCGAGGTGGCGCGGCTGTTCCGCGAGGAGCCGAAAAAGATCGAGCAGAACCGCGCGTCGTTGCTGGCACGGCTCGCCGATAAGGCGCGCCCGGCGGACAAAGTCACCATCGGTGTGAGCGAGCTCGACGCCGCCGCGCAGCAGGTCGGCAATATGTTCGATCCGGTCAATGGCGGCCTGCGCGGCGCGCCCAAGTTTCCGCAACCGGCAATTCTGGAGATGCTTTGGCGGGCCGGCGCACGCACCGGCGATGCGCGCTTTTTCGAGACGGTCGAGCATTCGCTGGATCGCATGTGTGAGGGCGGCATTTACGATCACCTCGGCGGCGGCTTTTCGCGCTACTCGGTGGACGAGCGCTGGCTGGTGCCGCATTTCGAGAAGATGCTGTACGACAACGCACAGCTCCTGGAGCTGTTGGCGCTGGCCTATCAGCGCAGCGGCAAGGAGCTTTTCCGCCAGCGCGCGCGAGAGACCGTGCAATGGCTCGCCCGCGAAATGATCACGCCGGAGGGGGCCTTTGCCGCCTCGCTCGACGCCGATTCGGAGGGCGAGGAGGGCAAGTTCTATGTCTGGTCGGGGGCCGAAGTCGAACAGGCCCTGGGCCCGGATGCTGCCGATTTTGCAGTGCAATACGACGTGACTGCCGCCGGCAACTTCGAGGGCCATAATATTCTCAATCGGCTCAAGCACTTACCGCGCAGCATAGGTGAGGGCAGCCAAATTGGGGCGGAGTCCCAGCGCAGCATAGACGATGCAGCACGATTTTCCATGTTGCGCGGTAAGTTATTGGAATTTCGAGAAAAACGCGTCCGGCCCGGACTCGACGACAAGGTGTTGGCGGACTGGAACGGGCTGATGATCTCAGGCTTGGTCAATGCCGGGATCATCCTGGACGAGCCGGACTGGATCGCCATGGCCGCCCGCGCCTTCGACTTCATCGCGGGCAGCATGACCCAGGGCGACCGCCTCGGGCACTCCTGGCGCGCGGGCAAATTGCTGTTTCCCGGCCTGGCGTCCGACTTCGCCGCCATGATCCGCGCCGCACTGGTGCTGCATGAGGCGACCGGCGATAGAGCCTATCTCGAGCGGGCGCTGGCCTGGCAGCGCGCCTTCGACGCCCATTACGCCGATCCCGACACCGGCGGCTATTATTTATCCGCCGACGATGCCTCCGACCTGCTGCTGCGCCCGCATTCCACGCTAGACGACGCCACGCCCAATCCGAACGCCGTGGCGGCGCAAAACCTGCTGCGGCTGGCGGTGCTCGCGGGCGACGACGCCTGGCGCGAGCAGGCCGACCGGTTGATCGAGGGCATCCTGTCCACGGCCGAGCGCAATCTGTTCGGCCACGTGGCGCTGCTCAATGCGCTCGACTTGCGTTTACGTGGCGCCGAGATCGTGCTGACGGGGCCGCAGGCGGACCGCTTTGCGCAAGCCGCGCTGAAATTGCCGTTCCTCGACCGCATCGTGCTGCGCGCGGCGAGCGCCGCCGAGCTGCCGCCGACGCATCCCGCGCAGGAAAAATTAAAGGCCGCACAGGGGAGCGCGGCTTTCGTTTGCGTCGGCGAGAGATGTTCGCTGCCGGTGAGCGGCCCCGATCAGATCGCCGCGGCCGTTACGGCAATGCGCGGCTCCTGACGGCGCGATCAGGTATTCATCGACTCAAAGAATTCCGCGTTGTTCTTGGTGTTGCGCAGCTTATCGAGCAGGAAGTCGATGGCGTCCATGGTGCCCATCGGATTCAATATCCTGCGCAACACGTACATCTTCTTGAGCACGGCCGGGTCGGTGAGCAGCTCTTCCTTGCGGGTGCCGGAGCGCGTGATGTCCATGGCCGGGAAGGTGCGCTTGTCGGCCACCTTGCGGTCGAGGATGAGCTCCGAATTGCCGGTGCCCTTGAACTCTTCGAAAATCACTTCGTCCATGCGGCTGCCGGTATCGATCAGCGCGGTGGCGATGATGGTGAGCGAACCGCCTTCCTCGATGTTGCGCGCGGCGCCGAAGAAGCGCTTCGGCCGCTGCAACGCGTTGGCGTCGACGCCGCCGGTCAACACCTTGCCGGATGACGGCACCACGGTGTTGTAGGCGCGCCCCAAGCGGGTGATCGAGTCGAGCAGGATCACCACGTCGCGGCCGTGTTCGACCAGGCGCTTGGCCTTCTCGATCACCATTTCGGCGACCTGCACGTGGCGCGAGGCCGGCTCGTCGAAGGTCGAGGAAATCACCTCGCCCTTGACCGAGCGCTGCATGTCGGTGACTTCCTCCGGCCGCTCGTCGATCAGCAGCACAATGAGAAACACCTCGGGGTGATTGGCGGTGATGGCGTGCGCGATGTTCTGCAACAGCACGGTTTTGCCGGTGCGCGGCGGCGACACGATCAATGCGCGCTGGCCTTTGCCGATCGGCGCCACGATGTCGATGACGCGGGCCGAGAGATCCTTCTTGGTTGGATCTTCGTGCTCCATCTGCAGCCGCTCGTCGGGATAGAGCGGCGTCAGGTTGTCGAAGTTGACTTTGTGTTTGGCCTTCTCGGGGTCTTCGAAATTCAGCGTGTTGACCTTGAGCAGGGCGAAATAGCGCTCGCCTTCTTTCGGGCTACGGATGTGGCCGTCGACGGTGTCGCCGGTGCGCAGGCCGAAACGGCGTATCTGTGAAGGCGAGACGTAGATGTCGTCGGGCCCGGAGAGATAATTCGATTCCGGCGAGCGCAGAAAGCCGAAGCCATCGGAGAGCACTTCGACGACGCCTTCGCCGATGATATCGATCTCCTGCGTCGCGAGCTGCTTGAGGATCGCGAATAACAGCTCCTGCTTGCGCATGGTGCTGGCGTTCTCGACTTTGTTTTCTTCGGCGAACTGCACCAGTTCGGCTGGCGTTTTGGACTTAAGTTCCTGGAGTTTCATTTCCCGCATGGGGGGCATTTATCCTTGGAAGAGTGACCGGTGGAGTCTTGAAAAATGCGAAGACTCGGAAAGCCGGTCGACTTGAGGAGAGAGAGATCGCAGGTCTGGGGTAACGCGGTGATTTTGGAAAAGTGCCCGGAACCCGATGCTGCGACCGGCCCAAATTGTGGGAGCCGGAACGCGACTGCATCCGCCTGCGTTCGGTGGGAATAAACAACATAAGCGGAAAAGCGTTTTTTCGCAAGTGCGCCGCGCACCTGTGCACCAATTTACGCTTTGGTTAGAACGGCTTGACCACCGCCAGCAGCACGATGAGGATCATCAGAACCGTCGGTATCTCATTGATAATACGATAGTATCTTTGGCTATGCGGATTGTTGTCGGCGGCGAATTGCTTGACGATGCGGGCCAAGTAGCCGTGCAAGCCGGACAGCACAATCACCAGCGCGAGCTTGGCGTACAGCCACGGCGCGGCCAGCCAGCCGCCGCTCCAGGCCAGCCACGCCCCAAGCAGCCAGGCCGTGATCATCGCCGGGTTGATGATGGCTTTGAGCAGCCGGCGCTCCATCACCTTGAAGGTTTCCGATTGCTCGGAGCCGGGCTTGGCCGCCGCGTGATAAACGAACAGCCGCGGCAGATAGAGCATGCCGGCCATCCACGAGATGACCGCGATGATGTGGAGGGCTTTGAGGGTGAGATACATGGATTATCCCTCCCCCGCAGGGGGAGGGTGGCCGCCGAAGGCGGCCGCGTGGGGGTTACTCGCCATCAGCGCAGCATCGATAGTTTCCAAGACGCCGTCCAGGTTGGAATCAACATCGCTGTTCCAAAAGCGAAGCACGCGAAAGCCGGCAAGTGCCAACGTCTGGTCGCGTTTTTCGTCTTTGGCGGCATGAGCATCCAAATTATGCTGACCGCCGTCGATCTCTACAACAAGTCCGTGTTTCATACAGACGAAGTCGAGAATGTATCCCTTGCGTGGCGCTTGGCGGCGGAAATGGAACCCACGTTTACGCCAGGCGCGAAGGTGATTCCAGACTTTCATCTCCTGCGGCGTGAGCGTCTTGCGGAGACGTCTTGCGGTTTGGTTTGCCATACCCACCCGGCTCGCTTCCGCTCGCCACCCTCCCCCTTCGGGGGAGGGATAAGAAACATTACCCCCGCACGCGCTTGAGCATTTGCTCGACATGGGCGATCGGCGTGTCGGGCAAAATGCCATGGCCGAGATTGAAGATGAACGGCCCGCCCGAAAAAGCTTTCAGCACGTCGTCGACTTCCCGATCGAGCGCGCCGCGGCCTGCGCGCAAGAGCAACGGATCGACATTGCCTTGCACCGGCACCCGGCTTTGGATTTGCTCGCGGGCGAAGCCTCGGTCAATGCCGCTTTCCAGGCTGACCGCATCGACGCCGGTTTCATCCACATAGCGCGGAATATTTTTGCCCGCGCCGCGGGGAAATACGATCACTTTCGCGCCGGGGCGCCGCGCGCGTAGTTTTGCGATCAAGCGTTTCGTCGGCCGTACGCACCAGCGCTCGAAATCCTGCGGCGGCAGCGACCCCGCCCAAGTATCGAATATTTGCACCGCATCGGCGCCGGCTTCCAATTGCCGCGCCAGATAATCGACGGAAGCATCGACCAGGCAATCGATTATATATTGAAAAGCCTCGGGTGCTTGTGCTGCCAGGTTTTTTGCCGGCGCCTGATCGGGCGTCCCTTGGCCGGCGACCATATAAGTCGCAACGGTCCATGGCGCGCCGCAAAAGCCAATCAGAGTCGTTGTAGATCCAAGTTCGCTTTTCACGCGCCGCACGGTTTCATAGATCGGCGCTAGCAGCTTTTGGTCCGCCTCTTGTCGCACCGACAGTAATGCTTCCGCATCCGCCAACGGCTCAAGCCGCGGCCCTTCACCTTCGACGAACCAGAGTTTGCGCCCGAGCGCGAGCGGTATCACCAGGATGTCGGAAAACAGGATCGCGGCGTCGAAACCGAACCGCCGTACCGGCTGTAGCGTGACTTCCGCCGCCAATGTCGGATTAAAACAGAGATCGAGAAAGCCGCCCGCTTTCTCCCGCACTGCACGATATTCCGGTAAATACCGCCCTGCTTGCCGCATCATCCATACTGGCGGCACGGCTTCGTGCTGCCTGCCGAGCACGCGTAGTAGCGGCTTTATCCCCAGACCATCGGTTTTGCCGGCTTCTTCCATAAAGACTCTTATAAATCTCTTTGTAGTGGTTACTGGACGGTGGATTGGACTCATGCCTTCCGGTCAACAGTCTGTCCACTGCATGGCAGGGTTGGATTCAGAAGCGGGCCTAATCCAGCATCCTGTCATCCACAGCCGTGGCGGCGTTTTTGCTGGTGTTTGATGCGCTATCCCCGTTTGTCCCCAGGCCACTGTCCACATCCGCCTACAGAAGCCACGTCGCTATACCGCAAGCGTCCCGCAGCCAGCCATGTGGATGGAAAATGAACTCATTGCCAGTGTGAGCTTGCGTGGCGGGTAAAGCCGTGGCCTTCTCCCGCTCTATCCACACGCGGTCCTGCAGCTATACAGATGCCCGACACCGGTTATTTTCATCTCCATCTAGTTTCCGACGCTACCGGTGAAACCCTGATCACGGTGGCGCGCGCCGCTGCGGCGCAATATGCCAACGTGTCGCCGGTCGAGCATCTTTACCCGATGGTGCGCTCGAAGAAGCAGCTCGACAATGCGCTGGCTGAAATAACGGAATCGCCGGGCCTGGTGCTGTACACGCTGCTCGAGGAAGACCTCATTCAATTGCTGGAAAACAAATGCCGCGACCTTGCGCTGCCTTGCATGTCGGTGCTCGGGCCGGTGCTCCGCCTGTTCCAGTCCTATCTCGGCGCCGAGACCATTCACCGCGTCGGCGCCCAGCACGTGCTCAACGCGGAATATTTCCAGCGCATCGACGCGCTCAACTACACGATGTTTCATGACGACGGCCAGCACGTGGAAGGGCTGCAGGACGCCGACGTGGTGCTGGTCGGTGTCTCGCGCACGTCGAAAACGCCGACCTCGATCTATCTCGCCAATCGCGGCGTCAAAACCGGCAACGTGCCGCTGGTGCCGGGCGTGCTGCTGGCGCCCGCGGTGGAGAAGCTGACGCGGCCGCTGGTGGTCGGGCTCTATGCCAGTCCCGAGCGCATCGTGCAGATCCGGGAGAACCGGCTGTTGGGCTTGAAAGCGCATCGCGACGACGATCGCTATATCGACAAGTCCGCGGTGGCCGAGGAGGTGGCTTTTTCGCGCCGGCTCTGTGCCAAGTACAGTTGGCCCGTCATCGACGTGACGCGCCGCTCGATCGAGGAAACCGCCGCCGCGGTGATGAAGCTGCTGAGCGAACGCCGCCGCCAGCCGGTGGGGTGATGTTATCCCTCCCCCGCAGGGGGAGGGTGGCGAGCGAATGCGAGCCGGGTGGGGGGTAGTTCAATCATGACATTGGAATCGCAGACCCCACCCCGCCCGCCGTCGCTGACGCTCCGGCGGCCGACCCTCCCCTGAAAGGGGAGGGATTAAGGAAACTCATGGCGCTCTGGCTTAGCCCGCAACCGCTGGTGCTCGCATCGAAAAGCGACGTGCGTGGCAAGATGCTGGCGGCGGTCGGCTTGCGCTTCGAGATCCGCCCAGCGCAGATCGACGAACGCGCGGTCGAAGCCAAAGCCGGGACCACCGATGCCGCCGCCGTCGCCCGCTTGCTCGCGCGCGCCAAGGCCGACGCGGTGGCGCGCTCGTTGCCCGGCCGGTTGGTGCTGGGCGCCGACCAGACGCTGGCGCGCGGAGCTAAACGCTTCAGCAAGCCGGCCAACCGCGCCGCGGCGGCCGAGCAGTTGCGAGCCTTGCGCGGGCGGACGCACGAGCTGCATTCCGCGCTGGCGCTGGTGCGCGACGGCGCCGTGCTGTTCGATTGCGTCGACAGCGCGCGGCTGACCATGCGCGATATTTCCGACCGCTTTCTCGAGGATTATCTCGACATGGCGGGGAACGCCGCCCTAGCGAGCGTCGGCGGCTATCAGCTCGAAGGCATCGGCATTCATCTGTTTGAGCGCGTCGGGGGCGACTATTTCACCATTCTCGGTCTGCCGCTGTTGCCGCTGCTGGCCTATCTGCGGCAGAACGGCTTTGTGGATGGGTAGGCTCATGTCCCGGGCGCGGCGCAACATGAAATGTTGCGACGCAGACCCGGGATCGTTACGAAACTCAGAATTTGGAAAGGTCCCGGATCAGCGGCGCACCGCCATAGCGCGTCGAAGACGCGCGTAAACGCGCTTATGGCGCTGCACCGCGTCCGGGACAAGAGAAGCAAATGTTCATCCTTGGCCTGACCGGCTCGCTCGGCATGGGAAAATCCGCCACGGCGAAGATGTTCGCCGAAGAAGGCGTGCCAGTGCACGACGCCGATGCCGTCGTGCACCGGCTCTATGACGGCGAGGCCACGCCGCAGATTGAGGCCGCTTTTCCCGGAACGACCAAAGACGGCAAGGTCGATCGCGACGCTCTGGCCAAGCGCGTGCTCGGCGATGCCGCCGCCATCAAGCGGCTGGAGCAAATCGTGCATCCGCTGGTGGGTGCCGCCTCGACGCGGTTTTTGGCGGAGGCCGAGCGCAAGGGCGCTTCCGTGGCGGTGCTCGACGTCCCGCTGCTGTTCGAGACCGGCGGTGACGCCCGCTGCGACGCGGTGGTGGTGGTATCGGCGCCGGCCGACGTGCAGCGCACGCGTGCCTTCGAGCGCCCCAGCATGACCGAGGGCAAGCTCGCGGCCATCCTGGCCCAGCAGATGCCGGACGAGGAAAAGCGGCGGCGCGCCGATTTCGTGGTGGATACATCGCAAGGATACGAGCCCGCGCGCGCCCAGGTGCGTGATATTCTCAAAAGCATCGCTAAGATGCCGAACCGGCGGCCGTGATTCTGATCGCCGCTTGAGCGGACTTAAAAATGCGCGAAATCGTCCTCGACACCGAAACCACCGGGCTGGATCCCTTACAGGGTCACCGCCTGGTCGAGGTCGGCTGCATCGAGCTGCTCAACCGGATTCCGACCGGCGCGACGTTCCACAGCTATCTCAACCCGGAGCGCGAAGTACCGGCTGAGGCCTTTGCCATTCACGGGCTGGCAAGCGACTTCCTCAAGGATAAACCGCGTTTCGCCGACATCGCCGAGGATTTCCTCGCCTTCATCGGCGATGCGCCGCTGGTGATCCACAATGCCGGCTTCGACCACGGTTTTCTCTGCGCCGAGCTCAAGCGCGTGGAGCGCGCCTTGATCGCGCGCGAACGGTTGGTCGATACGCTGCTGCTGGCGCGCCGCAAGCATCCGGCCGGGCCGAACCGGCTCGACGATCTGTGCGCGCGCTACGGCATCGACAATTCGCGGCGCAGCAAGCACGGCGCGCTGCTCGACGCCGAGATCCTGGCCGAGGTCTATCTGGAGCTGATCGGCGCGCGCCAGGCGCAGCTCGGCCTCGCCGAGAGCGGCGTGCGGCGCGGCAACACACGCGACGGCATCGCGGTGCGGCGCGAGCGTGATGTGGCGTTGGCCGTCCGCGTCAGCGCGGCCGATCGCGAGGCGCACCGCAAATTCGTCGCGACGCTGGGGGCGAATGCCGTGTGGCGGGATTATCTGACGGACGACGCCTGACGGCTCAGCTCGGCGGCGCCGGCGCGCCGGCCACCTGCATCTCGCTCATCTTCTTTTGATAGAGGCCGACGAAATCCACGGGATCGAGCAGCAGCGGCGGGAAGCCGCCATTGCGCACGATGGTGGCGATGACCTCGCGCGCGAACGGGAACAGCAGGCGCGGACATTCGATCAGCACGAGCGCGTTTATGCTTTCCTGCGGCACGTTCTGGATGCGGAATATGCCGGCATATTCCAATTCGAATCTGAAAATCAATTTGCCGTCGGTTTCCGCCTTGCCGTCAAGCTTGAGTGTCACCTCGATGTCGTTGTCCGACAGCGGCTTGGCGTTGACGTTGATTTGAATGCCGATCTGCGGCGGCTGCGTTCCGACCGTCAGCGACTGCGGCGCGTTCGGGTTCTCGAACGAGAAATCCTTGATGTATTGCGCCACCACGTTGAGTTGCGGCTGCGGGTTCTGGGCCGGTGCCGGGCCGCCATTGGTCGTGGACATGAAAACTCCTTAACGCCACCAAAGAACTGATGCGGCGGTTGGCTAACACAGCGTCTATAGGGGAACAAGGATTCGAAGAAACCCTTTATTGGCGTATGATCCTGTCCGAAAATCGGTACCCATCCCCGAGCCAGTCGAGGACAAGCTTTGCGGGATCATGCGCTATTGGTGTTCCCGCTGATTGTCGCGCCGGTCGGTCAGCGCGGCGTCGGGCACCTGATGCCACTGCTCGGGCTCGAGATCGACCACGCCGTCGGCGCGGGCGGGCGCCGGCTTTAGCCCGAGCAGCACGCCCAGTGCCCGCCGCAGCGGCGCGAGCAATAGCAAAAGGCCCAGAACATCCGTTATAAACCCCGGAATTAGCAGGAGAATTCCCGCTAGCAGGGTCAGGGTCCCGGCGCTGTCGGCTTGCAGGGCGGTGAAGCCGCCTTGGCCCAAACCTTGGCCCATGGCGACGCGGACGCGGGCGATGTGGTTGCCGCCGGCATGGCGCAGCACCATGGCACCGGCCATTGAGGTCGCCGCCACCAGCGCCAAGGCCCACAGAAAACCGATCGCCCCTGCCACTGCGATGAACACCGCCAGTTCCATGATCGGCAGCGCCAGCAGGGCCAGCAGCAGCCATTTTGCCATATTCATAGGTGTTATTGTCCTAGGCGCATGATCTTATCCGAAAACCGGTGCCCATCCCCGATCAAGTCAAGGATATGCTTTTCGGGATCATGCGCTGGCTGTCTAGGTTGGCGTAGGCGTCCCGATCGTTTAAGCTTTGTTCGCGAAGCACAATTGCGCCGAAATACCGGCGCAGGGCCTATGGATTGGCGCGGACACCGGCATAGATAGGTACGGTGGACCCGGCCGCCACGCCGTCGATCGGGCCGCGGGTCGATCTGCCGTTACGGTTACCGAAAGCATGCGAGACGTGTTCGACATCTACACCATCATATTCCTGGCGCTGGCGGTATTCATCTTCCTGCGCCTGCGCAGCGTGCTCGGCCAGCGTACCGGCCGGGAGCGGCCGCCATACGATCCTTACGCCGCGCGCGAGCCGGGGCGGCCGGCGACTGAAAAAGTCGTCGCCCTGCCCAATCGAACGCCGGAAGCGGCCGCGGTGAAGCCGGCCGAACCGGTCGCGCCGGGCGAGCGCTGGAAGGGCATCGCCGAAGCCGGCTCCGTGCTCGCTACGGGTCTCGACGCCATCGTTGCCGCCGACGCTAATTTCGATCCCAAGCATTTCCTCACCGGTGCGCGCGCGGCCTATGAGATGATCGTGAATGCGTTCGCCGAAGGCGATCGCCGCACCCTGAAGAATTTGCTGTCGCGCGAAGTCTACGACGGCTTCGAGGCCGCCATCACCGAGCGCGAGAAACGCGGCGAGACGGTGGAGAGCCGTTTCGTCTCCATCGACAACGCCGAGATCACCGCCGCCGAGTTGCGCGCACGCACCGCGCAGTTGACTGTGCGCTTCCAGTCCAAGCTAATATCGGTGACGCGCGACAAGAACGGCAACGTGATCGACGGCAATGCCGAGAAGGTGACCGACGTCACCGACGTCTGGACATTCGCCCGCGATCTGTCGTCGCGCGATCCGAACTGGAAACTGGTCGCAACCGAAGCCGGGCAATGACCGCATGGCGGCGTTACCACCTCGCTCGCAATTGGGCATTGGCTTGGCACTGGGCCTGATCGCGGCAGGCGGGCCGGCGGCGGCGTCCGAGATGAAATTCCGCAACGCGCAGGTCGAACCGCTTAGCTTTACCAAAATGGCCGGCTGGCAGGATGACGACCACGCCGCCGCTTTCGGCGCATACTTGAAAAGCTGCAGCGCTATCCTGCAAGGCAGTAAGGCGAAGCGCGCGGCGCGGCCGGTCTACGGCGGGCTGTACAATGCTTGCGGGAAAGCGGCCACGCTCGCCGCCGCCGCCGGCACAGTCGATCGCGCGCAAGCGCGCAAGTTCTTCGAGGACAATTTCAAGCCGGTGCGCATTTTGCCGGCCGTCCACACCTACGGCTATTACACTGGCGCCGACGGCTTTTACACCGGCTATTACGAGGCCGAATTCGCGGGCTCGCGCGTCAAGACCGAGGACTACAACGTCCCGCTCTACCGGGTGCCGGCAAAACTCGCGGGCAAGCAGAGCAGGGTGTTCTCGCAATACGACCGCACTGAAATCGAGCGCGGCGCGCTCGCCGGCAAGGGACTGGAGATTTGCTGGATCAAAAGCCCGGTCGATGCCTTCTTCGCGCAGATCCAGGGCTCCACGCGCGTCAAGCTCGATGGCGGCGAATTGCTGCGGCTTAATTACATCGCCAGCAACGGCAAGCCCTACACGCCGGTTGGCCGGCTTCTGATCGACCAAGGGGTCTACACGCCCGAAGAAATGTCGATGGACAAGATCCGGGAATTCATGGAAGCCAATCCGGACGAGGGCAAGGCGCTGCGCGAGAAGAACCGCTCCTTCGTGTTCTTCTCCGAGACGCAGCTCGGTCCGACGGACGAATGCGTCGGCGCACAGGGCATCCCGTTGACGCCATGGCGCTCGCTGGCGGTCGATCCCTCGATGCACGTCTACGGCACGCCGATCTGGATCGACGCCAAATTTCCGATCACCAGCGACCTGCCGCAGGACACCTTCCAGCATCTGATGTTCGCGCAGGATACCGGCTCCGCCATTCGCGGGGCGGCGCGCGCCGATATCTATTTTGGCCACGGCGAGGATACCCCCCACATCGCCGGCCGCATCAAGCAGTTCGGCAAATTCGTCATGTTGATGCCGAAGGACGTGTCGGTGAGCGGAGCCGCGCCGGAGAAGATCAATGTGCCGCTGCCGAGGCCGCGGCCGAAGGACATTATCGCGGATAATGCGCCCGCGCAGGCGGCGACAACGGCGGCGCTGCACAAGCCGAAGCCATGAGTTCGCGCGACGGCGACCGGCGCCGCGTTCTCTCCTACGAGGAGCGCGTGCTGTGGACGACCGTCACCAAGGCGATCGCGCCGCTGCGCGCGACGGCGCGCCTCGCGCCTGACGAGGAGACCGAGACCACGGCAGATGCGGTCAAGCCGCCGCGTCCCGCTGGACCCAAGAAGGCTTCGCCGCCGCTGGCGCCGCACAAGCCGGCGCCGCCGCTGGCCCCACCTCTTGCGCCCCTTGGCCGCCGCATGAAGCGCGGCGTCGCACGCGGCAAGCACGCAATCGACGGAAAACTCGATCTGCATGGTCTCACGCAAAGCGAGGCGCATGGCGCGTTGCTGCGCTTCCTGCGCAACGCGCACGCGCGCGACGCCCGGCTGGTGCTGGTGATCACCGGCAAAGGACGCGGGGCTGAGCCCGGCGTACTGCGCCGCCAGGTGCCGCAGTGGCTGAGCCTGCCGGAATTCCGCGCATTTGTGCTCGGCTTCGAGGACGCGCATATCGCCCACGGCGGCGAAGGCGCGCTTTATGTGCGCCTGCGGCGCGCGCGCGGCTGATCCTTGCGCGGGCGGCGTAAAATGCGCGACCATTGCGCGAGGCCCTCAGGAGGATCCGTCATGCCGCGTCCGATCGCGTTGCTTACGGCGGTGACATTGAGTCTGGTTTACGGGGCCGCCGACGCGCAATCGTCCATGAAGCCTAGCGCGCCGCAAAAAATGATGTCGCCCGCCGAGGCGCAAAAAATGCGCGCGTGCAAAAAGCAGGCGGCGAAGCAGAACATCAAGATGGCCGAGCGTTCCCAATTCGTCATGGATTGCATGACGGCCAAGAAATAGCGCGCGTCGCTAAAGAATAAACCGGCTCAAATCCGCGTTCTTGGCC
>Ga0075520_1000384_pt1 | contig 18860 bp, 16 predicted proteins | sample NGEPerB_FD_75100 | JGI IMG/M metagenome (GOLD analysis project Ga0075520, IMG submission 75100) | Arctic peat soil microbial communities from the Barrow Environmental Observatory site, Barrow, Alaska, USA - NGEE PermafrostAB12-B | ecosystem: Environmental > Terrestrial > Soil > Wetlands > Peat ... | reverse complement strand
GGGCGAATGCGGCCCCGCGCTCGCGCCGTACGACATCATCGCGTCGGGACGGGGAGCGGAGGGAGGCGGAACTGGCACGGCGGACGGGCGCGGCGGGAGGTCTCCCGTTCGCTTCAAGATGCGGCCAAGCGCGCCCGTCCGCCGTGCCAGTTCCGCCTCCCTCCGCTCCCCGTCCCGACGCGATGATGTCGTACGGCGCGAGCGCGGGGCCGCATTCGCCCGGCGTCACGCACGTCAGGACGGCTCCCCCCGCCGCTCAGGCCGGGACAGCCGCCGCTCCGCCTCTGCGTGGTGCGGGCGGTCTCGGCCGCGCGGTCATCGCGGCACCGCCGGCTCCCGTCGCGCGGCCCGTCCGCCCGGCCCAGCCCATGACTCCCGCCGGAGGCGGTTTCCAGCGCCCCGGATTCCCGCCGCGCCCCGGCATGGGCATGCCGCCGCGTCCGGGCTTCGCACCCCGCCCCGGCTTTGGTCCCCGTCCCGGCGGCCCGTCGGGCCCGGGCTTCGGTCCGCGTCCGCCCTTCGGCCGTCCGCCTCTCGGAGGCCCCGTTGCTCCGCCGCTGCCCGACACCGCCGACCGGCGGAAGAAGGATGCGACAAAGCCCGGCCTCGGCGTCAAGAAGGGCGACGCGAAAAAGACGGAGTCGAAGAAGCCGCGCACGAAGGAGGTCTCCGCCCTCGAAGAGGACGTGCGCGAGTACCTCGGCTCGTACAAGCAGGACACCTACGAAGACATCCAGACACCGTCGGGCGAAGGGACGGACGAGGCCCTCGCAGCCAAACCCCTCTCCAAGTCCGCGCAGCGGCGCGCTGGCAAGAAGACCACGACTACGGAGACCGGCGAGGTCGTCCAGGTCAAGAAGAAGGCCGAGGGGCCTGTCTTCCTCTCGGAAGGCGTCACCGTCAAGGAGCTTTCCGAGAAGCTCGGCGTCCTCGCGAAGGACCTCATGAAGGCGTTCCTCTCACGCGGCGTCTTCGCGACGATCAACCAGCCGCTCGACCCGAAGATCGCGGTCGAGATCGCGAAGGAGTTCGGCGTCGAAGCGGCCGTCGTCTCGTTCGAGGAAGAGCTCGAGCTCTCGCGCCAGCAGACCGCGAACGATCAGGCCACGGCTGGGTCCGCCCCCGCGGAGGACGCCGGCTCTCTCGCCAACGCCGGAGAGCGCGTCCCGCGCGCGCCCGTCGTCACCGTCATGGGGCACGTCGACCATGGCAAGACGTCGCTCCTCGACGCGATCCGCAAGGAGAACGTCGCCGAGGGCGAGGCCGGCGGCATCACGCAGCACATCGGCGCGTACCGCGTCATCGCCAAGGGCAAGCCGATCGTGTTCATCGACACCCCGGGTCACGAGGCCTTCACGATGATGCGCTCGCGCGGCGCCAAGGCCACGGACATCGTCGTCCTCGTCGTGGCGGCCGACGACGGCGTCATGCCCCAGACGCAGGAAGCGATCGACCACGCGCGCGCCGCCAAGGTGCCGCTCGTCGTCGCCATCAACAAGATCGACAAGCCCGACGCGAACCCGCAACGCGTCAAGCAGGAGCTCGCCGAGAAGGGCGTTCTCGTCGAGGAATTCGGCGGCGACGTCGTGGCCTGCGAGATCTCCGCCAAGAAGAAGATCGGGATCGACCAGCTCCTCGAGATGATCCTGCTCCAGGCCGACCTCCTCGAGCTGAAGTCCGTGGCGACCGGTCCGGCCCGCGGCGTCGTCCTCGAGGCGCGGCGCGAGGCCGGCAAGGGCACGCTCGCGACCGTGCTCGTCCAGCAGGGCACGCTCCACGTCGGCGACGTCTTCTTCGCCGGCACGGCCGTGGGCCGCGTGCGCGCGATGCTCGACGACCACTCCGCACGCGTGGCCGAGGCTCCCCCCGCGACCCCCGTCGAGGTCATGGGCTTCGAGGACATTCCGAACGCGGGCGACACGCTCCAGGTCGTCGAAGACGAGGGCAAGGCCCGCCAGGTCTCTCAGTTTCGCTCCCTCAAGGAGCGCGAGGAATCGCTCACGAAGTCCTCGCGCATGTCCCTCGACTCGCTCTTCAACCGGATGAAGGAAGGCGAGATGAAGGATCTCGCCCTCATCGTGAAGGCCGACGTGCACGGTTCCGAGGAAGTCCTCGTCCAGAGTCTCGGCAAGCTTTCGACGGAGAAAGTGAAGGTCAGCGTCCTCCACTCCGGCGTCGGCGCCATCTCGGTGAACGACGTACTCCTCGCCTCGGCCTCCGAGGCCATCATCATCGGATTCAACGTGAAGCCCGAGAAGAAGGCCCAGGAGCTGGCCGACCACGAGGGCGTCGACATCCGCCTCTACTCCGTCATCTACACGCTCACCGACGAGATCAAGAAGGCCATGACCGGCCTCCTCGACACCGTCAAGAAGGAAGTCACCCGCGGCCACGCCGAGGTGCGCGAGACCTTCAAGGTGCCGAAGATCGGCACGATCTCGGGCTGCATGGTCACGGACGGCGTCATCCCGCGGTCGGCATCCGTGCGGCTCATCCGCGACAGCCGCGTGATCTACGAGGGCAAGGTCGGATCGCTCCGCCGTTTCAAGGACGACGCGTCCGAGGTCAAGCAGGGATTCGAGTGCGGCATCGGGATCGCGGGCTATCAGGACGTGAAAATCGGGGACGTCATCGAGGCGTTCATCATCGAGGAGCTCGCCGGATCGCTGACCTGAGGAGCACGTGGTCGTCGCTCTCGCGGTTTACGAATTTCATCTTCCCGGGTGCCGGGGCCTCAAGGAGAAACGCTCTTTCCTGAGGCCCTTGAAGACCCGGTTGCGCGGCGACTTCGAGATCTCGGCGGCGGAGGTCGCGCACCAGGACCTCCTCCAGCGCGCGAGCCTCGGGATCGCCGCCGTGGGGCCGGATACGGAGGGCCTCGAACCCCTGCTGCAGAGAGTCCGCGATTTCGTCGAGGCGTACGCGGAAGAGAACGGCGCCGAGATCGCGAGCGAACGGCACGAGTTCGTGGGATTCGGAGACGTCGGGGAGTCCGGAAGCTCCTTCGGCGCCCCGGACTGAGGACAGGAGACGCACATGGCGACAGAGAGACGGTCCGGCGGCGCGCCCGGCAGGCGGCCGAAGAAAGTGGGAGACGTGGTGCGGGCGGAGCTCGCGCGCCTCCTCCGGGAAGACCTGCGCGATCCCGCGATCGGGTTCGCGACGATCACCGACGTCGTCATGTCCGACGACCTCCGCTCGGCGCGCGTCTTCGTTTCGGTGTTCGGCGCGAAGGATCAGTTCAAGAAGACGGTGGACGCCCTGAACCATGCCCGGGGACGCCTGCGCTCGCTCGTCGGGAAAAATTGCGGGCTGAGGCACGCCCCCGATCTCCACTTCGCGGAGGACCACACGCTCGAGCGCGGCGCGCGCGTCGAGGAGCTCCTCCGCTCGATCCCGAAGCCGCCTGACGAACCCGGCGACCCCGGCGCGGCATGATGGCCATCATGCCGCGCGATCCGGCGCTCGACGCCGCCTACGAAGAGGTCGCGAGGCGGCTCGCCACGGGGAAGCGCTTCCTCATCACGGGCCATCGCAATCCCGACGGCGACGCCCTCGGCTCGGCGCTGGGCCTCGCGCTCGCCCTCGACGCCGCGGGCAAGGAAGCGCGCGTCGTCATGCGCGACGCCTGGTCTTCCGCCTACTCGAAGATGCCAGGAATCTCGCGCGTGGCCGTGGCGGACTCCCTGCCCGCCGACTGGCCCTCGGACTGGGACGCTCTCCTCACGATGGAGTGCCCTGAGGCGGATCGCGCCGGCTTTTCGAACCTCCTCGCCGGCACGGTCGTTAACGTGGACCACCATCCGGGCAACACGCGCTACGGCACGGTGAACCTCGTCGACCTTCCCGCCGCCGCCGTGGGCGAGATGGTGGCCGACCTTCTCGACCTCCTCGGCTGGCCGCTCACGGCCGACATCGCGACGAACTTCTGGGTATCTTTGGTCTCGGACACGGGCTCTTTTCGCTACTCCAACACCACGCCGAAGGCGCTCGCGCTCGGGGCGCGTCTCGTGGCGGCGGGCGCCGAGCCGGGGCCGGTGAACGAGTTCCTGTTCGAGGCCGCGCCCCTCTCCTCGCTGAGACTCGAGGCTCTCGTCCTCGGGACACTCGAGCTCCACGCCGGCGGCACCGTCGCCACCGTCGAGCTCCCCCGCCGCTTTTTCGAAGAGAGCGGCGCGAAGGAATCGGACACCGAGGGCCTCGTGAATCGCGCCCGCGGCATCGAGGGCGTCCGCGCCGCTGCGCTCCTCCGCGAGGGCGACGGCGGCGAGATCCGCTGCTCCCTGCGCTCGAAGGGCGTCGTGGACATCCGAAGCGTCGCCGCGCGCCACGCCGGGGGCGGGCATCGCAACGCCTCGGGCTGTCACGTGCCCGGCACGCTCGCCACCGCGAAGGCCGCGCTCGTCCCGGAGATGGCCGAAGCAGTCGCGGCCGTTGCTGCCGCCGAGGCCGCCGTCGCCGTTCCGGAGGCCGGGTGACGCCTTCCCTATCGCGCGCGGACGGGCCCTCCGGGATTCTCCTCGTCGACAAGCCCGCGAAGATCACGTCCCACGACGTGGTCGACGTCGTCAGGCGCCTCCTCGGGACCCGCCGGATCGGCCACACGGGGACGCTCGATCCCGCCGCGACCGGCCTCCTCGTCCTCTGCGTCGGCCGCGCGGGGCGGCTCCAGTCGTTCCTTACGGGCTGGGAGAAGACCTACGAGGGCACGATGCGCTTCGGCATCGCGACGGACACCTACGACACGGAAGGGACGCCCGCCGGCGAGTCGCATCCCGATCCCCGTCCGGACCGCGCGCTCCTCGACGAGGCGTGCCGCGCGTTTACCGGCGAGATCCAGCAGTCGCCGCCGCCGTTCTCGGCGAAGAGGATCAACGGCAAGAAATTCTACGAGCTGGCGCGAAAAGGCGAGCCCGTGCCGGATCTCCCGAAGACCGTCACCGTGCGCGAGTTCACGGTCCTTTCGCTCGAGGGCGACGTCGCGCGCTTCCGCGTCTCCTGCACCTCGGGCACGTACATCCGCTCGCTTGCGCACGACGTCGGCAAGGCGCTCGGCTTCGGGGCTTATCTCGCGTCGCTCCGGCGCATGTCGATCGGGCCCTTCGGCATCGGGGACGCGCGGACACTCCCGGAGCTCGAGGCCATGGGGCCCGAAGGCCGCCAAAAAAAGCCCTTCTGGCTCTCCCTCTCCGACGTCCCGCTCCCGTTCCCGGAGATCCCTCTCGCCGCGGCCGAGGCCGCGAAGGTGAAGAGCGGCCACGCCGTTCCCGTCAGGGTCCCTAAAGAGGCGATGGGCGCGATGGGCTCGAAGTTGGTCCGCCTCACCGCGGACGGGGAGCTTCTCGCCCTCGGCCTCCTCGAGCCTCTCGGCAAGGGCGTCCTCGCCCTCGCGCGCCCGAAAATCGTCCTCGGGGAGTGACGTTTGACGCCCGGGAATCGTCCCGGTAGACTCCGTCGGCTGAAAAATTAGAGACGTACAAGGAAAAAAAGAAATTGGCCCAGCTCACCACGAAGAAAGCGGAAACGATCACCAGCTACCGGCGCCATGAAGGCGATACTGGATCCCCCGAGGTCCAAGTCGCCCTCCTCTCGAAGCGCATCTCCGAGCTGACCGAGCACTTCAAGGCCCACGCCAAGGACCATCATTCCCGGAGGGGGCTCCTCCAGATGGTCGGCCGGCGGCGGCGCCTGCTCGATTACGTGAAGAGACGCGACACGGAGCGGTACCGCGCCCTGATCGAACGCCTCGGACTGCGCAAGTAGTCTCTCTTCCCTCACGTTTCGGCGGCAGGCGTCGGCCCGCATTCCGCGGCCCGTGTTCGTCATGCGCGCCGGGCCGGGCCACGTCGAAAGGAATCGTCCCATGCATGACACCCTGACCGTCGATCTCGATGGCCGTCCGCTCACGATCGAGACCGGCAAGATCGCCAAGCAGTCCGACGGCGCTGCCGTCGTGAAGTGCGGCGACACCGTGGTCCTCGTGACCGCCTGCTACGCGAAGGAAGCGAAGGACATCGACTTCCTTCCCCTGACCGTCGAGTACAAGGAATACGCGTACGCCGCGGGCCGCATCCCGGGCGGCTTCTTCAAGCGCGAGGGACGTCCCACCGAGAAGGAAATCCTCACCTGCCGGATGATCGACCGGCCCTTCCGCCCGCTCTTTCCCGAGGGCTTCAACCACGAGACCCAGGTCGTGGGCCTCGTCCTTTCGGCCGACGGCGAGAACGACCCGGACATCCTCGCGATCAACGGAGCGGCCGCCGCGCTCGCGATCAACACGATTCCCTTCCAGCACGTGCTCGGCGCCGTTCGCGTCGGAAAGATCGGCGACCGCTTCGTCATCAACCCGACCGCGAAAGAGCGCAAGGAATCCGAGTTCGACCTCGTCGTCGTCGGCACGCACGACGCCGTCTCGATGGTCGAGGCGGGCGCGAAGGAAGTCTCCGAGGCCGTGATGCTCGAAGCGATCCTGAAGGGCCACGAGCAGGTCCGGAAGATCGTCGAGGCGATCGCCGCGATGGCCGCGCGCCGCAACGTCGTCAAGGCGCCCTTCAAGTCGCCCGCGCCGGTGCCCGCGGAATTCGCCGCCGCCGTCCGCAAGCAGTGGGAGGGCCCGATGATGGAGGCCCTCACCCACGTCGGAAAGATCGAGTCGTACGCGAAGATCAAGGAAGTCAAGAAGTACGGGGTCGAGCTGATCCCCGAGGACCAGCCCGACGCGCGCAAGCTCGCCAAGCGCGCACTCGGTGAGCTCGTCGAAACGCTCACGCGCGAGACGATCGTCGCCAAGAGGACGCGCCTCGACGGCCGCGCCTTCGACCAGATCCGGCCGATCACGATCGAGGCCGGCGTCCTCCCGCGCACGCACGGCTCGTCGCTCTTCACGCGCGGCGAGACCCAGGCCCTCGTCACCGTGACGCTCGGCACGTCCGATGACACGCAGCTCATCGAGGGCCTCGAGGGCGAGTCCGAGCGCGCGTTCCTCCTCCACTACAACTTCCCGCCGTTCTCCGTCGGCGAGGTCAAGCGGTTCGGCTCCCCCGGCCGCCGCGAGATCGGCCACGGCCGCCTCGCCTGGCGTTCGCTGCAGGCCGTCCTCCCGGACGAGAAGGAATTCCCGTATACGATCCGCGTCGTGTCCGACATCCTCGAGTCGAACGGCTCATCGTCGATGGCCACGATCTGCGGCGGCTCGATCGCGCTCATGGACGCCGGCGTGCCCGTCAAGGGCGCCGTCGCGGGCGTCGCGATGGGCCTCGTGAAGGAGGGCGACTCCTTCGCCGTCCTGACCGATATCGCGGGCCAGGAAGACCACTACGGCGACATGGACTTCAAGGTCGCCGGCACACGCAAGGGCATCACGGCCCTCCAGATGGACATCAAGATCGGCGGCATCACGCCGCAGATCTTCGAGCAGGCGCTCGAGCAAGCCCGGCACGGCCGCCTCTTCATCCTCGACAAGATGGAGCAGACGCTGCACAACGCGCGCCCCGAGCTCTCGGCGTTCGCGCCGCGCCTCCTCACGATCACGGTCCCCGAGGACAAGATCCGCGACATCATCGGCTCCGGCGGCAAGACGATCCGCGCGCTCCAGAAGGAGTACTCCTGCAAGATCGACGTGCAGGACGACGGCACCGTCACCGTGGCGTCGAGCGACCTCGGCACCGCCGAGAAGTGCCTCGAGGCGATCCGTCAGCTCACTACCGTGCCCGAGATCGGCACCGAGTACCTCGGCACCGTCGTGCGCATCGAGCCCTATGGGTGCTTCGTCCAGATCCTGCCCGGCATGGACGGGCTCGTCCACATCTCGGAGCTCGCTCCGGGCCGCGTCCGCGAGACGACCGACGTCGTCAAGATGGGCGACAAGATCAAGGTCAAGATCATCGCGATCGACCCCGTGAACGGGAAGATCAAGCTCTCGCGCCGCCAGGCGCTGACCCCCGAGGAGAGCGCGGCGGAGGTCGAGCGCCTCGGCCTCACCGCAGTAGCGGCCGGCGACGGCGACGGTGGGCGCGACGACCGGCCCCGTTTCGACCGGGACCGGCGTCCGGGCGGCGGCGGGGGCTTCCGCGGCGGCCGGCCCGGCGGTGGCGGCTTCCGTCCTCGCTGACCGACTCTCGGATCGAGTCCTCACGGCGGGCCCTTCGGCCCGCCGTTTCATTTCAGGGAGCCCGGAAGCGACGCGCGGGCGGCGCGACTCCCTCCGGCGCGAGGCCGATGTTGGAACGATCGCCAGAGGCCAGCCAGGCGCGGGCGGCGGACACGCCCCTGTCGCGGTCCCGGTCGTCCATCCCTTCCGCGAGGTATCGGCCGATCTCCGCCGCCCCGGCCGCCGGTGAGACCCTCGCCTCGACCAGCGTCGCGTAGACGAGAGCGTCCGCGAAGCGATGGTGGCCGGCGGGGATCGTCGACGGAAAAAGGGGAATGAGAGAGAGAGCGCCGGCGGCCCCGACGAGGACGAGAGCGTTTCGCGTCCGGCGGCGGCGAACTTCTTCGAAGGTGAAGAGGATGAAGAGGCCCGCCCCGAGGGCGAGTGGACCGGCCATCGCGGCGCGGTAGCGGGATGTCGTCTGAACGAGTAGGCACGCGGCGAGCGGCGCCAGTATCGCGACGAATGCCAGGAGCCCTTCCTCCCTTCTAAGCACGCGGCGTGACAGCGCCGCACAAAGGCCGATTCCCCCGATTCCGAGCAGACAGGGAAAGACCGGGAGCATTCTCAGAATCCCCAGCCGGTCGCGAAAAAAGTAGAAGCTCGCGTTGTCCGGGACCTCGAAAGAATTCCAGAACGTCGCGAACTTCTTCAGGAAGAGCTTCGGGAGGTCGAGCGGCGCGTCGCGGTAGCTCTCGAGTACGAGACGCGCCGCGCGCAGCGTCGAGCCCCTGGCCTCGGCGAGGATCTCCCCCATCGACGCGGGCGAACTAGTGGTCCCGTCGGCCCCTTCCGCGTTTCCCCACACGAGGCCGATGGCCTGGCGCGTGTCGAACGTCAGCGGCGGCACGTCTACGGAAACATTCCGGATGCAAAGGACGGAAAGGGGAAGCGCGAGTCCGAGGGCGCCGAGAAAAGCTATGCGGCGGCGCTGCGCGCCGCCGGAAGATTTCTTAGAAAGTGAATAAAGAGAATAGAGAGACGCGAGGGCGAGCGGCGCCGTGGTCTGCTTGAGGAGCATCGCGAGGCCGCCGAGCAGCCCGAGAAAGAAGGCGCCCCGCGCGCTGGTCCTCTCCCGTGCGAGCAGCGGCAGCGCGAAGAGTAGCGTCGAAATGTGCGCGACCGGCCCGTCGCGGAGCAGAAAGCCGTCGTGGAAGACGAGCGGCCCGTAGAGCCCATAGAGAACCCCGGCCAAAATCGCCGCGGCTGCCGGCCCGCGCGCCAGCTCCGCTTCCCTTCTTCCCCTTCTAAGAAATTCTTCTCCGAATCCGAAAACGGCAAGAGCAAGAACCGCACTGGCGAGGCAGGCGAGGAGCAGCTGGAGGACTCTCGCCGGCCACACGGGCGAGCCGAACACCAGCCGCAGCGCCGCGAGGCCGTATGGATACAGCGGTCCCGAAAAATACGCGTTCTTCTGGTACCAGCCTTCCCAGACCTCGGGCGAGCCGTAACCGGTCTGCCAGGAAAAATACGACCGCCAGGCCGGGACATCGCGCCAGTTGCCGGCCGCAAGGTGAGCCGACCAGTCGACGTATCCCCACTCGTCCGTCTCGGACCAGAGATGCCAGAGCGAGAGGGGTGTCCGGGACAGGGAAACGAGATGAGCCCCGCGCGCCATGAGGACCGCGAGAAAGACCGTGGCGGCGACGGCGCGGCCGCGGCGAAGGAGGGAAGGCACGCTGGATTCTAGAGGCCTAATCCTTTTCCCGCGGTGCGCGCGCGGAATCCCGGGGCGGATCGGTGTCGTAACGACCACAGACCGGAAGATCTGGTAAATTCCCGCCCTCGAACGAGACTCAAGAGCGATATGTCACAGATCTTCAATCGGAGTACTAACGCGATCGCCCGCCTCTCGATCTGGGGCGCCGTGTTCATTCTCGCGGGCGCGGGATGGGCCGCCTCCATCCTGAACCGCTCCGCCTACAATACGAACCAGGGCGTTACGGTGAAGCAGCCCGTGCCCTTCGGCCACGAGCATCACGTGGCGGGCCTCGGCCTCGACTGCCGCTACTGTCATTCTTCCGTCGAAAAGAGCGCCTCGGCCGGTATCCCGCCGACGGCGACCTGCATGAACTGCCACAAGCTCATCTGGAACGAAAGCCCGATGCTCGAGCCCGTGCGCGAGAGCTTTCGCACCGGAAAGCCCCTGAACTGGCGGAAGGTGTACGACCTTCCCGATTTCGTGTACTTCGACCACAGCATCCACGTGGCGAAGGGCGTCGGCTGCGCCTCCTGCCACGGCCGCATCGACAAGATGCACCTCACGGCGCAGTTCCCGTCCCTCCAGATGGAGTGGTGCATCGCCTGCCACCGCAATCCCGAGAAGTTTCTGCGTCCGAAGGACAAGATCTTCGATCTCGCCTGGGTCGCCGCCGATCAGGAGACGCTCGGGAAAGAGCTCGCGAAACAGAACCATCTCCGGTCGACGATCGCGCTCACGAACTGCAGCACATGTCACCGATGAAAAAGCTCGACGGTCCCGACTTCTGGCGCAGCCTCGAGGAATACGCGGAGACTCCGGAATTCAGCGAAATGCTCGGCCGCGAATTTCCCCGCCACGCCTCCGAGTGGGACGGCGATGACAACGGCGTCAGCCGCCGCCGATTCCTCGAGCTCTCGGGCGCCTCGCTCTCCCTCGCGGGTCTCAGCGCGTGCGTGAAACAACCACGCGAGGGCCTCGTCCCATACGTGAAACAGCCCGAGGAACTGGTCCCGGGCCGCCCTCTCTTCTTCGCGACCGGCTTCACGCTCGGGGGCTACGCCACCGGCATCCTCGTCGAGAGCAACATGGGCCGCCCCACGAAGGTGGAAGGGAACCCGCAGCATCCCGCGAGCCTCGGCGCGACGGACCTCTTCGCGCAGGCCTCGATCCTCTCGATCTACGACCCCGACCGTTCGCAGACGATCACGAAGCTCGGCCAGATCCGCACGTGGCCGGTCTTCGCCGACGAGCTTTCGGCGCGTGTCCAGACCAGCCGGGCAATCGGCGGAGACGGCTTCCGCCTTCTCACGCCCACGGTCACCTCGCCGACGCTGGCCGCGAAGATCGGGGAGCTGCTCGCTATCCTCCCGAAGGCGCGCTGGCACCAGTGGGAGCCCGCGGGGCGCGACGTCGTCCGGGCCGGAGCGCGCCTCGCGTTCGGCCAGTCCGTCGAGATCCGGTACGACTTCGGCAGGGCCGACGTCATCGTGTCCCTCGACGCCGATCCGTTCACGTTCGGCCCCGGCTCGCTCGCGAACGCGCGCGCGTTCGCCCGGCGCCGCCGCGAGGCGGCGACGGGAGGCGGGGCGCCTCCCCGCTACTACGCGGTCGAGACGACGCCCACCAGCTCTGGGGCGCTCGCCGACCACCGCATCTCCCTGAAGCCGTCCGAGCTCCACTCCGCGGCCGCCGCCCTGTCCGCCGCGGTCGCCGCGGGCGCCGGGGACATCACGGATGCGCGCTTCGCGTGGGTCGCTGCCTGCGCGGCCGACCTCAAGGCGCACCCCGGCCGCGGTCTCGTGATTCCCGGCGAGCACGCGCCCGCCGAGGTCCACGCGATCGCGCACCTTCTCAACGACGCGCTCGGGAGCCTCGGCGCCACGGTTCTCGTCACCGACCCCGTCGAACCCGAGCCCGTCGACCAGCTCGCGTCGCTCGCGTCGCTCGTCACCGACATGAAGGCGGGCAAGGTCGACACGCTCCTCATCCTGGGCGGCAATCCGGCCTTCGACGCACCGGCGGACCTCGGCTTCGTCGAGGCGCTTCCGAAGGTGGCGTTCCGCGCGCGGCTAGGCCTCTATGACGACGAGACGAGCCAGTACTGTCCGTGGCACATGAACGAGACGCACGAGCTCGAGGCCTGGGGCGACGCGCGCGCCTTCGACGGCACGGTCACGATCCTACAGCCTCTCATCGAACCGCTATACGGCGGAAAGTCCGCGCTCGAAGTGCTCGCCGCGGCGCTTGGACAGCCCGCGGCGAAGGGCCTCGATCTCGTCAAGGCATACTGGCAGAAGCGGCATCCCGAGGGCTTCGACGCCTTCTTCCGGAAGTCGCTTCACGACGGATTCGTCGCGGGAAGCGCGCTGCCGGCCAGGACTCTCAAGCCGAAGGGAACCGTTGCGGCGCCTCCCGCGGCCCTGTCCGCGACGGACGGCATCGAGATCATCTTCCGGCCCGACCCGGGCCTTTTCGACGGCCGCTTCGCGAACAACGGGTGGCTGCAGGAAGTTCCGAAGCCGCTGACGAAGCTGACCTGGGACAACGCCGCGCACCTGAGCGCCGGGACGGCGAAGAAACTCGGCGTGAAGAACGAGGATCTCGTCCGGATAACCGTGGGCGGCGCGGCGCTCGCCGCGCCCGTCTGGATCCTGCCCGGCCAGCCCGACGACGTCGTGACGCTGCATCTCGGCCACGGCCGCACGCGCGCCGGCCGCGTCGGCAACGGCACCGGCGTTAATGCCTACCGCATCCGCGCGGCCACGGGCCTCTGGCTCGCGACGGCCTCGGTCGAGAAGGCCGGCGGGACCTTCGAGCTCGCCACGACTCAGCACCACTTCAACATGGAAGGGCGCCACCTCGTCCGCGCGGGAACGTTCGAGGAGTACCGCAAGGACCCGCAGTTCGCCCGCAGGGTCGAGGACGTCCCGGCAATCAGCATGTACGAAGGGTTCAAATACGACCAGCACGCCTGGGGCCTCGCGGTGAACCTTTCGTCCTGCACGGGCTGCAACGCGTGCGTCGTCGCCTGCCAGTCCGAGAACAACATCCCGACCGTCGGCAAGGACCAGGTGCGTCGCGGCCGCGAGATGCACTGGATCCGCATCGACCGCTACTACGAGGGTGCGCCCGAGAACCCGGCCGTGCACAACCAGCCCGTCATGTGCATGCACTGCGAGCAGGCTCCCTGCGAGGTCGTCTGCCCCGTCGCCGCGACGACGCACAGCGAGGAAGGCATCAACGAGATGACCTACAACCGCTGCATCGGGACCCGGTACTGCTCGAACAACTGCCCGTACAAGGTCCGGCGGTTCAACTTCTACGACTACAACAAGGACAAGCACCTCCCGGTCCTCACGCTCCTCGCGAACCCGAACGTCACGGTCCGGCAGCGCGGTGTCATGGAGAAGTGCAACTACTGCATCCAGCGCGTGAATCGCGCGCGGATGGACGCCGAGAAGGAGAACCGGAGAGTCCGGGACGGCGAGGTCGTGACCGCCTGTCAGCAGGTCTGCCCGACGGAAGCGCTCGTCTTCGGCGACATCAACGACCCGACCTCGAAGGTCTCGAAGCTCCGCAAGGAGCCGCTCGAGTACCCGCTCCTCGGCGAGCTGAACACCCGGCCCCGCACGACCTATCTCGCGAAACTGACGAACCCGAATGCAGATTTCTGACCGCCCACCCGTCATCGCCCCCGGCTACACGCCGGCGACGGTCACCGACAAGATCAGCGCGGCCGTCCTCAACAAGACGCCGAAGTGGTGGTACCTCGGCTTCTTCGTCTCGTTCATGGCCCTGCAGCTCCTGCTCATCACGATGGTGAAGCTCCTCATCCTGGGCGTCGGGATCTGGGGCATCAACATTCCGGTCGGCTGGGGTTTCGCCATCGTGAACTTCGTCTGGTGGATCGGCATCGGCCACGCGGGAACGCTCATCTCCGCCATCCTTCTTCTCCTCCGTCAGACGTGGCGCACGTCCATCAACCGGTTCGCCGAGGCGATGACGCTCTTCGCGGTCGCCGCCGCCGGGCAGTTCGTCCTCTTCCATACGGGCCGCCAGTGGCTCGCGGTGTACTGGCTCTTTCCGTATCCGAACACGATGGGCCTCTGGCCCCAGTTCCGCAGCCCTCTGATGTGGGACGTCTTCGCGGTCTCGACGTACGCGACGATCTCGGCCCTCTTCTGGTTCGTCGGCCTCATTCCGGACCTCGCGACTCTGCGCGACCGCAGCAAGCACTGGTTCGGCAAGATCACCTACGGGATGCTCGCGATGGGCTGGCGCGGCTCGGCCCGCCACTGGCACAACTACGAAACCGCGAGCCTTCTCCTCGCGGGCCTCGCGACGCCGCTCGTCGTCTCGGTCCACACGGTCGTGAGCTTCGACTTCGCCGTCGGAATCATCCCCGGCTGGCACTCCACGATCTTTCCGCCGTACTTCGTCGCGGGTGCGATTTACTCGGGCTTCGCGATGGTCATGACGCTCTCGATCCCGCTCCGCAAGATGTTCGGGCTCGAGGACTTCATCACGATGCGGCACCTCCAGAACATGGCTAAGATCATGCTGGCCACGGGTCTCATCGTCGCCTACGGCTACGCAATCGAGATCTTCATGGCCTGGTACAGCGGCAACCCGTTCGAGCAGTTCATGATGAAGAATCGCGTTCTCGGCCCGTACGGCTGGGTCTGGTCTCTCCTGATCCTCTGCAACATCCTGACGCCGCAGCTCCTCTGGCTCCGGAAGGTGCGCGATTCGGTCGGGATGCTCTTCGTGATCTCGATCGTCGTGAACGTGGGCATGTGGCTCGAGCGCTTCGTCATCGTCGTGACGAGCCTCCACCGCGACTTCGTTCCGTCCTCGTGGGGCATGTACGTGCCCACCGGATGGGACTGGGCGTTCTTCGTGGGCTCCCTCGGACTCTTCTTCTCCCTGATGTTTCTCTTCATCCGGTTCCTGCCCGTCATCTCCATCTTCGAGATGCGCACGATCGCGAAGGGCGATGACGCCGTGTCAGCCGACACACGGGACATGGGGGGACCGGCGTGAGCGGCTTCCTTGGGCGCTTCTTCTCGCGCGGCGGGAAGCCCGAATTCGGCAAACCGGGGCCGCGCGTCGCGGGCGGCGACCTGCCGGCACATCTCTTCGGCGTGATCGCCGAGTTCGCGAATGCGGAAGAGCTGCTCCGCGCGGTCCACACGGCCCGCAAGGACGGCTATCAGGTCATGGAGGCCTACACGCCTTACCCGATCGAGGAGCTGAACGACGCGATCGGGCACGGTCCGTCGCGCGTGCCCGCTCTCGTTCTCGCGGGCGGGATCGTCGGCGCGTTCTTCGGGTTCGGCTTGCAGTACTGGACCGCGGTGGTCGCCTACCCCCTCAACATCGGCGGGCGCCCGTACAACAGCTGGGTGTCGTTCATCCCGATCACGTTCGAGTGCACGATCCTCTTCGCGGGGATCGCGGCGGTCCTCGGCATGCTCGTCCTGAACCGGCTGCCGATGCCGTACCACCCCGTCTTCTCGGTACCGCGCTTCCATCTCGCGTCGCGCGACCGCTTCTTCCTCATGATCCTCGCGCGCGACCCGCGCTTTCGCGCCGGCGAGACCTTCCGCTTCATGGAGACGCTCGGCGCGAGCCACGTCTCGGACGTGGAGGACTGATGCGCCGGACTCTCTCGCTGTCCGTCCTTTCCGTCGTGAGCGTCCTCGCGCTCGCCCTCGGCGGCTGCCGGAACGACATGCACGACCAGGCCAAGATCAAGCCTTTCCGCGAGAGCACGTTCTTCGCGGACGGCGCCTCGGCTCGCGCCCTGCCCGAGGGCACCGTCGCCCGCGGCTTCCTCCGCGAGGACGCGGCTCTTTCCCGCGGCCAGGGGCCGGACGGAAAGTTCGTCGAGAAGATTCCGGTGCCGATCACGCGCGCGCTCGTCCTCCGCGGACGGGAGCGCTTCGACATCTACTGCTCGCCGTGCCACGGCCGCACCGGCGAGGGGCAGGGCATGATCGTGCAGCGCGGCTTCAAACGGCCGATGTCCTACCACATCGACCGCCTCCGGGCCGAGCGCGCGGGCTACTTCTTCGACGTCATGACGAACGGCTTCGGGCAGATGTCGAGCTACGCCGCGCAGGTGCCGCCCGAGGACCGCTGGGCGATCGTCGCCTGGATACGCACGCTTCAGGCCTCCCACCACATGCCGAAAGAATTTCTTCTGAAGGAAGATGAAGAAAAGCTCTCTTCCTCCGAAAGCAAATGACCGAATCTCGCGTCTCTCCGCCCACCGCCGACCTCACCACCCTCGGGCGGCGCGGCCTCGTCGTCGGCGGCCTCTTCGCCGTCGTGTCGCTCGCGGGCCTCGTGTCGAATCCCACCCAGTTCTTCCGGTCCTACCTCGTCGCGTTCGCGCTCGTCCTCGGCGTCGCCCTCGGAAGCCTCGCGATCTCGATGCTCCACCACATGTCGGGCGGCGCCTGGGGGCTCGTCATCCGGCGCATCCTCGAGGCGTCGTCACGCACGATCCCTCTCGTCGCGCTCTTCGCGGTGCCGCTCTTCTTCGGCCTCCGGTACCTCTACCCGTGGGCGGATCCCGGCCGCGTCGCCGCGGACGAGATCCTGCGCCACCGCGCGATTTACATGAACCCGACCGGGGTCGCAATCCGGCTCGCCGTCTGCCTGCTCCTCTGGACGGTCTTCGCGCAGGCGCTGAGCCGCATGTCGAAGAGACAGGACGACGCGCCCGAGCCCGGCCTCGAGCGGAAGATGCGGCTCGTCGCGGCGCCCGGGCTCGCGCTCTACTGCCTGCTCGTCAGCGTCGTCTCGGTCGATCTCCTCATGTCGCTCGACCTGCACTGGTTCTCGGCGATCTACGGCATATACGTGGTCGGCGGGCAGGCGATCTCGGGCCTCGCATTCACCCTCGTCGTGTGCCTTTTCCTCGCGCGGAACGGACCGATGCAGGAAGTCCTCCAACCCCGCCACGTACACGACCTCGGCAAGCTCCTCCTCGCGTTCACGATGCTCTGGGCCTACTTCGCTCTTTCGCAGTTCCTCATCATCTGGTCGGGCAATCTGCCGGAAGAGATCGGCTTCTTCCACGACCGGCTCACGGGCGGATGGGGCGCCGTGTCGCTCGCGCTTCCGCTCTTCCACTTCGCCGTGCCCTTCGTCTTCCTGCTCTCGCGCAACTTCAAGCGCGACCTCGGGAAGCTGGTCTGGATCGCCGGGCTCCTCCTCTTCATGCGGTGGGTGGACCTCTTCTGGCTGGTCGCGCCGACCTTCCATCCCGGGAAGCTGAGCCTCCACTGGCTCGACCTGACGACGCCCGTCGCGCTCCTCGGCATCTGGCTCCGGGAGTTCGCGCGGCAGCTCGCCGGGCGTTCGCTGCTTCCAGTGAACGACCCCGCTCTCGCGATCGCGCTCGAGGTGCACGCCCATGACTGACCGGCACGATCACGGCGCTCCGGGAAGCACCGGCGGGCCGGTGGACCACGAGCTCGACTTCCGCGGCATCCGGACCTTCGTCGTCGGCCTCGCGGCCGTGCTCCTCGTCGTGCTCGGCCTCACGTGGGGCATCGCGATGTTCTTCAAGGGCTCGCTCCTGAAGAAGGACCCCGCTCCGGCCGCGCTCGCCGAAGCGCGCGAGACGCGCGTGCCGCCCGGGCCGAACCTGCAGGCGAACCCGTCCGCCGACATGACCGCCTTCCGCACCGCCGAAGACCTCGAGCTCGCGAAGTGGGCCTGGGTCGACAAGGAGAAAAGCGTCGCCCGCGTGCCGGCCCTGCGCGCGATGGAGATCGTCCTCTCCCGCGGTCTTCCCGCGCCGCCCCCGATGCCGTCCCCGGCAGCTGCCGTCGAGGCCCCCCGATGAGCCGCGTCTCCCTTCCGGCGGTCGCCCTCCTGGGGCTGCTTCTCGGTTCCGCCCAGCCTCTCGCCGCGATCGGGACGGCGGATCCGCACCTGCCGGAGGCGCCGCTGCCGCCCCCGCCCGTCAAGGAAGTCGGCTTCGACCAGAGGCTCGGCGAATCGATCCCGCTCGACCTCGTCTTCAAGGACGAAGCCGGCAAAGACGTCCGCCTGTCGCAGTACTTCGGGAAGCGGCCGGTCGTCCTGTCACTCGTGTATTTCAACTGCCCGATGCTCTGCGGCATGACGACCGACGGGCTCGTGCGCAGCGTGCGGGCGCTCCGCTTCGAGCCCGGGACCGACTACGAGATCCTCTCGGTCAGCTTCGACCCGCGCGAGACGCCCGAGATGGCGTCCGAGAAGAAGCGCACCGTGATGTCGCAGTACGGCCGGAAGAGCGGCCCTGGAGGGTGGCATTTCCTGACAGGCGACGCCGCTTCGATCGCGGCGCTGACTTCGGCCGTCGGATTCCGTTACGTGTGGGACGCCGAGCAGAAGCAATTCGCGCACGCGACCGGCATCACGCTGCTCACGCCGCAAGGCCGCATCGCAAAGTACTTCTTCGGGATCGAATACCCGACGAAGGATCTCCGCCTCGCGCTCATCGAGGCGTCGGAGGAAAAGATCGGTAACGTGGTCGACCAGCTCCTGCTTCTCTGCTACCACTACGACCCGAAGGCGGGCCGCTACACGGTCGCCGTGCGCAACCTCGTGCGCGGCGGCGCGGTGCTCACGCTCGTGGCCCTGGTGGGCTTCGTGGCGATCATGCTGCGGCGCGAACGCGCGAGCGCGAAAAGGCCGCTCGTATGATCCCGAGCTCCCCCCTCCTTCCCGATCAGGCGTCGGACGTCGCCCGCTCCGTCGACCACCTCATGCTCTTCGCGCTCTCCGGGCTCGTCTTCTTCTCCGCGCTCATCGCAACCCTCGTCCTCGTGTTCATGGTGAAGTACCGCCGGAAGAGCTCCGACCAGGTCGGGATCGACATCTACGAAACGAACCCGAAGTCCCACGTGCTCGAGCTCGTATGGTCGGTGATCCCGCTCAGCCTCCTGTTGGTCCTCTTCGGCTGGGGCACGAAAGTCTTCTTCGAGCAAAACCGCCCGCCGGCGGGCG
>Ga0075520_1000383_pt1 | contig 18902 bp, 17 predicted proteins | sample NGEPerB_FD_75100 | JGI IMG/M metagenome (GOLD analysis project Ga0075520, IMG submission 75100) | Arctic peat soil microbial communities from the Barrow Environmental Observatory site, Barrow, Alaska, USA - NGEE PermafrostAB12-B | ecosystem: Environmental > Terrestrial > Soil > Wetlands > Peat ... | reverse complement strand
GCGTCACAGATCCCGGTCGGCCGCGTCGGCCAGCCGGAGGACGTCGCGGCCGTCATCTCGTTCTTGGCACGCGAAGAGGCCGGGTACGTCTCGGGCCAGATCATCTACGTTGCTGGAGGTCCGAAAGACTGATCGGCCGGTATGCTGCAGCGAGCTCGCCGCAGTCCGTTACGACGGCAGGGACCTGCTCTGCCGTCGCATCCCCCTCAGCCAACGATCAGGGTCAGCCGCGCGACCGGCATACATGGCACCGACCTCGGGATGGGGCAGGACCAGGAACTGCTCGGCCTCGATCGCGGCCAGCAACGCCGCTGCGACCTCGCCAGCCTCAATGGCCGACTCCAGCATGAGCGCCTTGCCGATCGGACCCGAGTCCTCCAGCATCTGCGTGCGCACTCCCTGTGGGCACACGGCGTGCACGCGCACACCCGCATCGGCGTAGGTCATGAAGAGCCACTCGGCGTACGCATACGCGGCGTGCTTGGTCACGGCGTAGGGGGCAGCGCCGGGAATCGTGAGCAGCCCCGCCGCCGAAACGGTTGAGACAAACATGCCATGGCCCTGCGAGACCCATTGCGGCATCAGCGCTCGGCAGGCTCGCACGTGTGCCATCACATTGACCTGCCAGGAAACTTCCCAGGCATCCTCGGCCGCATCGACGAGTCCGGCGCGTGCCACGCCGGCGTTGGCGCAGTAGACGTCGACGGGCCCCGCGAGCTCTCGAGCGGTGCCGATCAGCAGCTCGACGCCGGCCTCGGTCGAGGCGTCGCCCGGAACCGCAAAGCCGCCAACAACTTCGGCACTCTCCCGCGCGGCATCACCGTCCACGTCATTGACGACGACGGTCGCACCCTGGGCTGCGAACATCCGGGTGTACGCCGCACCAATCCCGCGGCCGCCGCCGGTAACGACGACGACCTGGTTGTCGAAGAGGCTCACATGGGACCGGCCAGCATGGCCCCACCGTCCAGAACGACGGTCTGGCCGGTCATCCAGGACGAGTCACCGGAAAGCAGGAAGGAGACTGCCCCGGAGATGTCCTCCGGTACGCCAAGCCGCTTGAGCGGATACCTCTTGGCGACCTTCTCCTCACGGCCTTCGTACAGGGCCTGCGCGAACACCGTCTTGACCACACCGGGAGCCACCGCGTTGACGCGCACGTCCGGGCCCAGCTGATAACCCAGCTCGGTGGTGAGATGAATCATCGCGGCCTTGCTCACGGCATACCAGCCCAGGAGCCCGGTTGCCGCAAGTCCAGCGATCGAGGCGACATTGACGATCGCTCCACCTGGTGCCTCCGTGGTGCCCAGACCGGCGCCAACAGCCTTCTGGGTCCAACTGAAAGCGCTGAGAACATTGACCTCCATGATCTTGCGGGCGGAGTCGATGTCCATCTCAAGCATGGGTCCGTAGGAGGGGTTGATGCCGGCGTTGTTGACCAGGTAGTCGAGGCGACCGAAGGTCTCCCTCGCGGCGGCAACCACCTGGTCCTGGTGTGCCCCGTCGTCAGCGTGGCCGGCGATAGCCAGTGCGTGAGATGCACCGCCGAGTGCCTCGACGGCCTCCGCGAGCGCCTTGGGTTGACGCGCAGTGATAATGACACGCGCGCCATCGGCAACCAGGCGTCTTGCGATGCCCAGGCCGATCCCCCGGCTGGCACCGGTGACAATTGCGACCTTGTTCTGATGGGTGATGCTCACGTGGCTGATTCTCCCTCGCTGTTCAGACTTTGAGTGCTCAGATCTTGAGCTGGATTGTGGTTGCTAGATCGCGGTTCTTCAGATGCTGTTCACAGGCCGAGATCGCGACCAATGAGCTCCTTCATGATCTCGTTCGAGCCAGCCCAGATCTTGGTCACCCGGGCATCACGCCAAGCCCGCGCGACGCGGTACTCGTTCATGAACCCGTAACCGCCGTAGAGCTGAACACAGGCATCGAGCACCTCGTTCTGAACCTCGGCCGACCACCACTTGGCCTTGGCTGCGTCCACCGCGCTGAGCTTGCGCTCGCAATGGGCCTCGACACAGTCATCGACGAAGGCCTGGGTGACCTCGATCTTGGTCACAAGCTCGGCCATCAGGAACTTGTTGTGCTGGAAGGAACCAATCGGCTGACCAAAAGCCTTGCGCTCCCTGGCATAGGCGATCGTCTCGAGCAGGATCTGCTGCGCATGAGCAGTGTTGGACACGGCTGCACCGACCCGCTCCTGGGGAAGGCGTTCCATCATTGCGATGAATCCTCGATCGACCTCACCAATGACGTTAGTGCCGGGCACGCGCACATCGGTGAAGAACAGCTCGGCGGTGTCGGACTCCTGCTGGCCCACCTTGTCCAGCTTGCGGCCCCGTTCAAAGCCGGGCGTACCCGTTTCGACACCCAAGAGTGAGATTCCCCTGGCACCCTTTCGGGGCGAGGTCCTGGCCGCGACGACCACGAGGTCGGCCTGGTAGCCGTTGGTAATGAAGGTCTTGGAACCATTGAGGATCCAGTCTTCACCGTCGCGCGCAGCCGTGCTCTTGAGTGCCGCAAGGTCGGAGCCACCGCTGGGTTCGGTCATCGCGATGGCGGTGATGAGGTCGCCGGAGCAGAATCCGGGGAGCCAGCGCTGCTTCTGCTCCTCCGTGCCCAGGTCCACGAGATAGGGGGCCACGCAGTCGGCGTGGATGCCAAAGCACGAGGACGCCGCGGCGTTGAACTTGGATAGCTCCTCGGCCAGGACCGCGTTGAACCTGAAGTCACCCGCCTCCGAGCCTCCATAGGCCTCGGGGACCTCAAGCCCGAGCAGACCCTGTTGACCCGCCTCGACCCAGACCTGGCGATCGATGACGCGGGCGTTGATGAACTCTTGGGCGCGAGGCTTGAGGCTGCGTTCTACGAACTCGCGAGCCGTCTGGCGGAACGACTCGTGGTCAGCGCCGTACAGGTTGCGTGGCATGTCATCCTCCTGGGGCTAAGCGCTTGCTTAGTCTCGAACAGGTGAGGCATGCTGTCAACATGACCACCTCGACTCCGGTGACCAGGCGTCGGGCTGCCGGGGCCTCTGTCCAGCGTTTGATGGACGCCGCCGTGGATGCCTTTGCGGACAAGGGCTTTCATGCCACGAGCACAAGAGACATCGCTGCCCGGGCCCAGATGAGCCCAGCCGGCGTCTATGTTCATTTCGCTAGCAAGCAGGATCTGCTCTTTCAGCTCTGCAGGCGCGGCCACGTACTGGCCCTGGAGGTTGTGGCCTCCGCACGCAAGAGTGCGGTCACTCCCCCAGCCCAGCTCGTGGCGATTGTCTCGTCCTTTGCCCGTTGGCACGCCGAGCAGTACCGCACAGCGCGGATCGTGCAGTACGAGTTTCCCCAGCTGACGCCCGAGCATCGCGAAGAGGTCATGGCCTTGCGCAAGCAGATCGACGCAGTGGTCAAGGACGTCCTTCAGGCGGGTGTTGCCAGTGGCGACTTCGACGTGCCGGACGTCCCCATGACTACCCTCGCCCTGCAGTCACTGACCATCGACGTCGCGCGATGGTACAAGCCGGGCATCCGCCGCACCCCAGAATCCATCGGCGCGATATATGGCGATCTGGCGTTGCGACTGGTACGTGCCTGAACCTCAGCTGCGGGTCAGCTTGCGGTACGTCACCCGGTGCGGACGTGCCGCTTCAGGGCCGAGACGCTCGACCTTGTTAGCCTCATAGGCCTGGAAGTTGCCCTCGAACCAGTACCACTTGCCCGGGTTCTCGTCGTTGCCCTCGTAGGCGAGGATGTGCGTCACAACGCGGTCCAGGAACCACCGGTCGTGACTGATCACGACGGCGCAGCCTGGGAACTCTAGCAGAGCGTTCTCGAGGGAGCCCAGGGTCTCGACGTCAAGGTCGTTGGTGGGCTCGTCGAGCAGCAGCAGGTTGCCACCCACTTTGAGGGTGAGCGCCAGGTTGAGACGGTTGCGCTCACCACCGGAGAGCACGCCGGTCATCTTCTGCTGGTCAGGACCTTTGAAGCCGAACTGAGACACGTAGGCACGCGAAGGGATCTCGACGTGGCCGACCTGGATATAGTCGAGCCCGTCCGACACGGTCTCCCACAGGTTCTTGGTCGGGTCAAGGCCAGAACGACTCTGGTCGACGTAGGAGATCTTGACCGTCTCGCCGATCTTGACGTTACCTTCGTCCGGCGTCTCGAGACCGACGATGGTTTTGAAGAGCGTGGTCTTGCCGACACCGTTGGCACCGATGACACCCACGATCCCATTGCGCGGCAGCGTGAACGACAGGTCGTCTATCAACACGCGCCCGTCGTAGCCCTTCTGAAGGTTGTTGACCTCGATCACCGTGCTGCCCAGGCGCGGGCCTGGCGGGATCTGGATCTCCTCAAAGTCGAGCTTGCGGGTGCGGTCGGCCTCAGCGGCCATCTCCTCGTATCGAGACAGCCGGGCCTTGGACTTGACCTGTCGCGCCTTGGCATTTGATCGGACCCACTCGAGCTCGGCGACCAGGCGCTTGGCGAGCTTGGCATCCTTCTTGCCCTGGACGGTGAGACGTTCAGCCTTCTTCTGCAGATATGTCGAGTAGTTGCCCTCGTAGGGGTAGAGGCGACCGCGGTCAACCTCGGCGATCCACTGGGCGACGTTGTCGAGGAAGTACCGGTCGTGGGTCACGGCCAGCACGGCGCCGTGATACGACGCAAGGTGCTGCTCCAGCCAGAGCACGCTCTCTGCGTCAAGGTGGTTGGTTGGCTCGTCGAGGAGCAGCAGATCGGGCTTCTGTAGCAAGAGCTTGCACAGCGCCACGCGACGACGCTCTCCTCCGGAGATCACAGTGACGTCAGCGTCCGGTGGCGGGCAGCGAAGTGCGTCCATAGCCTGTTCGAGTTGGGAGTCCAGGTCCCACGCGTCGGCCGCGTCGATCTTCTCCTGGAGCTGACCCATCTCCTCCATCAACCTCTCGAAATCGGCGTCTGGCTCGGCCATCTCGATCGAGATGGCATTGAACCGGTCGACGTCGGCCTTGATCTGGCCCAGACCCTCCTCGACGTTGCCAAGAACGGTCTTGTCCTCGTTCAGTGACGGTTCCTGCATCAGGATGCCAACCGAGTACCCAGGCGACAGCCTCGCCTCGCCATTTGACGGCTGGTCCAGCCCGGCCATGATCTTCAGGATCGTCGACTTGCCGGCGCCGTTGGGGCCGACTACGCCAATCTTGGCACCGGGATAGAACGACATCGTGACGTCGTCAAGAATGACCTTGTCGCCGTGGGCCTTGCGCGCTTTGGTCATGGTGTAAATGAACTCAGCCATGGAGGTCAGGCTATCCGCCGCAAGCCGTTGATCCCTAACTCGCGCTCCGAGGGTCAGCTGCGAGGGCCGCGGTTACGTGATGAGTCCCTCTCCACTGGACCCAGGTCTTCTCCCTCGTCAACGCGTTACCGGCACCGTAACCGGTCACCAACCTCACGCCGGAGACGTCTAGCGACTGCCAGCGCCCACCGTCTCGCGCGTGTCAGCGTCGGCCAACTCAGTGCTCCCGCCGGCTGTGTCGGCGAGTCCCTCCGCTACCGGGTTGGGACGCACGAGCGGATGGTCACCCGACCCCGGCAACTCGACATCGCCCATCGCCGCATCCCGGTCCAGCTGGTCGGCTGCGTCCTGGACCTCCGGATCGGCCATCCGGTCGTTCTGGTTGAGCTGAGGCTTGACCACCTTGCGGAACGTCGTCTGACCCCACGACAGGTCGTGGCCGACGCTGGAGGCGTCAATCTCCACCGTGGTCCCGCTCCGCTCCCCATTGACCCACTGGTTGATCCTCATCCGTCCATAGACGATCACCGGCTCGCCCTTCTTCAACGAGTTTGACAGGTTGACCCCCAGCGCACGGAATGCGGTCACATTCACGAAGTTGGTTCCGGCGTCGACATAGTCCCCGGTCTTGAAGTCCACCCTGCGCACGTTAGAGGCCACCCGGAACGTCACGAAGGGCACGTTCGCCCGGGTCGAACGAACCACCGGATCGCCGACCACATTGCCGCTGACTGTGACGTAAGTCTCGTTCATCGTCATCACCTCATTGCTTCCATCGTTGACTCGCCGAAACCGGCGAGAACCCCACGATGGCTTAGCTGCCTAGCTGGCGACAGCGCTCGCCGCATGCCTGTGGACAGTGGGACGAAAGGCGGGTCCCTTGTGGACAACCTCAGGCGGGCTGACGAGCGGACTCGAGGTGCTCCCGCGCCTGACGGTGTCGGTCAAGGATCTCCTGAACTGGCGCGACGAGCCGATCGCGCACCACCTGCGCCACCGACTCGTGCAGCCGATCAGCCACCAGAAACTTGCGCCGCCTGCCACCGACCCGGCCGATCGCCCCTGTCACCAGGGACACCAGGAAGCCGATGAACAAGCCGCCGACAAACAACAGGAACGGATACGGTATCGGCCCGAGACCAGGAGTATCGATTGCCGGCAGCCGAAGCCAATGGAGCACCGTCACGACAATGAGCCAGCTCAGACCGACGGCAGCGGTCATCACCAGGACCCACTGCACAAACCCGAAAGCGGTCCACCAGAATGGATCACGTTGGCGCAACGAGGTGCCCAGGATTGCTTTGTCCAAGGCATCACCAAGATCCCTTCCGGGCGGCATGGCAGCGTCGGTGACCGCGTCCGCCCATGCCTGCGGCAGGTCCCGGCCGGCCCGGTCCCCCAGGTCCCGAGTGGCCAGGGCCACAGCCGCCCGGGCAGCCGGGGTCGCCGGCGGCAGCGATGACCGACCGAGCACTGAGCGGACATCAGACTGCGAGATGATGCCGGGGCGATCTGACCCGTCCTTGTTCAAACCGAGGAGCTTGAGGGGTGCAGGGCGCAAAGCTCTCGTCCAGCGGGTGACCGGCCATCCGGTGCAGACCGCGGTCTCACGCCGATAGTCCCGCTCGACGGCATCCAGAATAACCGGTATGCCGGCGGCGCGAGAAAGCGAATCCACCAGGCTTGTGTCGGCAAGATCTTCGATGGTCGGCTCAAAGTCCCCAACACCTGAGCGCAAGACCGTTGCAGCAGAACGCAGGTCGGAGTCGAGACGCTGAAGGGCCGCGTTGTGACCTGTGACGAGCGCATTGATCCGATCGCGAAGGTCGCCCACCCCGCTACCGTCCCTGGCCGACGTGGTGATCACCTCGGCGCCGACGACGCCATCGGTCTCAAGCAGCCTCAGAAGATCGCTGCGACATGCGGCGAGCGCCTCTGAGGTCAGGCGATCGGCCTGATTTAGGACCGTGATGGTGAAAGCGTCGTGGGCCGAGAGCTTGGCAATGTAGTCCTCGTGCAGACGAGCGTCGGCATACTTCTGGGGGTCGGTGACCCAGACGAAGACGTCAACAAGGTCAAGTACCCGGTCAGCCTCGATGCGATGGGCCGTGGTTTGCGAGTCGAAGTCAGGCAAATCCAACAGAACCAGACCGTCGAGTTCCACTCCTTCGACCACCATGTGACGTATCCCCACCATGAGCCAGTCGAGAAGAGCCGATGGCGGCTCGCTCCCCCAGACCGCCGCGCTGGGCTTCGATGTGGTCGGGCGCCGGGCTCCGACCCGGGCGACCTCGGCCCCCGCAAGGACGTTGAACAGGCTTGACTTGCCGCTGCCGGTGGCACCGGCGAGGGCAACAACGGTGCGTCCGCCAGCGATCGAAGTGCGCACAACGGTCTTGGCGATGGCGGCTTCTGCACGGCCAACGCCATCGACGGGCAGGCAACCTGCGCCGGACTCCAGAGCTGACCGCAACGCATCGGCCCGGGCCTGGATCGACGCCGCCGACACTTCAGTGACGGCACCGATTGTCAGTTCTGCTGTCGAAGCTGCCCCAGGTCCCATGGCTGTTGGGCTCATCACATCTCCTGCAGGCTCATCGCGCTGCCTCGACATCGGCCGAGGCAGCCTTGATCCGGCCAGCCTGCCCTTCACTGACCTGGAGGGCGGAAACGGCAGCGTGCAAACAAGCCTGCTCAGCGGAATACAACTCCTGCACCCGAACCATCAGCTTGGCCCGAGCCTGGGCAACAAGGCTACGAACTGCCTGGTCACCGAAGATGGCCTCCAGGATGCGCTGGGCCAGGACTGCCGAACCTCCTGCGATACCCACCTCGCCACCGGAAAGCCCAGCGGTCTGACTGAACACCAAGAGCGTGAGGATGACGCCAACACCGTTAACGCCAAAGGAGAGCACCCGGGCAGTGGTGCGCCGGTCGTTGGACTGGGCACGGACCATCTCGAGAACCTCTCCCTGCCAGTCTCGGACCAGCCGCTCGACGTTACCCGCGCTCTCTGGCGCAGGGTCGGTCAGCTCAGGGTGTGCCGCCATCAGCGCCAGTCCTCCTGGCAGTTGACGCCATGCCCTGAGAACGGTCGCCGAAGCCCCGCGTGACTGGGCGGTCAAGAGCTCCGCAACTCCCGACTGCAGCGCCTCTCCAAGCTCTGAGGTAGGTGGCGAATTGCCTTTGATAGCAGCAGCGATCCGATCGCGCAGACGCGAAATCCCAACCTCCACCTGACGCAGGAACTGTCCCGTGCCGACGAACTCCTGCCAGCGGGCGAGGACCTCCCCACGCAACAAGGTCCCGTCCGTCATGGCATGCTCAACCGACTCCAGCGCATCGACATAGGCGGCCTTCACCTCGTGGTGCAGCGCAACAGTGGCATCTTCCTGCTCGGCGGAGGCATCCGACACGATAAGCGCGGACTCAGGTACTGACTTCAGAGCACCGCTGAGCGTTCGGCGAACCACGATCGAACGCGCCTTGGCGTCGCGCGCGAGCGCCGACAGCCACGAACGAACCCGTGCGACCTCACGTTCGGAGAGCAGGCCACTCGCCGTCACCGTGGTTTCAGCGATGGTGAAGATCGGCGCGCTGGCCAGGCCACGCTCGCGCAGCATGGATGCCAGGTGAGTGCGAATCTCCTCCATGGCCTCGGGTGGCACCCGGTCCAGGACGATCGCCACGGACGTGCCGTGTTCGACGGCTCCGCGAAGAAAGTCCCAAGGCACGGCATCCGCGTAGCGCGCCGCAGTGGTGACGAAGAGCCACAGGTCAGCGGCCAAAAACAGCTGGCTGCCCAGATCACGGTTGGCGTGAACCACCGAGTCGATGTCAGGAGCATCGAGCAGGGCCAAGCCGGCCGGCAGGGTCTCTGACGAAATGAGTCGGACTGCGCTATGGTCCTGCCTAACCTCGCCAGCCGCGGCCTCACCACCTGCGATTCGCGCCAGTTCCGGCAAGATCCGACTCCCGTTGAACCACGACGCATCCCGCGGGTGGTGCACCAGAACTGGCAACCGAGTTGTCGGGCGGAGCACGCCGTGCTGGCTGACGACGGAGCCGACCAGAGAGTTGACCAGGGTGGACTTCCCTGCGCCGGTCGATCCGCCGACCACTGTGAGCAGTGGTGCATCCAATGAGCTCAGGCGTGGGATGACGTAGTCGTCGAGCTGTTTGATCAGGGATGATTGCGATAGACGGGCTGTGGCGACGCTGGGAGTCTCAAGGGGGAAAGTGGCGTCGCCAACTGCGGTTCGGAGCTGCTCAAGTGCGCTCAACAATCCCTTGCTATCAACACCGACCGTCACAAGCCGCAGCCTGCCCTTCCTTAATGCCCGTAGCTCAACCTCCAAGGCGGGCTAACAAACGTGAACTTGTCCGGCGTGGCCGATGTCATAACAATACCCAACCCGCACCTGTATGCCGCCTGCTCCCCTACAATTCACGCGTTGCCTGCGTCAGCCGCGGGCACGTGCCCTCGTAGCTCAGCTGGATAGAGCAAGAGCCTTCTAATCTCTAGGTCGCAGGTTCGAGTCCTGCCGGGGGCGCACAGTATGCACGCAGGCTGGTGCTACCGCCCCTTAAGGTGGGTGCGTGGCACAGAACATCAACCGACGCGCGACCAATGACCGGATCGTCTGGATTGACTGCGAGATGACCGGACTCAGCCTGATCAACGACGCCTTGATCGAGGTGGCAGCACTGGTGACGGACTACGAGCTGAACCAGCTCGGGGACGGTATCGACCTGGTCATCAAACCTCCGGCCGGAGCACTCGAGCAGATGGACGACTTCGTCCGTGATATGCACACCTCCAGCGGTCTGCTGGACGAGCTGGAGACCGGCATCACGATGGCCGAGGCCGAGGCGCAGGTCCTTGCCTATGTCCGCGAGTGGGCCCCGGAGGCCGCGAAGGCACCGTTAGCGGGCAACACGGTAGGAACGGACCGCGGGTTCCTGGCACGCGACATGCCCGAGCTCGAATCACACCTGCACTATCGGATCATCGACGTTTCCTCGATCAAAGAACTGGCCCTGCGGTGGTTCCCGCGAGCTTTCTTCAACTCCCCCAAGAAGGCTGGCGGCCACCGGGCCCTGGCCGACATTCGCGAGAGTATCGCCGAGCTTCGCTACTACCGGGAGGCAATCTTCGTCCCACCGCCAGGTCCGGACTCCGAGACCGCCAAGGCAATAGCAGCCCGTTACAAGGTCACGCCGACCGTCGCCTGATTCGGACTCTCGGGTTGTCTTCGGCGGACGCACGCACGGGGATCCCGGCCCCGATGGTCCGAACTCAGTACGAAACCGGGTAGCATAAGCGCCGCTGAGAGCACGGCCGCCATCATGGTCGCCGCTTGGCGTGGTGGGTGTAGCTCAGCTGGTAGAGCGCCGCCTTGTGGTGGCGGATGTCGCGGGTTCAAGTCCCGTCACTCACCCGCATGTTCGTGGGCCGGTTTCCCCGCGGGGCGCCGGCCCGCGACGCGTTTGGCAGCATCTCGGCAATGGTGCGGCAGCTCGCACGGTCGTCGGTTGCCGCACCGCGCTCGGGACCGGACGGTCCTGTCGGGTCCAACCAGGCCCGATAGACCAGAAGCACAACGGATTGAGAAGCGACGTCAGCAGCGCCACGCCCACTGGTGCACGCAGATCGGCAGCAAAGACTATGAACCCTTCCCACAGGGCTGCAGGCCCTGGCCTTCAAAGGCCTGTGCAAGAAGTTCAACCGCAACGAGGTCGTGGCAGGCATCGGGCGCGCAACAGCGGCCAGGCCGCAACCGTGGTGTCCGCGCCGGGCCACCCCGTGCGGCCAGACGACTGCGGTGCCCACCGCGGCGGCGGGTTTGACCATCCCGGCGCCCGCGGGATCACACTCGTGTGGCTGTGAGAGCAGTACGTGACAGGGGACAACCGGGGACGGTCTAGCCGGAACGACTCAGCCCCCGCCGTGACGCACGTCCAAACGGCGAGCAGCAAGCACACCGAAGGCAGTGGCCGCCAAGGCGGCGACCCCGCCGATGAGGACGGGGGCGCGGGCGCCGACCGCGTCGGCGATCGCCCCGAGGATCGGTCCGCCAACCGGAGTGGTGCCCACAAGCTGAACCGTCTGTATCGCGAGTACCCGCCCTGTCATGTCCGGCTCGGTACGGATCTGGGCGAGGGCGGTCGTCGACGTCATGTACGCGACGCTGGCAGCTCCGACCACAGCCGCCACCGTGAAGGCAAGGGCGGCATCGGGAACAGCTGACAGGACGATCATTGCCGCCCCAAGACACCCAGCCCCGATAGCGACAGTCCGAATACTCACGGTGGAACGCCTGGCGACGAGAAGCGCCCCAAGCAGGCCTCCAGCGCTGAACGCCGAGTAGACGAGGGTGTAGGTGCCATCCCCACCGTGAAGTGCCTTTTCCACGAAAAGGGGAAGGACGAGTCTGGGAAATTGTCTGGCCTACGAAGAACCGTCGGAAGTTGCGCGACCGGAGGGACAAGAGGGTGCGCCGGACAAAGCTGGGACGCTGGGCAGGAGAAGTACCCTCGACCATCTCGCGCGGCATCAGATGCTTTGAGCCAGCCGCTCGATGAGCGGTACGGCTGCTATGAGTCGTCTGAGTTCTGAGCTGGTGAACCGGGTCGAGAGGGCCAGCGATAGCTGTTCAGCTCAAGCGTTGCGGAGGTTCCGTATTACCTGCAGTCCGGATTCGGTTGCCGATATGACGGCCCGCCTGCCATCGTTGGGGTCAGGACGACGCTCGATCAGACCACGGGCTTCGAGCGCGCCGATGGTTGCTCCCATCGACTGCGGACTGATCTGTTCGAGCTTGGCCAGCGCGGTTACGGTGGTTGGCCCGCTGCGATCCAGGCGCGCGAGAGCCGAGGTCTCGGGCAAGGTGAGCTCGCCTTTGGCTTGCGTCTGATGCAGCCGCCGGCGCAGCAGCCCGATGCTAACCTGGAGCGCTCCGGCGACCGCGTCAATGTCCACATCTTCGTGCATATAGTAAGGCTAAACTACTAAGACTGACCTTTCCAGATACACCCACGCTTGGTAGCCCTGCCTGCATTACTCATTGCAACGGCGGCGAGGCCCATGTCACTGGTTGCGCCAAGCGAGCACCACAAGGCGGTCGGCCAGTTGCCGACTTCGCTTGGGTATTGAGACCAGGAAGTCGGCCATCCCCGATGCGCTGTTCGCAAGCCAACTCGTGCAATGGGCGGCCACTACGGAGAAGCATCTTGGGCGTATGGAGCAGGTAGAGGCACTGAATGAATCCGATCTCACGCATCAGCCGTCCTGCCTCACATCAGGACCGACTTGAGCGCGTGGAGCAAGCTCACCGAGTCCGGCAGCACCTCCAAGTCGTACCGAACGCGGATCGCGGGCTTGCGGATCTCGATCACACGGCGAAGGTCGATGGGCGTGCCGATGACGACGACGTCGGCGTCCGCCGCGTCGATAATCTCCTCCATCTCGGCGAGCTGGCCTTCCGAGTAGCCCATGGCTGGCAGCACCGGCCCGACGTCGTACTTGCGGAACGTCTCTGCGATCGTGCCGGTCGCCCAGGGCCGAGGGTCGACGATCTCGGTCGCGCCGTGTGCTCGGGCCGCGACGACGCCTGCGCCGAATTTCATCTCGCCGTGCGTCAGGGTCGGACCGTCCTCGACCACCAGAACGCGTTTTCCATTGATCGCCTCGGGATCGTCCACGCTCACGCGGCTGTTCGCCTTGATGACCGTCGCCTCTGGGTTCGTCCGGTGGATCGTGTCCATCAGGGCGCTTACCTGTTCGGCCGAGGCCGAGTCCATCTTGTTGATCACGATCACGTCGGCCATCCGGAGGTTGACCTCGCCTGGGTAGTAGCTCGTTTCGTGACCTGCGCGCAGCGGGTCGGCCACCACGATGTGGATGTTCGGCTTGTAGAAGGGCAGGTCGTTGTTCCCTCCATCCCACAGCAACACATCGCATTCCGCCTGTGCCTGCTCGAGGATCTGGCCGTAGTCGACGCCCGCGTAGATGATCGTGCCCGATGTAATGTGGGGCTCATACTCCTCGCGCTCTTCGATCGTGGTGTCGTACCGGTCGAGGTCCTCGAGGGTCGCGTACCGCTGCATGCGCTGCGCCTCGAGGTTCCCGTATGGCATCGGGTGCCGAACCGCCACGACCCGCTTGCCAGCTTCCTTCAGCGTTTCGGCGATCGCTCGCGTCGTCTGGCTCTTTCCCGCACCCGTGCGGACAGCACAGACGGCGACCACGGGGACGGTCGACGTCAACATTGTCGCGCGCGGCCCAAGCAGTGCGAAGTTGGCGCCAGCGGCCAGCACCTGGCTGGCCTTGTGCATCAGGTACGTGTGGCTGACGTCCGAGTAGCTGAAGATGACGTCGTCGATCTCCTGCTCCCTGATCAGCTGCGTGAGCATGCTCTCGTCGTGAATCGGGATTCCGACGGGGTAGCGATCGCCGGCGAGAGTCGCCGGGTACGTTCGGTTGTCGATGAAGGGGATCTGCGTCGCGGTGAAGGCGACAACCTCGACCCGTGGATCGTCCCGGTAGGCGACGTTGAAGTTGTGGAAGTCACGCCCGGCTGCGCCCATGATGAGAACTCGACGCCGCATCGCTGGATCCTCTCGGCGGTCTAATGCGCGGAATGTTCAGCCTGGCATTGCCCTTCCAGCTGAACCTATCGTGCCCGCTCGAGCATATTGTCATGGAACGGCGGAACGAGCCAGCACCACTGGCCGCAAGGAGCAACTGAATGACTGGATCGGCGTCGCTGTCCTTGACTGGCCTTCTCGCGGAAGAGCCCGCCCAAACAGGTTCCACGCGGGCCGCCTCTTAGCTCTCTAGCAGCCAGCAGCGGACAACGAAGCAGACACCGCCTCAACCGCGGCAGAGACCGTGCACTGAACCGGGCCCACACACACCGTCGCAATCACCGCATGCGCTGCCACCACGAAACCCGCGCCTGCAAAGTCCGGCGCAAACTCCAAGGCAAGAGCCACCGTGTCACCCGGCGCTGCCTCAAACGCAGCATCGCCAGACGCCTCTACCGAATCACGGAGTCTTCAGCCGGGCCGACACGAGACACTCACAGCCGCTTGGCAAACATAGGAGCGTCGAACGGCCTGCTGCGGCAGTACCTTCCCGAGGGCAACGACCTGAGCGTGCACAGCAGGGACGACCTGGAGTGGGTGGCCCAAGAGCTCAACGACCGACCTCGCAGACGACGAGCGTTCAAGAAGACGATCGAACTGATCGGCGACCTCCCGCTGCAATGGCCGCCAGAATCCGCCGATCCGCAACTGCGACGCCAACGCGGTCCCGAGTGCCCATCGCTCTCGAAGTGTCGCGGCTCGGGTGGGCGCCCAAAGCACAATGGAGCCATTGGCTCAACGGCTCCCATCGGCGCAGAACGCTGGAAGTTCGACAAGACATGCTTGGTTCGTGCGGACCCGGATGGGCTGGGCCGGCCTTGTCGGAAACGACCTTGCCGGATGCGTAGGGTGTCGAGCGGGCACATGCAGCCCCGCCGTCGATTGCCAGGAGCTACCTCCGTGCCCAAGAACGTTTCCGCTCCGTCGACCGCTGCGGTGACCGTGTTCCGCCTCGCGGCGATTTTCATGTTCTTGGCCGTGGCAATGGGGGCGGTGGTGTGTGCCACCGGGTCAGGGGCTTCCTGTCCAACCTGGCCGGGTTGCCGTCCAGACGAGATTGCCCCGCAGTGGCAGCTGAGCCCGCTCATCGAGTTCACCCACCGGGTAGTCGCAATGACGTCCGGGCCCCTGGTGCTGGCCGCCGCCGTGATGTCCAGACGCCTGCCCGGGCCCAACCGGTGGGGGCGGATCCTGCCGCTGGTGGCCCTGGTCGGCGCTCTGGCAGCTGGCGCGTTCGGAAGACTGGCGGTGTTGAGCGGCCTACCGACGTGGTTGGGTGCCGTCGACCTGTTCTGTGCCCTGACGGCGATGACAGCGATGGGCGTCGCGGCCGTCATTATGGGCACCCCCGCGCCCGGCTCCCTGTCGCGATCGACAACTGAGCTTTACCCCGCACACGTAAAGCGCCTGGCAGCCATGAGCCTCACGGTGGTAGTCGTGCTGCATGTGAGTGGCATATTCGCAGCAGCGTCACACTCGTACACCGCGTGCATCGGCTGGCCGATCTGGCAGTTGATCGACAGCGACCTTCACCCCTGGCTGCAGTACGTGCGACTGGGGCTGGCGGGCCTTGGAGCTGTGCTCGTTCTCACCACGGCGGTGGCTGCCACGCGCAGTGAGCGGCTTCGTTGGTGGGGCATCGTCCTCGCCACCCTATTCGCGGCCGAGATGGGATTGGGGCTGGTGATTCGCGCTCACGGACTCAACGCTGGCATGGCAGCCGCGTACTCGTTGCTGGCGGTCGCGCTGCTGTCGTGTCTGGGGCTGCTACTGGCCGTCTCATTGGCAATGCGGGTCGGCCGCGATGCCACGCCGCTGCGACCGGCGCCGCCCCGCCGTGAACCCGCCGAACCGGGGCGGCGCTGAGGCCAGGGCAGCGCCCAGGGGACGACGTCACCCGCCAAGCGATCATCTGCAGGCAGCTGAACTTGTTACCCGTGACCTAAGCCAATGTGCGCATCCGTGGCCGGTTGGGTTCGACGTCGTCGTGGCCGGGCGAGGCTCTCGGCGCGTCGGCTAAGGCCGCATCGGTCATTGACAGTGGGGACGTCAAGACGTCGCTGACCCTGGAACGCAACGACGATGAGAGGTCCGCCTCCATCAGGACATCCTCACCACCTGAGGGACAGCTGGGGCCGACGCCGGGTGTTCCTGATCGGGATCACGGTCTTCACACTCGCCGCGATCGGCTCGGCCCTGTCCACCACCACCGCACTTATCGCCGCCCGTGCATTGCAGGGGGTGGGCGCCGCCGCGATCATGCCACTGTCTCTGACCCTGCTCGCTGGCGCGGTCCCGGCATCCCGGCGAGCGATGGCCATCGGCGTTTGGGGCGGTGTCTCTGGGCTGGGCGTCGCACTTGGCCCCGTCATCGGCAGCGCCGTCGTCGACGGATTCTCATGGCAGGCGATCTTCTGGCTCAATGTGCCGTCGAGATCGTTGCCATTCCGCTGATCCTGCGCGCGCTGCCAGAGTCTCACGGACGTCGCCAACCGCTCGACATCCTCGGCCTCGCCCTTGTCGGTGCCGGCGTGCTGGCCGCGGTTTGGGGCATCGTACGCGCGGGCGACCTGGGCTGGGGATCCGTTCCGGTGACCGGACCACTTGTCGCGGCAGTAAGCCTGATCGGCGCGTGCATCCGGCACGAGGGACGCACCGCATACCCACTGGTGCCGCTGCGTCTGTTCCGCTCGCGCAGCTTTTCGGTCGCCAACGTGGCGTCGTTGGCCTTCACGCTGGGGATGTTCGGGGCGGTGTTCCTGCTGGCCCAGTACCTGCAGATCGTGGACGGGTATACCCCGCTCCAGGCCGGGGTCCGCACGCTGGCCTGGACCGCCGCGCCGATGATCGTCGCGCCGATCACGGGGACTCCTCGCGCCGCGGGTCGGCGTGCGCGTGCTGCTCGGCTCTGGACTCACTCTCCAGCCTCTGGGGTTGGCCTGGCTCGCGGTTGCGGCCGGCACCTCGACCCCCTACACAGATCTCGTTCCTGGCTTTATCCTGGCCGGGATCGGGATGGGGCTGACGTTCGCACGGCCGTGCTGGCAGATATGGCCCCCGACGACCATGGCACGGCAAGCTCGACCAACTCCACGATCCGGGAGATCGGCGTCGCACTGGGGGTGGCCGTGCTTGTCGCGGTGTTTCGGATGAACGGTGGCACCCTCACCCTGGGCGGCTACCACTGCGGCCTGCGTGCGGCCATCCTCACGGGCGCGGCCGTCGTGGCCCTGGGCGCACTCTCGACCATCTGGCCCCCACGCACCACAGCCCGCACCCGCGCCACATCTCAAGCACCCAGTTCTGCGAACTAGATGCGGTTCTGCACCGGTCGGGGGTTCACAGCGCCGCGCATAGTCCTCAGAACCGGGTAGTTGGCGAGTTGGCTCAGCTCTCAGTGGGCTCTCGAGCACGCGGTCCGCTATGCAGCCGCCCCCGCTCTTCGTGGCGGATGAGGACGTCAGACATCCCGACGGCTTCAGCCACGATCAGTGGTTGACAGGCGTAAGCACCGGATGTCAGGCCGGCACTGACGAGCTCACACCCGGGGCGCGGGAAGGGCACGCATTGGATGCCCCGCTACAAGGTGCAGACCGGCTCAATCTTAGGTCCACGACGCCCAGCGCGTGCACAGTGAGATCGCTGGATGTTCGCTCGCCCCACGGCCAAGTGCGCCGTCCCTACTGTTCACCTCAACGCCGATTATGGTTTATCGGGGGGTGAAGCCCCCTGAAGTCATGGGGCGAGTGTCCGAGATAAGAGGTGACCCATGCGCAACTCCTTCCACGAGGACCTGGACAAGATCTCCGAGCGGCTGGTCGAGATGACCAGGCTTGTTAGGGCCGCGATATCCCAGGCGACCACAGCGCTGCTCGATGCGGACCTGCGTCTGGCCGAGAGCGTCATCGCTGCCGACGAGCAGATCGACGGAATGCGCCGTGAGCTCGACGAGCGCTCGGTCGACCTGCTGGCCCGTCAGCAGCCGGTGGCCACGGATCTGCGGATGGTGGTCACCGCGATGCGGATGAGCGCCGACCTGGAGCGCATGGGCGACCTCGCACGGCACGTGGCCGAGGTGGCCCGGCTGCGTTATCCGGACTCCGCCATTCACCCGGTGATGCGTTCCACCGTCCTGCAAATGGGGCAGGTGGCCGAGCGGATCGTGGCCAAGGCCGGGTCGGTGATCGCCGGCAAGGACATCGAGACGGCGCTGGCCCTCGAGAATGACGACGATGAGATGGACCGCCTCCACCGGGACATCTTCAACATGCTGATGGACGGCAAGTGGAAGTACGGCACTGAGGCGGCTGTTGACGCCACGCTGGTCGGTCGCTACTACGAGCGGTACGCCGACCACGCGGTCTCGGTCGCCCGCCGGGTCGTCTATCTGGTCACCGGCGAGGACCGCGCCGAAACCCATCTGAACAACAAGTAGCTGTAAGGCAGCTCGGCTGCCCGGGTTGACAACGCGGCTGCATACGACGACCGGACCCGAAGGACGGTCACCGACATCTGGCTCCCTTGAGACACAATCAGCTGAGAGCGTCGCCAACTTGGTTTGCCAGCTCGGAACTCCATGGAGACAGTCGAGTCGAGGTCTACCGCAAGATGACAAGCCGCTATTTCGAAGGCTCGTCGCTAAGGACGACACTGCCGATCTTCTGTTGAGGCGAACCGCTACGGGACAAAGTCCTCGACCGAGCGAGCCTGCATCTTCAGGACCACATCGTGAATGGTTTGTCGACTGACTTGCCGGCGGCCAGAAGATCCGGAAGGAGGCCGGGATAGCACTGCGCGGCGCTTGCGGTGATATCTGCCACCAAGCGTCCAGGAGGCCGTCGGCTCAACGCTCAGATCGAGCCTGCGGGCTCTACCTGCTCGGTGGCAGTGTGATCATGCCCGCGCAGCTTGATCTCCTGGAGGAACCAGGTCAGCACGAAAGCGAGCAGCACGACCGGGACGGCGGACTC
>Ga0075520_1000382_pt1 | contig 18903 bp, 16 predicted proteins | sample NGEPerB_FD_75100 | JGI IMG/M metagenome (GOLD analysis project Ga0075520, IMG submission 75100) | Arctic peat soil microbial communities from the Barrow Environmental Observatory site, Barrow, Alaska, USA - NGEE PermafrostAB12-B | ecosystem: Environmental > Terrestrial > Soil > Wetlands > Peat ... | reverse complement strand
GAAGACGGACACGATCCCGGTGTCCTGACAGATGGGCCGATGGCCTTCGGCGCACATGCGGGAGTTGATCAGCAACTGCGCGATGGCATCGCGAGCGGCGGGTGACTGTTCTTTCTCATACGCGCGCGCCAGGCTCTGAATGAAATCGACTGGGTGGTAGTAGGAAATGTATTGCAGAGCGTCGGCAACGCTCTGGATAAGATCGTCCTGCTTGATGACTGTCATTACCGCCTCGCTGTAGGAAAGAACGTACGAGTCCGGGCAAACGCCCGCGTTAATTATAAGAACACAGGTGCGTGACACCTAGGGAATTCAATGTGAGTGGAGGAATCGGCATTCCCCAAACGTGGGACATGCGCACTCAGCTAAGTGCCGCTTCAAACTAGCTTCCCGTACATCGACGTGTAGTTCAGCCCAATCTCGCCGCAGCTGCCTTGCTCGACCGAATAAACAATGCAGGAGTCGAAGGGGCGGGAGTAAATGTGCAGGCTCACGGCGCGCTGTTCCCATTCACGGGAATTACGGACATCGTGCACCGGATTCAGCGGATCGACTGCTACCGGGTTCGCTGGGGTGATTTCGACGACATTGGTGGGAACGATGTTGCATCGGTGGGCGGCGAGGTCCTCGGAGAGAAGGCGGAAGTTCTGCACCGCAAGACGACCGATGGGCGCGGCCATCCAGCAATTCTGTCCCTGATGATTGTGGATGGAACTGCCCATGCCAGTCTCCCAGCAAATCGCCAGCAGTTCGTAAAGCCCGGTCTTGTCAATCAGGTTACGGGTGTAGTGTTGGGCATTCCAGAACAGATAGGGCTTCAGCGATTCAGGATCAACCGAACTCTCCCGCAGATATTGCAGCGTACCGTTGACACTAGTGAAGTCATCCTCCTTGAGCTGCCGCAGCCCGTCGATGAAGTGCTGCACTGGAATTCCGCGCGTTACCCGATCTGCTGACGTAGCCATTTCCGAGGCGGCCTCCTTCTGGGACGAACCGCTTATTCTAACCCGGTTTAAGCGGTTCGAGTCCTGCGGCTCTGTGACGGCGCAGGAAATGTTTGCGTCCGGAAAGGGTTTCTGGAAATCCAATGTGCCAGAAAGTGGCTCCAAGTCTATAATGGGCGCAAGTACCACCCCGGCAAGGTGGCTCAGCGTTCGGCACTGGAGTATCCCATGAAGTCTCGCCCTCTCGCCGTTGCAACCGCAATGCTGTTGAGCGTGCTTCTCGCGGTTCCTTCGTTCGCGCAGAACACCACGCAAGCTCAGGAGCCATCAGCGCAGGCACCCAGCAACCCACAAGACCAAACTCAACCCGCGGCAGAGACCAGCCCTAACCCGGCTGCTGGCGGCAGCACAACAAGTTCAGCCTCCACCCAGGCCGCGCCGAAAGCCACTCACGATAAGGGCAAGAACGATGTCGATGACATTGGCAATCGCAAGGTCGGCTCCGGCAAGGGTATCGGGGACTGGTACGGGTACGACACCGAGATCAAGATGGGCAAGCAATACGCCATGATGATCGAGTCGAGTGCGCGGATGATTCAGGATCCGGTCGTTGTTGAGTACGTGAATCGCATTGGCCAGAATCTGGTCCGCAACTCCGACGCCAAGGTGCCGTTCACCATCAAGGTTCTCGACTCCGACGATATCAACGCGATGGCCTTGCCCGGCGGATTCTTCTACGTCAACAGCGGCCTCATTCTGGCCGCCGACGATGAGGCTGAACTGGCGGGGGTGATGGCGCACGAAATTGCGCACGTTGCAGCCCGCCACGCGACCCGCGAGATGACCCGCGCTAACTACGCGAACTTTGCTTCGATTCCGCTGATCTTCGTGGGAAGTTGGGGCCTGTATGAAGCCGCGAGTATTGCCCTGAACTTGGCGCTGCCGCTGACCTTTATGAAGTTTTCGCGCGGCTTCGAAGCGGAAGCGGATTACCTGGGCGTGCAGTACATGTACAAGGCCGGCTATGATCCGCAGGCGTTCGTCTCTTTCTTCGAGAAGGTCAAGGCGCAAGAAAAGAAGAAGCCGGGCACGCTGGCCAAAGCCTTCGCTTCTCATCCGCCAACTCCCGATCGAATTCTCAAGACCCAGGAAGAGATACGCACGGTCCTTCCTGCGCGTCCGGAATATATCGTCAACACTTCTGAGTTCAATGAGGTGAAGGCCCGGTTGGCAGCCTTGCAGAATCGCAAGAAGGGCATCGAAGAGAAGGACAACACCAAGCCTTCGCTGCGGCGCACTCAAACCGCCGACAGCGACAAGGGCAAGCCTGGCAAGGATGGCGATGATCGTCCGACCCTGCAACGGCGCGACGATGACTTCATCGCCAGCACAGGTCAGCGGTAGCTTCTTCAAGTCTTGCTCGACCGGCGGCCAGGTGCCGCCGGTTTTGCTTTTGAGTTGCTGTTCGAGCCAGATTCAGTTTGAGGATGGTCTTGTTTCCCGCAAACGCTATTTTTGTATCAGCTCAAATACCGGATAGTTTGCGGCGATGCTTGCAAAACGCTCAGCGGCTGAACCGGCGGGCACAGGGAAGTAGCGCTGTACGGTGGTCTTGAAGCTGTCCAGATAAGCTTTCAGCAGCGCGGGCTTCTCAGCATCGGCAAGCGGCCGCAAGCCATAGGTCTGTTGCGACCGCCCTTTCTTGAGCGTAACCTCGCCTGCTGCTTCCGCGTTGCGAACCCACTGGGTGCGACCGCGAGGCGCAACCAGAAACCGTTTGCCGCCGGTCTCCAATAGATCAATCGGTGTAGAGAACAGCCTTCCGCTTTTCCGCCCTCGGACCTGAAGCAGGTAATTGTGTTTCAGTCCAAAGCCGAGGCTGACCAGGAATCCGAACAAACGGTTGAACGCGCGCTCCATCGATGTTGGTTGCTGGAAGGCAGGTGTGCTGGGGTTAGTCGTCATGACGGCATTCTACGCAAGCCGCCCCGAAGGTCGCAGAGTGCCTGACGCACTCCGCGCAGCTCGCGAGGCTAACTCGAATACAAAAGGGCGTTCGAATGACCGCCCTTCTAATTTCCGAACAAACTGTTCCCGTGGGCGCGAAGCAACTGGTTTCCGCCGGCAGCTACGCAGCCTTGCTGCCCGGAGCAACAGCGATCGGCTCGGGAGTTGCTGGATGCCGAGACCCGGAGCGAACCATCTTCATTTCCTTCCAGTCGTAAGGAAATTCCTTGCCACAATCCAAGCAGACGACATAGGTGCCGGTGACGGAGGCCGCTGGGCTGCGCCGAAGATTTGCTTTCACTGTGATGGGAAAGCTGCAACGCTGGTGCGAACAACCGAAGACGAAATCGAACAGGTTCATAAACCTCCTCTCGCCGCCAGCAAGCAGAACCGGGCGGTCACGCCCGGTCGCGACGCGAAGTCGGGTAAAGCACCTACATCAGCTAACCTCTCTTCCGAATGTTTAGATTCGGAAGTTACGAAAAAGGTTCGATGGACGAAACAGGCGTTCCAATTTTAGGCACCGCCCGCCATTACTGCGAAGGCGAGCTACACACTCAACATCGACAAGTCGAGAGGTCGAGATAAGTCTGATGCCTAAAAGACGAGAGCAAGGTGCAGGCTGGCAACGTGCCGTCAGAGAAGGTCGCGAAAAATAATTTACTTAGCCGTCGGAGAGTCGCTCTGTTCTCGAGGGTCGCTGGCTTGGTTCTTATGGGATTCGCACTTGGATACGATGGCCGTGCGCAACCTCGTTCGGAGGTCATCGGGAAGTTCGTACAAGTGGGAGTCGCGGTATATCTCGATAGTCATTTTGGTTGTATTGCAGACCACGTAACAATTGTGGCACCACTGAAGATGGTCTTCCAATTCGGCTCGTGTTTGAGCGTCCATCGAGTCGTCAAGGTAATCGGTGAGCTCCTTCAGGAAATCAGAGCAGGTCACTGTTTGCCATCTCCACCAGTACGATTTTTGAAGTACTTGTTCAACCGTTCACGCAGCTGCAGCCGAGCCCGAAGCAGGCGGGACTTGACCGCGGGAATACTCAAATCCAAGGCATCCGCCGTCTCTTCGGTCGAGAGCCCCTCAACGTCGCGCAAGACAAACACCGTCCGAAAGCTGGGCGGCAACCCTTGTATCGTCTTGCCCAGGATTTCTTTCAGTTCACCCTGGTTGTAAAGCTGCTCCGGATTCGGAGACCAGTCCGCAATTTCGCGCGGCATGGAATCCTCTTCAGTTTTAATGTTCTCGTCGAGCGAAACCATGCGCTCGGGACGCCGGCGGCGCAAGCGCATCAGCGCTTCGTTCACCGCGATCCGTACCAGCCAAGTGTAAAACTTCGACTGCTCGTGGAAGTTCGCCAGGTTCTGGTACGCCTTCAGGAAAGCGTCCTGCACCACGTCTTCCGCGTCTTCGCGGTTTTGCGTGATGTGCTGTGCAATCCGGAACACGTTGCGGTCGTAGCGCTTCACCAGCTCTTCGAAAGCGCTGATGTCGCCGGCCTTGGCCGCATGGACCAGCGTAAGTTCATCGCCAGTCGCTTCTACCTTTGGTTGGATGGTTCCCATGTTTGCGTAGATTCAGGATTTTAGTCCGGAGTCCCCGAGGCGCGCCGCTTTTGCGCGACTTGGGGTGGGTTACGCCCTGCACAAAAATCCCGAAAGCCATTGTACCTATACGGCCGAGGATTCGGGAAAATTGGGAAACAAAATTTCGCTAATCGCGCTGTTGCTGCATACTGGGTTGAATCACGGTCGTGGTGGAAATGCCCTATTGTACGGACGGGCGAGCCCGATAGATGTCACTGGCGGGAATCCATTTCGTAAACGATTTGTTTACGTCCGGCCGGGAGGAAATCGCGCTACACTGAGTGCGGTGAATCCGCACAGCCGCTTCCATATCGTTTTTCTGGCCGTGGTACTGGCCCTGCTGGGCCATGAAGTGCTTGCGCAAGAGACCTCCTCAGCCCACAAGAAAAAGTCTTCGTCCAGTACCAGTGCGCATAAGCCAACGAAGCCGGCCAGCAAAAAGTCGGCCTCTGCTCAGCACCACGCGCCTCGTAAGAAAGTAACCGCTGCGCGCGCCCACAGTCTGAAGCGGAGCTTCGTGGCCTCCAGCGATCTACGTCCAATGGCGCGGCAGCTCGTGGAATTTCGCACGCCCGCCGCCTATGCCGGAGTGGAAACGTACGCGCATGCCCACGCTGGAACCGAGGCCGGAGCGCTGGCCTGGTTCGCCATCGGATACGCACACTACCTCGACGGGCAGCATCCTGCGGCCATTGCCGCCATGCAAAAGGCGCAGGCGCAGATCGGCGAATTGAAGGATTACACCGCGTTTTTCATCGGCAATTCGTTCGTGGCCAGCAATAACCCGGAGGAGTCATTTGCGTACCTGCGCGACTTCGGCACTCGCTTTCCGGACTCGTTGTATGCGCATGACGCATTGATTGCGTACGCAAGGGCGCTGCTAGCGACCCATCGCTCGAGCGAAGCCACCCGGCTGCTGGAAGCGCACCGCTCGCCTCCCAGCGCCGAAACCGAATATCTTCTCGGCAAAGCCTATGTGCAGAATGGCCAAGGCCGCGCTGGAGCCGAGGTCTTGCGACGCGTTTACTACAACTATGCGACCAATTACACCGCCGACAACGCCGCTGCCGATTTAAGGAAGATCCCCGAAGCGGCAACGCTTCCCCCAGTCACCTCCGCCGAGCACTCAAAACGCGCTGAGGCGCTATACAAGGCTCGTCGCTATCCCGCAGCGGCCGACGAGTATCGCGCGCTGGCGGACCTCGCTGTGGCGGGACAGCAGTCAGCAGCGCTGATTCAGCTCGCCAACTCCTACATGCACGATGGCAATACCCGCGAGGCCCGTGCCGCGCTCGATCGCATTCCCGACGATGGCAGCGAAGCCAGCGCAGAGAAGTGGTATCAGCAGGCCGAGATTGCCCGCGACGCCAATGATGACGCCTCCCTGACCACCATTCTGCAGCACATGCGCAGCACCACTCCCAAGTCGCCATGGCTGGAATCGGCTTTATTTACCACGGGAAACATGTACTTGCTGCGCAAAGATTATGACCGCGCCATTGATTATTATCACGAGCTTCATGATCGCTTCCCGTCGGGAACAAAAGCGGCGTACGCGCATTGGAAGTACGCCTGGCTCACTTATCGCCAGAACCGCAAGGAGCAAGCCCAGAAATATTTTGACGAGCAGATCGAGTTCTATCCCGGCACCAACGAGGTTCCCAATGCCATGTACTGGCGGGGACGCATGGCGGAGGACGAAGGCCAGTATGGCGCTGCCCGCGCGTACTACCAGAAGCTTGCGGAGCGTTATCGTAACTATTACTACGGCGTGCTGGCGCGCAAGCGACTGGCGGCCTTGCCTGCGGCTCCCGCGGTAGTTGTGGCGTCACTACAGCACATCGGCTCGGCGCCGGCGTACGATCCCACGTCAAAAGTCACCGATCCGCCCGAGGACGACCTTCACTACATGCGCGCCCGGCTGCTGGAAAATGCCGGCGTGACTGACCTGGCGGTGCGGGAACTGCAGGCTGGAAGCTCGAGCGGCCCATCGTGGGAGATGCTGGAAATTGCGCGCATCTATTCCGGTGGGGGCGACTACTACCGAGCGCTACAGGCTTTAAAGCACGCCATCGCGGGCTATTTTGCGATGGATGTAGACGGGCTGCCCGCACCCTACTGGCACGGACTTTTCCCGCGTCCCTATTGGGACGCACTGCGGCGCTACTCGGAAGAGAACGGCCTCGACCCCTATTTGGTGGCGTCGTTGATCCGGCAGGAATCGGAGTTCAATCCCGGTGCCATTTCCCATGCCAACGCTTATGGGCTGATGCAACTACTGCCCAAGACAGGCAAGGGCGAGGCCAAGAAAGCCGGCCTGCAACACTACAAGACCGACTCACTGCTTGACCCGACCACGAACATTGAACTGGGAACCCGTTACTTCCGGCAGATGATTGACCACTTCGGCGGAAAGACTGAGTACGCGCTGGCCGCTTATAATGCGGGGGCCGATCGCGTCGAGGATTGGCGCGCGTCGGGCAACTTCCGCGACGTGGAGGAGTTCGTCGAGTCCATTCCGTTTACCGAAACTCGCGAGTATGTGCAGGCCATCGTGCGCAACGCCGAGGTCTACAAGCGGGTGTACGGGACACCGTAAAGGCAGTTGCCAGTAGTCAGTACGTGAGGTCCGGGGGCATATTTCAGTTAGTCTGGTCGATTTTGCCGCGACCTTGCGTGCCAGCAACAATCGCCTCGACCAGTCCGTCATACTCCCCAACAGGCAAGGACGCATGAATCACCAGGCTTTGCCCCTTCGCTTCCATACCGGTAATCAAACCTCGGCGGGCGATGAGTTCCTGTTGCGAGGCGCCGACGAATTCTTCTGGCACTGTGATCCGGATTGAAACCTCACCAGCGGCGCGGTTTGGTTTCTCAGGCTCCATCTCGCCACTGGCCGTTAACGGCACTGTTCCATTCTCCAATCTGATGGCTGAGAGCTGACGGCTGAAGGCTGATTGCTACCCACTCGACTTCACCGCTTCATTTCCGGACTTGGCAAAGACGATCTCCGACACCAGCAAGGCCGCCCCAATCACGATGGCGCTGTCGGCCACGTTGAATGCCGGCCAGTGATAGCTGCCGACGTAGAAGTCCAAAAAATCCACAACGTGTCCGGTCATCATGCGGTCCCACAGGTTTCCCGTGGCGCCGCCCAGAATCAGAGACAGTCCAATGGTGGTGGTACTCAAGGAGTAGCTATGCTTCCACAACAACGCCGAAACCACCATCAGCGCAATGACCGAGAAGCTGACCAGCGCGCCAATCTTCCACTGCGCCGTGGACTCGGCAAACAGGCCAAACGCCGCGCCGGTATTCTCCACATGGGTGAGATGAAAACAGCCGGGGATGACGGTGACGCTGTCATGCAGCGGAATATTGCTGGCCACGGCCCATTTGGCTAAGCGATCCAGCAGTAATACGGCAGCGGCAATGAGGAAAAAATACTTGCGCATGACGTAACTTCGATGCAATTTCCTATTTCTTAGACGCTATCACTCGGCGGAAAGAAGCGCCGGAAAGCCCGCTTTTGTGACAAGGTGCCCCGCCCTACGGGACTTTCCTAAAGTAGCGCCGAACTATCTTGCGCGCGCGGTTGCCTCAATCTCTGCCAGCACGGCGCTGCAGCGTTCGCACACGGTCGGATATGTTTTATCTTCTCCCACGTGGGTCGAATAGTTCCAGCAACGTTCGCACTTCGCGCCCGGAGCCCGATTGACCGTAATCACCAGTCCCGTGTCGCCGTTGCTAGCTGGAGATTTCTGCAATACAACATCCGAAACGATAAACAGGTAGCGCAACTGATCGCGATAACGCTCTAGCACCGGATAAAGCTGCTCGGGAGCGGCCACCTGAAGCTGTGCTTCCAGGCTGCCGCCGATTTGTTTCTCGGCGCGGGCGGTCTCCAGCGCCTTAAGAGCTTCATTCCGAACTGTCAGCAGAGTACCCCAATCGCTTTCCACTGCGTCAGCATCGAAGCCCGAGGGTATCCTGCCCGTCAGTTCCTCAGGCTGCGGAAACAGCGTCACATGCACACTCTCCGGACGGCCGTCGACAGTCGGCAAAAATCCCCAGATCTCTTCCGCAGTGAAACTCATGACCGGCGCCAGTAGTCGCACCAACGCCTCTCCCAGCCGCCATAGCGCAGTCTGGGCCGAGCGGCGGGCCAGCGACTTCGGAGCCGACGTATACAGCCGGTCCTTGAGTACGTCGAAGTAAATCGCGCTCAGATCAACAATGCAAAAATCCTTGAGGCGATGGTAGAGCCTGTGGAACACAAAATTGTCGTAGTGCTCACGCACATCCTTCGTGACTTCGGCGGCGCGCAACAGGATGTACTGGTCGAGCGGATGCATCTCGGCGAAACCGACCGTGTCCGTCGCGGGAGCGAAATCTTGCAAGTTGCTGAGGATGTAGCGGAACGTATTGCGAATCTTGCGATAGCTTTCGGAAATGCGCTGCATCAACTCGTCGGAAGCCATGACATCCTCGCGGAAGTCCACCGACGCGACCCATAGACGAACGATCTCCGCTCCGAGTTTATCCGCGATCTCCACCGGATCGACGGTATTGCCCAGCGATTTCGACTGGGCGCGTCCCTGCGGGTCCAGCGTCCAGCCCGCGGTGGCGACGCCGCGGTAGGGCGCTGCACCCTTGGTGGCCACGGCGCAGAGCAGGGAAGAGTGGAACCATCCGCGATGCTGATCGCCGCCCTCCAGATAGAGGTTGGCAGGCCAGGGAAGTCCGGGCTCACGACCCAGCACCGCCGCATGGCTCGAACCGGATTCGAACCAGACGTCAATGATGTCCATCTCCTTGCGAAACTTTGTGCCTCCGCACTTTGTGCAGTTGATTCCAGCAGGAAGGATCGCTTCTGCGGAGTGTTTGTACCAGGAGTCAGCGCCTTCGCGAGCGAACAGCTCAACGACCGCGCGATTCACCGCAGGATCGTTGAGAAATTCCTGGCAGGCTTCGCATTGAAATACCGCGATGGGGACACCCCAGATGCGCTGGCGCGAAATACACCAGTCGGGGCGGGTGGCGACCATGTTGGAGATGCGCTCTTCGCCCCAAGCCGGGTCCCATTTCACTTTCTTGATCTCTTCCAGCGCCCGGCTGCGCAGCGTGCCTCCGGGGAGTTTGCCCTCCATCGAGATGAACCACTGCTCGGTGGCGCGGAAGATGATGGGATTATGACAACGCCAGCAGTGCGGATAAGAGTGTTCGATCTTTTCGAAGCCCAGCAGCACGCCCCGGCTCTTTAGCAGCTCCACGATCAACGGATTGGCCTTGAAGACCTGCTGGTCCTTGTACTCCGGCAGTCCGTTGTGAAGGATGCCACCCTCGTCAACATCGCAATGCAAATCAAGGCCGTACTTGACGCCGGTGACGAAGTCGTCCGCGCCGTGCGCCGGGGCAGTGTGCACGGCGCCGGTTCCGGTGTCCATGGTTACGTAGTCGCCCAGCACGCCGAGGACACTGCGCTCCAAGAAGGGATGAGCGAAGGTCGCGTACTCCAGCTTCGCGCCCGGGAACGAGGCCACTTCCTTCGCCTCGCCAAGGTTGCACTTTTCAATCGTCTGCTGCGCCAGCTCTTTGGCAACGATGTATGTCCACTCACCGGTGTCGAGCGCGACATATTCGGCTTCCGGAGCGAACGTTACCGCCATCGAGGCAGGAAGCGTCCATGGCGTGGTTGTCCAGATGATGGTCGCAACATTCTTTTTGCCGGCCAGCGCGGCATCGATCTTCGCGGGATCGCTGGTCAGCGGATACCGCACCCAGATGCTGGGGCTGGTGTGCATTTCGTATTCGACTTCCGCCTCGGCGAGCGCAGTCTTGTCGTGCACGCACCAGTACACCGACTTCAGTCCCTTGTACACCAGCCCTTGCTCGTAGCACGAGTAAAACGTCTCCACCACGACGCTCTCGTAGATGGGATCCATCGTCGAGTAAGGCCTGTCCCAACGGCCGAAGACGCCGATTCGCTTGAACTGTTGGCGTTGCAGATCGAGATACTTCTGCGCGTACTTTCGGCACTCCTCGCGCACCGCCAGCGGGTCCATGTCGAGCTTCTTGCGGCCCAGCAAGTCGTCAACTTTGATCTCGATTGGAAGTCCATGGCAGTCCCATCCGGGCACGTAGGGCGCATCGAAACCGCTCATGCTGCGCGACTTCACCACGAAGTCTTTCAGCGTCTTGTTGAGTGCTGTACCCAGGTGGATGGGGCCGTTGGCATAGGGTGGGCCGTCGTGCATCACATAGATGGGCTGCCCTTTGTGCGCCTCGCGGATGCGGTCATAAATCCGCATTTTCTCCCACCGGTCGAGCATCAGTGGCTCATTCCGGGGCAGGTTCGCCTTCATGGAAAAGTCGGTCTTAGGCAGATTCAGCGTGGATTTCAGATCGAGCGGCACTCCCTATATCTCCCGCCAGCCGGTAACTGGATCGCAAACGACGCGCAAGCTATCTGTTCATTATAGGGAGCGGATAAATTCGCGTCTATCAGCCCGTTGCATTGTGCTCGCGGCCTCTCCCAGAAAGCGATTGAGTCCGTAACTGGAGGTTCCAGCCGGCGATGAAAGATGGCAAGCCAGTCGCGGTGCAAATCCATGTGGAAGTGAACTTCGGTTGTAGTGATTGGAGCAAAGGAGGAGGATGACTCATTAATGTCGGGTTTCACGATTTCTGAGTTATCATCACGAACGGCCTTTAGGCCGTGAGGGATCTGCTGTTTCCTCCGCCGTCGTTCTAGGCGCAAAAGAAAGCAGATTCCTCGCTTCGCTCGTAATGACAATTTCAGGAGTGAGCTTCAGTTCAAAACGCCCACACCGGACATTTACGCTGCGATCTACAGAACGCGCCTCGGTGCCGCATGGGCATCGGGGCGGTCAGTTCAGAGCCTCTTCAGGAATGCCTTGGCGCGCTCTAACTCCGGGAATAGCTTTTCTTCCGCTTGAAACGCGGCCCCGTGGACGCAACGGCGGCTGCCGCGCAGCTTTACCGGATGCTTCAGATGGAGCATTTCGTGATAGACGATGTATTCGACGGCGTAACGCGGCACTCGCTGGTGGTCGAAGGCACGGCTGACCACGATGGCATTGTGGGCGGGATCGTAATGCGCAAGGCTTCTGCGGGCGTGCGCCTGGCTCCACGTCATCTGCGGCCGGCCCAGTAAGCCGTAAAAGAAACGCTGGTTGAGTTCCTCGAAGATCTGGTCCAGGTCGTAGACCTCGCCTTGTGCTGAGGCAATTCGTTTTCGCCCACGCAGCTGCCGCACCCGTTGCGCCTTGGTGCTGATGTCGTGGCTGGAGACGTAGCGACGATAGCGGGTGGAGTGCAGTGCTGCGATCGGCTGGCGATAGATTTTGGCCAGCAGGATGTGAGCGATTGCCTCCAGAACGGTCTCAGGCGCACTCTCCAGCAGGTCGGAGATACGTGCGTGAACGATGGTCTCGCGCACCCGAATCGTGCTGTTCACATTGGCGAAGGGATAAAACTCAATGCGGAACTCCGGCAGCGGCGCGCGTGGCCGCAGCTCGCGGTAGGTCCGCTGGAAAATCTCCTGCAGCTTTTGGAGCAAGGTGTTACTAACGTAGCACGGAGTTCGCAGCGGGTACGACTAATCCGGCCGCGCGGTATAGATCTTGTTCAGTTTCTTTTCCTTGGCCAGATCATTCTGCTCCTGAAGTTCCTTGCGCGCTCCATCGGCACTGTCGTTTACCGCATCGTGGGCATTCGCCAGGACGAAGGAGTATTGCTCCAACTCCTCCGGGGGGGACTGTTGTTTCAGGTTGCGCAGCTTGAGGGCCCACTCACTGTCGGCTTCAATCAGCAATTTCAAGCCTTTGCGCATATCGGTTTTGTGCGAGGCATACATGTCCACGTTATCGTCGATTTCATCCAGCAGCGAAGAAAAATCCTGCAACAGATCGTGTATCTGCATGGGGCGGTCTTTGGCGTTCTTCGCGTCGGCCCGTAATTGATCGATGGACGCCAGGCGCGCGCGCGCGAAGTTGATCATCAACTCCAGACGCTTGTCCGGAAAGTCCGCTGATTCGCGCATCTGGTCGATTTCCGTTTCGTTGAGCGGATCGCGATCGCGGGTTTGGGTTCGTCCCCATTGCGCAAAAAAACAAATCAGGAAGATGAGCGCGGCGAGCCACTGCGTCCTACGTAGCATCACGGTTTCTCCTTCGGTTTCTCCTTCGGTTTCTCCTTCGGTTCCGCCTTCGGCCCGAACATTCTGGCCAGCAGGTCAGCGCGGATCTGTTCGATGTCATCCACCGCTTTCAGCAGCGGCGGGCGGTCTTCTATAGCCAGTGTTGCAGCAATATCGCGCAGACGTTTGGAGAGCTTGCGCAGGTCAATCTCGGTTTGCTTCAGATGTTTTCCCGAGGTGGATGCCGCATCGGCTGCCTTACGGCTGTACTCCACCACTTCGCCAACTTCGTGCTGGGCCTTGTCTACATCACCGTTGGTGAACAGAGTATTGGCGTCCTCCAGCAAGCGATGAGCATATTCGAGACAGAGCTTTGCTTGTTCTCCGCCCTGGGCCGCGTCGGCGCGGGTCTTCAGGGCAGGCAGAGACTCGTTCGCTGCCAGCGCCACGCTGGTGAGCAGGAATACGATCGCCACACTTCGTAATTGTGGCCGCATATTATTTCTTTTTGATTTCATACTTCTCTGCGTGGTGCGGGTCAAGCGCTATCAGCCGATGACGGGCCTGCCATTCCTGATCGGGAAGCTTGCCCTCGTCTGCCGCCAGGAAACGTTGATAATATTCCACCGCCTGCTTAACCGCCTTCAAGTGGTCAAAACAGGTGGCCCGCAGGAAGTAGCTGGCCGGCGACTCGGGCAAGAACTTGGCGCGGTAATCCAGCGACTTCAACGCCAGCTCGTAATTCTTGTTTTCCGAAGCCACCACAGCGAGGTTTCCATACGCGTCCGCCAAATCAGGCTTGAGTTTGATCGCAGCCAGCAATTCCTGCTGCGCCTCGGGGTACTTTTTCTCGTGCATCAGCAAGGAACCAAGCGCATAGTGCGCCTCTGGGTCCTGAGGCATCTTTTGGACCGCAACCCGAAACTGTTGCTCCGCCTCGCTGTCCTTGCCGGCCTGCACGTAGAGCGCACCCAGTTCCATGGCGGCGCGAGGATCGCCCGGATCGGCTTTTAGTCCTCGCTGCAGCTCCTCGGCGGCCTCATCGCTCTTGCCCTCGGCTGCCAGCACGCGTCCCAGTTGAACGCGCGCGTCGTTATTCTGGGGATCGGTCGCCAGCAGCTTGCGTAAAGCTGATTCGGCCGCGGGATACTTCTGTTGTTTCATCGCGACGTTCGCCAAGCCTGCAAGGGCTTCCGGCGATTTGGGATCGAGTTCCGCCGCCAACTGGAACTCACGCGCTGCGGCGTCGAGGCCATTCTGCTTCTCCAGCAAGATTCCGGCGGAGAGATGCGGCTGGACAGCCTTGGGGTTTAGCTTGGCGGCTTTCGAATAAGCGGCCAGAGCCTGCTGCGGGTCGCTGTCCTCTTCGACGTGGCCCAGCGACTGCCATGCGCGCGCCAGTCCCTCCTCAGGATTCGCCGTGGGCTTCAGTTGGGTTGCGGTCTTCAGGTACTTTGCCGCTTCAACCTTGCCGCCTTGCCCAGCCAGCAATATACCCAGATTCAGATTTGATTCGAAGACATCCGGCTTTGCCGCGATCGATTTACGATAAGCGTCAATCGCCTGCGTGCCGCGCTGGGTGGCGTTGTACACGTATCCCAAGTCGAACCATGCGCGATAGTCATTCGGCTTCGCCGTGACAGCTTTCTGCAAGAGCGACTCCGCCGCGGCGAAGTCGCGGTGCTCCATCGCCGTTTCCGCCTGGTCCACCTCCGGCGAACTGCTGTCGTCGGGGACCTCCTCGGCAACGCGATGGTGACGAATCGTCGGCTTGCTCTCCTGCGCCGTAACTCCGGCAGCCGCCAGTTTTTTTAAGGGTACGGCGACCACCGAGAGTCTATGGATGATCATGCGATTGCGGATTCCCGTTGGGCGATAAGATGCGCGCCAGCCACTGGCCGGTGTAGGAATTCTCAGCTTTGGCGATGGTCTCAGGTGTTCCCACTACCACGACCTCGCCGCCGCGCGATCCACCTTCCGGACCAAGATCGATCACCCAGTCCGCCGTTTTGATGATGTCGAGGTTGTGCTCGATGACCAGGATCGAGCCGCCCGCCTCGATCAATCGGCGGAAGGCCGCTAGAAGTTTGCTGACATCGTCGAAGTGCAGGCCGGTGGTGGGTTCATCGAAGATGTACAGCATACGCGGGTGGCGCTTGTTGCGCTCGACCTGCGACCGGCCAATGTCGCGCAGCTTGGGCTGAAGGTGCGCCGCCAGCTTCATGCGTTGCGCTTCGCCGCCGGAGAGCGTAGTTGCCGACTGGCCGAGGCGCAAATATCCCAAGCCGACTTCGTCCAGCACCCGCAGTTTCTCCACAATCTTCGGTACGCCTGAGAAAAAGTGCAGGGCCTCTTTGACGGTAAGGTCCAACACCTCATGAATGTTCTTACCGTGATAGCGGACTTCGAGAATTTCCGGCTTGTAACGCATGCCCTTGCATTCTTCGCAAACCAATTCAACATCGGCGAGGAACTGCATTTCAACGGTGACCGTGCCGTCACCCTGGCAGCCGTCGCAACGTCCGCCGGGAATGTTGAAGGAAAAATGTCCCGCCGCGTAGCCATGCTTCTTGCTCTCCGGCAGGGAAGCGAAGAGTTCGCGGATGGCGTCAAATGCCTTAATGTACGTCACCGGATTGGACCGTGGAGTACGGCCGATGGGCGATTGATCCACCAGGACGACCTCATCGATCCACTCCGCGCCTTCCACGCGATCCACTTCGGCCTGCGGCCCGCCCGTGACCTGGCCCGTTTGCGCGGCTATGGCGTTGTAGAGCACATCATGTACCAGCGTCGATTTTCCCGAGCCCGACACGCCCGTAATGCACACCATGACGCCCAGCGGAATGGAGACGTTCACCTTCTTCAAATTATGTGCCCGTGCGCCAAGCAGCTTGATTTGCCGGCCCGTACCCGTTCGCCGCGACGACGGCATCGGTATGCGCAGCTCGTCACTCAAGTAGCGTCCCGTAAGGGAAGCTGGATTGTGCAGGATCTCATCGTAGGTTCCAACCGCAATCACGCGCCCGCCGTTTTCGCCAGCGCCCGGACCCAGGTCAAGGATGCGATCGGCCGAGCGCATGATTTCGGCATCATGCTCCACCACCAGGATCGTATTGCCGAGGTCCCGCAGATCGTGCAGGATCTTGATCAGCCGGCTGGTGTCGCGGTGATGCAACCCGATAGAAGGCTCATCCAGCACGTAGAGGGTGCCAACCAGCCGCGAGCCCAACGACGTTGCCAACTGAATGCGTTGTGCCTCGCCCCCGGACAACGTGGACGACAAGCGATCGAGTGTCAGATACTCCAGGCCCACGTCGTTCAGATACCGCAGCCGGTCGTTGATTTCGTCCAGCAGCTTGCCGGCAATGTCCGCCTCCTGCCGGGTCAGTTGCAAGTGCGAGAAAAACTGCGTCGCCTCTTCGACCGTCATCGCCGACACCTGGCAGATGTCCGTGCCGCCGATCTTCACCTGCCGCGCTTCGCGCCGCAAGCGCAAGCCGCCGCAGTCCGAGCACACCGAGTAACCGCGATACCGGCTGAGGAATACCCGCACGTGCAGTTTGTACTTCTTGCGCTCCAGATGCTCGAAGAAGCCGCGCACACCCCAGAATTTGCCATCTCCGTTGATGATGTAGGTTTGCTGCTCGGTCGTAAGGTCCTGCCACGGCACGTCGTGCGGAATGCCTGCGGCGCGGGCGTAGCGGCGCATCTCCGTCGCCAGCGGACGATATTGTGGCTTGGTCCAGGGCTCGATCGCGCCCTCGGCTAGAGATAGTGTCTTATTGGGGACCACCAGGTTTAGGTCGAAATCGATGGTGTTGCCGAAGCCCTGACAGCGTGGACAAGCGCCAAATGGGTTGTTGAACGAGAATAGGCGTGGTTCCGGCTCTTCGTAACGAAGGTTGCACACCTTACACTCGAAACGCTGCGAGAACCGCAATCGCTGCGCAGCTTCACCGTCGGCGGGAGCGGTCTCGAACAGCACTTCGCCAGCTTCGCGGTAGCCCTGTTCGACCGCATCCACGATGCGCGCCCGAGCGTCGGGTGAAACCGCGATGCGATCGATCAACACCAGCACCGGTTCTGCAAAATTGAGTTCGAGCAACGACTCGGGCGTGGAAAACTCAACCACTCGCCCATTCTGATAAAGCCGGTTGTAGCCTCGCTTGCGCAGCTCAAACAGACGTTCTTTCAGCCACGGATCGTCCGCTGGCTTTGGCGCCTTCTTCTTTGCGATGCGGCGGCCCTTCGATTTTTCTGGCTCGGCAGGTTTGGGCGGCGGCTGAACCGGAAAGAATGCCTGCACGCGCGTTCCTTCTCCGAGAGCGAGAAGCCTCTCCGCCACCTCGTCGACGGTGTCCTTCTTCACCTCCTGCCCACAGTTCAGGCAGTAGGTGCGCCCCACGCGGGCATACAACAATCGCAGATAGTCGTAGATTTCGGTTGCGGTGGCGACGGTCGAACGGGGATTGCGCGTGGTGTTCTTCTGCCGAATGGCGACTGCTGGCGCGATGCCGTCAATGACATCGACGTCGGGCTTCTCGATGCGTTCCAAAAACTGCCGCGCGTAGGCGGAAAGCGACTCCACGTAGCGGCGCTGGCCCTCGGCGTAAACGGTGTCGAACGCCAGCGACGACTTGCCCGAGCCCGAAACTCCCGTCACCACCGTCATGGCATTGTGCGGAATTTCGAAGTCGATGTTCTTCAGATTGTGGACGCGCGCTCCGCGTACGACGATGCTCTCGTTCGACATGGGCCCCAGGTTTTCGGCAGAGAAGAATCTGCAGGAAGCAGCATTTCACCTGCCCGCCCCACAGATATGATTAAAACTGACCGCCGAAACCTTCAATTATATCTGGTTGAGGATGGCTGCGGGTGAGCACGGAAGGGACGGTACTGGGTTAAAAGCGTGTTGCGACAAAGCAGCCCCGCCGAGAAGGGTCGTATTGGGAGGAGTTATACCAGTGGTGGCAGACTACATCTTCTCTAGCGGGGAATAATTATTGGATGGCCCTTATCGCAATAAATGTCCTTCGCGTTCCATGTGGGCCGCTCGTCGAGAATCTGTTGTTTGGTGGTGCCATGTGGCCGGATTGCGATGAGTTCTGTTAGAGCTTCGCACTCTCCGTTTTCGCATTTGGCAACGATGGAAATCCAGACCGGGTCGGCGCGGGACAGTGCGTCGTACTGACTCAGCGCTTGCCTCATGCCATAGTTCCAGGGAAAGCACTTCGTACAGCGCTGGCACACGAACACCAGGAACGGTTCGCCGGTCGTTGCGACTTGCCGATTACGGATCATTTCTGCAAGGGTGATTTCGAGCAGTGGCGTGCTGAACCGGCAATATGGACACAGTGCACCATACAGCAACTGGGGCATTTCGATTTCCTCGGGTGGATTGTCATACCAAGGCGGGAGATTTGTCCAACCTTTTCTGCGTCTACCACCTCAGCCGACTGTTCAAGCGTGGCCGGTTAGCCCTGTTTCCATCGCAGGAGTTATGCGTGGCCGGTGAACGCGGCAGAAGTTATAGCACGCGACATACAGGTAACAGCCGAAGGGCCCCCTATCTGGCGAAGTACAGTAGCGCGAAGATGTAAATCCACAACGCCGCCATGAAGTGCCAGTACCATGCGGTCACATCAATGACGATGCGGCGGGTCTCTGGCGGGCGATGCAGCCAGGTGGTCATCCCGGCGTAGAGCAGCGTGAGAATTCCTCCCACGAGGTGCACCGCGTGGACCCCGGTCAGCATGTAAAAGAACGAACTGCTAATGCTGGTAGCGAATGTGGTATTGGTCAACCGCAGTTGGTGCCACGCATATCCCTGCCCGGCAAGAAAACCGAGACCCAGGACGATCGTGGCCCAGACCCAGGGGAGGGCATGGTTGGCGCTCACGCGAATGCCCGGCATGCCGACAATGGGCGCGAGAGCGACATCTTCGGCGGCGCGCCGTCTCGCATACTCCAGGACCAAACTGCTCAACAGCAGGATGAAGGTATTGACCACCAGCAACCTGACGGGGAGGGTCAATGGCACCCAGTTGCTGACGTAGTCGTTGCTCGACGGGTCCCAGACGGCCCCCGCTTTGCGCACCACGTAAGCCGTGGTGAAGGAGACGAAGAGCATGACCACCGAAGACAGTGCCAACATCAGTCCCAGGCGATAGCGGCGCAGGCGCTCGCCGTAGCTGGGCAT
>Ga0075520_1000381_pt1 | contig 18917 bp, 18 predicted proteins | sample NGEPerB_FD_75100 | JGI IMG/M metagenome (GOLD analysis project Ga0075520, IMG submission 75100) | Arctic peat soil microbial communities from the Barrow Environmental Observatory site, Barrow, Alaska, USA - NGEE PermafrostAB12-B | ecosystem: Environmental > Terrestrial > Soil > Wetlands > Peat ... | reverse complement strand
GGCCGCGGTGCGATCGATCGTGAACGGCGCGTCACCCGCGCTCTTGCCGTGCTCGGGAAGGTCGGGAACCAGCAGGTGGTAGTCGGGCAGACCCTCGACCTGCAGTCGCCACATCCATCCACCGCCACCCCCTCCGTGGAGGAAGACGATCGTGGGCGCGTCAGCCGGACCACGCTCGTCAACGTACATCGCGATCGCGCTCCTGGTTGAGAAGTCCCACGGCATCGTAGTCCAGGCGCCGGGCCGGCTAGACAGGCAGTTCCGGCGGCCACAGAGCCGACGATCTTCACTTCGCGTCCTGGATCGGCACCGCCCCGATCGATGTGTCCTCCGGGGACCGACAACACCACCGGCTCTCCCGCGGCGGGAACCGACAGATCAGCGCGGTGCTCCACATGATGGCGGTCGTTCAGCTCCGCAACCGCACCGAAGGACGGGCCTACTACGACCGGAAAGTGGCCGCCGGGAAGACCCCCAACGAGGCCATGCGCTGCCTGAAGCGACGCCTGTCCGACATCGTCTACAGGGCACTGCTCGACGACTACGTCACCGCCAAGGCGACAGGCCCGGGAGGGCACCAGGGAGCGACACATCAATCCAGCGCGGCCGGCTCACATCCCCACACCAGCACTTCGGACAAGCCACTTCCCGGACCCGTCCCCACAAAGCCTACGACCACCCTCGCGAAGGCGTCTTGACACAGAAGGGAGCCAGATGAGTGCGTTCGAAGCCATCCGCCCGGGTCCGTGGTTGGAGCGCCCGACGGTGCGTGTCACCCCATTGGCGCCCTGGTCTTAGGGTCTCGGCTTTGGTCTTCGGACGAGCGCATCGGATCGTGCTGACCCGACAATCCACCGCATGAGGAGTTGCACTACCGCCGCAGCGGAACCGTAAGAGAACAGGTCGGCCAGCAACGGTATCGGGCCAGGCCCGAAGAGAATGAAACGCGTTGTCATACTGTATCCATAATCACGTGCCACGCCGAAGACGGCAAATAGAGAGAGAAAGACAAGTAAGCCGCGGATCTCCCATCGCCGAACTACGCGCCAACCCACCAAACCGAACGCCGCACCATAACCCAGGGCCGCGGCGACATACCAGGCGAGAGGAGCGTTGGCCGCGGTGACAGAAGGATAATGCCACAACCCAAAGTGAGAGGCGATCCTGTCGTAAGACATGACCATTGGAATGATGGGAATTGAGGCGACGAGAGCGCCCACAGTACGACGCAATCCGGCGCGAGAAAGGAAGACAACAACTGCAAAGATGATGGCTGTGATAGCCACGCTAGCGACAAGGAGAGTGGGGTTGAGCAGGTTCATGATGACTCAATGTTCGTGGCGATGGCGCCGGATGTGAGGTCCAGACCCAGATAGTGGAACCCGCCGCGCTGCGCGTCGCGGGTGGGGTACTTGAGTTCGATCTGTAGCTCAGTGTTGCCCTGGCGCACAAGCACGTCCAGGTGCTGACCCAGAGCCGTCTGCAGCGTCCGGATCGCCCTTGTCATCGTGGAGACCATCTTAGCCTCGACCCTGGTCGGGCCTCCGGCGCTGTGACGGCAGCATGTCCCATGAGCCTGGTGCACCCAAGGGATCTCAGAACTGCAACTATTCATCGACGTGCAGACTGGTTCTGACGTGCGCGGCTCGTGTGCGGTTCAAGGAGTTCCCGATGATGTCATCCCCTTCCTGGGCGCGGACAAGCGTCAGGACGCCCTGGGCTGACCGCCGAACACGTCGTCGGCGAGGCGATGCCCTGTGGAGACGGTGACTGTCAACGCGGGGACGTTGGCCGTGCGCCTTGCCTGGGGAACAACGAAAGCTACGGACCTGCTCGCTGGACTGCTGGGTGAGTCCGTCACCGTTCGACACGCGTGCCCGGTGTGCGGATCAGACCGGCATGGCCGCCCGACGGCGCTGGTGCAGGACGGCGGTCCGGCAGCCGTGTCGGTTGCTCACGCGGGGGCGGTGACCCTGGTGGCGTTGACTGATGGGGGCCGGGTTGGCGTCGACCTCGAGCCCTTGGATGCTCTCGCCCCACCCGGCGTGCGCGGTCACGACGATCCACGCGATCTGGGCGATCTCGAGCTGTGGGTGCTCAAGGAGGCTTTCCTCAAGGCATCCGGCGACGGACTGCGGCGCGATCCGTCGACTGTCGGGCCCGACGAGCCGGGCGCGGTCTGGGGCCGCGTCGAGATCGACGGGTACGTGGCCGCGTGGTGCGTCCTTCAGCCGACCCTAGGCAGTTTCGGGAGTTTGCGGGCGTCGAGAAACGAGGAGAACAGCGGCTTGAGGTCGTCCCGGGAGTAGCCCGCCGCCAGGGCGAGGAAATCGGCGGTGGACGCAGTACACCCCGAGTACCTCGCTATCCACTCGCGGGCGAGGCCGAAGAAGGAATCGTCACCGATGGCCCTGCGCAGGGTGTGCAGCATCAGTGCCCCTCGCTTGTAGACCCAGTCGTCGAACATGTGGGCCATGCCAGGATCCGACAGCGGCGCCGGTTGTTCTTGCCCCGTGAGTATTGTGCGGTGCTGCGCGGCCAGCTGGTCGGCGGTGGCCAGGCCTCGCCGCTCGGACCAGAGCCATTCGGCGTAACACGCGAACCCCTCGTGAAGCCAGATGTCGCGCAAGCGCCCCGCCGTGACGGCGTTCCCGAACCACTGGTGGGCCAGCTCGTGGACGACCAGCCGTTCGTTCTCCCACTCCGGCACGAGGTGGTTGGTCCCGAAGACGGCCATGTCCTGCGCCTCCATCGGGATCTCCAGGGGGTCGTCCACCACCACCGCCCGGAAGCATTGGAAAGGGTACGGACCGAACCAGTTCTCGAGGGCATCGAGCATCTCCGGGAGCTGGCGGAAGGCGGTGTCCCTTTGGAGGCGAAGCCTCCGCGGTCGTACAACCGTGATCCTGTCGCCCGTCCCGGGGAGCGGGTCCTCGTCGAGGCGTCCGATCGCCACGCTGACGAGGTAGGACGAGGTGGGGGCGGGTTCGTCGAAGCTCCATCGGGTTCGTCCGGCGCGGGTCGTCGAACCCTGGGGTCGGCCGGTGGCGACCACGCGGTAGTCGGATTCCGTTGTCACCGTGATCGTGTAGGTCGCCTTGTTGTCGGCGCGGTCGTTGCACGGGAAGAACGACGGAGCACCGTACGGCTGGGACGCAACGAGCACCCCGTCGGTCAGCTCCTCCCACCCCGCGGGGCCGTGAGCTCCTGGGACCGGCTGGGGTTTGCCCCGGTATGACACCTCGACGGTGGTGATGGCCCCCTCCGGCAGGCGGGCGGCGAGTTTGACAACCACAGCGCGTTCTTTGAGGGTGACCTTCCTCGGTGTGACACCCCCGACCAGGACGCGCTCGACGCTCAGTCTGGACAGGTCGAGTCGCAGGGAGTTGAGAGGGGCCAGTGCCCGGACTGTCAAGGTCGCACGTCCGGACAGGCGATTGGTGGCCACCTTGTAGTCGAGGTCAAGGTCGTAATGGATGACCTCGTAGCTGGTGTCACCGTGTCCGGGAAGGTAGGGGTCGGCCGCTCGCACCATAGGTCCCCGCCTACTCATTCCAGGGGCGGATCGGATTGCCGATCCACCGGGTTAGGTGTGGCAGCGACTCACCTCGCATGACCAGGGAAGCCGGCCCGACGGTCGCGTGGCGACCGACGATGGCGCCTGGCAGGACAACGCTGTTCGGGCACAGTGTCGAACCCGCCCGCAGCACCACGGTGTCCAGCGCCAGCACCCGGTCATGGAACAGGTGGGTCTGCACGACGCATCCGCGTTCGATGGTGGCGCCGTCGCCGATCTCCACGAGATCAGGCTCGGGGAGCCAGTAGGTCTCGCACCACACGCCCTCGCCGATGCGTGCACCCATCCCGCGCAGCCACGCGTTCAGCAGCGGCGTCCCGACTGCCCATCGCACGAACCACGGCGCCGTGACGAGCTCCACGAACTGGTCGACCAACTCGTTGCGCCACACGAACGAACTCCACAGAGGGTGTTCGCCAGGTGCCACGGTCCCGACGAGAAGGCGTTTCGGCAGGACCGACAGCCAGGTCGAGACGAAGCCGGCGGTCACCAGTACGAGGCCAGAGAGGGCGAGGGCCAGCCACCAGGCCGCCGATGCCAGGGCCAACAGCGCCGACACAACGAGAGCTCCGACGGCAAAGGACACCATCACCGCAACGATCCGGCACGCCTCGACAAGCGCGCGCCGTACTCGGAGCCCGACCGGCGGGTCGAAGGTCAAGGAGGTGCTGGTGGCGGTGACTTGACGGCGCAGGAGGGTGGGGGGACTTCCGATCCAGCTGGTCGCCTTCTTGGCTCGGGCACGCTCGGGTGCGGACGACAGCACGGCCACGAGACCGCGCGCGGGCACCTTGCGCCCTGGCGCGACCATCGCGGAGTTGCCCAGGAAGGCGCGTCTCCCGACACGCGTGCGTGCGACGCGCAGCCACCCGGCCCCGAGCTCGTACCCGCCCAGCAAGGTGTCGTCGGCGAGGAACGCGCCCTCTCCCACGCTCGCCAACTTCGGGATCAACAGCACGGTCGACGCCTCCGCGTCTCTGCCGATCTCTGCTCCCAGCAGCCGCAGCCATACCGGGGTGAACCACCCCGCGTAGAGCGGGTACAGCCAATGGCGCGCCTCGTCGAGCAGCCGAACCGTGCCCCACGTCGCGAGCCCCCTTAGGCTGCGCACCGGTACGTGGCCCTCGACGATGAATAATCCGAACAGCCGGGTCAGCCCCAGGACGAGGACGCCCGTCACCGCGAACCCGACCAGGGTCGCCACGGGCAGCCACAGCAGCACGCGGCCCAGGAGGCCCACGAGGCTGGCCGTCGTCGGGGAGATCGCCACGATCACACCTAGCCCAGCTGCGATCCCGGAAGCCGGAACCGCGGCGATCACGATTGACATGATCGCGAACCCGACCACCCACGCCTGATGTGGCTGGGCTTGGTCCGCCCACGGACCGCGAGCGCCCCGCGACCTGAGGTGAGCGGGCGAGCCGGTCCAGAACTCCCCCGCGGGCACCGTGCCGAGCACGACCGAGCCGGGACCGATCTCCGCACCGTCCCCCACCAAGGCGTCTGGCCCCAGGGTGGAGCGCATGCCGACCCGGGCGTCACGGCCGATGGTCACGGTGCCCACGTTCAGGATGTCGCCGTCGAGCCAGTAGCCGGCCAGGTCGACTTCGAGTTCGACGGACGCTCTGTCGCCGAGGGTCAAGAAGCCTGTAATTGGTGGCACGGTGTGCAGGTCGACGTCGCGCCCGATGCTGGCGCCAAGCAGGCGCGCGTACCAGGTCATGCACCATGCCCCTGCCGTGCCTGTGGCGCCGAGCTCCTCGGCCAGCCGCTCGGCGAGCCACAACCGCAGATGGGCGCGTCCCCCTCGCGGATACCGGCCGGGCACCAACCCGTGCAGGATCACGCGAGCCCCGAGCGCCGCGAGCACGATGCGCCCGGGGGGAAGGATGAACAGCAGCCAACTGACCGCGACGACCGGCCACGGCACCGGGCTCACCGGCAGGCCCAGCCAGCCCACGACGTTGCCGAGCGTCGCCAGCCAGGTGAGCCAACGCAGGCCACCGATCGTCCGCAGGGGCAGCAGGGCGAGGAGTTGGGCAGCCTGGGTACGGCGCCGTACCGGCGGCACCCTGTCATTCTGGGGCGCCCCGGTTGGGTCCATAGCCGAGAGTCGGTCAGCCATGTCGGCCAGCCGCCCGTGGTCGTAGATGTCGGTGACTGCGGCCTCCGGCTGACGCTCGCGGATGCGTGCGACCAGGTGGGCGACGCCCAGCGAGGTGCCACCGAGGTCGAAGAAGTCAGCGTGGCGATCTGTGACCGACGTGCCGAGGATGTCCTGCCACAGGCCCGCGAGCCACGCTTCACTGGGGGACAGCGGTTCGTCGGGTCCCGCGGGCTGGTCGCCCCGCGGGTCATTGGGTCCGGCGGCGACCAGGGGCCAGGGCAAGGCGGCGCGATCGATCTTCCCTGAGGTACGAGTGGGCAAGTGACTCACGACGGCCAGCCGCGGCACCAGAGCCGCAGGGAGTAGCCCGCGCAACTGCTCAAGGGCCACCGCAGTGTCGAAGTCTGGGTCGGCGACGAGGTAGCCCACCAGCACGGCCGCGCCGGAGGTGGTCCCCTGGACGGCAGCGGCGCCACCACGAACACCGGGCAGGGCCGACAGGACGGCATCCAGCTCGCCCAGCTCGACGCGACGTCCGCCGATCTTGACCTGTTCGTCGGCGCGTCCGACGAACACGAGCCCGTCGGGATCGTTCACGACCAGGTCGCCAGATCGGTAGGCCCGCTCCCAGCCCAGCGAAGCCTGCTTCCCGTAGCCTCTGGCGTCCAACGTCGGGTCGAGGTCCCTGGCCAGGCCGACTCCACCGATCACGAGTTCACCAACGGCCCCTTCTGCGACCGGCTCTCCCGACGGGTCGAGCACGGCGAGGTCCCAGCCGTCGAGGGGAAGCCCGATTCGCACGATCGCCCCCAGCCGCAGCTGAGCGGCACAAGCGACGACTGTGGTCTCCGTCGGCCCGTAGGTGTTCCACACCTCGCGCGCGCCGGTGGCGAACCTGGTGGCGATCTCAGGCGGGCACGCTTCGCCTCCGAGAATGAGGAGCCGTACGCGCTTGAGGGTGTTCGGGGGCCACAGCATCGCGAGTGTGGGCACCGTCGACACCACGGTGATGCGCTGTGCCACCAGCCACGGCCCGAGGTCCATGCCGCTCTTCACGAGTGAGCGAGGGGCCGGCACGAGGCAGGCGCCGCGGCGCCAGGCGAGCCACATCTCCTCGCAGGACGCGTCGAACGCCACCGAGAGTCCGGCCATCACGCGGTCCGATTCGTTGATCGGATCGGCCTGCAGGAACAGACGCGACTCGGCATCGACGAAGGCAGCCGCTGCCCGGTGCGTGACCGCGACGCCCTTGGGCTGGCCGGTCGACCCCGAGGTGAAGATGATCCAGGCGTCATCCTCGGGGAATACCGTGGGCAACGGCTCGACCGGAGCTCGGTCGGGGTACCTCAACGTCAGTGACAGATCGTTGCCGAGGATGGCGGCGACGCCCGCTTCCTCGAAGATCCTCCGTGCGCGCTCGTCGGGATCGTCGGCATCCACGGGCACGTACGCGCCCCCTGCCAGCATGATGCCGAGGATCGCGACGTACAGCGTCGTGGTGCCAGACGAGATCCGGACGCCGACGCGGTCGCCTCGGCCGATCGCTCCGGCCGCCAACTCCAGCGCGACTTCCTCAGCGGCCCCGGCCAGGTCCACGAAGCTCAGCACCTCGGAACCGTTGTCCAGCGCATGCGCCTCGGGGAAGAGGTCCGCCGTGGCGCGGAAGACATCAAGCAGCGTCCGTGGGGCCGGGGCGAGCTGAGCCCGCTGCATGGTCACGTGCGCCCTTCCCCTCAGCGGTCAAGCCGGCGTGATGAAGCCGCAGTCTCGGAGGTCAGGGCCCCACGGTCGTCGTCACCGACCGTTCCTGAGGCCAGGTCTGGAAGAGCGGCCACGACCGACGCAACCACAGGCTAACTCATGCCACCGGCGCGGCGGCCCTGCTTCCCGGCACCGCATGGTCGCCCGAGCCAGCGGGAGTCAGAGCAGCACCCAATTGCATCAGGATTCACCTCCGCCGACTTTCCGAGGGGCACTCGAGACCCTGCTGTACCTAGCGGGAGCGCTGTCCTGGCTGCTACTGATCGTCGTCGCGCATCAGTCCTCAGGCTCTTCACGCTCGTCCGGCTCCCAGGTCTCGACGCTTGGAGACCTGCTGATCACAGCGGGAGATCCCATCACGGCAGTTCGGGACATCGTCTTCAGCCTCGGCGCGCTGACCTTCTACTACCTTCTGTACACGGCGCGACTGATTCCGCGATGGTTGTCCGGCTGGGGAATCGCCGGCACCATCGGCTACTTGGCTGCGGGCGTGATAGCCGTCTTCAGCACCGAACTGGTGGTCTTGCTGCTCCCGCTTGCCCTTCAGGAGATGGTCATGGCCGTCTGGCTGATTGCCAAGGGATTCGATGCAAGAGCCATCGCCACACTCACCCCAGCCAAAGGTGGTCCCTCCCTGGGCACACTGGTGAACGCCGATTCGGTGTCGTGACGGCCATGTCGGTCTCAAGACCGGCCTCGTCGCCTCGTGCAGAACTCGGTTGGTGCGCACCCGTCCCCGAGTGGTGTGCCGCCGCACCGAATGGGCGCTTCCTGAGGGCACGAGATCCTCGGCATGCTCGAACGTGGCACCTCGCGGGCCACGGCCCGCGCCGACGCGGTGGCGTGGTCGCAAGCGCGCAGCCTGAGCGCTCGGCGTTCGCTGCTCACGTGGTTGTGAAATGCTTGAAGCATGATCTCGTTGGAGGATCGCATTGTTGATGACGGCCGCGCGATGGCGGACACCGAGCGAAAGCTCACGCAGCACAATCCCGCGGTGTCGGCTGAGGTGATCCATACCCTCGTGCAGAAGTCGTACCGCCGGCTGACTCCAGCCAAGGTCCACCACTACCTGCCCATCCTGGTTTCGCGAGAGGTGCAGGCGACGCTGCGCCGGCGTCACACCGGCTGACCCTTGGGGTATGCGTTCCATCGTGCTGTGTGCGGCGGCGATTGCATCCACTTGACCGGCTACCGGTGGTTGCGTTGGAACCCGTCAGCGTCCTTCTGGGTTGCGTACGTGCTCACCCGCCGTTGGGCGCCTCGGCTGCCGGCCGGACCGGGAGATCCATCACCGTCGGAGCCGGCCCCAGTGTCCGCGTAGTCCGATGGGGATAGTCAGGGAGCCTCAAGCGGGGCGGTCCGCCCCACTGTTGCGATCAGCGCGGTCTCGATGCCGTCAAGCACGACGGACAGCCCGAAGTCGAATTCGTCAGCGAAGCGGTAGTCGGGTGTGACGAGCTCGATAGCAAACCTGGTGAGGTGCGGGTAGGTCGCCTCTACTCCGGCCACGACCTCCGCGGCACTCCCCTGTGGGTCGGGGCCGATCGGCAATGTCGCCTCCTGCAGGGCGAAGCCGTAGACGTAGCTGTCGACCAGTGCGTATGCGTGAGCAGCGAGAGGTACCGAGAACCCGGCGTCGAACAGCACGCCGAGCACGGCGTCGTGCTGCGCCAGGGTTGCAGCTCCGGGGCGCGCCCGTGACTCCAGAAGGCCGATCGCCCATGGATGGCGACCCAGCGCCAATCTCAGTGCGTGCGCGCGTACTGACAACTCGTCACGCCAGCTCTGACCGGGCCTGGGCAGAGGGATCTCGGTGAAGACGGCGTCCACGATGCCGTCCAGAATCTGCTCCTTGCCGTCCAGGTAGTGGTAGACGGCCATCGGCTTAACGGCAAGGCGCTGCGCCAAAGCCCGCATTGTGAGCCCCGCGATGCCGTGCTCGTCGGCGAGCGCCACGGCGGCACCGAGCACTCGTTCGCGGTTCAACGGCTGGCGGGTGGCCATGGGCACCTTCGCTGAGAGGGATTGGCGAAAACGATGCTATCCGCTATCGTACAAAGTACAAACGTACTAAGTACGATAGCGAAGGAGAGGGAGTTATGGCACTCAACGAGAAGTCCCCAGCCCCAGACGCGATTGACGCGGGCCGCCGCTCCGCAGTCCACGACGGTGGCGCAGCAGAAGGTGCGACCGACCGACCGGCCGCAGTCGGTCGCGGACCGGCGCTCGAACCGGGCGTGAGACGAGGCGCGGCCGTGGCGGGTCTCGGGTTGCTCGCGATGACCGTGCTGGCGATGGCCGGGACCCTCGTGGCCAACGGTCCGGCCGGTGCGCGGGTGGCCGTTCCTGGATCGGAAGGACTTCTCGGTCGGATCGGCGTGCTCGCCTTGTACGGTGTTGCGCTCCTCGACGTCATCGTCGCCTGGGGCCTGACCGAGGCCTTCCGGTCCGTCGACCGCGGGTTGGCCGTGCTGGCCGGCTGGCTACGGCTGGTGTACGCCGTGGTCTTCGTCGTCGCGATCACGCAGCTGGCCGGGGGGCAGCCGGCGGCGTACCACCGGATCTGGCAGGTGGGACTTCTTGTGTTCGGAGTGCACCTGGTGCTGGTCGGACGGCTGGTTGCACGGTCGGGATGGCTGCCCCGCTGGCTCGGTGTCTTGGTCACCGTGGCCGGGATCGGCTACGTTGCCGACTCGGTCCTCGCGGTCCTGCTGGTCGCGACGCCCTTCTCGCTGAGCACCGTGACGTTCGTCGGCGAGCTCCTCCTCGCCGTTTGGCTTGCACGTCGCGCGGCCAGTTCTTGATGGCCCAGGTACCGGTGTAGCCGTCCCCGCCGGGGTCCGGCCCGTGCGGCGGGAGCTTTGCTCCGGTCCCGGCCCCGTGGCCTGACCCGAGGCTGCCCGGCAATCCAGGTTCAGGTTGGGTCCCGCTACGCAGACTGCTTGCCCGCCTTGTCTTCTTTGCGCCACACGAGCACGCTCGCCTTACCCGGCGTCGCTGGTCGTCTGGGACGCCCAGCGCATAAGGACAGGCACCCAGAGAGCCCCTGAGGGAGCCCCTTGCGGCCATCTGGTCACCTCACACGGAAGCCGGGAGCGTCCGCGGCGCGGCAGTCCCACGCAGGGCTGAGACGAACAGGTCGGGCGGCGTCTCCTGGTTCCGTGGAGTCGAGTTGTTGGGAACCAGACCACGGTGATCGGTTGCTCCCTCTGGAACTCCAGGGGTCGGAAGCAGCTGATCGCTGAGTGTGGGGGTTGGAGGTTGCGGGGTTGCCTTGAGGTGCTCGCAGATCGCATTCGTGAGCTCTAGCCGGGGAGCGCCCCTGTCGGCGCGTCTCCGTTCGAGACGATCATCGACGGGGTCCGCCGGGGCCAGCCGAGGATGAGGCAGGCGATCGCGATGACGGGCGTGGCGATGCTCCACCAGGTCAGGGCAACCAGCGGCGCGACGCCGAGCACGAGCAGGGTGATCGCGAGCCGGCGGGAGCGGCCGGCGAGGGCGAGGGAGGCGAGGATCAGGGCGGCGCCGAGGAGGCCGGCGGGGCGCACGGGCCCTTGCCCGGCGAGGCCGACGGTGGCGTACATGACGGCGAGGATCGCGGTCAGGGTTGCGAGCCAGCGGCGTCTTGGTGTGGCGTTCATGGTTGGTCTCTCTCGGTTGGGCTGGTGCTGCGGGTGAACATGGGTCAGTGGTCGCGGTCAGAGGACGACATCGTGTGCGGGCCGGCGGGGACTGAGCAGCGCGGTCGCGGTCGGGTGCCCGATCCGGAACGTCATGATCGCGTGGGTCCCCGACGGCAGCAGCGCGGCCATCGCGCGCGTGAAGTCGGCCGGCAGACCGGCGGACGTCTCGCGGTCGATGCGTTCGGGGACCTGGCACAGGGGCTGCAGTGCCAGGCCGTCGAGAGTCGCGGAGAGGTGCATGCGCTGCCAGGCACGTCCCGCGGCGAGTCGGCTGGTGCGGTCGGCCGGGTCGCGGACCACGATGGCCCCGAACGCGGCCGCCGTCGGGATCTGCATCGTGCGCATCCCCGTGAGCCAGCCGTCGTTGTTCTGCTGCTGGGAGACCGGGACGATCTTCGACAGGGCCCGGATCAGCGGCGTCTGGCCGGACGGGTCGATGGTGATGCCGTCCTTCTTCGTCTGGATCTCGTCCCAGCTGTTGCGGTACCAGACGTAGTCGTCGGCCGACTGCTGCCGGTCCGCGATGATCGCCTCGGTGGCGCGCAGGGTGAGGTCGCCGAAGGCGGCCCTCTCGGCATCGGTGGTGAACCACACGAGCTCGGCACCAGGGACGTCGACGAGGGCGCCCAGCGCGTCGAGCTGCGCCAGTCCCACCGGACGAGCGGTGTCGTACGCACCGCGGTTCGTGTGGCGATTCGCGATGGCGGCGTACAGCGGGGATGCGGCCGCATCGGTCGCGGTGAGATCGACGCGGGCGATGTGCTTCGGGTCGCCTGGCTCCGGCAGCAGAGTCACGGTGGCTGCGGTGCCGTGCGCGGGGCCGGCAAGGACCAGGTTCTCCACGGCGCATCCCAGGGTGATGTCCAGCTCACGCAGCAGCGGGTCCATCGCACCGATGGTCCGGCTCATGTCCGCAAAGAGGTCGATCCGGTCGGGGGCCACCCGGAAGAGCCACGGCTGAGTGTTGTGCGCGTTGGCGGCCAGGACTGCGGCGCTGACCAAGGCGAGGGTGCCGTCGCTCGACGCGTCGAGTGCGTCCCAGGCGGCGTAGGCCGGGCCGGTACCCGTGGCGAAGACCCCGCCGTCGACAGCCTTCCAGGTCAAGCCGGCAGCGCCAGCCACGGCGAGCGTGCCGACTCCAACCCCGACCATTCCCAGGAAGCCGCGGCGACCCAGCCGCGGACCGGGCCCTACCTCGGGACTCGGCGCGGTGGGCCGGGACTCCTTGCTTGACTGCTTCGCCATGATGGCATCCCTTCATCGGCTGGTTACGGAGGATCGGGGTCGACGTGAGGGAACACGTCGGCGATCTGATTAGATACCTTACTCTAATTAGAGTCCGAACTCTATTCGGGGCTGGCGGCAACCGACGCGTGCGCGCGAAGTGCATCGGTGCCCACCGGCGCACTCCTCCCTCCCCGGTGTCAGGTTGCCGATCCCGCCCGAGTAGTGCTTATGCTCTAAGCATGTTGCGCACCCCGACCACCAGCAGGGCGCGTCAGACGCGCGACCGGATCCTCGACGCCGCTCTGGAGCTGTTCAACGAGCGCGGGACTTCGGCGGTGACCACCAACCATGTCGCCGCCCATGCCGGAATCAGCCCCGGCAACCTCTACTACTGGTTCAGCGACAAGGACGAGATCATCCGGGAGCTGTACGCGCGCCTAGCCGGAGCGTACGAAGAGATGTGGAGTGGCGACGAGGCCGACCTCATGGGCGTGACCCCGGCGGAACTCCTGAGGCGCTTGGCGGCCGGTGCGGCCCTGTCCCATCGCTACGCGTTCCTGGGTCGTGAGCTGCTCGGGTTGCTCCACAGCGACCCGCTCCTGGCCGCTGACTACGGCACGGTGCGGGCGCGTCGCACCGCAACCTTCGGTGCCCTGGCTCGACGGTGGCGGTCTGCCGGTGTCCTCCGCCCCCTCGACGACCAAGGCATCGCCGACCTCATCCAGGCGATCTGGGTGATCGCCGAGACGTGGCTGGCCGTGGGCGAGCTATCCGGAACCTCTGTCGAGTCGGCTGACGGCGAGCGTCTCCTGCGAGTCGTGCTCGAGCCGTATCTGCTTCCCCCGCTAGATCAGAGGTGACCTCTCGCCGACGGGGACGCGGACTTCTCAGCGAGCAATAACCTGCATCACGGCGTGGAGGTTGAGGAATCTCGGTGACAGCTCGCGAACCTAGGCAGCGCACCATCCGTGACAATCGGTAGCTGGCACCCGGCAGCGCGGCATGGCGTTGCGCGGTCCTATGCCGCTGGCCCCGGCGCTCGTCGCCAAGCTCACGAGCTGGGGTGACGGTCACGTGGCGATCGAGGGTAGGCGCGGCTTCTTCTCGACGCCTTACCCAGCGCGGGACCGATCACCAGCCCGCGGCGACCCCCATGGCCCGAGACCGAGCTCAGAAGGGCGTCTCGGCTCTCACATGCCGTCGCTGCTCTCACGAGCCACGCCTCAACGTGGTCAACTTGGGGGCTGATCGCCACCTTGCAGTTCGCGGCTGGCGGTTGAGATCTGACCCATCGATGGCCGGCCCTTCATGGGTACGCGGAGCCCTGTGGTCCGACGCGTCCTGTCTGCCCAGCGAACCAATTGACGAAAGTATGACGCGTGCTACAATTCATACATTGGAACCAACATATGAAAGGGAGGCAATATCGACATGGTAGCGAAGAAGACAGGGTTTCTCGGCTCGGCAACGGTCGGGACGAAGGGACAGATCGTCATTCCGGCAGATGCCCGTGAGGCGATGGGGATCAAGGAGGGCGACAAGGTTGTGATCCTTGGTGGCCCTCGTGAAGGCAGCGTGCTCGTGTTCCGTGTGGACTCGTTCGACATGTTCCTGCAGAAGGCAGGCCTTGGCGACGACGACCGCGCTGAGCTGGCAGCGTCGCACAAGCCGACGAAGTAACCGCATGCTGAGCGAAGAGTCGTCCGGCTCGAGACGTACGACGCGTTCGCCAGCGATCGTCTGTGGGGGCTCGTGGCCGTGCGACATAGGCCGACCTTCGGTCGAGCGCGGCGGTGCCGAGGCTGGCGGGATTCCGCGTCAGGAGAGATCGAGGAGGGCGTTGAGGTTTCGGCAGGTACTCCTCGCCTCGGCCGCAACCCTGCCCCCCGTCACGAGCTCCAGCTTCACGATCTCGGCCGGCCCGGCCGCTCGACTCGCCTTCTCCACATCCCCCGCAACGACGGCCGCGGGCACTCCATTCTCTCTTCAACCGGCCGTGATCCTCCTCGATGCCGGTGGTGACCCGACAACGAGAGGGTCCAGTCTGGCCCACCAGACCAGTGAGGCCCACCAGCAAAACCCTCGTTTCACAAGGGACGGGGGGTTTCAGGTTTCGGGCGGGGTAACTCTGGGGTAACTACGAGTTTCGCGGAACCAGTCCTCCAAGCCGCGTTTCCCCTAGTGGGGGCGCATTTGGGTATGGTGGGCCTAACTGGACTTGAATTAGCAAACAGGCTCAGGCGGCAACGGCGGACTGTGCGTGACTATCCGGGCCAATCGGGCATCCACTAGGGCATATGGCAAGATTCATGTTAACCTCCGCGTTGTGACCTACCGAGCACAAGGTGACGATTCGAGCGGTGAAGTTACCCCAAAGTTACCCCGCTCGAGTGGTGTGGTGGGAGATCCTCAGGAGCCGGCCAGTTGGCGGCGTGGCCCCAAAGCGGGTGCGTCATACCGGAGTTTTGGGACTGTGTCGCCGACCCGCGGGAGATGGAAAGCATTCTATGTGGGCCCCGATCGACACCGGCATACCGCGGGTCTGACGTTCAGTAACCAGGTGCGAGCCCAGGGCTGGCTCGCCAACGAGCCGAACGATTCGTTGTCGGCATCGACTTCGGGACCCTTTCGGGACGAGCGGTGATCACGAGGGTCAGCGATGGGGAGATCGTCGGCGAGGCGGTGCATGCCTACGAGCACGGGGTGATGGACCGGGTTCTGAGCGCTGGTGACGGCTGCGAGTTGCCGCCTGATTTCGCCCTTCAGGTCCCCGCTGACTATCGGGAGGTGCTGCGCCTCGCGGTGCCGCAGGCGGTGACGGCCTCGGGGGTGGCGCCGAGCGGACATCGTCGGTATTGGCGTGGACTTCACGTCGGCGACCGTGATCTTCGCGGATGACGCTGGGGTGCCGATGTGCGAGTACGAGCAGTTCCGCAACGAGCCGCACGCCTACGCCAAGCTCTGGAAGCATCATGGCGCCCAGGAGCAGGCGCACCGTATCGTCGCCTTGGCCAAGGAGCGCGGCGAGACGTGGCTTGCCCGCTACGGCGGTGATCTGTCTTCCGAGCTTCTGATGCCGAAGGCGCTCGAGACGCTGGAGAAGGCGCCGAGTGTGTACACACAGGCGAGCCAGATCGTCGACGCGGTGGACTGGATCACTTGGCAACTCACGGGCACCCTCAGCTACGCCGCCGGCGATTCGGGCTACAAGCGGATGTACCAGGATGGGCGGTATCCGTCGCCGGAGTTCCTCGCCGCTCTCAATCCAGGCTTCGCTGGCGCCTTCACGGACAAGATGACGGCCCCTGTGCTGCCTCTGGGCGCCCGGGTGGGTGGGCTGAGCGCGACAGCGGCCGCTTGGACGGGGCTGCTCGAGGGCACCGCCGTGGCGAGTGGCAACATTGACGCGCATGTGCACGCCGTGAGCGTGAATGCGGTGCGGCCTGGTCAGCTGACCGCGATTCTCGGCACGTCCACCTGCTGGGTGCTACCGGCCGAGGAGTATCGCGATGTGCCGGGAATCTTCGGCGCTGTGGACGGTGGCATCGTTGCCGGAGCATGGGGATACGAAGCCGGCCAGTCGGCCGTGGGGGACATGTTCGACTGGTTCACCGCCAACTGCGTGCCCCAGCAGTACGTCGACGCGGCCAAGGCGGCTGGCGTGCATCTCAATGACTATCTGATGTCGCTCACCGAAGAGCTCGAGGTGGGCGAGAGCGGCCTGGTCGCGCTCGACTGGTTCAACGGGAACCGGTCGACCCTGGTCGACTCGGACCTTTCCGGGCTCGTGGTTGGACAGACGCTACGGACCACCGCTCCTGAGGTGTTCCGCGCGCTGGTCGAAGCCTCCGTCTTCGGCGCAAGGATGATCATCGAGAACTTCGAAGCCCACGGAGTCCCGATCACTGATGTGACGGCGGCGGGCGGGCTGCTCAACAGCGCGCCGATCATGCAGCTTTACGCCGACGCGCTCAGGCGCCCCTTGTCTGTGGCGAGCGTCTCCCAAGCGGGTGCTCAGGGTTCGGCGATCTACGCTGCGGTTGCAGCCGGCGAGTATGCAGACGTCGTGGCCGCGGCCGCTGCCATGGGCCGGGTGCGCCACGACGCCTACCGTCCCGACCCTGACCGCGCCGCCCGCTATGACCAGCTCTATGCGCAATACACCGAGCTCTACCAGTTGTTCGGCGAGACAACCGAGATCATGCACCGGCTGCGGGCGATTACCCGTGAAGCTCTTGCGCGGCGCCCTCAGCTGTGACGTCGTGGGTCGCCGCCGGGTCGTCAGCCCAACACATGCCGGACCAGGTTCTGGCGAGCGTACGATGTGCAAAGTGACCGTACAACCGCTCGAGCGCGGCGAACAGGGTCGCTCCGAGCTGACATAGGCATCGAGAGGAACAGATGGACAGGTACGAGCGCGTGAGAGCAGACATCGACCGCCTGAAGATCGAGGTCGCGGCCCTGCACGCCGAGCTTCCCCGCAACGACCTGGTGGTTTGGACAGCGGGCAATGTCTCCGCCCGTGTCCCGGGTGCCGACCTGCTGGTGATCAAGCCGTCCGGCGTCTCCTACGACGACCTCACTCCCGAGGCGATGGTGGTCTGCGACTTCGAGGCGAACCTGGTCGAGGGCACCCGCAACCCGTCCTCGGACACCGCTGCCCACGCTTACGTCTACAAGCACATGCCCGCGGTCGGCGGAGTCGTGCATACCCACTCCGACTACGCCACCGCCTGGGCGGCACGGCAGGAACCCATCCCGTGCGTGCTGACCATGATCGCCGATGAGTTCGGCGGTGACATCCCGGTGGGCCCGTTCGCCCTGATCGGCGATGACTCGATCGGTCGCGGCATCGTCGAGACCCTGAGCAGCAGCCGGTCGCGCGCGGTCCTGATGGCCAACCATGGCCCGTTCACCATCGGGACGGACGCCCGGGAGGCGGTCAAGGCCGCCGTCATGGTCGAGGACGTCGCCCGCACCGTCCACCTGTCCCGCCAGCTTGGCGAGCCGGTGCCGATTCCGCCAGTCGACATCGACAGGCTGTTCGACCGCTACCAGAACGTCTACGGACAAGGAATTGACACGTCGCGGAAGAGCATGTGATCCCAAGGTCGATGATCGTCTGAGACAAGCACGAGACGCTTCGGCCTACAGCCGACGACGAGGTGCATCAGTGGTCGGTGACGAGTGGCCGGCGGGCGGCCCGCCGAGTGGCGCCGGTCGAGCGGGAGAGGCGGTGCTCCCGCCCGATCGTACGTAGGCGGCCACCTGCGCTGGGCCCGATTGCCCGGTTGATCGACCCGGCGTGCTCGGGGTGCTGCTCCACGGCGGCGTAGGCGAACAGGGAGTGGACCGCGGCCAGGCGGGCGTTGCGGGTGGCGATGCTGTTGCCGCGTTCGCCTTCCAGGTGGGCCAGGAAGCCGCCGATCAGGGCGGCGTCGAGCTGGGCCAGGTCGATCGCATGGGCGGGTGTGCCGGTGGTGTCGGCGGCGTAGCGCGGGAGTGTCCGACAAACGGTGTAAGTGGCGGTTCATCTTCTAGTGGTCTTCGGCGGCTGGCATGCGGTCGGCGAAGGTGATGGCGAACGCATTGAGTGCGGGCTTCCATCTGGTGACCCAGCGTGTCTGGCCGGTGCCCTTGGGGTCAAGGGACCGCACGACCAGGTAGAGGGTCTTCATCGCTGCCTGTTCGGTCGGGAAGTGGCCCCGAGCCCGGACCGCTCGCCGGAACCGCGCGTTCAGGGACTCGAAGCTCTCTTGTCAAGCGGCCGCCGTTGAGGGGGTGGAGTTGGCGCGTGCGAGGTCGTCGGCGTCGTTCCACATCCGCCGGATGATGACGTTGGCGAGCTGTCGTTTGTGGGCTCGCCGAGCGGCTCGTTTGGTCTTATTCTCCTCGGCCCGGCGGATTAGGTAGGCCTGGGCGTCAGGGTGGTGGCGGGCCTGGGTGACGTGGACGATGTGTAGCACCGAGTTGACCTTGCGGTTGCCGCCGAGGTCGAGGCGGTGGTGGCGGGGTGGCCCGTCGCCCTCTCCGGAGGACATCGCGACTGGAGCCACGCCGCACCAGCGGGCGAACCGTGCTTCGGTGCTGAATCGGTGCGGGTCTCCGACCTCGGTGAGCAGTGTCATCGCGGTGACGACTCCGATGCCATGGATGGCGGTCAGGGAGCAGCCCATGGCCTTCAGGAGTGCCGGGATTTGTGCGTCGAGCTTCTTGATGCGTGCGCTGATGGCGACGATGTCGGCCCTGCTGGCGGCGAGCCGGTCCAACTTGAGGCGGTCACCGGCGGACAGGGCTGCGTCGACACCCTCAAGCTCTGCCAGCCGCTTCAGCGACGCCAGCACGCGGCTGGTAGCCGGCAGTTGCTCACGCAGCTGAAGCGGCAGCGACACCAGCACCGGCTCGGCCTCGGTCAGTAGCCGGACGCGTTGCAGCACAAGCGATTCGCGCCAGTCTCGCAGCACGTCCAGTTCGTTGGATGCCGGTGACGGGGTGGCGTCCTTGCCGGCCGGCGGCAGGTCCGGGTCGGCGAGTGTCTCCCGGGCGATCGCCTCGGCGTCCT
>Ga0075520_1000378_pt1 | contig 18959 bp, 16 predicted proteins | sample NGEPerB_FD_75100 | JGI IMG/M metagenome (GOLD analysis project Ga0075520, IMG submission 75100) | Arctic peat soil microbial communities from the Barrow Environmental Observatory site, Barrow, Alaska, USA - NGEE PermafrostAB12-B | ecosystem: Environmental > Terrestrial > Soil > Wetlands > Peat ... | reverse complement strand
CGTCCGGGCCCTCCAACAGACCCGCCGACGGACCCACCGAGCGGGCCCGCGCCGGCAGCAAAGGCAACACCGGCTGGTTCACTCGACTCATTCTGTCCCTTCTTGACCTTGCATTCATTATCTCAGACGATAGACAAGACAAAGCCGCACGACACGCCGAAAAGCCATACGTAGCAACGAAGTTCAAGACCTATCCGGTTGCTATGTCATGTACTTCTGGATTCGCCCGCTGCTGTCGACCAGCAAGACCTGGTGCCTGGCGCCCAGGTGCCCGTGCCGGCAGACCGGACCGTGTCAGCTTCATCCTGGATCCGGGGCGACCAACGGTGGGCGATGCGGACGGCCGTGCGGAGCACGAACTCCTGCACCACTCACTCGGGCGCCGCAGGCAGCGTCGCTGCCCAAGGGTTCACGCCACGATCGGCCGGCGAAGTCATGCTCGGGCCCTGGCGAGTGGGTGGCTCGCCGTCCTTGCCCAAGGACGCCCGCCGTTTGGGTCTTCGGTGTTGGTTCAGCTGGCGCGACGGGAGGGGGCGTTGCGCCGTTTGAGGGCGCGGCGCTCCTCCTCGGACAGGCCGCCCCAGACCCCGGCCTCCTGTCCGGACTCAAGAGCCCATTTCAGGCAGGTCGCGGTGACCTCACAGCGACGGCATACGGCCTTGGCTTCTTCTGCCTGGACAAGCGCGGGGCGAGTGTTCCCGTCAGGGAAGAACAGCTCGGGGTCCTCGCCCAGGCAGGCAGCGCGGTCGCGCCAGGTCATCATGGTCGGGCTCCTTGAGTAAAGGTCTTGCTAATCTGCATCATTCGAGTCAGGTCGGCAGTGGGGCATACCGGTCCATCGTGCCTACAGCCATAGCCAGCACCCTGACGCGGAGACCCACAAGGTTCGTCGTGTAGAACATCTTTCTCGCATTCCTCGTGTTTCACCTGTGTGTCGCATGCGAACACGCTGAGTGTCTTGTGTGGGGCCTCTGGGACAAGTGCGTACTCAGCGCCGGGGGTTGGCCGCGGTTGAGGACCTGCCGAGATCGCCCCGGCCTCTCAAACTGGGTAGTGTCCGCTCGAGATCCTTGCAGGGCTCCTGGAATGTCATCTCATGCACCAGCTGTGAGGCTGGTTAGGCAATGTTTGGGGGGTCAGGCTTGGGGTCGTATCCGTGCCGCGTGTCGTGGCCCGTCGATGCGCCGCTCGTGCCAACCGCCGCTGCGTGAGGTCCGCCTAGTGAGACGGGAACCTTGAATATTGACACTCGAGCGCCAGTAGCCGATCCTTCAGAAAGGTCACGAGTGCCAGCGCGTAGCCCCGGCTTGCTGGCCGGCAACCCTCCTTCCGCGGTGGGGTGCCCCGGGTGACGACCTGGCCCAGGCCAATCGGCCCGGGCAAGCGCGGGACTGCTCACGGTGGTCCCGACCGGCCCACCGGAGGACTGCAATGACTGTCACCGCAGAACGCACCACACCCGCCTTGTCCCTTCCCGGCGACCGGCGCCGTGCCGCCAGGACGGGCGCCCTGCTTGCCGTCGTCGGCGCTTGCACGCGGGTGCCGCTGGTCGACGGCACGACCCGCACCTACGCGAACCTTGACAACGCGGCGAGCGCGCCCGCCCTCGAGCGGGTTGCAGCCCGGGTGAGCGAGGTGCTGCCGCTGTACGCGAGCGTGCACCGCGGCGCGGGGTACCTCTCCCAGGTCTCGACGGCCCTGTACGAGTCCTCCCGGCAGACGATTGCGACGTTCGTCGGCGCCCGCGAGGACGACGTCGCGATCATCACCCGCAACACCACGGACGCGCTGAACCTGCTCGCAAGGTGCGTTCCCGACGGCGGCCGCGTGCTGGTGCTCGACCTCGAGCACCACGCGAACCTGCTGCCCTGGCAGCGGGGGGCCGCGACGGTGCTGCCGATCGAGGACACGGTCGAGGAGACGCTGGCGGCGCTGGCCGCTGAGCTCGCCCGCGTGCCGTACGTGCTGGTGGCAGCCACGGGAGCGTCCAATGTCACTGGCGAGGCGCTGCCGGTCGACGCGGTCGTGGCTCTCGCGCACGACGCCGGGGCGCGGGTTGTGGTGGACGGAGCCCAGCTTGTCCCGCATCGGGGTTTCTCCCTGGCCGAAACGGGCGCGGACTATGTCGCGTTCTCGGGGCACAAGACATACGCCCCCTTCGGGGTGGGGGCCCTGATCGGGCAGCGCGACTGGCTCGACGACGCGCCGGCGTACCTGGCAGGCGGCGGGGCGGTGCGCGAGGTACTCCCCGGCCGGACGGTCTGGACGACGGCACCGGCACGCCACGAGGCGGGCTCGCCCAACGTGATCGGCGCCATCGCCCTGGCCGAGGCCTGCGAGGCGCTCGCCTCGTTGCCAGCTGGTGCTCTGGCCGCGCATGAAGATGGGCTACGGACACGTCTTGTCGAGGGGCTCAGCGCGATCGACGGCGTGGACGTGTTGCGCATCTGGCCGGACTCGGCCAAGCCTGTCGGCGTGGTGACGTTCAACGTCGTAGGGCACGACCCGGGCCTGGTAGCGGCATACCTGGCGGCCGAGCACGGGATCGGCGTGCGCGACGGCCGGTTCTGCGCGCACCCGCTGCTCGCCCGGCTCGGGGCGCCTCGCGGTGCGTTACGCGCCAGCGTCGGGGTCGGGACCGAGCTCGAGACGGTGGAGCGCCTGATCTTCGCTGTGCAGGCTTACCTCAGCACTGGCCTGACCGCGCACTACGTCGTCGTGGACGGCTGCTGGGCCGTTGCGGACGACCCCCGCCCACTGATCCAAGTCCACGGCCTGCTTGGGCTAGCGGCGCAGGCGGCGGCCTGCGCCTCCACGTGACCCCCCAGCCGCTGGATTCATCGCGTCCTGCCCTCAGATGAGGCCTCCAGGATCAATCGGGACATCGATCGCGTTCGCTTTCAGGGCTTCCAGCGGTACAACGTCAACGGCCCGCTCGTGCGTGGCGGCCAGGACCACCGGTGCTGCCGCACCGTCCAGGTAGGCCTGCATCCAGCGGCTAGCCACGACACACCAACGGTCTCCCGGCCGCAGGCCGGGAAAGTTGTACTCAGGACGCGGTGTCAACAGGTCGTTGCCCACCCGCTGCTGATGAGCGAGGAAGTCAGCGGTCACGACCGCGCACACGGTGTGGCTGCCCAGGTCCTGCGGCCCGGTGTTGCAGCAGCCGTCACGGAAGAACCCGGTCATCGGGTCGGTGCCACACTCCTCCAGGGGGCCACCCAAGACATTGCGCGCTGACGGTTCAGGAAGGCTCATGACGTCATCATGTCGGGTTGGTGCAGCTCTGTGGTTCTGTAGGTCGGCGACACGGCAACGGGCGGACATTCCGGCGAGGCAACCCAGGAATATCCGCCCCTGCCGTCTTAGATGCCGGTCTCCGCGATGACCCGTCCGGTGTCGGCGGCGCGGGCCAGTTCTGCGTGGTCGCGGAGGTTCTGCTCGGCACAGGCCTCGGCAAAGTCGGCGATCGCGTTGTCGAAGCGGTCGCTCTTGCCGAGGTAGGCGGCGATGGCGACGCGATCCCCGGAGCGGGCGTGAGCACGGGCCAGAGCCTGCCCGCAGATCCGCCCGTAGAACTCCATCGCGTCGGGGCGCATTTCTTCCACCACCACCGATCCCTTGCCGTCGCGGAGCTGACGCAGGTAGAAGTCGCGCTCGATCCCGTCGGGGCCTTCGGCTCGCTGCCAGCCAAGGAAGATGTCACTGGACGCCTGCATCAGATGCTGTCCGTTGACCACCCGTTCGCCCTGGTTCTTGTAACCCCTGCTCTTGACGAACCCGGACAGCACAGAGGCCTGGGCTTCCTTGGCCTGCAGGAACAACGGGTCGCCGCCGTCGAGGCCTTCGAAAAGAAGGATCCACGCTCGGGTGCCGACGCTGCCGACTCCGACAACTTTTCGCGCCATCTGAACCATCTTGAACTCCTCCACAAGGTGGCGGCGGTCCCACTGCAGGGTGCGACGGTAGGACCTGATCAGGCCCCCCAACCGCTCGTACGCCACGTTCGCCTCCTCCTGACCCCAGAGCTCCTCGACCGGCACCAGCAACGGCGGCTGGCTCAGGATGCGCGCGCGACCGTCGACCATCGTGGTGAGCTTGGCCAGTGCCTGCAGGCTGTCCCGATGGTGTGCCTTGTCCAGGTTCTTCTGGACGCGTGCCTTGCGTTTGGAGTCGAGCTGGTCGGTGATCCCGGCCAGCACTTCTTCGATGTTCGCGTGGGAGTACCAGACGGCAAGGTTCCCCTGGCCGGCGAACTTGATCATCGATTGGCGGTACCCGGCGGAAGCGGCCAACACGACCTTGCGGCGCTTCTTGGCGGAGAACCCGTTCTCGCGCCCGGCAACGGCCAGACTCCCCGCAAGCCGTTTGACGTCCCACTCGAAGGGTCCGGGGTGGGTCTCGTCGAAATCGTTGATGTCGAAGACCATCTGCCGCTCTGGGGAGGCGTAGATCCCGAAGTTGCTCATGTGTGCATCTCCGCACAGCTGCACCTCCAACCCCGAGTTCGGCGTTCTGGCCAGGTCGGCGGCCATGACCAGAGCGGCGCCCCGGTAGAACGCGAACGGTGAGGCGACCATCCGTCCGTACCGGATGGGGACGAGCTCGGGAACCCGAGAAACTGCCTGGCTCTGCAGGAGCTCGATCGGGCTGCTCCGGTCAGTGGTCACGAACTCGGCCTGCGAGTCGAGCGGCACGCGCACCCGAGCAACCTTCCCGACTTCGCCGCGTTCCTCTCGGCTCGGATGCTCGATCTTCGCAGGCCCTCGACGGGCGCTGGCGCGGGACGCGACCGTACGGGAAGCGGTGTCAGGCTTCGGGGCAACACGGGCACGTTTGGCAGGTGGGTTCATCTGTTCGCCTCCGGTGATGTTCTTGGTTGGTAGCCGTACGGCCAGTACATCCGGATCTTGGCTGCGAAACCTCATCCGGCACGGGCGAATCGTGGCTAGGTCGCGGCCGGCGTCGAGGCGCTGACACGGCTAGCCCACATCGCGGCATTCGCGCAGGTGCTGCTGTGCTCGACGAGGGAGCCTCGCCGTGCTGATCGAGATTGACGCTGGCTGGCAGACCCTGCCCTGGCGACGGTTCCTGAGGGCAACTGCCTGAGGTGCGGCGCGGCTCGTGACCGAGGTTGTCGGCGAAGGCAGAACCAGCTCGCCGCGTGACGCGGCCGACGGTCGCCGAGGTTCGGGGGGAGGTGGCTGGGGGGCTGGTCACGGCCTTCGACGATCCCGATCCAGGTGAGGGTGACAGCCATTGAGGGGGCGGGACGCCGATCAGGTCACGTCCTGGTGTGAGCGCGGTCGACATGCCGTGTACCGCGGATCAGCGCGTCACTGAGATCGAGTCGGGCCCTGCCGGCCCGGATCTCGCCCGCCGCGGATGAGGCGGGACCGTTGCCAGCCCGCTTGTCTGAGGACCACGACGGTCCAGGGTGGGCCGAACGGCCTGCACCGCAGGTGGATAGCGGATGTGCGACAGCGATCAGATGGAGGAGCCGCGAGCGTGCCATTCAAGGGCAAGGTCAACGTCGACATCCGGGACTCGGTGGAGGACTGGGCGCCGTTCGCGCCGCCCCAGGCGCCCGAGGGGGCGCCCAACGTCGTCTACATCGTCCTGGATGACGTCGGGTACTCGGCCATGTCCTGCTACGGCGGGCCGATCAAGACGCCGCACATCGACAAGATCGTCGGCGATGGCGTCCGGTACACCCAGTGGCACACTACGGCGCTGTGCTCGCCGACGCGGTCGTGTCTGCTGACCGGCCGCAACCACACCCGCAACAGCATGGCCTGCATCACCGAAGGGGCTAGTGGGTTCGCGAATGCCAGTGGCACGATCCCGCCGGAGAACGGCATGCTGTCCGAGATTCTTGGCGAGCGGGGGTTTAACACCTACATGGTGGGCAAGTGGCACCTGTGCCCCACCGTGGAGATGAACCTGGCCTCGACCCGCCGCAACTGGCCCAGCGGGCGAGGATTCGAGCGGTGGTATGGGTTCCTGGGCGCTGAGACGAGCCAGTGGTACCCGGAGCTGACCTACGACAACCACCCGGTGGACCAGCCGAAGACGCCCGAAGAGGGATACCACTTCGGGGTGGACATCACCGACAAGGCCATCGAGTTCATCATGGACGCCAAGGCGGTCGCGCCCCAGAAGCCGTTCTTCCTGTACTACGCGCCCGGCGCCTGCCACGCGCCCCACCACGCGCCCAAGGAGTGGATCGAGAAGTACACGGGCCAGTTCGACATGGGCTACGAGGCGATGCGCGAAGAGACCCTGGCGCGTCAGAAGCAGATGGGCATCGTCCCGGCGAACACTGAGCTTCCCCCGATGAACCCCATTGGCACGCCCGAGACCCGCACGGGTCCTGAGGGTCAGCCGTTCCCACCCCTGGATGTCACCCGGCCTTGGGACACCCTGTCCGAGGACGAGAAGCGGCTCTTCGGCCGGATGGCTGAGGTCTACGCGGGGTTCCTCTCTCATGCCGACGATCAGATCGGGCGTCTGCTCGACTACCTTGAGGAGACCGGCCAGCGGGAGAACACCCTCATCATCGTTGTCTCTGACAACGGGGCCAGCGGCGAGGGCGGGCCGGACGGTTCGGTCAACGAGATGCTGTTCATGAACGGCATCCCGGACAACATCACGGCCAACCTCGCCATGCTGGACGACCTCGGCAGCCCGAAGACCTACAACCACTACCCCAACGGCTGGGCGATGGCGTTCAACACGCCGTTCAAGATGTGGAAGCGCTACGAGTTCAACGGCGGGACCTCCGACCCGTGCATCATCTCGTGGCCGACCGGCATGACTGCCAAGGGCGAGATCCGGGAGCAGTACCACCACGCGATCGACCTGGTGCCGACCATCCTGGACGCCCTCGGCGTGGAAGCGCCCGACACGATCAAGGGACACACCCAGAGCCCCTTCGACGGCGTGAGCATGCGCTACAGCTTCGACGACCAGGCGGTGCCGGGCGAAAGGCAGACGCAGTTCTTCTCCATGCTCGGTTCCCGAGGCATCTGGCACGACGGGTGGAAGGCCGTGACCACGAATCCCACGATCAGCGGCTGGGCCAACTACAACGACGACGAGTGGGAGCTCTACCACACCGACGTCGACCGCTCCGAGCTGCACAACCTTGCGGCCGAGCAACCCGAGAAGGTCCGCGAGATGGTGAACCTCTGGTACGCCGAGGCGGGCGCCAACGAAGGTTTCCCGCTCGACGACCGCTCGGCCCTCGAGATCTTCACGGCGAAGCGCCCGCAGCTCTCGGCGCCGCGCGAGCGCTACGTCTACTTCCCCAACGTCGCCGAGGTTCCCGAGGCCCAGGCAGTCATCGTCCGTGGCCGCTCCTTCGTCATCGGCGCGCTGGTCGACCTACCGGAGCATGGAGCGCAGGGCGTGCTCTTCTCGCAGGGTTCACGCTTCGGCGGTCATGCCCTGTACGTGAAGGACAACCGGCTGCACTACGTCAACAGCTTCGTCGGCATGTTCGAGCAGCTCATCGTGGCCACCGAGGATGTGCCGACCGGCACCGACCTGATTCTGTCGGCCTCCTTCGACAAGGACGGCGTCGACCCGCCCCCGGTGGCGACCGGCATCCTCTCGCTCTACTACGGCGACAGGAAGGTCGGGCAGGGCCGCATCAAGTCCCAGCCCGGCGGCTACATGATCGCGGGCGAAGGGCTGGCCATCGGTCGAGACGTGGGCGACTCCGTGACCCAGGACTATCCCGGCGAGCGCCCGTTCGCCTTCACCGGCGGCACGATCAAGCGGGTCGCGGTCGACGTGAGCGGCGAGCCGTACATCGACCTGGAGCGTGAAGCCCAGGGGATGTTGATGAGGGAGTGACGGGGATGGTGCAGACACCTGGTTCCGACAGCGCCGGTGGGTCGAGCAAGGCCAGGAGGAACGTTGTCGAGTCTGAGGTGGACCAGCTGGTCCGGACCTTTGAGGACTTCGCCGACCCGGCGCAGGAGTGGCGCCGGCTGGTCTCCGAGGTGCTCGGCACGTTCTTCCTGGTCCTGGTGGCTGCCGGCGGCGGGATGATGTCGCAGGCCTTCCCGAACACCATCAGCCGCACTGCGGCGGTGGTCGCACCGGGCCTGATGGTCCTGGCCATCATCCTGTTCATGGGCAAGGTGTCCGGCGCCCACCTCAACCCTGCGGTGAGTATCGCGTTCTCCCTGCGTGGTGACTTCCCCTGGCGCCGGGTGCCCGCGTACATCGTGGCCCAACTGGCCGGGGCCGCCCTGGCCGCGTGGTTCTTGCAGGCGGTCGTGCGAGTGTCCGCCTCGGCCGGCTCCAACTACCCTGCGTCGACCTACTCCGCCTGGGATGCCTTCCTGATGGAGACGGTGCTCACCCTCGCCCTGGTGAGCGTGATCCTGGGGACAGCCTCCGGTGCCCAGAACCTGGGAGTCGTCGGAGCCTTCGGTGTCGGTTCCTACATCGCCCTGGCCGGACTGTGGGGCAGCCCCATCTCCGGGGCCTCGATGAACCCCGCCCGCACCTTCGGGCCCGACCTGGTCAGCGGCGATTTCAGCCACTACTGGGTGTACCTGGTCGGTCCACTGGTCGGGGCGGTCATCGCCGTCGGCGTCGCCTTCGTGCTCAGGGGCCCCGGAGGTGGTCGGGCCGGCTCCGGCGCAGCCCAAGGCGACCTGTTCACCCAGGTGCAGAAACCGGGCGACCCGTGAACACGTGAAGCCTTCGTCGCCGAGGTGCTCTGACCCAGCCGGCCGCCAGGGGTTGCCGACACGCAACCTGCGGGACCGGGTCCTTCCGACGTCCCCGGCTGCTCGCCAGGATCGGTGATGAACTCAACAGGGTTACTGCGGCCTTGATCACGTGCAGTTCTTGGCGATCATCTGGTCGGAACTGCGCCGGCAACACCCTCCAGAGGGCAGCAGACAATCGCGGCAGCACCGCTGGGGGCTGGTCTGGCACCCGTGCCCGCGTGGCTGTCGAGATGGTGGAGGGTCGACGGAGTGCGACCAGACCTGATTGCAGACATGGTCGCTGGCCATCGTCGCCCCGCGGGACCTGGGCGAGACCGTTATCCGCTGCGGCAGTAGCCCAGCGGTGCGGTCGGGCGTCACCTGCTGGGGATGATGCATCCATCGAACGCGACGGAGATCTTGAAACGAACCCGAGGACTGGTCCCGCCAGGATGGCGAAGGTCTGTGCCGGGCAGCGTCAACGAACCGACGAAAGGCGTGTCATGGCCACCGCTTCGGAGGCGAGCACCGGGCAACGGACGCAAACGGTCCTGCTCACTCTCGCCGCTGGTCAGTTCTTGATGACCCTGGACAGTTCCGTCATGAACGTCGCGATTGCCACGGTGGCCAAGGACGTGGGCACCACGGTCACCGGGATCCAGGGTGCCATCATGCTCTACACGCTCGTGATGGCAATGCTGATGATCACCGGCGGTAAGATCGGTTCGATGATCGGGCGGCGGCGCGCCTTCATGGCTGGGTGCATCATCTACGGCGCGGGTTCCCTGACCACAGCGTTGGCACCGAACCTGCCCGTGCTCCTCCTGGGCTGGTCAGGACTTGAGGGGATCGGTGCGGCGTTGATCATGCCGGCGATCGTGGCACTGGTGGCGGCCAACTTCCCACCCAAGGGCCGCCCGGCTGCCTACGGGCTGGTCATGGGCGCTGGCGCCGCCGCGGTGGCCCTGGGCCCGCTGATCGGAGGCTTCGCGACGACGTACTTCTCCTGGCGGTGGGTGTTCGTCGGGGAAGTGCTGATCGTGCTCGGTATCCTCCAGCTGGCGCGCCGCGTCACCGACACGCCACCGGTCGCCCGGGTGCCCCTTGACGTGATCGGCGCGATCCTGACCGCAGCCGGGCTGGGTCTGGCTGTCTTCGGGGTACTGCGCTCGGCGGAGTGGGGGTGGGTGCGCCCCAAGCCCGGCGGGCCCTCGCTGTTGGGCGTCTCACCCACCCTCTGGCTGATCCTCGCGGGGTTGCTGACGATCTGGGTCTTCTTCGAGTGGGAGGCCCACGTCGAGGCCGCAGGCCGCGAGCCGCTGGTGCGGGCCTCGATCTTCGCCCACCGTCAGATGACCGGCGGGCTGGTGATGTTCTTCTTCCAGTACCTCGTCCAGGCGGGGCTGTTCTTCACCATCCCGCTGTTCCTGTCGGTGTCACTGGGTCTGACGGCCCTTGAGACGGGTGTCCGCATCCTGCCGTTATCGATCACGCTGCTGCTCGCCGCCGTCGGCGTGCCGAAGGCGTTCCCGCAGGCGTCGCCGCGCCGCGTCGTGCAGCTGGGGCTGCTCGCCATGTTCGGTGGCCTCGTGTCCTGCTCGCAGCCCTCGATGCGAACGCGACCGCAAAGATCGTCACCATTCCGTTGCTGCTCGCCGGCCTCGGGATCGGTGCCCTGGCCTCGCAGCTCGGCGCCGTGACCGTCTCCGCGGTCCCCGACGAGCAGAGCCCAGAGGTCGGGGGGCCTGCAGAACACCGCAACCAACCTGGGGGCGGCCCTAGGCACCGCGCTGGCCGGGTCGATCCTCATCACGGCGCTGACCGGCGCCTTCCTGCAAGGCATCGAGAACAACCCGGCGATCCCCCCGGAAGTCTCATCCCAGGCCACCGTCCAGCTTGCCGGCGGCGTGCCGTTCACCTCCGACGCCGATCTGCAGGCTGCGCTCGTGAAAGCCGGCACCCCGCCCGAAGTGGCCACAGCGGCGCTGGAGGTCAACAAGGAGGCGCGGCTGGCAGGCTTGCGCGCCGCCGTCGCCCTCCTCGCGTTGATCGCCTTACTGGCTCTGTTCTTCACCAGAGCAATCCCGACGCGATCGCCCGGACGGTCTGCGGCATCCGCCGAATGATCAAGAGCACCATCGTCTCCCTAATCGGGTCGCGGGCGCTGCTCGCCTGCGACGTGGTCGTTCTTGGCGCCCCTGGGGCTCGGCCTGCTCGTCGGAGGCCGCGTGGGCTCCGCGCGGGCTCCCACGGGGCTGATCTCGGCAGTGAGGTTCAGCTCCCTCGAAATGATCAAGTGGGTTATCCATTTCACTGCCAGGTGCGCACTTGAGCCGCATTTGATCTAGTCGAGGCTGGTGGTGGCTCGCCAGGGCGCGCGACCGTGTGTCGCCGAGCGCTGGCAACGCGGGCACGCGGGCCCGGGCGGCCAGCGCAGCCAGTCAAGATAGTCCATGCACGCCTCGTCGTCGGAGAACCACGCCCTCAACTCGGCGTATGAGCCCGGATAGTGCAGGTCACGCGACGGCACTTCCCGATGCTACCGGGCAACCGGCAGTGAAATGAATAACCCACATGATCAATCATCGGGACCCACCTCAACGGCAACCCCGACTTGCTGGGGCCTGCGATCGTCTTCGCGCTGGTCGACATCACCGTGGCGGTCTTCGTCGCCGTGGAGATGGGGGGCCTGGCAAGTACCGGTCCCGGCGACAGCTCGCCGCCCGACCAACCGTCGCCAAGACCCGTGCCCCCAACCAGCAGTGGAAGCAGCTGAGATGCTGGTGGCTCCTTGATGCCGCGGCCGGGGCGGGCAGCCTGAACCGCTGAACCGGTGGAAAGCTCGCCGGACGCCTCACCGGCAAACCTGGCTGGCCCAGCAAACCGACCACACTACTGAGCCTTCCTGCCCCGCCTACCAGCACTCGAACCGGGAGCTGGAGGCAAATGGGGATCAGTGGCACCGTGTCGTCCGCGGCCGCGCGTGCGGTTCTGTGCGGTCTCGGGTGGCAAGGAAGCCGCCGCTCTGGAGCCGCCAAACCCACTGGCTGACGAGGGTATTGGCAGGCTCGTCCTCTTGTGCACAACGCGCCGAAACCAGACCAGTCATAGCAGGGCTCTCCAGAGGGGTCGCAGATGAACGGCCTCGACGTGCTTCTCGTCCGCTCCAGATGACGCGAAGCCAGCTCTGCGTGGTGCAACGTGACACCTACCCGAACTGGTGACATGCGCGCCGCCGCACAGGTATCCGGGCGAGAAACGATGGCAATCGCGAAAGGTGTAGGACATGGCTGACGATCTCGATCAGATGGGCCCGATTGACTACCTCGTCGTGGAGTTTCCTGGCAACCGCATGACCGGAGGGATGTTCCCTCTTCTGTTGGACCTTGTCGACAGGGGACTCGTTCGCATACTTGATCTTGCCCTTGTCCGTAAGGAGACCGACGGGTCCGTCTCCGGGCTTGAGCTGAGCGACGTCGACGGAGATGGCGAACTGGACCTGTCCGTCTTTGAGGGAGCATCTTCCGGACTGCTCGGCGAGGACGACATCCAGGAGGCTGGCAACGCGCTGGCGCCCGACAGCTCAGCAGGGATCCTGGTCTACGAGAACGTCTGGGCGGCGCCGTTGGCATCGGAGATCCGTCGCTCCGGCGGCCAGCTCGTCGCCAGTGGCCGGATTCCGGTCCAGCAAGTGCTCGCTGCGCTGGACCGGAATCCGGCAGCTGAGACCAACCCAGTCGGGAACGTAGAGACAGGAAGAGGAACAGTCATGCCAGGTTTAATGCGCGCGGTTGTGAGGACTACTGCTGTCGCGGGCACCGCAACCGTGGTGTCCGGCCGGGTGTCCCGCCGTCAGCAAGGCCGGTGGGCAGCAAAGAGTCAGGCGGCGGCACCTCCTGCTGAGGCGCCGCCCGCGTCGGCGCCGACGGATGAGGCACCGCCCGGCCAGAGCAGCGACATGGACAGCAAGCTCGCCCAGCTCAAGGAGCTCGGCGCACTCAAGGAGCAGGGTGTCCTCACCGACGCCGAGTTCCAGGTGCAAAAGGACAAGATCCTCCACGGCTAAGACCAGGGTTCTCCCCACTTGGCGAACCCGGTCAGCGGCGAGTCATCCGTGCCGGGTGATGTCACCGAGTGGGGTCTTGGCCTCCGTTGGCAGCAACTTCGCAACTGGGAGGTGCCAATATGACTGAGCCGCTGTCCACCTGGAACGATGGCGAAGCCAAGAACAGCGTTATGCGTTTCGTCGAGCAAACCTGCGGCGAGGCCACCGCAGAAGCAGTACCGGTCGAGGAGCGGGTAGCCGTATTCGACAACGACGGCACGCTCTGGTGCGAGAAGCCCATGCCGGTGCAGATGGACTTCATCGTGCGCCGACTCGTCGAGATGGCCCATCAGGACGACCGGCTGCGTGGCCGTCAGCCGTGGAAGGCCGCTTTTGAGAAGGACTACGGCTGGCTAGGCACTGCTCTCGACGAGCACTACGCCGGGGACGACGCCAAGGCGATGATGCTTGCGGCCGGCGTGCTGGCCGCCTACGGCGGGATCTCCGTGGAGGAGTTCGAGGCCAAGTCAGATGCGTTCCTGCGATCTGCACAGCACCCGACACTGGGTCGCGGCTACCTGCAGACCAGCTACGCGCCAATGGTCCAGCTGTTGGCCTACCTGGAGACGAACGGATTCAGCAACTATGTCGTCTCCGGCGGGGGCCGCGACTTCATCCGCCCAGTGACCCAGGACCTCTACGGCATCCCACGCGAACGGGTCATCGGCAGCGCCACGACACTCGAGTACGTCAGTGGCGAGTACGGCGGCACCGTCAACCACAAAGCCAAGGCCGACTACCTCGATGACGGGACCGAGAAGCCGGTGCGCATCTGGAGCCGAATGGGGCGCCGCCCCATATTGGCGGCCGGCAACTCCAACGGCGACATCCCGATGCTGGAATTCTCCCAGCGCGAGGACAAGCCTTCCTTGCGCCTGCTTGTGTTGCACGACGACGCAGACCGGCGACTATGTCTCCGGCGCGGAACAGGCCCTGGAACGAGCTGCAAAAGGCGACTGGGCCGTGGTGAGCATTAAGAACGACTGGAACACGGTCTTCCAAGCTGTGGCTAGCGGCGCGGTGCCGGCCATCACTAAGGCCGCGCTGACACGCTGACCGGTCCGCGCTGGCTACGGCGGGCACCCGTGGTGGGTATGTCGACTCCCTTGCCGGCCGGATGGCGCTCGAGATGACTCTGTGTCGAAGCGGTGTGCTTGCGCTCCTCGTAGGGTCCTTCGCGAGCTCGCGGACGCGTTGGTGACCTAACAGGATGAGGTGGCTAGGGCATCATGTGAGACATGAACCGCCTCTACTACCGCGACGCGCGTTTGATCGAGGAAGCCCTGGATCAGGCCGGCCGTCCTGACTGGGCCCTGGAGATCGACGACGCGATCGAGGGCGGGACCTCGGGCGCCCAGATCCTCACGCAGCTTCGCACGACGTTGATCCAGATCCAGAACCAGAATCTGAACCTCACCGCGGAGCTGCATGATCAGATTGCGCAGCTCACGAACGCTCTTGAGCGAGCCCTGGCCTGACGGCGTTGGCGCCCTCCTCTCAGTAGAGGGCCGTCACCCACTCGGACTGTAAATTGACGCCTTCGACGCGCTGATCGCCTCCCTGTGTTGCGTGGACGGCGTACCGGCCACCCGCAACCACCTACCGGACTGGGACTTCAGGACCGACCCCGCGGGCAACCCCGTAGTCCATGACGGTCTCCATCGGGCAGGGCACGACGCGGGGGTAAACGACGTGCTTGCTCCCAGCTGTGGGCGGCGGCCTTCGCGCCCTCCTGCTCGGTCGCGGGGCAACACCCGGTTGGGATGTCGTCTTGGGGCGCTGGCGCCGGCCTGGCTGAATCGCCAGCCACGCGATGCGCTTCAGTGGCCCTGTTGGGAGCGCTATCGTGCCGCTGCCCATCGGTGTGGCCAATCCAGGCCAGCGGTCTGCGGCGGATCGTCGCGGCCACCGCACAGAGCGGAGCAGTCGCACGCAAAGGCGTCCTGCCCCGCGCCTCCGTGCGGATCGTGGTCCGTCAGCGGTCAGATGACACGTCTTCGCAACGTGCCCGGCCCACGTGCAGCGCCGTCCCTGGGCCGGAGCGCGTTGCTCGAGATCTTCCCAGTCGTGCCGTGGATCGGGAATCTGAATGTGGCCCCGCGCTCTCTTACGCCGGGCAGTTCAACGTCACCATCAGCGACCCGGCCTCCTGCACCGACGTCGAGGTCTTCGCTCGGGGCGTCTCAGACTCAAAATGGTGGAAACTCTTCGCCGAACTCCCGAGCCTGTGCGGCGTCGGGGTGAGACATGACCACCGGCACCTGACCATCGGTAAGGCCTTCGTGCATCCGGCTGGCTGCGTCCTGGGGGATGCGGCGATCTGGCACCGTTGGGGGTTGAAGCCCCTGATTCGGGTCAGACTGTCTTCGTGGGCAGGAGCACCTTCGTCAGCTCGAGAGCGAATTCGCGCTGCCTGCTGAGCAGATCACCGGCAATATCGAAAGCGAAATTGGTGACCGCTTGCATGTCGGGCACGTCGGCAAGGCCAGGAATCCTGGGAAGGTCCATGACGGGAAGCGCCGAGAAGACGTCGACCCAGGTCTGGGCAGCGTCCATCAACAGCTGCTGACCCTGCTGAAGGCTGGAGACCACCTGCTCCTGGGACTTGTGGGCCTGCGGGGCAGGTATCTCGGCCGCGGGCGTGACCGCGGGCACGGTTACGGGCTGGGTTATGGGCGTGACCGCCGTGACGGCCGCAGGCTTGGAAGCAGGCTCGGTTACGGGCTTGGAAGCAGGCTTGGTCGCGGTGACGGCCGATGGCTTGGCCGTGCGCTTGGTCACAGTGCCGGCCGTGGGTTTGGTCGCAGTGCCGGTCGTGCGCTTGGTCGCAGTGCCGGTCGTGCGTTTGGCCGCTGGTTTGCTGCTCGGTGTTGTCACTGTGAACTCCTAGAGTCTTTGAAGGTGCAGGGCGCCGTAGAGGCTTGCGCAACTCGTCGTCCCCGTGGTGCCAGCCTTTACCGATCGCTGGCTCCCGGCGACCGACACGCCTGGACTCTACTCGCAATGAAATTGGCTTATCGGCTCAAATCGGGACCGGGCTCTGCGTACATATCCAGGCTGACGCCCTGTGGCTGACGCTGTGAATCGGAGCCCGGGGTAGTCGTCCAGAGCATCGCTGACGTGATGGCGAGCGACACCGAGCTGGCCGACGGGACTGCAGCCACCTAGGGCCGGGCACGTGGTGTTGATGTCGGACCTTGAGGGTTCACTGACCACCCATCCCAACACCGGGCGGGTTATCGCGCCCGAAGGAGACGGCCAGCTCAACGGCCAGCTCAACGGCGCGCAGGTCTAGTCGGTTCCCTTCTCCGAATTGCTCGGCTTCTCGCGCCGGTGCTGACCCGCCCGACCGCTGGGACTCATCGCTCAGCGGGACGACCAGACTCAGGATCGCCGAGACCTCCCCGCTACGGCACGGTGGAGGTCAGGGCGATCCTGAGTTTGGCTCACTCGACCCCGGCCCGTCCCGCAGCCTCGAACCCGTGCTGCGGGGACGGGCCGTCCCCTTCGTCGCCGACTTCCTGGTCTGGGCGCGGCTGTGCCGGGGGCCGGGCCGGCTGACGGAGTACCCGTCGGCATCACTAACCCCTGGCGGGCGCCACCCATGACCTGCGGTTGGTGGTCCCCGGACCCGCATTCATGTTTGACGACTGCATGACAAGCGTGGCGTTCCTCTGGCGCTGCCTGCGCTGCGGTTGATACTGGCGACGAGACCTTTTCGCCATGATCCGGGCCTGGGTTGCCGGGCACCGGTTCGGCCCCATGGGCACCGAGCTCTTCGAGGATCACCTAGCCCGGCTCGGCAGCAAGGGTGGCCTCCAGGTCGTTGGCTGCACCGGTTGCCCTACCCGTCCTGCCCTCAGCTTGACCCGGGTCGCGGCTCCAGGACGACCTCGCAGCGTGCCTGTGCCAGGACCGCTACGGCGGCTACATGGTCCTGGTCCACGAGGATGTCGGTGATCTGCACCTGAGTAGGTAGCAGTTCGGCGCCGTGCCACGCCGTCAGGGCCGCGGGCAGGTGTGGAGCCGTGACCTCCAGGGCGGCGGGGTCGACGGTCAGACCGTGCCCGGTCGCCTTGAGTACCGCCTCCTTGCGCGCCCAGTAGATGGCCCGGGCCCTGGCCTGCGCCGCCGGGGCGCAATGCTCGACTTCGGTTCGTTCCGCACAGGTCAGGGCAACGAGGTCGAAGCCTTCGAATACGGTGGCGGCGGTTGTTTCGACGTCGACCCCCACCGGGCCGGCCTCCGTCGCGGCGACCATCACATGGCGACCGCTGTGGGAGAGGCTGACGTGCCAGCGGACTGCAGAATGGGGCGCGACCACGAGCGGCCTGCCGTGAGACCTGGCGCACCCGGGGCAGTCGTAGCTGAGGCGCACCATCTGTGCCGGGGTATCGGCCAGGTGCCCGACCACGGTCTTCAGGAGCTTCCGGGACGCCAAGAAGACGCGCCGATCTTCGAGCTTCCTGAGCCCGTCGAACCGCTCACGCTCGGTCTGGTCGAGCCAGTCCACTGGGGACCCTTCGGCGCTACGCGTCGACCAGCAAACATGAACCGTGCCGGTCATCGCGGGAACCTCCATGTCGACGCGGCGAAGCGGCGATGCCTATGCTCCTGAGCCGACTGTACGTTCATGGCGCGTTCTCTCGGTGCAGGTTTACCTGCTATGTCTGCGGCGCCCGCTGGAAGTACCCGTTCACTTGCTCATCAGTGCGTTTGGGTGTCGCTGCACATTTGCTCACAGCAGCACGCTCGATCGCCCCGCGATGAGGTCCGTCTTCGCCAACCCGCCCTTGGGGCGACGAAACACGGGGAGCGTTCGATCGCCGTGCATCACGGCCTACACACCAAGCTCCCGCAGACGGGTCGTGACCAGCTTGTTCACCAAGGCGGGCGGGAGCGGCTGGTCCACGGGAAAGTGCAGCGACCCTTTGGTGCCGTCGTAACCTGCGAGATCGGCGGCCAGAGCAGGCAGGACTGAGCCGCTGTGCGGCAGGTAACTCAGGTGGTTCTTGAACGCGCCGAACCCGGCGACCGTCTTGCCCTTGACCTTGAACGCGGGCAACCCATACGAGATGCACTCCTCGGCGTCGGGTATCACGTCCAGAACACACTGTCGCAGCTGCTGAAGGGTGCTCCGCTTCGGCTCGCCCACTCCAGCGAGGTAGCTGTCGATGTCGCGTGCTGCCATATGCCGAGTGTGCCACCGTTGGCATCGAGAATGGGCTCCCTGAAGGAACATGGGACGGTCTGTCTTGGGCCGCGTGGAGCAGTGCGTGACCACCCTTGGCTGGCCCACGCCACAGGGTCACCACGGGCTCAGCCTGGGCTCAGAGGTTGCCTCTTCATCCATGCGCTTTGATCGCTCGTGTTGCATCCAATGCCACGATGAGGCATCTGGTTTGGTTGCATCTGAGGCACATCGTGGCGTCAGATGACACCTACGCGAGCGCCGCCATTGCCTCCCAGCTGACCGACCACCACCCAACCCTTGCCCTGCATTCCTGCCCGGTCCGGCACAGGCCTTCACCCGCTTGGCGAACGTCCCGGCAGGGCCGCGGGGCCAACCCTCACAACGCGCCATGCTCGCCGATCTCGCCGCTCAGCTGCCCCGCCGCGGTCGTTGCCGACCTTCAACCATGCCCCGACCACCACTGACGACTGGGTCGGCCACGCCGGTGGCGGGTGGTCACGATACCCCGCACACCTGGTCCGAGACCGGAGTCTCCAACCAGTCTTCACTCCTCACCACATCAAACAGCTTGGGAGGCTATTCGCAGGGTTGGAACATTGCCGGTTACCAGTTTCCTTGAGGGCGTACCGGTTCACGTGGTGGCGAACCGCCTCGGACACTCCGACCCTGCGGTGACCCTGCGGTGACCCTGCGGCTCCATGCCCATGTCCTTCGCGAGTCCGCTTCAGGTGTCGCGGAGCGATTGAGCGGCCTGCTGTTAGCAAATCTGTTAGCAAACCGGTCCTCAGAGTCAATGAAACCCGCGGGTCAGGGCTCTGACCTGCGGGTTTGTGGTGGCCAGGGGCGGGGTCGAACCGCCGACCTTCCGATTTTCAGTTGGCGAACGGACAGACTCGTGAGGCAAGGACAGACCACTTCCGGCACCTCTCGT
>Ga0075520_1000377_pt1 | contig 18964 bp, 19 predicted proteins | sample NGEPerB_FD_75100 | JGI IMG/M metagenome (GOLD analysis project Ga0075520, IMG submission 75100) | Arctic peat soil microbial communities from the Barrow Environmental Observatory site, Barrow, Alaska, USA - NGEE PermafrostAB12-B | ecosystem: Environmental > Terrestrial > Soil > Wetlands > Peat ... | reverse complement strand
CAAAATAAAGATGGAAAAGAAAGATATGGTTAAAGAATTTATTTCAAAACCATCTGTTCTGTTTACTTATTTTGGTATGGCTGCTGTCGTTTTTGTGACTACTTCAATGCTTACCTGGTTGCCTACTTATTTTGAAAAAATGCGGAATATACCGCAGGAGACAGCCGGCAAAATGGCAAGTGCGGTCATGGTACTTGCCCTTGTGGGGGCTCCTCTGGGGGGTTACTTAACAGACAGATGGAGAAAATCAAGAGAAAATGCCAGGCTTTTGTTTCCGGCAATTTCAACCCTGCTTACTTCAATCGTGCTGTTTATCGCGCTGGTATTTCTCAGAGGGGTGGTTCAATATATTGCTTTTCTGATTTTTGGAGTACTCATTATGAGTTTTATTTCAGGTGCTGCATCAGTTACTCAGGATGTCATTCATCCCGGGCTCAGGGCTACATCTTACGCGATTGCAGTCGTTGTTCAAAACCTTCTTGGTGCCTCGACAGCTCCAGTGGTAATGGGTAAAATTTATGATCTTACAAATATTCAGACGGCTCTTTCTATCCTGCCAGTCATCCTTTTTGTGGGAGCTTCCCTTTTCTGGCTGGGTTCAAAACATTATGCAAGAGATCTGGGGAGGGTCGCTCAAATTTCACTCAAAGCGGAATAATTTTATTTTTTCCTTGATGTAGTATAATTAACAAATTCCCTGAGAGATTCTTTAACCTCAGAGTCAGGATAAGAATCAAGGATAGCCAGAGCTTTATCATGGAACTGATTCATTTTAAGTTCAGAATATTCAATGCCTCCGTAATCCATCACAAAAGCAATAACCTCATTTATCTCAGCTTTGGTTTTTTTCTTGTTTCTGACTATGTTAATTATATGTCTTTTTTTTGAGTTTGCAGATTGTTCAAGAGCGTATATAAGAGGAAGAGTAATCTTTTTCTCCTTTATATCATTTCCGACTGTTTTGCCTGTTAATCCTGTCCCTTCATAATCAAGGATATCATCTCTGATCTGGAAAGCGATTCCAATATTCTCTCCAAAGTCCTTCATTAACTGTATTGTTTCCAGGTCTTCAGATACTGATCTTGCTCCACAGGCAGTACATGCTGATAGCAATGCTGCTGTTTTGCTAATAATAATCTTGTAATAATCTTCCTCCTTAATGTTTAATTTTCTTGCTTTCTGAAGTTGCAAAAGCTCTCCCTCGGACATTGACTTTACTGCTTCCGAAATAATTTCAAGCATATCATAGCGTGATTTTTCAACACAGATATGCATTCCTGATGACAAAAGATAATCACCAAGAAGAACAGCTATTTTAGAATTCCATAGGGCATTGATTGAGAGGGAACCGCGTCTTTCGTGAGCATCATCAACAACATCATCGTGAACAAGCGATGCCGTATGAAGAAGTTCAATACAGGTTGCAGCTATATAAGTGGATTCAACTATTTTTCCGTTCAGCTTTGCAGTGAGAAACACCAGCAAAGGTCTCATCTGTTTGCCCTTACGACGAAGAATATAGTTCAGAATGATATTCAGTAAAGGAATATCGCTTCGCATAGTCCTGCCGAAGTAGCGTTCAAATTCAGCCATTTCAGTTTCAACAGGTTTCTTTATTCCGGTGAGAGCAGACATAAATATTTATTTCGGTCAAATATAATAAAATCAGGGGCTCAAGATGAACTTTTGGCTAATTGTTATTTTATTCACGCTAATTTTCTGTCTTATAAAAAGCAGCTTTTATCATATTAACATATTTATATATATTTGCGTGGTGAAAAATTGAAATAATGGAATTTAAAGAACTTAATCCTGAGAATCTTGAAAAGGCTGCCGGAATGCTCAAAGCAATTGCTCACCCGGTGCGTATATCAATTGTCGGATGTCTGGAAGACGGGGGAAAGAAAACTGTAACTGAAATACATAAACAGCTGGGAATAGAACAATCAACCGCATCGCATCATTTGGGAATTCTAAAGGACAAAGGTGTTCTCTCTTCAAAAAGGGAAGGTAAAAACACATGGTACTTCCTTAAACATGAAAACCTGAAAACAATTCTGAATTGCGTCAGCGGTTGCTGCCAGTAGAAAAACTCTGTATCCTTAATATTTCCAGGTCAGGACAGATTCCTGAACATCCTCTTCTGAAATAGTACTATTGCTATAACCCCGCAGGTTATTGACGAGTCGGCAATATTAAAAACTGGTCTGAAGAAAATTAGAGGCTCGCCGGGTCTGAATGGTGACCAATGCGGCCAATGAGTATTAATTATCGGAAAGTAAAACATATCAACCACCCTTCCATGCAGAAAAGAAGAATAACCTCCTCCATGCGGAAAGAGTACTGCGTGCTGTGTGAAACTTTCGCTGAAGATCATTCCGTAGAAAGCGCTGTCAATTATATTTCCGATTGCACCGGCCATTATTGCACTTACAGCAAGAATTAATGCCAGATTTGCCTTTTTGCTTATCAGGGAAGAGAGAAACCAGCCGATGCCAAAAATAGCTGCAACTCTGAATATGCTTAAAATCAGTTTGCCGGGTCTGCCTCCCATTTCCATGCCGAAAGCCATACCGTTGTTCTCTATGAAATGAAGTATACCCCAATTACCAAAAATGTGAATTTCCTGTCCGATTTCCATGTGGGTTTTAACCCATATTTTAAGTATCTGATCACAAAGGAGGATCAGTATTATTAATAAAACAGATTTTTTTCCTGTTGACATTTTATACTCGTTAAAATTATGTGGCGCAAAATAGTAAAAAATTTGTTTACAATATTCAGATTGATTAATTCATTACCATAGTGAGCCTAAGTGTATTCCTTCGTGTAACTTCGTGGTTATTCTTTTTACCACAAAGGAATAGAACACATTATCCCGATATAGGAAAAATTCGGTTTAGTCGGAAAATGCAAATAGTCTGATTCTTTTAGTTTCATTAAATAAAAAATCCCGGAATTTCCAGGATGTTTTATCATATTGTTTATCAATTATTGACAGATGGAATTGACCTTATTGGAATCCCAGCAATACCAGTTAGAATCTCCCAGATAATCAACAGACTTAACATGCCCGTCATTTGTGGTAGTATTCCACTCGATATTAACATCTGAAAACTTCACGCCATTGTAATAATGAATAGTATAATAGGCATTTAATACATTGCTGGTCAAGCCGTATGCTATGTAGCTGGAATTAAAGGGATCTCCTGTTTTCACGTAAGTATATTTTACAGTTCCGACAGTTGTTCCGGTTTTTGTCCAGTCAATCTGAAGGAATGCGACTGGTGTCAGTGGATCCTGATACAGAATCCATTGACCACTTGTTCCGTCTGTCCTGGAAGTGCCTTCAAACCAGAGAAATTCAGCAAAAGCATTTGCCCCATCACCTGTAATGTACATTTTCCATTGAACATCGGTGCTCTCTATCTGGCCTGTAAGCCTTGCCTTATATGTTGTATTTGAAATAGTTACGGTATAGCTCCATTGCCATAATTTTGTTGAAACAAATACTGGTGTCTGGTTGATTGCAGCATTAAAGGCTGCTACCGGAACCGCAAGTGTAGTATTTATAATTAACCTCCAAACCCCTGCAACAGTGGCAGCATATTGCCAGTTACTGTTTTGTGTGCCTTTCTGACCGGGTAACAGTTCTCCGGACTTTGACACAGAAACAAAATTACTGAAATCAATTGTCATAGATTCAGGTGGTGGCAAAACAGGAGGTTGTCCTTTATCCTTTTTGCAACCGGTAAAAAAACCCGTAGAAAGAAACAGTATAAGGACAAGCGGGAAAATCTTTTTCATGGTTTTACAGGTTAATTTTAAAAACAAACGAATATAGCTGAAATATATTTTACTTGATCAGCAAAGATATAAAGAGCGAATCTAAAAATCGAACAATCATTAATTATTTATTATTCAGGAATACAAACCACAAGTTCATTATATTTTGGCAGATTGCATAAAAAAAATTGAGATCTTTGGTAAAAATTAGCCTTGATGACTGTCAAAAAGAAAATTTGAGTGAAAAGTGTAAAGAAGATACATGTGTTTCATTATCTTTATGTAATTATTAAATCGCAGGTAAGATAAACGGGTTGTGATTAAAATATATCAATCATTTTTATATTTTTGGATTTTATGACTTTTGAAGGGTGATAACTGAGTAAGTTTTGACTGTTAAGTATAAATACCCTATATATTGCTACCTATGGTAATGCATTCCCAGGCAGGAAAAATAAAGTATATCCTTACTCTGATTTCCCTTTCTTTTTTTATTGTTGCCTCGGTTTTGCCTGATTCGGCGCAGGTAGCAGATACCGCTAAACTTCAATCAAAGGATACTGCCGGAATACATGGGAAAGATACAACTAAAGTTCAGGTAAAAGACTCTATCAAAATTCAGCCAAAAGACACTTTAAATCGATTGGCTGATTCTGTTATCTATAAGCAATCGAACTTCAGCCATGAAGAACTTATAAGGGGAGAAAGACTCTTCTATGGTTTAGTCTATCTCGGAGATAAATCTATAAATTGTGAAGCCTGTCACAATACACAGGTATCAGATACTTTGAACTGGAATCCTGATGCATTGGAGATTTCAAGGAAATATCTTGACAAAAATGCCCGTGATTTAAGCAAGGTACTTCTTAAACCCTTGGGTACGAAGATGAAACAGGTTCATAAAGGATTTCAGCTGACTGCCCAGGATATAGTGTTAATAAAGGCTTTCATGAATAAGTTCACAGGAATAGGGCTTAAACAGAACAAGCCGGTTATTACAAACCTATTAATTCTTATCATTGCCTCAATACTTTTCCTCTTATCTTCAGTTGACATTGTGGTAAAAAAGGTTTATAAAAATCAGCGGATCAACTGGGCAATTCTGACAGTTACCAGTATAATAATAATCTGGATCCTGGCTGTAAATGCAATTTCATTCGGAAGAGCGAAAGGCTTTTCACCGGCTCAGCCAATTAAATTTTCACATGCAGTGCATGCCGGACAAAACAAGACTGATTGTAACTACTGCCACTATACAGCCAGAAGCAGTAAATCTGCCGGAATTCCTTCTGGCAGTATATGCTTAAATTGTCACTTTCTTGTGCGAAACGGGACAAGGTCAGGCGCCACGGAAATAGCTAAGGTAATAAAGGCATATGATGAGAAGAAACCTGTTGAATGGGTAAGGATATATAAACTTCCGGCGTTTGTTTTCTTCAGTCATGAGCAACACGTCAGTGCAGGAGAAATAACCTGTGATGCCTGTCATGGAAATGTAAAAGAGATGAACAGACTCTACCAGGTGCCTGATCTCTCAATGGGATGGTGCATAAATTGTCATAAAACAAGAAAAGTTAATCTCTCAAACGAATACTATAAAACTTATTATCCGGGTTTTTATGACTCACTGAAAGCAGGAAAGACCGACAGTGTTATGATTGCCCAGATAGGAGGAAGGGATTGCGGCAAATGCCATTATTAGTAATAATCGATATGATTCCCCGGGAATGAAAAAGTACTGGAAAGATATTGAATCAAAATACAGTAAGAAAGAGGATAACTGTATTGAAAAAGTACCGGAAGAAAATGTGTTGTTCGGGTTTCCGGACGATAAGGAAAGGACTATAAATACCTCCAGGCGGGATTTTCTTAAATTGTGCGGATATGGATTTGCCGTATCCGCTCTTGCTTCCTGCCAGTCAAGGATAAGTAAGGCAGTGCCCTACGCGATTGCTCCGGTTGAATTTACTCCGGGAATGCCTGTATATTATGCTTCAAGCTATATTAACGGAAGTGATTATTGCAGCATCATAGTCAAAACCCGGGATGGACGGCCAATAAAAATTGAAGGAAATCCTGATTCCGGAATAACAATGGGAGGAACAAGTGCAAGAGTCCAGGCATCTGTACTTGATCTCTATGATTCCGGAAGATTTCATGGTCCGGTGAAAGAGGGGATACCTTCCGATTGGGATTCAATTGACGCTGAAATCATTGGCAAACTTGAGAAAATTGTTGAAGATAAAGGGAATATTGTTCTTCTTACACCAACTATTTTCAGTCCTTCCACAGAGGCTGTCATTTCGGGATTTCTCCAAAAATTTAAAGGATCAGAATGGGTTCAATATGATGCAATTTCATATTCGGCAATGCTTGAAGCAAATAAGATAAGTTTCGGAAAACAGGTAATACCCGATTTTCGCTTTGACAAAGCTGATCTCATAGTCAGCTTTGGTGCTGATTTTCTTGGAACCTGGCTTTCTCCTGTTGAATATACAAAACAATTCAGTTCAGGAAGGAATCCTGAGGGTGAAATGAAGAAGCTTATTCAGCTTGAATCCAATCTATCCATTACCGGAAGCAATGCAGACAAAAGAATTCAGATAAAACCCTCACATGAACCTTTAATACTTCTGAATATCTATAAGGAAATTGTCAGAGTTCTGGAGAATCGGAATATTAATGCACCTGCATCTCCGGTTGACGTTGGTGAAATATCAAACAATCTAATATCATTTAAGGGTAAATCGCTTGTCATTTCAGGATCAAATCTTAAAGAGACTCAGCTCCTTGTAAACGAAATTAACAGTTTGCTTGGTAATATCGGGCATACAGTATTATTCGACTCTTATCTGAGGACCCATGCAGCGCTCGACAGCAATATGGAAAAGATTATCGGGAAAATGCAGAAGGGTATGGTGAATGCCCTTCTCGCATGGAATGTTAATCCGGTGTATACATGGTACAACAGAAATGCTTTAATGGATGGACTAAAAAAGGTCGGACTTACCATATCTCTCACAGGTGCTCCGGATGAAACTAACAGCCTTTTTCAGTTCATATGCCCTGATAATCATTATCTGGAAAGCTGGAATGATGCAGAAGCAAAAAAAGAATATTTCAGTCTTATGCAGCCGACAATCAATCACATATTTGATACACGGCAAATGACAGATAGTTTATTGAAATGGTCAGGTTCGACTGTTTCTTACTATGATTTTATTAAGACCTACTGGGTTAATAATTTGATGAAAAGGCAAAAGGAATTCACAGATCCTGTAATGTTTTTTGATCGCAAAGTGCAAAAAGGAATTTTTGAACTTGCATCCCATAAAGGGTCAAGTGTTGAGAAATCCCTGAAGTCAAAATCATTTGCATTTAATCCGGCATCATATGGAACTGGTGGCAGCTCCGGTAAAAACTCTATTGAAATTATCTTATATGAAACAGTTGCTCTTGGCGATGGAAAACAGGCTAATAACCCATGGCTGCAGGAATTGCCGGATCCTGTTACTAAGATCTGCTGGGACAATTATGCATCGGTCTCTCCTGCACTGGCTAAAGAATACAATCTGAACGACTGTGACGTAATAAAATTAGGAGAAGTTGAACTTCCTGTACATATACAGCCGGGGCAAGCAAATGGTACAATAGGAATTGCCCTGGGTTACGGTCGTCTGAAATGCGGGAAAGCAGGAGATAATGTAGGAACAGATGTATGGTCAATGTTATCTTCAGAAAAGGGCAATATCGTATTTACCAGCAAGATTGATCATTTTGAGAAGACCGGACGGACCTACATCTTTGCACAAACTCAGACGCATCATAGTATGGAAGGACGGGCTTTTGTCAGGGAAGCTGGTTTAGATGATTTCAGAAAAAATCCGACCGCAGGAAATGATATGCATGCGTATGCACTCGAACATAATAAAAGCCTGTATAAGGAAAGGACCTATCCTCATCATCACTGGGGTATGGCAATTGACCTGAGCAAATGCACTGGTTGTGCTAATTGTGTAATAGCATGCCAGGCAGAAAATAATGTTCCTGTTGTTGGCAAAGAGGAAGTGCACAGGGTTCATGAAATGCACTGGTTGAGAATCGACAGATATTATACAGGTGAAGAAGATAATCCCGAGGTTGTTTTTCAACCTGTTTTGTGCCAGCATTGCCAGAACGCGCCTTGTGAAAATGTCTGTCCGGTAGCGGCAACAAATCATAGTTCAGAGGGTCTGAATCAGATGATATACAACCGTTGCTTCGGAACCAGGTACTGCAACAATAACTGTCCCTATAAAGTCAGAAGATTTAATTGGTTTAATTACAGCGCCGCAGGTACACTAACAGGCAATCTCAGAGATAAGGAAGGAATGACCGAAAACCTTCGTCGGATGGTTCTCAATCCTGATGTAACAATTCGCGCACAGGGAGTAATTGAAAAATGCTCATTCTGCGTTCAACGCATCCAGGCTGCAAAGCTGAAAGCAAAATATGAAAACCGGGCGCTTCTTGAAAATGAGATACAGACAGCTTGTTCTCAGAGTTGTCCGGCAAATGCAATTGTATTTGGCGATATGAACGATCGGAAAAGTGAATTAAACAGATTGATTACCAGCGGACGAAGGTATAACCTGCTTGAGGAGTTGTATACCATGCCTTCAGTCAATTATCTGACTAAAATTAAAAACAAAATTGTATAAGAATCAATTTTTATCTATATGCTTCAATCTCCACTTCGGACCCCTTTAATTAAAGGTAGCAAGACTTACCGGAGCATTACCAGCGACATTCTTAACCCGATGATGAATAAAGCCGGTAAATTCTGGTATATGGGGATGACAATAGCAGGTCTGGCTATGCTTTTTGGAGTCTTCATGATTGTCTGGACTGTCTGGCAGGGGATTGGTACATGGGGTGAAAACAGAACGGTAGGCTGGGCTTTTGAAATAACAACCTTCGTATGGTGGATCGGAATTGGCCATGCCGGCACATTCATTTCGGCGATTCTCCTTCTTTTCAGGCAGAAATGGAGAAACAGTATCAACCGTTCAGCTGAGGCAATGACCATCTTTGCTGTTATCTGTGCAGCCCTTTTTCCGTTAATTCATCTTGGTCGTCCGCTTTTGACTTTTTTTATTTTTCCTTACCCCAACACAAGAGGACTATGGGTAAATTTTAATTCTCCTCTGGTCTGGGATGTCTTCGCTATATCAACTTATTTCACAATTTCCCTTGTGTTCTGGTACGTAGGATTGATTCCTGATATCGGCACATTACGTGATAAAATCAGTAAAGGGCTCAAAAAGACTATCTATAATTTTCTGAGTTTCGGGTGGAAGGGATCTGCAAGAGACTGGCACAGGCATGAAATAACGTCTGTTATGCTTGCTGCAATTGCCACACCTCTTGTATTATCGGTGCACAGTATAGTAAGTATGGACTTCGCATCATCAATAGTGCCAGGATGGCATACCACCATTTTCCCTCCCTACTTTGTGGCAGGCGCAATATTTTCAGGCTTTGCAATGGTCCAGACTCTTCTGATAATCACCAGGAAAGCTATGGGACTTGAAGACTTTATTACCGAGAGCCACGTGGAAAATATGAATAAAATATTGATTGCAACAGGTTCAATTGTGGCTCTTGCTTATATGACAGAGATGTTTATGGCGTGGTATTCGGGAGTCGAGTATGAACATTATGCTTTTATGAATCGGGCTACAGGTCCATATTGGTGGGCATATATGATAATGATTGGCTGCAATGTTGTCTCCTCTCAATTATTATGGATTAAAAAGCTCAGAAAGAGCCTTGTATTTACTTTCTTCCTGTCAATAGTGATTAACATCGGTATGTGGTTTGAACGTTTTGTTATAATTGTTACATCTCTCCACAGGGATTACCTGACATCGAGCTGGACTATGTATAAACCTACGATAGTTGAATTTGGATTATTGATAGGGACCCTGGGGATCTTTTTCACCGCATTTCTGCTTTTTATACGGATCTTCCCCGTCATTTCAATTTTTGAGGTTAAATCGATCCTGAAAACAGGAGATCAGCATCAACATAATACAGATTTAAGCCATGAAAAGTAGGAGTTATATATCTATTTATTTTGATGATGAGGTTCCATTGCTTGAGGCAGTCAGAATACTGCGTGACAAAAAGGAAACTATAGCAGATGTTCTGTCTCCCTTCCCGGTTCATGGCCTCGATGAAGCCTTATCTATAAAGCGATCACGAATTCCTGTGGGAGGTTTTATCTTTGGGGCCCTGGGAGCCATTCTCGCATTTGGATTTCAGGCATGGGTTTTTACTGTGAGTTACCCATTGATTATTGGTGGAAAACCATTCTTTTCGGTGCCTACCTTTATCCCTATAACTTTCGAAGTAACAGTACTGTTTGCCGGACTTTCAATGGTTGCGGCTTTTCTGATCCGGTCGAAATTGAAACCTGATATCCGGTTTGAACCATTTGATGAGAGTGTAACTGATGACAGATTCGTTATTCTTGTAGATGCATCAGATGAAGGAAACACCTTAGAGAGAGTTAAATCAATCTTATCAGGGATTAATACTCTGGAAATAAGAAAATAAGAATACTGCAATTATGGATGAGCAATTCGATTTTAAGAAAAAGTACCGAAATATTCTCATGATGTTAATGACCGGAGGTATTCTGGTTTCTATAGCAGTTATTCTGATATCTAAACCGGGAGCCGCAAGGATCTGGGCAAATGTACTTCTGAATAATCAGTATTTCTTAGGTCTCTCCCTGGGTGCAGCCTTCTTTCTCGCTGTGCACAGGGTTTCCCAGTCGGGCTGGCATACCCTGCTGCAGAGATTACCTGATTCGATGACTACATATCTCCCTGTTGCTTTTGTGCTCATGCTGCTTATTTATTTTGGTATTCATAATATATACGGATGGACAAATAATAATCCAACAGATAAGGTTATAGAAGGGAAAAGAGCATGGCTTAATATTCCTTTTTTCTTCATCAGACTTGTAATTTATTTCGCCGGCTGGATTGTGCTTACAAGAATGATGAGAAAAAATTCCCTTTCACTGATGACCTCTGCTGATCTGAAATACCATAACCGGAAGATATTATTTGCAGGTCTGTTCCTGGTATTTTATGGTATAACTGTTTCTGCCAGCAGCTGGGACTGGATAATGTCTCTTGATGCTCATTGGTACAGCACTCTTTTCGGCTGGTATGTTTTAATAGGAATGTTTGTAACCTCACTGGCATTTATAACATTGCTGATCTGGTTTCTTAAACGTCTCGGTTATCTTAAATATATCAGGCCTGATCATGTTCATGATATGGCTATTCTGATATTTGCTTTCAGTATCTTCTGGACCTACCAGTGGTTTGCACAATATGAACTTATCTGGTATGGTCATCTTCCGGAGGAAACATCATATTATATAACCAGGCTCCACCATTTTAAGGTTATCTTCTATATTAATCTCGGGGTAAATTTTCTGGTTCCTTTCTTTGGTCTTATCACATTTAATTCAAAGCGGCATATTGGTTGGGTTGCCATAATAGCTGCGATAGTGCTGATCGGGCATTGGATAGACTACTGGCTGTTGATAATGCCTGCAGCGGCAGGTGATAATGCAGGAATAGGATTACTTGAAATAAGTATGACTTTAATTTATGGTTGCCTGTTTGTTTATATTGTCTTAAGATCACTATCAATCGGCCCGCTTGTAGTGAAAAATGATCCATATATCTTGGAAAGTATGAATTATGAATCATAAAAGTTAATCAATTGTGAATATGAATAGAGCAGGACGAACATTATTCAGAATCTCAGTTATTCTGCTGACTGCATTAATTCTCCCTGGCTGTGACAGGCAGAAGAGTAAGCGGGGCTATGACTTTATTCCTGATATGGTGTATTCACGGGCTTATGAAACCTATTCAAAAAATCCGAATTTTAAGGACAGTATTACGATGAGAGTTCCGGTTGCAGGAACTGTATCAATTGGAGCCACACCATTCCACTACACAATTGATTCTTTATCATGGGTTAAGGCGGGAAATGAGCTCATTAATCCGTATTTACCAACTGATGAAGTTCTTGCAAGAGGAAAACTTATTTTTACTACATTTTGTATTGGTTGCCATGGTGCCCTGGCAAAAGGGGATGGGCAGCTTTACAGTAGTGGCCTTTATCCATTAAAACCAAAGGATCTTACGGCTGAAGCTATAGCTAAGGTGAAGGATGGGCAGATATATCATACAATTACCCTTGGATTTGGGTCTATGATGCCGCATGGAGCTCAGATCAGGCCTGATGACAGGTGGAAGCTTGTGTTATATGTCAGAAAGCTGCAGAAAGAAGCTACGACCGCCAGAGACACAATTACCTCAGCGAAGATAAAGTAGAGAGTTGTCGGGGATGAGTACTCTTAATCCCGGATCACATTATTATCCTGTCCAGGATCAAAAGAAGAAGAACTGTTAATAAATATGTATCAAGAACGACAGAGTATTTTCTGTAGTTGTCATTAAGTGGCCTGACTCTTAACAGATCAACAAACTGCCAGATCATATATATCGATACCACAATAAGAATCGAGTTTATCAACAGGCTTTGAATGATTTCAAAATAGCAGAGAAATAGTGCTGCAACTACTGAGGTTGTTACCCAGCTAAAAGTTAATCTTTTTATCTGGGTTCGGTTGAAAACATCCAGAAGGCAAGGGTATCCTGCCTGCTTATATTCATCACCATATTTCAAAATCAGTAACCAGAAATGAGGAATCTGCGCGATAAAGATCAGAAATTCAATAAAAATAACAGGTTTTTCCCAAAGTCCGCCGCCTGCTGCAACCCAGCCTATCAGCGGAGGTAGTGCTCCGGTAACAGCTCCCGGGACCACTGCAAAAGCTGTAATCCTTTTGGTATAAGTATAAATCCCATTGTACCAGATCAGAGTAACCAACCCGATGAGGACAGCTTTAAGATTGCCCGCGTAATAAATAATTGTTGTTCCTGCGATAAGACAAAAAAGGAAGAACAGAAATGCCTCCCGGGGTTTAATACGATGGGACGGAAGAGGACGATCGAAAGTTCTGTTCATTTTACTATCAGGCAATACTTCCTGGATCTGATTAAGAACTGAAGCTGAGATTGCCATGAGAAGGATACCTAAACTTGTAAAGATAATTCTTGCTGAAAAACGCGGGTCAAAAACAAAGAACCCTGTGAAACCTGTGAGACTGACAGGTATCATTATTTTAAGCTTTGTTAATTCAAGCCAATCCTTAAGTTTTCCCTTCTTATTTGTCATTAAGAGTTTTCAGGTACTCGATTATTTTCAGAATATCATCATCACTTAATGTATTGCGGTAGCTTTGCATTATGGTGGAAGGGAATCCTTTCACAATATCAGTATTAGGCTGCAGGATGCATCTTTTTATATATTCGGCATCAACTGTGATAGTAGTTTCCTTTCCATCTCTTATGATCGTTTGCTGTGAACCAAAAAGATTGAAGTAACTCGGACCAATTAGTTTTGTTCCGTCGGGTGTATGACAGGCAAAACAGCCCTGGGCTCTCATTATAGCTTCTCCAACGGCACCCGGAGTATTACCGGTCACAGGAGTAACTTTGGCAATTTCTGCAAACCATGCTTTGAATTTTTCCTTCGACTCAACATTGACTGTTGAATGCATATATGAATGCTGTAATCCGCAATACTCTGCACAGAATATTTTATACTTGCCTTCCATCTCAGGCAGAAACCACATGAATTTTTGCCTTCCGGGAACGATATCGCTTTTAATTCTGAACTCCGGGATGAACAGACTATGAATAACATCCAGGGATATAAGGTTTAATTTTACAGGAGTGTTTACAGGTACGATCAGATCAGGGCTTTGTTTTCCATTGTCATAAACGAACAAAAAACTCCACATTCTTGCCACAACTGTAATATTCATAGCATCTTTCGGAGGTTTGGTTGTTGGCTTCCAGCCCGACCATCCAAGGGAGAACATTACCAATGCAAGAATAAGCGGAATAACCGTCCATGTTATCTCAAGAGCCGTATTACCTTCAATTTGAGTAGCAACCGGATTCTTCTTCTTGTTGTATCTGAATATAAAATAGAGCATGGTAATTGTGAGCCCTATAAGGAGTAACAGGGAAACACCGGCAATAAAGTAAAATGCAGTATTGTATGTTGATACGTAATTTGAAGCTTCAATTCCGGTAGTTGAGTACATACAGATTATCTATTGAGGTAGTCCAGAAGTGTTATAGTTATAACGGCACATAACAACAATATGACACCGATAACAGCTCTTGAAAACATTTTATTTTCAAATTTGAGATGCATGAAAATCCGTAATACAAAGGAAGATTTAATTGCAGCAATAATAAGGGCGATAGTTACAGTCAGCGTGCCCAGTGAAATTTGTGTAAGCGTTACAGAGGTAAGGGTAAGTGCAATTAATCCCGCTAATACATAGAGAAATGTTTTATAAGGGATTATATGATTTTTTTCATTTTCCATTGTCTTCATCAGTTTTAAGTAATGAGGTAAAACAATGGAAAGAGAAAAATCCAGATAAGGTCGACAAGATGCCAGTATAAACCGCTGTTCTCCAGCAAAACATAATTTTCGGAGTTAATCTTATTTCTGTAAACGGAAGTTGCTATGACCAAAATAAATACAAGGCCGATAATAATGTGAAGAGCGTGAAGCCCGGTCATAAAAAAGTAAAGACCGTAAAAAAGCACATCTCCATGACCTCGCAGAGCGAGAACGGAGGAACCCGGATAAATGTGTTCCTTTATGTGTTCTCCCCATTCAAAGTACTTATTTACAAGAAATGCAATACCGAGAATGACTGTTGTACCAAGAAGCAGCAAAGCAAGTTTCTTATTCTTTTTCTGAATGGCTGTTATGGACATAGCTATTGTAGTACTGCTGACAAGAAGAATTATAGTATTTAACGTACCTATAAAAACACTCAATTCCTTTGCAGCAAGATGAAATGAGACAGGATTTCTATACCTGTAAACTGAGTAAACAATAAAAAGCCCTCCGAACAACAGCATTTCGGTAAAAAGGAATAACCACATCCCGGTTTTAGATGCCAAATCGTCTCGGTGTGTAACTAAAATCGTACTCATTTGTAGTCGTATGGGCCTTTTGTTACAACAGGGATTTCTTCAAAGTTCTCTGTCGGAGGCGGTGAAGGGATGGTCCATTCAAGAGTCTTGCCGCCCCATGGATCTGCGGGCGCTTTGGCTCCGTTTCTTAATGATGAAATCAGATTTAAAATAATCACAGCCAACCCGAAGTACATTACTATTGCCCCCAGGGAGGAAAATATATTTCCGGTATGAAATATTTCATCGTAATCATAATACCTTCTCGGCATACCTTTCATTCCCAGGAAAAACATCTCACCATAAAGTGTGATAAAGCCGGCAAAGAAGATGACTAAACCAGTATTGGCCCATCGGGAATCATACATCTTACCGGTAATTTTAGGATACCAGTAATGCATAGCACCGAAGAAGGCATATCCGGTACCCCCAAATACTATAAAGTGAAAGTGTGCAACGACGAAATGTGTGTTATGAAGATGAATATCTGTGGCAAGCGACCCCAGTATTAGTCCTGAAAATCCACCGATCATGAAAACAAAAAGGAACCCGACTGCCCAAAAAAACGGAGTTTGCAGATCAATTGAAGCTTTATGCATTGTAGAAATCCAGTTAAATACTTTTACAGCACTGGGGATTGCTACAATAAATGTCAGCAGGGAAAAAGTATAAAGAGCTGTGCCGCTCATTCCTGAGGTGAACATGTGATGTCCCCAGATAAAATATCCAACAAATGCAATCGCAATGCTGGAGGCTACAATGAATTTATAACCGAATATTGTCTTGTGACAGAATGTGGGAATAATTTCAGAAATTGCTCCCATGGCCGGCAGGATCATAATATATACGGCCGGATGACTGTAAGTCCAGAACAAATGTTGATAAAGGAGAGGATCTCCGCCCAGTGTCGGATCAAAAAATCCAATATGCAGAGTTCTTTCGGCAATAATCATGAGTAAAGTAATCCCGATAATCGGAGTGGCCAGCAGTTGCACCCAACCGGTTGCATAAAGTGTCCATGGAAATAAAGGCATTCTCATCCAGGTCATTCCGGGAGCACGCATCCTGTGAATAGTCACCAGAAAATTAAGCCCGGTCAGGATTGATGAGAATCCGAGAACAAATGCACCAAATACTGCCGGTAACATATTCCCTGTTGTTCTGAAACTATAAGGAGCATAGAAAGTCCATCCCGTATCCGGTGGCCCCTGTCCTGTAAACTGAGATATAAGTACTAATGAAACGCCGGTTACATAGAAATACCAGGAGAGAAGATTCAACTTAGGAAAAGCAACATCCTTAGCTCCGATCATTATTGGCAGAAAAAAATTACCAAAAACTGCCGGCAGACCCGGAATGACTACAGCAAAGATCATTATAATGCCATGCAGAGTAAAAAAAGCATTATATGTCTGAGCTGTCATAATAGTCTTACCGGGGGCAATAAGCTCGATCTTCATTAATAAGCCGAGAGTCGCTCCGATAGCGAAGAAGCTCAGGAGAGAAAAGAGGTATAATATTGCAATTCTTTTATGATCAGTTGAGAGTATCCAGGAAAATATTCCTTTATATTTTCCTTTATATTCAAGATAACTGGGTTGCTCAAAACCTATCTGAGTACTCATCTGTTAAGCCTGGTTTTTAATTTTAATCTTGATAATGAAAGGAATATAAAGAGCAAAATGACAAAAAACAAAATAACTATAGCAGAAACCTTTGTCACATTAAATACAAACTGATTGCCCTTGGTATCATATGAATAACATATAGCAAGCAGTCGGTTTATGCTTGGACCTATTTTCCCTTTGGCGGCCTCTACCATTGTTATTTTTATATCAAATGGCAGGAACTCAATTCCCCTCAGGTAACGGATAATTTTTCCGTCTGAACCAAGTGCTATAAGTCCTGTCGGATGAATATATTGATTATTTCTCTTCACGTAATTGAACCCCACGGATTTGGTTAATTTGGCAATATTGAGGCTGTCCGACACGAAGAAACGCCAGTATTTCGCTGCCTCCTTATTCTTCATAGTACTGACATAGGCAGCTTTTTTCTCAATCCCAAGATTTATCTTTTCAGAGGGATCAAAACTGATTGTAATTACTTCATAGTCCTTACCCGGTTTAAGATCAACTTCATCAATAAATTTAGAGACTCCAAACATCAGAGGACTGCATGTTCCCGGACACTCGTAATAGACCAGATTAAGTATGGTAGGTTTATCGATCACATCCTTTAACAGGACAGTATCGCCTTTCTCATTAACAAGTTTTGTGTCGAGGGCCGCAAACTGGCCCTGTTTCTCGTCGAAACTGACCTGCATTTGCTTATCAAACAAAGGAGTTTGAGAAAAAGATCCAATACTAACAAAAAAGCTAATTAATGCCAGAAACAGTTTTAACTTACTCATAGCAAAACTTAAAGATATTAGTTCGTTAAAGATATGAAATTTTCTTTCAGGTTAACGCAAACACAGAATCGATTCAGTGGTGCTTATTGTTTATTTTTTTTGCGTGTCTTCCTCAGAATAGATGCCTGAAATCATTAATGAACCACCCATAAGCGAAATATCTTTAAGCAGGGCAATTATGGTAATTGTTTTGTCTGCATCAGCAAATAAGTGTGGTATATGGATCGTAACAATAAAAATAAAAAGAAGTACTGCCAGGCATAGTGTGGAAAATTTCACGAGCACTTTGGTGATTATGCTTATGCTTGCGGCTATAAGCATTATTCCCGTCAGGATTATTGTATATGCACCAAGAGGGACAAAAGAAGTCAGCAGACCAAGGTAATAATCCAGCATCAGGAAATGATTAATCCCGAAGAGCGCAAATGGAACCGCAAACAGAATTCTTCCAATGGATGTAAGTTTTTTCATGTAATTTATTATTAGCCGGATTTCGGATTATTAGAGCTTCTTAACTACCATAAATGTATGAAATTTTTCTAGCAAAGATTTTAAAGTTTCAAAAATCGCGAGCCATAACGTTTTTGGTGAAAGATAATTGAACAAAGATAAACTAAGAATGTTATTGAATAAAAACACATTATGGAAAGAAGAAAATTTTTTAAGGCTGTTGGGTTGATAACTGCGGCAGCTTACGTCAGCCCTAGAATATTAGGGAGTAATCAGACACAGGTAAAGGCTTCCGGAATTGAAGGTGTGCCCGCAGCGGAATTTCCGCCCCTTCCGTATGCATATGATGCACTGGAACCTTATATAGATGCACGGACCATGGAGATTCATTATGATAAACACCACCGGGCTTATTATACAAATTTCATGAATGCCGTTAAAGGCACGTCTCTTGAAGGTAAGCCGCTAAGCGAAATTTTTGGTGGCATTTCAAAACAGACAGATGCTGTAAGAAATAACGGAGGAGGATATTATAACCATTTATTTTTCTGGAGGAATCTTGGAAAAGGAACTTCAGGACCATCAGGTGAGTTATCTTCAGCGTTAGTTAAGTCATTTGGCTCGGTTGATAAATTCAAAGAGGTATTCAACACTGCTGCTAAAACAAGGTTTGGAAGCGGATGGGCCTGGTTATATATCGGGAAAGATAAGAATCTGGCAGTGACAAGTTCACCAAACCAGGATAACTCTCTTATGGATATATCTCCGGTAAAAGGCACCCCATTATTAGCTCTTGATGTATGGGAACATGCTTATTATCTTAAATACCAGAATAAGAGACCTGATTACATCGATGCTTTCTGGAATGTCGTTAACTGGGATGAGGTGAACATGAGATATCAGGCTGCAATGAAAGGGTGATCCAGGAAATAGTGTAGGATTTCTTCGTCACTTTGCTCCTCGCAATGACTCTGCCATTTCCTTACTTCCTAAGGCAAGGACGGGGAGGTGTTATGTATACAGAAACCTCTTAATCTTCAGTGTTGCTGTTTTCTGAAAGGGTACCGGCTGCAATACAACTTTTTGTATCTGGCTGAATTTATTTACCTGCGAATTCACATAGTGCTGCACCTCATTCAAAACCTCATCAACCTTATCTTCAACCTGACGT
>Ga0075520_1000376_pt1 | contig 19004 bp, 17 predicted proteins | sample NGEPerB_FD_75100 | JGI IMG/M metagenome (GOLD analysis project Ga0075520, IMG submission 75100) | Arctic peat soil microbial communities from the Barrow Environmental Observatory site, Barrow, Alaska, USA - NGEE PermafrostAB12-B | ecosystem: Environmental > Terrestrial > Soil > Wetlands > Peat ... | reverse complement strand
GGGCGGATCTCCCGGATGGCACGGGTGGTGCGGCCCTCGTACTCGCCGTAGTCCCACTCGACCAGGTCCGGATCGGCCTCCGGGTCCTCCAGGCCGGCCAGCTCCGCCGTGGCCCGGGCCCGCGACAGGGGGCTGACCAGGACCTCGTCGAACTCCCAGCCCGCCAGCCGGGGCGCCAGGGCGGCCGCCTGGGTCTCGCCCAGACGGGTCAGGGGGATGTCCGTGCGCCCGGTGTGGCGCCGATCGCGGCTCCAGGCCGTCTCGCCGTGGCGGACGAGGACCACCCGGGGTGGTTCGTTGCTCATCCACGCAGCCGATCACTACGAATAGCGGTTGCGCAAACCGCGTCATGGGCAGAGTCCACCCACTGTCCAACAAACCGCCCGGCCAGGAATGGATCGGACGGTTGGGGCGTTGGCAACGGGGAAGGACCATCGACAGTACGCAGAGGAGAGGGATGACCAGCCGCACGGCATCAGCGAACGACAAGGCAGCACCCTCCGCCGTCGCAGGACGCACGGCGCCCGCTGGACGCGCCGCGGCCGGCGGCCAGACCGCCTCGGCCAAGGCCGCCGCCAACCGCAACCGGGGATCCGATGCCGACAGCCTCGGTCTCTTCCTCCGGGACCTCGACCACCACCCGCTGCCCGACCACGACGCCCAGACCGAGCTGGCCAAGCGGGTGGCGGCCGGTGACGACGCGGCCCGCCGCGAGATGGTCGCCGCCAACCTCCGCCTGGTCGTCCACTGGGCCCGTCGCTACCAGGACCGCGGCGTGGACCTCCCCGACCTCATCCAGGAGGGCACCTTCGGCCTGATGCGGGCCGTGGACAAGTTCGACTGGGAGCGCGGCTTCCGGTTCTCCACCTATGCCACCTGGTGGATCCGCCAGGCCCTGCAGCGTGCCGTGCAGCAGCACGGGCGGACCATCCGGCTCCCCATGGAGGTGGCCGAGCGCAACCAGCAGGTGGACGCCGCCCTGTGGGAACTGACCCACCAGCTGCAGCGCCCGCCGACCGATGCGGAGCTCGACGACGCCACCAACACCACCGCCGTCGTCCGGTCCGACCTGTCCAAGGCCGCCCGGGTGGTGGCCAGCCTGGACCAGCCCGCCGCCACCGACTCGACGGCCACCCTGGGTGACCTGGTGTCGACCGACCAGAGCGACTTCGAGGACGAGGTGGCGGTGGAGCTGACCCTCGACCTGGTCCGCCAGGCCGTGGACCGGCTGTCCGACCTCCAGCGTGAGGTCATCCGCCACCGGTTCGGCTTCGACGGCACCGACCCCGCGTCACTGCAGACCACCGCCGAGCGGATGGGCATCGGTGTCCGCAAGGTCCGCCAGGCCGAGGCCGAGGCGCTGGAGATCCTCGCCGTCAGCGATGCCCTCGAGGCCGCCCACGAGGCGGCCTGAGCCAGCCCCGGCCTCAGGCCTCCAGGGCAGCCAACTGCGCGGCCAGGTCGTCGGGCATCGCCGAGGTCCACGACACCCGCGCACCGGTCACCGGATGGTCGAAGGCCAGTGCGTAGGCGTGCAGGAACGGCCGGGTGACCGTGGCCCCGGGTAGCGAGCGGCCCTGGCTGTAGGGATCGTCCCCCACCACCGGGTGCCCGATGGCCGCCAGGTGCACCCGGATCTGGTGGGTGCGGCCGGTCTCGAGCGAGGCCCGCACCAGCGTGGTCGGTGCCGGCAGGCTGAAGCGCTCCTCGACCTGGTAGCGGGTGCGGGCCTCCTTGCCCTTGCGTGAGATGGCCATCCGGGTCGGCGAGCTGACCGACCGCCCGATGGGCGCGTCCACCACGCCCGACTCCCCCTCCACCGTGCCCAGCACCAGGGCCCGGTAGGTGCGCGACACGGTGCGCTCGGACAGCTGGTCCACCAGTGCGTGGTAGGCGTCGGGCGTGCGGGCCACCACCATCAGGCCCGAGGTCCCCCGGTCGAGGCGGTGGACGATCCCCGGGCGGTCGGGCTCCGACCCCACCCGGGCCGGCAGGGTGGACAGCTCCGGGAACATCGCCACCAGGCCGTGGACCAGGGTCCCCGAGCGGTGGCCGGCACCGGGGTGGACCACCAGCCCGGCCGGCTTGTCGATGACGACGAACGCCTCGTCCACGTGCACCACGGTGAACGCCACCGACGGGTCGGGCTCGGGTCCGGGGTCCGCCACCTCGTCGGGCCGGTCGACCTCCAGTGTCTGCCCCTCGGCCAGCTTGGCGCGCCGGCTGGAGACCGGCTTCCCGTCGACCTGCACCCGTCCGGCGGCCACCAGGGCGTCCACCGCCGACCGGGACACGTCGGCCAGCAGCGCCACGGCCCGGTCGACCCGCACGCCGTCGAGCGAGGTGGGGACCACCACCGAGAACGAGCTCACGGCCGGGTCCGCCCACCGCGGAGGAGCGAGACGGCGAGCAGGATGCACCCGACGGTGATGCAGGCGTCCGCCACGTTGAACGTCGGCCAGAAGTGGAAGTCCACGAAGTCCACCACCGCTCCGTGGTCCCCCCGGAAGAGCCGGTCGGACAGGTTGCCCAGTGCACCCCCCAGGATGAGCCCGAGGACCGCGGCCCGCCCCAGGCTGGGAGCGCGCCACACCAGGGCCAGCAGGACCGCCACCAGCGCCACGGCGACGACCACGATGAAGATGGTGGCCCCCTGGAACAGGCTGAAGGCGGAGCCGCTGTTGAAGGACAGGGCGAGATCCAGCCGCCACACCACGTGGACGGGACCCGAGGCCAGCCGGTCGACGGCCCACCACTTGGTGAGCTGGTCGACGAGGACGACGATGGCCACGACCGCCACCGCCACCGCCATGCGGGCGACCCCGGCGGCCGGCGGGGACGGTGGCTCGGGGCGCTCGTCCCCGGTCACCTCGGTCGACTCACCGGTCAGCGTCGCGACAGCCCACCGCTCTTGCAGGCGACACACAGCCGGGCGAAGGGCAGCGCCTGGAGCCGGGCCTTGGGGATGGGCTGGTAGCACCGCTCGCACCACCCGTAGGTCTTGCGGTCGAGCTTGCGGAGGGCGTCGTCGATCTCCTCGACAGCCGCCACGGCCTGTGCGGACAGGGCCAGGTTGCGCTCCCGGTCGACGGTGACCGTCCCGCCCTCACCGGACTCCTCGTCGAACTGCACGTCACCGGGCTCGCGCTCGAGGGCCAGCGAGTCCGCCTCGGCCCGGAGGTCGACAGCCTGGCCCGAGTAGATGCCCCGCTCCTCGAGCAGCAGCACACGCTGGGCGTCCAGGAACTTGGGCTCCTTGGCGTAGGGACCGACGGTGGGTCGCTTCGGGGGCTCCGGCACGACCTTCTTGACGGCGGGAGCCTTGGCCGGCGGGGCCGTGGCCGCAGGCGCAGCCGTCGGCGTGCCGGTGGCCTTGGTCGCCGTGGCCTTGGTGGTCGACTTGGTCGCCGCGGCCTTGGTCGGGGCCGCCTTGGTCGCCGTGGCCTTGGTGGTGGTGGACTTGGTGGCGGCCGCCTTGGTGGCCGTGGCCTTGGTGGGCGGGGCCTTGGTGGTGGACTTGGTCGTGGCGCCCGCCTTCCTGGTCGGCGCCGAGGTGCCGGTCGCCTTGCCCGCGGAGGTCTTGGCCGTCGCCGGCGTGGCCTTCCTGGCCGTCGTCGGCGTGGCCTTCTTGGCCGGTGCCGCCTTGGTGGCCGTGGCCTTCTTGGCCGGGGCCTTGGTCGCGGCCGGTGCAGCCTTCTTGGCCGGTGCAGCCTTGGTGGTGCCCGCCGGCGACTTCTTCACTGCGGTCAATTCGACCTCCTTGAGGGATCTGCCCGTCGAGTCGCTGATCGCACGGGGGCACTGCGGCACACCCGTGCCGTCGACGTCGACGAGCGGGTGACCCTACCGTGCCCAGGTGACTGCGGCAATCCGTAGGACCCGCCCGGATGTCCCAGGCACCCTAGTCGTGGACGGCGGTGCTCCGGACGCATGACCGCGAACCGGACCGCGAGGGGTCCGCACGGCCCTCCGCCGGGATCCGACGAGCATGCCCCCACGCACCGACAGGCCCGATCCGCTGTCCGGGGTCGGTGGACCGGCACAGGACACGGCATGGAGTGACACGGCATGAGCTACTCCGTGTGGAGCGACCCCGTGTGGAGCGACGGGGGACGGGGCGAGCGGGGCCGCGCCCCACCAGGGCCCACCTCCCTGCCAGTCTCCGGACTGCTCAGAGGGGCAGCGATCCCGAGGAGGCGCGCAGCTGGGTGACCTCACCCGAGGAGCGCGCCCCTTCGGTGATGTTCGTCACCGGCGTGCTCTCGTCCGAGGAGCCGGCCTTCAGGGTACCGTCCACCCAGCGCAGCATCTCCGCCAGGGCCGCGCGCAGACGCTCCCGTTCGGCCTCGAGCTGGCCGGCCATGGCCTCCACCTCACGGGACAGATGACTGCGGTTCGACTCCAGCCGGCCGATCTCGTCACGGAGCCGCTGCTCGGACTCGGCCTGCACCTTGCGGGCCTGGGCCTCGGCGTCGGCCACCAGGCGCGTCGCCTCGGCCTCGGCGTCGGCCTTGGTCTCGTCCACGAACTTCTGGGCCAGGATCAGCGTGCGCTGCAGGGTGTCGTCCGCCACCGCCGGCTGGGGGGCGACGTCCGCCACCGGGGCCGGAGCCGGGGCCTCGGGCTTGGCGGCGAGCTCGGTCTCGAGCTGGGCGATCGTCTCCGCTGCCTTGCGCAGGCGCTCGGTGTTCTGGCGAAGCTGTTCCTGCAGGCCTTCCGCTTCGACGGCCGCCTTCTCCAGGTACTCGTCGACGTCGTCCCGGTGGTACCCCTTCAGGGTCTCCCGGAACTCCACGGTGCGCAGCGAGTCGAGTGCAGATTGGGAAGCGTCCATGGCTCAATCGTAGCGGTGCCCCGCACGGAATCCAGGGATTTCCCCAACCCGCGCGTCATCCCTGATCAGGGACAGTGTCGAGCGTTTCCGGCCACGTCCGGGCGTCCCGGAACGGACGGCGGGTCAGCTGAAGACCGTCTGGACCAGGACCTCGATGACGATGAATACCACCAGGACCGACAGGTCGATGCCGACGCCGCCCACGCGGACCGGCGGGATGATCTGGCGCACCGGTCGCAGCACCGGTTCGCAGATGGAGGCCAGCACCCGCTGGACCTTGAAGACCGGCGAGTCGTAGGCCAGTCGGCCGGACATGGTCAGCCAGCTCAGGAGGGAGTAGGCGATCAGGACCAGGAGGAACAGGTAGAGGATGTCGCCGATGAGCGAGAGCATGGTCCCTCAGCCTAGGGTCCGCGAAGCCGTCCCTGGGCGCGGGCGCGGCCGGCTCAGGGCGAGACCAGGCCGTGGTCGGCCAGGCGCTGTCGCTCTTCCTCGGACACCTTGACGTTGGACGGCGTGAGGAGGAACACCTCGTCCGCCACCCGCTCCATCCCCCCCGAGAGGGCATAGGTGGCGCCGCTGCAGAAGTCGATCATCCGGCGCTGCAGGTCGCGGTCCGCCGTCTGCATGTTGACGATCACCGGCTGGTTGGCCATCAGGCGGTTGGCGATCTCGACGGCGTCGGCAAACCGTGCCGGGGCCACGATGTGCACCCGGGCACCGGCGTCGGGCGTGGAGATCTTGACCGACGGCGAGGTGGACTGGCGGGCCACCGGGGGTTGGGCGACCGCGGTCACCGGCCCGGTGGGCTGACTGGCCGGGGTGACCCGGATACGACCCGTCGGGGAGGGAGCCGGCTCGTCCTCGGGCTCGACCGCGGCGGGACGCTGCCGCGCACCCAGGGGTGCGGGCCGGCTGTCGTAGTCGTCGTAGTCGTCGTAGTCGTCCACGAGGCCCAGATAGGCCATGGACTTCTTGATGAACGAAGTTGCCATTTGTTCCTCCCGGGCACAGCGTAGTGCGTGGCTCGAACGGGGGGTGGAACGCTGGGGCCCCTGCTGCCGTCCGTCAGCCGACGGATCGGGGCGGGCGCTCCCCGAACAGGGCCCGTCCCACCCGCACCATGGTCGACCCCTCGGACAGCGCCACCTCGAGGTCGTCGGTCATCCCCATCGAGCGGGTGGCCAACCCGAGCTCGTCGGCCAGCCGGGTGACCTCGCGGAATCCGTCCCGTGCCCCCTCCGGGGGTCCGGGCGTGCCCACCGCCATGAGCCCGTCGACGTCCAGGTCCTCCGCCCGCAGGAGGCCGACCAGGTCGGCCACGCCGGTGGGCGGCACCCCGCCGCGTCCGGGCAGTCCGGCCACGTCCACCTGGACCAGCACCCGGGCCCCGGGGTGCCGGCGGGCGATGGCCCGCCCCTCCTCGACCCGGCGCACCCCCTGCCAGCACGAGACCAGCGGGGCCAGCCGGGGGACCTTGTTGCGCTGGATGGCCCCCAGGTAGTGCCAGACCGGCGCCGGTCCGGGGTCGCCCGACAGTGCCGCGGCCTTGTCCACCAGCTCGTCCGCGTAGTTCTCCCCCACCGCCACCAGTCCGGCGGCCAGTGCGGTCCTGACGGCATCGGGACCGAATCCCTTGGTCACGGCGAGCAGGGTGACCCGCTCCGGCTCGGGTGCCGCCGACTCGATCCGGGCCCGGATGACGGCCAGGCGCTCGGCGAACGCCTCGAACCCGACGTGGTCGGCGACGGTCACGACGGCGTCCCCGCCGAGGGATCCGGGCCGGGCGGAGCCGGGGCCACCACCGGCGCCCGGGACGACCACACCACCAGGGCCTGGCGGCCGGCGTCGCCTCGGGCGCGGTGGGAGAACCAGGTCGGGTCGCACGCCGTGCAGGCGTCGGCGCCCGCCACCATCCGTGCCCCGGCACGGGCCACCGCGGACGCCACCCCCGCCGGCACGTCGAGGGCGGGACCACCGTCGGTCGTCCGGCCCCGGACGGCCGGTCCGTAGGCGTCGGCCACCGAGTCCAGGTCGCCCTGGCCGAAGGCGTAGCACTCGGCATGGATACAGGGACCGAGTGCGGCGGTGACGTCGGTCGCCCCGAACCCGTGGAGCCGGTCCACGGCCGCCTCGATCACCCCGTCGACCAGGCCCCGCCATCCGGCGTGGACGGCGCCGAAGTACCCCTCGGCACTGGCCAGCGCCACCGGCGCGCAGTCGGCGGTGAGGACGCACAGGCCGACCCCCGGCGTGGTGGACACCAGCGCGTCCCCCTCCCCCAGGTGCCACAGCACCGGCGGACCATCTCTCGGGTCCGAGGGACCATCTACCGGGTGCGAGGGACCATCGACCGGCCCCGAGGGACGGTCGAGGGACACGGCACGGACCCCGGATCCGTGGACCTGGGAGACCCAGGCCACCCGCTCGAGGCGGCTGCCCGTGGACGCGGCCAGTTCGCCGGCGAACCGTGAGAGGGGCGGACCGTCGTCGGGACCGTGCCCGCCGGGCCGCAGGTCACCCCGCGACGCGTCGCTCCAGGCGGCATGCACGCCGGCGTCGAGGGAACAGGTGCGGGCGCCCGGGAGCAGGGCCACCGGGTGGGTCAGCGCAGGAACGAGGGCACGTCGAAGTCGTCGTCGCCCAGGTCGAGGTCGTCCTCGGCCGGCGAGGCGAAGATGTCCCCGTGGGCCGGCTCCGCTCCGAGCACCCGGCTGCGCGACTCGTCACGGCCGGTCGACTCCGGAGCGGCCCCGCTGCTGCGGGCCGGCGTCTGTGCCTCCCACCGCTCGAAGCCGGCGGCGATGACGGTGACCCGCACCTCCTCGCCCATGGCCTCGTCGATCACGCTGCCGAAGATGATGTTGGCGTCGGGATGGGCCACACCGTGGATGATCTCGGCGGCCTCGTTGACCTCGAACAGGCCGAGATCGGGACCCCCGGCGATGTTGAGCAGGATCCCACGGGCGCCCTCGATGGATGCCTCGAGCAGCGGGCTGGTGATGGCCGCCCGTGCCGCGTTCACGGCCCGGCCCTCACCGGTGGCGGACCCGATGCCCATGATGGCGGTCCCGGCGTTGGACATGATCATCTTCACGTCGGCGAAGTCGGTGTTGATCAGTCCGGGGATGGTGATCAGGCTGGTGATGCCCTGCACGCCCTGCATGAGGACCTCGTCGGCCATCTTGAAGGCGTTGACCATCGACGTCTTCTCGTTGGACACGGTCAGGAGCCGGTCGTTCGGGATGATGATGAGGGTGTCGACCTTCTCCTTCAGGTTCTGGATGCCCTGCTCCGCCTGCACGGAGCGTCGACGGCCCTCGAAGGTGAACGGTCGGGTGACCACGCCGATGGTGAGGGCGCCCAGGCTCTTGGCGATCTCGGCCACGACAGGGGCCGCGCCCGTGCCGGTGCCCCCGCCCTTGCCGGCGGTGATGAACACCATGTCCGCGCCCTTCAGCGCCTCCTCGATCTCCGAGCGGTGCTCCTCCGCGGCGAGGCGGCCGACCTCGGGGTCGCTCCCGGCACCGAGGCCGCGGGTCAGCTGCCGGCCGATGTCGAGCTTGAGGTCGGCATCGCTCATCAGCAGCGCCTGCGCGTCGGTGTTGGTGGCGATGAACTCGACGCCCCGCAGTCCGGCTTCGATCATCCTGTTGACAGCGTTGACGCCGCCACCGCCCACGCCCACCACCTTGATGACGGCGAAGTAGTTGCTCTGTGCCGGAACGGTCATTGAGTTCCTCACCCTCGACCAAAGGTTGAAACCGTTCCAACCTGCGAGTTCGCGCCAACGATACGGTTCACACCGTCCGCGGTCAAGCACCGGGGGGTGCCGGAGGGCACGGTCCGGTGGCGATCGGGCGCCCGGCGCGGGTCCCGGGTCACGGCCCGACGGTCGGTGACTGGGGCACGGTGACGTCGATGGTGTGTGCGCCGTGCAGTGGTGCGTTGGCGATGATGGCGGCCACGTCCTCGTACTTGACGTGCAGGTCGCTCACCGTGCCCAGGAGGACGGTGAGTCCCGAGGTCAGGGCCAACGAGACCGTCCGGTCGGCGGCCACCGTGACCGAGATCACCTGGCCGGCGAAGGCGGGCGGCAGTGAGCGGGCGACCAGCAGGCCCGGCGCGGCCGCCGGGGCGACCGTGCCGCCCACCGGTGCCGGTGGCACCGGACCGGCCGCCGCGTGCACCACCAGGACCGGCAGGGCCGGCCGGCCGGGGGCGACCGCCAGGGTCCGCCCGTTGCCGTCGAGCGTCGACCACCTGGCGGCTGGACCGGCCATGGCCACGACGGGCGGCCGCTCGGTCACGGTGATGGTCACCTTGTCGGGCCAGTGCCTGGTCACGGTGGCCGAGGCGATGTACGGCAGGGTCTCGACCTTCGTGGCCGTGGCCCCGGGATCGACGTCGATGAGGGGCGGACGGTGGTCCAGCCCCGCCGCCGCCACGATGGCGGCGGTGGGGGTGTTCGGGTGCGAGCCGGTGACGGTGACCACCTTGGCCCCGAACAGGGGCGTGTGCAGGAGGAACACCCCGAGCACGACCAGGGCGACGACGCCGGCCACCGCCAGCGCCCACCGGATGCGCTTCTGGGCCCGGCTCCGTTCGACCTGCTCCCGGCGCTGGCGGATCCTCGGGTCGATCTGGGCAATCCAGCCGTCCTTCTCCGGGCTCACGGTCGGGTCCCCGGTGGCAATGCGGTGGCGTCGTCGAAGCCGATCATGCGGACCTCGGAGGCCAGCTCGACCCCGGTGGAGGCGAGCACCTCGGCCCGCACCGCGTCCATCACCCGTCGCACGTCGTCGGCCGAGCCCCCCCGGTCGGCCTGGATGAAGTTGGCGTGCTTGGGCGACACCTCGGCCGAGCCGATCCGGAACCCCTTCAGGCCGCAGGCGTCGATCAGCCGTCCGGCCGAGTCGCCGGGCGGGTTGGTGAAGACCGATCCGGCGTTGGCCCCGCCGGGCTGGTTGGCGCGGCGCCACCGGACGATCTCGTCGATGGCCGCCCGTCCGGCGTCGGGATCGCCCACCGCCAGGTGGTGGGTGGCCGACACCACGACCTCGGTGGGCTGCACCGACGTGTGCCGGTAGGAGGCGTCGAGGTCACCCACCGGATGGTCGGCGACGACCCCGGTGGCCAGGTCCACCACCCGGTAGGCGACGAGGGTGGCGACGGTGTCGGACCCGTGCCCCCCGGCGTTCATCCGCACCGCCCCGCCGACGGTCCCGGGCACGCCCACCGCCCATTCCAGACCGGTGAGGCCGGCCGCGGCCGTACGACGGGCCAGCGCGGGCAGCGCCAGTGCGCCGCCGGCCCGGACACGGGTGCCGTCGACGGCCAGGTCGCCCAGGGCGGGTCCCAGGGCCACCACGAGGCCCGCAAAGCCCCGGTCGGCCACCAGGAGGTTCGAGCCGTTGCCCAGGACCAGGACGGGGACGTCCAGCCCGGCCAGGGATCGGCCGATCCCCACCAGGTCGGCCTCGTCGGCCGCCTCGACCGCCAGCGCCGCGGTCCCCCCCACCCGGTAGGTGGTCCGGGCACCCAGCGGTGCGTCGGGAACGGCGGCCGGGCCGAGCCGCGTGGCCAGGACCCCGAGGTCGTGCGCCCGGGTCACACCGCGCCCGTCGGGTCGCCAGGGTCGCCCGGGTCGCCCCGGTCGCCAGGGTCGCCCGGCACTCCCGGTGCGGCCATCAGCTCGTCGGGCAGCGACGTGAGGTCGCCCGCGCCCAGGGTCAGGCAGAGGTCGCCGGGGTGCAGGACGGCCCGCACGGCGTCGGCCAGGTCCACCCGGCCGGGCACGTAGTGGAGTTCGACGTCGGGACGGCGGGCGCGCACGGCGTCGGCCACCACCCGGCCCGACACCCCCGGCACCGGGGCCTCGCCCGCGCCGTAGACGTCGGTCACCACCACGACGTCGGCATCGTCGAAGGCGCCGCCGAACTCCTCCCCCACCTCGGCCGTACGGGAATAGCGGTGGGGCTGGAACACGGCGACCACCCGTCCCCAGGCACCGTTGCGGGCCGCCGCCAGTGCGGCACGCACCTCGGTGGGCAGATGGGCGTAGTCGTCCACGAAGGTGACGCCGGACTGCTCCCCCCGGAACTCGAACCTGCGGGCCACGCCGCCGAACCGGGCCAGGGCGCGCACGGCGGCGGACGCCGGCGCGCCGGCCGCCATCGCCGCCACCGTGGCGACGGCGGCGTTCTTCGCGTTGTGGAGGCCGGGGACGGCGACCACCACATGGCCGACCAGGGCGGCGTCCGGCCCCACCAGGTCGAAGGCGACCGAACTCCGGGCCGTGGCCACCGACGCCATCCGGTAGTCGGCGTCGGTGCCGAGTCCGACGAGTGCGGCACCGGCGGCCTGACCGATGATCCGGGCCTCGGCGTCGTCGCCACCCACCACGCCCCGGGTGGCCGAGGCCAGGAACTCGGCGAAGGCGGAGCGCACCGCGTCGAAGGACCCGTAGTGGTCGAGGTGGTCGGCCTCCACGTTGGTGACGACGGCGACGTCGGGCGTCAGGTGCAGGAAGGTGCCGTCGCTCTCGTCCGCCTCCACGACGATCCACTCGCCGGCGTCCCACACGGCATTGGTGCCGATCTCGTTGACCTCGCCCCCGATGAGGAAGGACGGTCGCAGGCCGGCCTCGACCAGGATCAGGGCCAGCATCGAGGCGGTCGTCGTCTTGCCGTGGGTGCCGGCCACGGCGATGCACCGCTTCCGTCCGGCGATGGCGGCCAACGCCTCGGCACGGGCCAGCACGGGGAGGCCGCGCCGCTTTGCCTCCACCACCTCGGGGTTGTCGGGCCGCACCGCGGTCGAGACCGTCACCAGGTCGGCGCCGTCCACGTTGGCGGCATCGTGACCGATGGCCACGGCGATCCCCAGCGACCGGAGCCGCTCGGTCACCCCGGACTCCCGGAGGTCGCTGCCGCTGACCTCGTGACCCATGGCCCGCAGCACGGTGGCGATGGCGCTCATGCCCGCACCACCCACCCCGACCACGTGGACGTGGCGGAGCGCGGCGGGGTCCCCCAGCAAGGAGGCGCCGGTGGGCGTCATGGCGCACCCCGGCGCCGGCGTCGACCTCTCGTGCGGGCCGGCCGGGCCGCGTCCTCGACCACCCGGGCCCCCGCCGCCGCCGCATCGGGACGTCCGAGCGACGCGGCCGCCCGGCCCATGGCCGCCAGGCGGTCCGGGTCGGCCAGGAGGGCCTCCACGATCCCGGCCAATCCGACCGCCGTGCAGTCGGGGTCGGGAAGGAGGACGGCTGCCCCGACACGCTCGAGCACCCGGGCGTTCGCCGTCTGGTGATCGCCCGGTGCGCCCGGGAGCGGCACCAGCACCGAGGGGACCCCGGCGGCGGCCAACTCGGCCACGGTCATCGCCCCGGCCCGGCACACCACCACGTCGGCGGCGGCGTACACGGCGGGCATCCGCTGCTCGTAGGGCACGCGCACCAGGTCCAGGCCTCGGGGCACGCTCCCCCCGGTCGACGCGGTGTCGCCGCCGATGCGCTCGACCCCGGGCCCGGCGCCGTACAACGGCCAGTCCCGGCGCCCGACGATGTGGTACACGGCCAGGTCGTCACGGGTGGCCCACCGCCCGGCCGCACCGTCCACCGCCTGGTTGATGCGGCGCGCACCGAGCGAGCCGCCGAACACCGCCACCACGGCCCGGTCCGTCGGCAGGCCCAGCTCGGCCCGGGCCGCGGCACGGGCGTCGGGTGTGCGCACCACGGCCGCGATCTCGGGGCGCACCGGGGTCCCGGTGACCACGGCACGGGGAAGCGACGTGCCCTCCCACCCGACCGCGCACGCCGCCGCACCCCGGGCGAACAGGCGGTTGGCGGCGCCGGGGACGGCGTCGACGTTGACCAGGACCAGGGGGACCCGGTGGATCAGGGCGCCGAAGGCGCCGGCCAGGCTGGCGTAGCCCCCGACGGCGACCACCACCTGTGGCTGCGCCCGTCCGACCAGCCGGACCGCCTGTCCGGCCGCCGAGCACAACTCCGCCGCCGAGCGGAGGTTGGCCACGACGGTTCGGGGGGCCAGGCTCCGGACGATGCCCCGTCCCGGCAGCACGGTGAGGGGGAACCCCCGGCCCTCCAGGGTGGCGGCGTCCTGGCCGCGCGCCGAGCCGACGAACTCGATGGTGGACCGGTCGTGGCCGAGGTCGACCAGGGCCTCGGCGATGGCCAGCGCCGGCTGCAGGTGGCCCGCGGTGCCACCACCGGCCACCAGTGCGTAGCGGCGACCGGAAGCACCCCGCCGGTCGGCCGCGCTGTCCGTGGAGGTCACGCCCGGACGAGTCGGCGCCGCGGCGCCCGGGCACGGCGACCCGAGTGTTCCTGCATGGCGATGTTCATGAGGATGCCCATGGCGGCGAGGGTGATGACCAGGGACGAGCCGCCGAAGGAGATGAACGGGAGCGGGATCCCGGTGACCGGCAGCACGCCGATCACCGCACCGATGTTGATGATGGCCTGACTGGTGACCCAGGTGGTGATCCCGACGGCCACCAGGCATCCGAACCGGTCGGGCGCCCGGACGGCCGTCCGGTACCCGTACCAGGCCAGGGCGAAGAACAGCACGAGGACGAACACCGCGCCGATCAGGCCCAGCTCCTCGCCCACCACGGAGAAGATGAAGTCGGTGTGGGCGTTCGGGAGGGTGCCCCACTTCTCGCGGCCGCCGCCGAGGCCCAGCCCGAACAGGTGCCCCGAGCCCAGGCCGATGAGGGACTGCCACACCTGGTAGCCGGAGCCGGCCTGGTGCGCGCCCGGGTTCACGAAGGACAGGATCCGGTCCCGCCGGTAGGAGTCGCCGAGGGCGAACACCACGGCCACCAGGGCGAAGACGACCAGGACCTTGGTCAGCGGGGCCAACGACACGCCGCTCATGAACAGGATCCCGAAGGCGATGCAGCTCAGCACCATGGCTGTCCCCATGTCGGGCTGCTTGATGATCAGGGCGGCCGACAGGACGAGGACGCCCATCACCGGGGCGATGATCTGCTTGGCCGGTGCGTCCCGGTCCGACCGCTTGATCACGATGTCCGCGGCGAAGACGACCATGGCCAGCTTCATCAGCTCGGAGGGCTGGAGGCGCAGCATGCCGAACCCGATCCAGCGGGACGAGCCACCGGCGGTGACCCCCAGGCCCGGGACCAGGACGGCGAGCAGGAGGACCACGGTCACGCCCACCAGTGGGACCGACCACTTCCTCCACGCCCGGTAGTCGATGCGGGCGAAGACCAGCAGGGCGCCGATGCCCACGACCATCCACAGGACCTGGCGGAAGAAGATGGTCCACGGTGAGTCGTAGGTGATCAGTGAGATCACCGGGGAGGCCGACCCGACCATCACCAGGCCGAGGATGCACAGCACGCTGATCAGGACGGCCAGGGTCGGCGCGCCGGGCAGGGCGCCGAGTCGCCGCACCAGGGCCGGCCGCGGGGTCGACCCACGGGTCGGGGCCGGCCGGGAGGCCGCGGTGCGCTCAGCCACGACCGACGTCCACGACAGGTGTCCGGGCCAGGAGAGCGGACGGCTCGTGTCGCTCGGTGCGGGGCTGCATACCCCCAGCCTGGCCCATGCGCGCGTCCGAGTGGTGGAACCCCGGGGCGGGGGGCGTCGACCACTCGGGCCCCAGGGGGCGTTCGGGGCGCGATCCGGGCCCGGGTGCGCACACGTGGTCGGTCAATGGACGTTGCTCGCCGACAGGAAGTCGCCGTAGAAGATCCCGAGTCCGAGTGCGGCAAAGAGCCCGGCCAGGATCCAGAACCGCACGATGACCGTGGTCTCCGGCCAGCCCATGAGCTCGAAGTGGTGGTGGAGCGGGGCCATCAGGAACACCCGGCGCTTGAACACCCGGAAGCTGATGACCTGGATCACCACCGACAGCGTGATGATCACGAAGAGGCCGCCGAGGATGACCAGCAGCAGGTCGAGGTTCATCAGCAGGCAGAGTGCGGCCAGGCCGGACCCGATCGACAGGGAGCCGGTGTCCCCCATGAAGATCTTGGCGGGGGCGGCGTTCCACCAGAGGAAGCCCACACAGGCGCCGGCGAGGGCCACGGCGGCGAGGGCCATGTCGAGGGCGTCCCCGACGTGGTAGATGGTGTAGTGGCGGTACTGCCAGTAACCGATGATGGCCAGGGTGGCGAAGCAGAAGGTCGACGAGCCGGCGGCCAGGCCGTCGAGGCCGTCGGTGAGGTTGACCGCGTTGGCGGCGGCGGCGATCACCACGGTGCCCCACACGATCCACACCCACGTGCCCATGTGCAGCCCGAGCGAGTCGTACCGGGTGAACGACAGGGTGGTCGACGCATGGGCCCAGTAGACGGCGAGGATGGAGAAGGCCAGGCCGAGGGCGATCTGTGACCCGAACTTCGCCCGCTTGTTGAGTCCCAGGCTGCGGCGGTGCCGCACCTTGATCCAGTCGTCGGCGAACCCGATCGCCGCCGCACCGGCGATGGCGAGCATCACCAGCGCACCCGACCGCGAGAACGTGACCCCCGGGATCACGTGGGCGGCGAGGAACCCGACCAGGACCGCGCCCACGATGCAGATGCCGCCCATGGTCGGCGTGCCCGCCTTGGCGATGTGCACCTGGGGCCCGTCCTCCCGGATCTGCTGGCCGATGTTGTTCTTGAGGAGCCACCGGATCAGGAAGGGCGTCGTGAGCACGGCCACCCACAGAGCGATCCCTCCCGATGTCATGAGCGAGATCACCGGGCGGGCCCCCCGAAGCGCTCGCCGAGGGCGGCGGCCGCCTCGGTCCGGTCGTCGAATGCCAGGGTGGTGGCCCCGATGGTCTGCGTGGACTCATGGCCCTTGCCGGCCACCAGCACCACGTCGCCCGGACGGGCGGCGGCGACGGCCATCCGGATGGCCAGCGCCCGGTCGGGCTCGACCGTCAGCATCGGGCCCGGAGTGGTTCCGTCCAGGATGTCGGCGATGATGGCCCCGGGGTCCTCCGAGCGCGGGTTGTCCGAGGTCAGCACCACCTGGTCGGCCAGGCGGGTGGCGACGGCGCCCATCTCGGGTCGTTTGCCCCGGTCGCGATCACCACCGCACCCGAACACGCACACCACCCGGTGGCCGGCGGCCAGGGCGCGGGCGGCGCCGAGGGCGACCTCCAGTCCTGCGGGCGTGTGGGCGTAGTCGACCAGCACGGCGACCGGGGTGCCGGCACCGACCAGCTCCATGCGACCCGGGACCGGGGCCACCGAGGCCAGTCCGGCCGCCACGTCGGTCTCGGTCACGCCCAGGGCGACGGCGACCGTCGCGGCCACCAGCGCATTGTCCACGTTGAACCGCCCCGACAACGGGAGGACGACCCGACGGCCGCGCCAGGTGAAGGTCGAGGTGCCGACATCGAGCTCGACGCCGGAGGCGTCGTCGGCCCGCACGGCGACCACCCGGTCCTTCCCCAGGCGGTCGATGAGCCGCGCGCCCCAGGGGTCGTCGGCAAACACCACCGCGGTGCGGGAGCGCTCCGGGGCGAACAGTGTCGCCTTCGCCTCGAAGTAGGCCTCCATCGTCCCGTGGAAGTCCAGGTGGTCACGGCTGAGATTGGTGAAGGCCGCCACATCGAAGACCATGCCGTCCACCCGGTGCTGGTCCAGTGCGTGCGAGGACACCTCCATCGCCACCGCACGGCGCCCGTCGGCCACCAGTTGGGCCAGGCGACGTTGGAGGTCGGGAGACTCCGGGGTGGTGCGCTCCCCTCCCAGGGTGCCGATCACCCCGGTGGGGATGCCGCCCGACTCGAGGACGGACCGCACCAACTGGGTCACCGTGGTCTTCCCGTTCGTCCCGGTGACACCCACGGTGCGCAACGCCCGGGACGGGTGCCCGTGGAACGCCGCCGCCACCGAGGCCATGGCCGGCCGGACCGCGTCACGCTCGACCCGCACCTGGGTGACCCCCAGGTCGAGGAAGTGGTCGCACAGGAGGGATCCGGCGCCGCGGGACACCGCTTCGGCCGCATGGGCGTGCCCGTCGGTGCGCGCCCCGGGCACACAGCAGAACAGCGCCCCGGAGGCCACCCGACGGCTGTCGAACTCCACCGCGCTGACCGGGGTCGCCGCCGGGTCGCCCCGGAGGCCGGTGACCGTGACGTCCTCGAGCAGGTCCGCGACAGTCACCACGTCGGCATCCGGCTGCTCGGTTGCGGGATCGTGGGGTGGGCGGCCGGTCCCGGGCCCACCTAGGGCCCTTCCGTGACCGCTCCGGCGGGCACGGTCACACTTCCCGTGCCGCCCACGGCCGTCGTCGAGGCGGCCGCCGTGGCCGCTGCGGTGGTGGGGACACCGAAGTGGTGGAGGGCATAGGACATGATCGTGGAGAAGACCGGTGCAGCCACCGCACCACCGTAGATCGGCGTGGGGTGGTCGAGGACCACGATGGCCGACAGCACCGGGTCCTGGGCCGGTGCGAACCCGGCGAAGGAGCCGACGTAGGCGCCGGGGACGTAGCCCAGGTGGTCCGGGCTGGGGATCTGTGCCGTACCGGTCTTGCCGGCCACGGTGTAGCCGTCGATGCCGGCGCTCGTCCCGGTACCGATGGAGATCACCGACTCGAGCATCTGGGTCAGCTGGGACGTGGTCGTCGGATCGATCACCCGGTGCGAGGGGGAGGCCGCCGCCCCCGTCACCGACCCGTCGGTGGCGACCGTGGCCCGCACCAGGCGGGGCGACACGAAGACCCCGCCGTTGGCCACGGTGTTGTAGGCGTCGAGCACCTGCTGGGCGGTGACGGCGTCATCCTGGCCGATCGGCGTGGACCCGATGGAGGTGCCCGTCCACTGCGAGGCCCCCGGCACCAGGCCCTGGGACTCACCGGGGATGCCGAGGCCGGTGGGCTTCCCGAAGCCCAGCGCCGAGATCTGGTTGAGGAGCCGGGACTCCCCCAGGCCCTGGGCCACCTCGATCGTGCCGATGTTGGAGGACTGGGCGAGGATCTGGGTGGCGGTCAGTGACTCCGTCCCGTGCTGTTCGGCGTCATGGAACGTGTACTTCCCCATGGGCAGTGCCGCCGGGACGGACAGTGCCGTACTCGGTGTGATCACCGCGTCGGCCAGTGCCGCCGAGAAGGTCACCAGCTTGAACACCGAGCCGGGCTCGTAGACCTGGGTCACGGCCGAGTTCGACGGCGCTTCGACCACCCCGCTGGGCAGCGTGTCCGACTGGGCGACCAGCGTCGCGCCCGACGTGTTGGGAGCGGAGGCCACCTTGGCGGTCAGGGTGGCCGGACCCGTGGGGGCCGCCGGCGCCGGCGTCGTGGCGGTGGTGGCGTTGAGGTTGGCCATGGCCACGATGTCCCCGGTCTTCACGTCCATGATGACCGCGGTCCCCGCCGTGGCGTGCGAGGCCACGATCTCGGCGGCCAGGGCCTGTTCGGTCACGTACTGGACCGACTCGTCGAGCGTGAGTTCGACGCCGGTGCCCGGCGTGGACGGCGTCGTCTGGGTCCCGCTCGGGAGGGCGACGCCGTCGGGCGACACCAGGATGCTCGTCGTCCCCGCCTTGCCGGCCAGCAGCGACTGGTACTGGTACTCCATCCCCGAGGTGCCGGCACCGTTCCAGCCCACCGTGCCGACGAGGGGCTGGGCCAGGCGCCCGACCGGTACCACCCGCTGGGCCTCGGGCACCAGGTTGATCCCGTTCAGCTTCAGCTTGCCGATTGCCGTCGCCACCGCGTCGGGCACCCGGTGGGCCAGGTAGACGAAGCCCGACGGCTCGGTCAGCTGGGCGCGCAGGGTGGCGGCCGGGATGCCGAGGACGGGCGACAGCGCGGCGGCCACCGCTGTCGGGTGCTTGATGATCTGGGGATCGGCCACGACAGTCTGACGGGTCACCGTCTCGGCCAGGACCTCGCCGTTGCGGTCGTAGATGCCCCCCCGCACCGGCGGGACGCTCACCGACTGGGTCAGCTGGGCCTTGGACAGTGCCGCATAGTGCTGGTTACCGAACTCCTGGACCTGGACGAGTCGGAGCGCCATCACACCGAACACCAGGACCAGCAGCAGCCGCATGGCCCGTGTGCGCCTACCGAGGAGGACGGCGGGGCTCACCGGGCGGGCGACGTGGTGGCTGTGGCGGCTGCGACCGCGGTCGGGCGGGGCGCGGCGGCCGGTGCCGTCGTGGCCGGTGTGGTGGAGGT
>Ga0075520_1000374_pt1 | contig 19096 bp, 19 predicted proteins | sample NGEPerB_FD_75100 | JGI IMG/M metagenome (GOLD analysis project Ga0075520, IMG submission 75100) | Arctic peat soil microbial communities from the Barrow Environmental Observatory site, Barrow, Alaska, USA - NGEE PermafrostAB12-B | ecosystem: Environmental > Terrestrial > Soil > Wetlands > Peat ... | reverse complement strand
GCTTCAGCAGCGCTGGCCACGTGCCACCGAGATCAGCTTCGACGCCGCCACGCGCAGTTTTCGGCAGCCAAGCGCCGTCAGCGCCGCATTGCACGGCAGCATGCGAGCGCGGCCCGCTCCAGGCTCGCCGCAAGCGGTGCTCGGGTTCGACTGCGAGATCGATCCGCGCGACGGCCGGGTGCTGCACACGAACGTCTCGGGGTGAGACGCGTCACGCGGGCGCCTCGGGCTTGCCGCCTTACCTCGCCAGCGTCGTCACGACGCCGCCAGGCGTGATCTTGCGGATGGCGTGGTTCTCCGTGTCGGCCACGTAGACGTTGCCCGTGGCGTCGACCGCGACGCCGGTCGGCCCGTTGAAGCGCGCAGCGCTGCCGACACCGTCGTCGCTGCCGATCGTGCGGGCCAGTCCGGCCAGTGTCGTGACGACGCCGGCAGGCGTGATCTTGCGGACGGTCTCGTTCACGAAGTCGGCCACATAGACGTTGCCGGCATTGTCCACGGCCACGCCGTTCGGATCGTTGAACTGGGCCGCCGGGCCGGTGCCGTCGGCGCTGCCGATGTTGTCCTCGCTGCTGGTGCCGACTACCGACCCGGCGAAGGTGGTGACGACGCCTGCGGCGGTGATCTTGCGGATCACGTTGTTGCCGCTGTCGGCCACGAAGACATTGCCGGCGCTGTCGACGGCCACGCCGTACGGGCTGTTGAACCGCACCGACGTGCCGGTGCCGTCGAGATAGCCCGGCACGCCGAAATTGCCGGCCAGCGTCGTGACCGTGCCTCCAGGCGAGCGCTTGCTGACGACGCCCTGGCCGAATTGCGAGAAGTAGACGTTGCCCGCGGCGTCGACCGCTGTGCCCCGTACCTGACCGAGGCTGCCCGGCGTGCCGACTCCGACGGCATTGCCGTGGCAGTTCTCCGGGATGCCCGCCAGGGTCGTGACGACGGCCGCCGCCGTGATCGCGCGCAGGTCGCACGACGAGATGTCGCCGACATAGAGCTGGCCGGCGGCATCGATCGCCAGGGCGCTCGGCTCGTCGAAGCGAGCCGCGCTGCTGGTGCCGTCGCTGATTCCGCCGGTCTGGGCCAGGCCAGCGAAGACGGCGAGAACGCCGTCGGGCTGCAGCTTCCAGACCACGGGATTCGTGATCTCGCCGATGTACACGTTGCCAGCGGCATCGACGGCGACGCCGGTCGGGCCGGAGAGGCCGGTCGGCACGATCGCCGGCGGGGTGGTGCCGCCTTCGGGAGCGCCTTCGGGCGGAGGCGGCGCGTCGGCGCTGCCGCCGCAGGCGCCAAGGGCGATGACCGCGACGGCGAGCGCGGCGCGGTGCAACGCGGCGAAGCGGCGCCGCAACGAGGTCGGGCCGGTGCAGGTGTGCAGGACGTTCATGGTGGGGTCCGGTCAGAACGCGAATCGCGCGGAAAGGCCGAGGGTCTGCAGCGACCCCTGCGTCGTGTGCACCTTGAAGCGCGTGAGGTCGTAGTCGAGGCTCAGGCGTGTCGACGGCGTGATGGCGTAGCCCACGCCGATGCCGACGGCCGGTTGCACCGTGGTCTTGCTGACGCTTGCAAACGCGTCGTCGGCGTAGTCGAAGCGCGTACGCACGACGGCCAGCCCGACCCGGCCCGTCACGTCCCAGCCGGGCATGAACTTCCACGCATAGCCGCCGGTGACGCTGAAGCCGCTCACCTTGAAGGTGCCGCCGAAATCGGTGCCGAGGGGCGTCGTGTCGCCGCCATGAAAGTGCCCGGCACCGAAATAGGCGGCCTGCACGTCGAGGCTGTCGGCGATCCGGTAGCCCGCGAAGAGCTTCCCTCCGGCGCTGCTGCGGTCGCACGGCATGGAGGCGATGCAATCGACGTGTCCGCGGTCGGCGCCCGCGCCGATGCCGATGCTGAAGTCGGCGGCGCTCGCCGCGCCGCTCGACGACAGGGCCGCCGCGACGACGGCCACGCCGAAGCCGTCCCGCATGGCGAACGGCTGGCGGAGATTGAACAGAGCTTTTGGCACGACGGTTCCCTGGGTGGCTCCGGCGCGAATTCGAAGTGAAGTCGCCCTCCCCAGGTAAAGCGCAATCGGCTTGCCGAAGTCGCCACCCCTTTCGGGTTTTTTCGATGCCCTGACCGACGCCGCGAAACGGCAGTGCGTCAGCCGGCCTTCGTCAGCGTCTGCTCGATGCGGCGGTCGGGAACCAGCCACATGAGGGCCACGGCGACGTACAGGGCCTGCGCGAGCGGAGGAGTCCAGAAGGACGCGACGACGGCGGCCAGGTAGAGCAGCGGCGCGCTCTTGCCTTTCCAGTCATCGCCGACTGCCCTGGCCAGCTTCGATGCCGTTCCCTGCGACGCGATGATGCGTTGCTGCAGGATCCAATAGGCCACCGCAGCGAAGAAGAGCACCGCTCCGTACGCCGCTGTCGGCAGCGCGGAGAAATGGTTCTCGCCCATCCAGCCGGTGGCGAACGGCATGAGCGACAGCCAGAACAGCAGGTGAAGGTTCGCCCACAGGATCGCTCCCGTCACCCGGCTCGCCATGTGCAGCATGTGGTGGTGGTTGTTCCAGTAGATGCCGATGTAGACGAAGCTCAGAACGTAGCTGAGGAACACCGGCCAGAGCGGCGCGATGTCGGCGAGGGTGGCGCCGTGCGGCACCCTGAGCTCGAGCACCATGATCGTGATGATGATGGCCATCACGCCGTCGCTGAACGCCTCGAGCCGCGTCGTGTTCATGAAGGCGAGCGCCGTGCCGTCAGATCTTGAAGATCCTCCGCGCGTTGCGCCCGCGGATGGCGTCGCGCAACGTCGGCTCGAGCCCGTCGATGCGCTCGAGCGACGGGCCCATGTCGGCGTTGGCGTGCGGGAAGTCGGTGCCGTACATGACGTTGTCGCCGCCGAAGGTCTCGATCGTGTCGCGCAGGGCCTCGCGCGAATAGAGGGCGGTATCGGCGTAGATGCGCTTCAGATACTCGCTCGGCGGCTTCGAGATGTTGGCGCGGCACGAAGGGATCACCTCCCAGCAGCGGTCGAGGCGGGCGGCCAGGAACGGCAGCGTGCCGCCGCCGTGGGCGACGATGAGCTTCAGGTTCGGGTAGCGGTCGAAGAAGCCGTCGTAGATCATCCGCGCCACGGCCATGGTCGAGTCGAATGGGAAGCCCACCGAGGCGCTGAGCTGGTAGTCGCCCATGCCCATCAGGTCGCAGCCGCAGGGCACGGTCGGGTGCATGAAGACGGGCAGGGCGAGGCGGTCGAGCTCGGCCCAGATCGGCGTGAAGAGCTGGTCCGTCCAGGCGGCGCCGCCGATGTTGGCCAGCGCCATCACGCCGAGCGCGCCGAGGTCGAGGGCGCGGCGCAGCTCGGCCAGCGCGCGCTCGGGGAACTGCATGGGCAGCGAGGCGAGCCAGCGCAGCCGCTCCGGATAGGCCCGGCAGGCCGCGCAGAAGCTGTCGTTGATGGCGCGCGCAGCACGGCTGCTGGCGTCGGCGTCGCCCCAGTAGACGTTGGGGCCGGTGAGCGAAAGCACCGCCATGTCGACGCCGGCCTCGTCCATCGCCTTGAAGCGGGCCGGGTAGTCGAACATGTCGGGGCGCGGCGTCATGAAGGGCACGCCGTCGGCGTGGATCACCTCGTTGCCGCCCATCACTTTCTCGATCGAGAAGCGCGGGCCGCTGTGCGCCTTGAAGAGGTCGAGCCATTCCTTGCACAGCATGTGCGAATGCATGTCGATCGCGGCCTGCGTCATTCCGGCTTCACTCCTGCGTCGCGCATGACCTTGCCGAAGCGCGCCAGTTCGGCGGCGATGTAGTCGCCGAACTCCTGCGACGTGTCGGCGGCGATCTCAGCGCCGTCGGCTGTGATGCGGGCGCGCGCGTCGGGCGCCTGCAACGCCTTGTGGAGCTCGGCGTTGAGCCTGGCGACGACGGCGGGCGGCGTGTGCGCCGGCACCATGATGCCCTGCCACGGATAGAACACGCACTGCGGCAGGCCGAGCTCGACCACGGTGGCAATGTCGGGCGCGCCCGCGAGGCGCTTCTCGCCTGTCTGGAAGATCGCTCGGAGCTTGCCGGAGCGCATGTGCGCGAGGCTGCTGTTGTCGAAGATCATGGCGACCTGGCCGCTCATGACGTCGACGATGCCGGGCGCGCCGCCCTTGTACGGCACCGCGGTCATCGTCGTGCCCGTGGCGCTGAGGAAGAGCTGCATCGCCAGGTCCGACGGGCTGCCGGGGCCTGCGGTCGCGTACGTCATCTCGCCGGGCCTGGCCTTGGCCAGCGCGATCAGATCCTGCATCGACTTGATCGGCGACGACGGCCGCACGTACAACACCATCGGCGTGCGCGCGACTAGGATCACCGGCGTGAAGTCCTTGATCGGGTCGTACGGCAGGCTCTTGTAGAGATAGGGGTTGATCGCCAGCGTGGTGCTGGTGGCGAGCAGCAGCGTGTAGCCGTCGGGCGCCGACCTGGCCACGTTCTCCGCGCCGATCAGCGTCGCCGCGCCGGCGCGGTTCTCGACCACGACGGTCTGCCCCATGCTGTCGGTGAGCTTTTGCGCGAGCGTGCGCCCGATCATGTCGGTGTTGCCGCCGGGAGCGTAGGGAACGACGAGGCGCAGCGGCTTCGAAGGAAACGTTTGTGCCGACGCAGTCGCGGGTGCGACGGCGATCAGGCAACTTGCGATCGCGACCAACCATCTCATTGTTCATGCCTCCGCAATGCCAGCCAAAGTCTACCGTCCGGGATCGTTCCTCCTCACCTGCGCGGCGCCGCCGTGCCTGCGTGGCCGGATTTCCATCTTCGCCCCTGCAGGGCAAGTGTGACGACTCTGTGATGCTTTGCTCACGTTGATCGTGTGTCTGCCAGGAATGCCTGTCGGCAGCCCGCGCAGGTGCATTGGGATCCGAGAATCGCCGGTTCCGCCCGAGCTCTCCCGATCACGCTTCGACCATGCATCTCGACATCGCCACCCTTCTCTTCGCCATGACCGTCTGCATGGTGAGCATGGCCGTCGCGTTGCCCGCCGTCATGGGGCCGGTCAACGAGCCGGCGCGGCGCGCGCAGGCGGGGGTCGTCGTCCAGGGCATCGCCTGGGCGCTTCTGCTGTTGTCGGGCCTGGTCGACAAGGGCTCGATCACCGACCGCGCCCTGTCGACCCTGGCCATGGCCGGCATCGCCGGCGGCCTCGCCCTGAATGCCGCGGCATTCGATCTGTGGTGCGGCCGCGCTGTCTCCAGCCGTGCACCGGCGCTGATCGCCGTCGTCCTGCCGGTCGGCTACCTGCTCGGCTTCTCGAGCTACGCGTTTCGCGTCGGCTGGGCCAACGTGCTGCTGACGCTGCAGATGGCCTTCGTGGTCGCGACGGTGTGGCGCGAGCCCGCGGTGCCGGTCGGCAAGTGGCGCTGGCTGCTCGTCGTCAGCCTGCTCGCGCAGATGGTGATCACCTTGTGGCGCGGCGTCCTCGGCGCGTTCTTCACCGAGAGCTACCCGACGTTTCTCACGCCGCACCCGGTCAACATCGCGTTTGCCGTCATCGCCAATGCGACGACGGTGCTCTCGCTCATGGCCGTGTTGCTGGCCCACCGCGACGAGGCGGCGCGCGAGCTCGAGCGGCTCGCCACGCTCGACGGGTTGACGGGCGTGCTCAATCGCCGCGCCTGGATGAGCCGCGCCTCGACCGAGATGGCCGTGAGCATTCGCTACGCGTACCCGGTGGCCGTGCTGATGATCGACCTCGACCATTTCAAGCAGATCAACGACAGCCATGGTCACGACGCCGGCGATCGCGCGCTCGTGTTCATCGCCCGCGCGCTGCAGGCGGCGGTGCGCCCGGGCGACCTGGTGGGCCGGTTCGGCGGCGAGGAGTTCTGCGTGCTGATGAACCATGCCGACCACGCCGCGGCCAGGGGGTTCGATGCCCGTGTGCGCGCGCATCTCGAGAGCGTGGGCGAGCGCGAGCTGGGCTTTTCGCTGGCCTTCAGCGCTGGCATCGCCATGCGCGATGCGCCGGCCGACACGCTCGGCGCGATGCTCAAGCGCGCCGACGCGACTCTCTACGGCGCCAAGGCGCAGGGCCGCTCGCGAACGCTCGATGCCAACGGGCTGCGGCTGCAGGCCGCCTGAGCGCCCGCGTGCCCGGCCGCTCCGATACGATCGGCGCAGCTCGGCCCCTCGGCCCGCGCCTTGTCTCCTGATTCACACATGCGCTTTCGACAAACCCTTTTCTGCATCGCGCTGTTCGCTGCCGGCGCCGTGAGCGGCGGCTATTTTTTTTCCGGGGCCACGCCGAGGTCGTTCCTCGCATTCGACGATTGCAAGGAGCGTTGCCTGAAGGCCAACGAGCTGGCCGGCCTGATCGCCTCGGCGGGCATCCACCGCACGCCCTTTTTCGTGCCCGATGTCGCCGTCGAGTCCGACACCTGCGTGGCGATCAACTACCCGCGCCCGACCGATCGCGTTCACTACGTGCTCTTTCCGAAGCGCGACGTGCGCGACATCGCCTCGCTGACGCCAGCCGACCTGCCTTACGTCGCTGGCTGCTTCGCCCTCGTGCGCCAGCTCGTGGAGCGCGACAAGCTGCGTTCCTACCGCGTGCTCACCAACGGGCCGGGCATGCAGGACATCGCCTACCTGCACTTTCACCTGTTCGCGATCGACAGCGGTTCGCCGTGACGATCGGGCCGGCGGTTGCAAGTCGGTGAGAATCGGCTCGACCATGCCAGCTTCCCCCATCGCCATGTCCCGAGTCGCGCCAGGCTACGACAGCACCGCGAAGACCTTGCACTGGCTCGTCGCCGCACTGCTCGCCTGCCAGTTCGTCACTGCGGCACTGTTGCCGGACATCAAGATGGACACGCTGCCCGATGCCGTGATCAGCCTGCATTTTTCGCTCGGCATCGTCATCGCCGTCGTCATGGTGGTTCGCTTCGTTCACCGGTGCATGCATCCGGCCGCGGTGGCGCCCGGTGCGCCGGCGTGGGAGCGCGTGCTCGCCGGCGCGTCGCAACTCGTGTTCTACGTGGTCCTGATCGTCGGGCCGTTCCTCGGCTGGGCTGCGGCGTCGGCGCACAGCGTGCCGGTGCGCCTGTTCGGCCTGATCGCCCTGCCCGACATCGCTTCGCGCAAGGCGCCGTGGGCCTTGCTCGCCGGCGACATCCATGGCTACGCGATGTGGACGCTGCTCGGCCTCGTCGCGCTGCATGCCGCCGCGGCGCTCGTTCATCACGTCGTGCTGCGCGACGACGTTCTTCGGCGCATGCTGCCGCGGGCTTGGGGCGGCGCCTAGCCGCGGCCTCGAGCCGGTCTCGAGCAGCAGGCACTTGTCAACGAATCTCGGGGATTGCGCTGCAGTAAGCTTGAACGCACCGACCGCCCTTCAGCCATGCCGCCAGCCGTTCAGGACAACCCGCCGCAGCATCGTTTCGAGGCCACCATCGACGGCCATCTGGCGCAGGTCTCGTACCGCGTGCATGGCAACGTGATGACTCTCGTGCGCACCGACGTGCCGGAGGCGCTGAAGGGGCAGGGCGTCGCCGGCGCGCTGGTTCAGGCCGCTCTCGACCATGCCCGCGCGCACGCGATGAAGGTCGACCCGGTGTGCACGTACGCCAAGGCGTACATGGAGCGGCATCCGGAGTCGATGGCTCTGCACGTCTGAAGCGGCGGCGGCTCAGCCGGGTCTGGCCCGGCGGGCCTCGTAGGCCAACAGGTGCGTGTAGGCGACGCGAAGCAAGGACAGCGGCGACGGCGTCTTCTTCCCGGCCCGGTCGAGCAGGTCGCCGAGCACATGGTCGGCCTCGATCGCGCCGCCGCGCTCGATGTCTTTCAGCATCGACGCGGTGATCGGCGAGCCGGCGGCGGTCAGCGCGCCGCGGGCCCGATCGATGCTCGGCGTCCGCGGCGCGAAACCGTTGGCCGCAGCGATCGCGCCGCATTCGTCGAGCAGCGCCAGGCTCAGATCGGCGCCGCCGGCGGCGACGATGTCGCCGACGCTGGCGCGCATCAGGCAGGTGATGCCGGCGGCCGAGGCGATGAAGACCCACTTCTCCCACATTTCCTGCAGGATCAGCGGCGTCGCCCGGCCGGCGAACTTGGTGCTGGCGAAGTCGCGCTGGATCGCCTCGACGCGCGCCGACGACGTGCCGTCGAGCTCGCCGAAGACGAGGCCGTGCAGGTCGTTGAGGTGCTGCACCGTGCCGTCGGCGTCGAGCGTGGCCGAGATCATGCACAGGCCACCCAGCACGCGTTCGGCGCCGAAGCGCGCCTTGAGATCATCGAGGTGACGCATGCCGTTGAGCAAGGGAAGGATGGCCGTGCGGGGCCCGACCGCCGGTGCGAACGACGCCATCGTCTCGGCCAGGTCGTAGGCCTTGCAGCCGACCATGACGACGTCGAACGGGCCGCCGATGCCGTCGGCCAGAACGAAGGGCGGCGCGGCGATCGCCAGGTCGCCGAACTGGCTCTTGACGACGAGCCCGGTCCTGGCGAGCGCCGCAGCCCTGCCGGGACGCAGCAAGAAGGTGACGTCGCAAGCCGCCTCGAGCAGGCGACCGCCGAAATAGCCGCCGAGAGCACCCGCGCCGACAACGAGATATCGCATGTTCCGTTTCTCCTTCCTAGGGCGCGACGGCATGGGTCGCTTCACCGGGACCGGCGGCGGCGACGCGATGTCGGCGTCGCCATTCCTCGTTGATCCTGGTCGCCAGGATCTTGACGGTCGCGAGCACCGGAACCGACAGGAACACGCCGACGACACCGCCGATCTCGTCGCCCGCGACCAGCCCGAGCAGGACCATCAGCGGCGGTACGGTGACGCCTTCACTCATGAGGTAAGGGTTCAGCACGTAGTCCTGGAACACGCGGTAGAGCGCGATGAAGCCGAGGATCGCCAGCACGTGGTCGTAGCCGCTCAGCAGGGCCACGGCGCCGACGATGACGGCCGCGGCCAAGGGCCCCAGCACGGGCAGGAATTCGAGGATGCCGGCGAGTACGGCGAGGAGCAGCCCGAACGGCACGCCGGCGAGACTGAAGACGATCGAGTAGACGACGATCGTCGTCAAGGAGAGGATGACCAGCGCCCGCATGTAGCCGCCGAGCAGCGAGTCGAGGTCGTCGACGATGCGCTGCCACATCGCGGCGTGAGCGCTGCGGTCGGTCCAGGCGAGGAAGCGGTCGCGCATCGTGCTGCCGTCCTTGATGAGCAGGAAGGCGAGGATCGGAATCAGCACGACGTAGACGAGGTTGCCGGCGACGGCCAGAACGCCGGCGCCGATCTTCTTCGCGATCGGCATGGCGTAGGCGGTTCCGTTCTGCAGGTTCTCGTTCACGAACTGGACCATGCGGCCGCGGTACGAGGCCAGCCAGTCGGGCAAGGGCACGCTGTCGAGGATCCGGCTGCCGCTCGTCAGCTTCGGAATCTCCTGCGACAGGGCCGATGCCTGGTCGGCGATCGGCGGGCCGACCACGCTGATGACGAGCGCGGCGGCGACGAGCAGCAGGACGAAGACCAGCGCGGTGGCGACGGTGTGCGACAGCCGGCGCGGCGCCAGCGCGTTGACGCGCTTGACCAGCGGATACACCATGTAGGCGAAGAAGAGGGCCAGCACGAGCAAGAAGATCGTGTTGCGCACGGCATAGAGCGTGACCAGCGCGAGCGCGACGAGGCTGACGGTCCAGGCGACCTTGGCGGCGCGCCGGTCGAATCCGAGCATGGGTGGTCAGGCAGTGGGGACGCTTCGAGAATAGCCGCAGACGCCGATCGACGAATCGCGCGACCTCGCGATAATTCGCCGGCCCGGCAGTCGCCGGGCACCGCTTCTTCATCTCCTCGGGCATCGACATGGCTCTTGACCTCGGCCGCGACACCACCGTCTTCGTCGTCGGCGCCGGCATCATGGGTGCGGGCATCGCCCAGGTAGCGGCGCAGGCCGGCCACCGCGTCAGGCTTTTCGATGCGCGCGAAGGCGCGGCGGCGGCAGCGGTCGCCAAGCTCGCCTCGACGCTCGACGGCCTCGCTGCCAAGGGCAAGCTCGACGCAGCCGAGGCTAGGGCCGTCGCAGCGCGCATCGTCGCCGTGCCGTGGCTCGACGATGCGGCCGGCTCGGGCCTGGTGGTCGAGGCCATCGTCGAGAACGCCGCGGCCAAGAAGAGCGTCTTTCGCGATCTCGAGACGGTCGTCGCCGACGACTGCGTGCTGGCGTCGAACACCTCGTCGATCTCGGTCACCGCGCTGGCCGCCGGTCTGCGGCTGCCCGGCCGCTTCGTCGGCATGCACTTCTTCAATCCGGTGCCGCTCATGAAGCTGGTCGAGGTGGTCTCGGGCCTCTCGAGCGACCCGGCGACGGCCGAGGCCATCGTCGCGTTGAGCCGGCGCTGGGGCAAGACGCCGGTCCATGCGCGCTCGACGCCTGGCTTCATCGTCAACCGCATCGCGCGACCCTACTACGCCGAGGCGCTGGTCTTGCTGCAGGAACGCGCTGCCGCGCCGGCCGTGATCGATGCCTGCCTGCGCGGCGCCGGCTTTCGCATGGGGCCGTGCGAGCTGATGGACCTGATCGGCCACGACACCAACTTCGCTGTCACGCAATCGGTCTTCGACGCCAACTTCGGCGACAAGCGCTATGCGCCGTCGCTGCTGCAGCGCGAGATGGTCGACGGTGGGCTGCTCGGGCGCAAGTCGGGGCGCGGCTTCTACGTGCATCCGACGCCGGCGCCCGCGGCGCCCCAGGTTGCCGAGCCGACCCCGATTCCGCCGGGAACGATGGTCGCCCTGCACGGCTCCGGCCGCGCCGTCGCACGCTGGGCGCACCAGTTCGCCGAGTCGGGCGTTCGCTTCGAGGCCGACACTGCGAGCCGTTGGAACGGGCTGCAGACGGCCAGCGGCCAGCTGCGCCTCACCGACGGTCGCTGCGCGTCGCAGGTGGCGGCCGAGGAGGGCGTGCGCGACCTGGCCGTGTTCGACGTCGCCGCGGCGCCCGGCGGCGGCGCGCCCGGAACGCCGCTCGCGTTCGCCGTCTCGGCGAGCGCGTCGTCGGCCTGGTGCGACGAGGCGGCGCAGTGGCTGCGCATCGCCGGCTGGGCGCCGCAGCCGATCGGCGATGCGCCGGGTCTGGCCGTCGCGCGAACCGTGGCCATGCTCGTCAACGAAGCCTGCGACGCGGTGCACCAGGGCGTCTGCACGCCCGGCGGCGCCGACCTCGCGATGAAGCTCGGCGTCAACTATCCGGCCGGCCCGTTCGAGTGGCTCGCCGAATGGGACGCCAGCGCCATCGTCGCGATGCTCGACCGTCTCGACGCCTACTATCGCGGCGAGCGCTACCGGGCCAGCCCCGAGTTGCGCCAGCGCGCCTGGGCGGCGCAGCGCGTCAGTTCCTGATCTCGATCGCCTCGACCGGGAAATCCTCGAACGCCGACTGGATCTTGATGGCGATGACATAGTGGCCCGCGTCGTCGGGCATGGCCAGGCTCAGGTCGAGCGTGCCCTTTTCGACGATGTGCCTGTCGTGCAGGTTATGGGCGCCCATGCCGTTCTTCTTGAAGTCGTCGGCCTCCATGACGATGACCCACGAGCCGGGCGTCTTGCCCGGATCGAACCAGTCGGGCGTGAGCAGCTTGAAGTCGATGTACTTGCTCGGCTTGGCGGTCTTGGGCAGGCCGCGAAACTCGAACGCATTGCGGCGCACGGCGGGCGGCTTGCCGATCGGAATTTCCGGCGACTTGAGGATGTGCTCGCCGAGGTCTTTTTCCTTGACGTCGGGGCCGTACTGGGTGCGGTGGTCGTCGTCGGGCATCTGCGTCCCTTTCTTGCCGACGATGGTCTCGATCGCGAGCATCAGCAGCTTCTTGCTGCCCGACTCGACCAGCGAATCGATGGCCTTGTCGAGCGCCTTCTTCGCGTCCTTGTCCGACATCGCCGGCTGGATCCTGACGATCGCATCGCGCAGCGCCCGCACGAGCTGGTCGCGCTTGACCGCATCCTGCGTCTTGGCGATCGCATCGGCGAGCAGCTCGACCTGCTTCTTCGGATCGGCAGGCAACTTCAGGTCGGCGGGTTTTTTCGCCGCGTCCGGGTCGTAGCCCGGCGGCAGGCCAAGGCCTGGCGGCAGGCTGAAGTCGAAGGGCTTTTTCGCCGCCGTCTGGTCGTCGCCCGGTCGCATCTTCAAGGCCGACGGCGTCGGCGAGGCCTTGGCTGCCGGCGTGGCGCCGACCGTCGGCGGCGCCGGAGGCAGGCCGAGGCTGTCGAGAAACTTGGACATGGTCGGCGCGGCCTCGTCTTGCGGGGGACCGAACATCCTACTGCGCCTCAGGTCAGCTTCAGCAGCCGCTTCGCGTTCTCCTTGAGGATCAGCGGCCGCACCTCGTCCTTGAAGCCGGCCTCGGCGAAGTCCTTCAGCCAGCGGTCGGGTGTGATGAGCGGGAAGTCGCTGCCGAACAGGATGCGGTCCTTCAGCAGCGTGTTCGCGTATTGGATGAGCTGCGGCGGAAAGTACTTCGGGCTCCAGCCCGAGAGATCGATCCAGATGTTGGGCTTGTGCATGGCCAGCGAGATCGCCTCGTCCTGCCACGGCCACGACGGATGGGCGATGACGATCTCGATGTCGGGAAAGGCGATCGCCACGTCTTCGAGCAGCATCGGGTTCGAGTTCTGCAGGCGCAGGCCGCCGCCGCAGCGCATGCCCGAGCCCATGCCCGAGTGGCCGCTGTGGAAGACGGCAGGCAGCTTGTGCTCGGCGATCACTTCGTAGATCGGCCACGCCATCTTGTCGGCCGGCTCGAAGCCCTGCATCGTCGGGTGGAACTTGAAGCCCTTGACGCCGTACTCCTCGATCAGCTTTCTCGCCTCGCGCGCGCCGAGCCTGCCCTTGTGCGGATCGATCGAGGCGAAGGCGATCATGATGTCGCTGTTCTTCTGGGCGGCTTCGGCGATCTCTTCGTTCGGGATGCGGCGGCGGCCGATGAACGACTCGGCATCGACCGTGAAGTTGACGAAGCCGATCTTCTTCTCGCGGTAGAACGCGATCGTCTCGTCCATCGTCGGCCGCTTGGAAGTGCGGAAATAGCGATCGGCCGCGCGGTCGAACTCCTCGCCGTAGTTGTCGAACGGGTTGCGGCACGACACCTCCAGGTGGGTGTGGGTGTCGATGGCGATCAGGTCGGCGTGGTTCATTCGATGCTCCGATTTGCTTAAATCTAGTAATCATTGCCACGGACCGGCTAGTGGCTTTCCCTAGCATGGGCATGAACGACGCATTTCCATAATGGGACACCCCGAGTTGTTTACAACGATGAACCAATGAGGACGCCCACCACCGACGCCGGCTCGACCCCGTCGCTGCCAGCCGCTCTGCCTGCGACCCTGGCGGCGCTCGATCTCCTGCGCATCGACGCCCTGGGCGCCGTGCTGCATGTGCGCCTCGCCCGGCCGGCCAAGCGCAACGCCATCAACGACGCGCTGGTCGCCCAGTTGCGCGTCGCCTTCTCGAGCCTGCCCGAATCAGCGCGCGCGGTCGTGCTGAGCGGCGAGGGCGATCACTTCTGTGCCGGCCTCGACCTCTCCGAGCTCTCTGAGCGCACCGTCGCAGAAGGCATCGCCCACTCGCGCTCGTGGCACGCGGCGTTCGAGCAGATCCAGTTCGGCCGCGTGCCGGTCGTCGCCGTGCTGCACGGCGCCGTCGTCGGCGGCGGCCTCGAGCTGGCGAGCGCGTGCCATGTGCGCGTCGCCGAGCCGAGCGCGTATTACGGGCTGCCCGAAGGCCAGCGCGGCCTCTTCGTCGGCGGCGGCGGCTCGGCGCGCATTCCGCGCCTGATCGGCGTCGCTCGCATGGCCGACATGATGCTGACCGGCCGCATCTACGACGCGCACGAGGGGCAGGCGATCGGCCTGTCGCAATATGTCGTCGAGGCCGGTAGCGGCATCGCCAGGGCGATGCAGCTCGCGGCCAGGATCGCGGCCAACGCACCGCTCTCGAACTTCGCCGTCATGCACGCCTTGCCGCGCATCGCCGAGATGGGCCAGAGCGAGGGCCTCTTTGCCGAGTCGCTGATGGCGGCGATCGCGTCGGGCGACGATGCGGCCAAGATCCGCATGCGCGATTTCCTCGAGGGCAAGGCCGGGAAGGTGACGAAGGCATGAGCCCGCCGGGCCGCCCAAGGGCGACGACCGGAGTGCGACGCACGAAGGTGGTCCCGTGAGCGCTGCCAGGTACCGCGCGCTGCCGCTCGGCGGCTCGCTGCAAGCGGATCTCACGCGTCGTCCCGACGGTGCGGTGCTGGTCGTGTCGCGCGAAGCGCTTCGGCCGTATCCGAAGCGGCTCACCGACCGTTTCATCGACACGGCAGAGCGCCATCCCGATCGCACGCTGGTCGCCAAGCGCGTCCAGGGCGGCGATTGGCGGCGGCTCAGCTACGGCGACGCGTTGCGCAGCGCGCGCAGCCTGGCGCAGGCGCTGATCGACGCCGCCGTCTCGGTCGAGCGGCCGCTGGCCATCCTGTCCGACAACGACATCGAGCACATGCTGCTCGGCCTCGGCGCGATGCTCGCCGGCGTGCCGTACGCGCCGGTCTCGCCGGCCTATTCGCTGCTCTCGCAGGACCACGGCAAGCTCAAGTACATCCTCGGCGCGCTCACGCCCGGGCTCGTGTTCGCGAGCGGCCCGGCGTATGCGAAGGCCATCGCCGCAGCCGTGCCGGCCGAGACGCCGGTCATCCTCACGCAAGGCGCGATCGACGGCCGCCAGACCAGGTCGTTCGCCGATCTTGTGGCGACCACGGCAACGGCGGCGGTCGACGCCGCGCACGCCAGGGTCGGCCCCGACACCATCGCCAAGTTTCTCTTCACCTCCGGCTCGACCAGGTCGCCGAAGGGCGTCGTCAACACGCAGCGCATGCTCTGCTCGAACCAGCAGATGATCCTGCAGTGCTTCCCGGCGCTGGCCGAGGAACCGCCAGTGCTGGTCGACTGGCTGCCCTGGAACCACACCTTCGGCGGCAATCACGACGTCGGCATCGTTCTCTACAACGGCGGCACGCTCTACATCGACGACGGCAAGCCGACGACAGCGCTGATCGGCGAGACGCTGCGCAACCTGCGCGAGATCGCGCCGACGATCTACTTCAACGTTCCCAAGGGTTTCGAGGAGATCGCCAACGCGCTCGAGATCGACCCGGTCCTGCGCAAGACGTTCTTCAGCCGCGTGCGGATGTTCTTCTTCGCCGGCGCCGGCCTGTCGCAGCCGGTGTGGGACAAGCTCGACAGGCTCGCCGAGCAGGAGTGCGGCGAGCGCATCCGCATGCTCACCGGCCTCGGCATGACCGAGACCTCGCCGTTCGCGATCTGCGCCAATGCCGAGGGCGTGCAGTCGGGCCACATCGGCCTGCCGGCGCCGGGCTGCGAGCTCAAGCTCGTCGCCGAAGGCCCGGGGCCAAGCGCCAAGATGGAGGTGCGCTACCGCGGCCCGAACGTGACACCGGGCTACTGGCGTGCGCCGGCGCAGACGGCCGAGAGCTTCGACGCCGAGGGCTTCTACCGCAGCGGCGATGCCGCCAGGCCGATCGACCCGGCGCACCCCGAGCGCGGCTTCGTGTTCGACGGCCGCATCGCCGAGGACTTCAAGCTCTCGACCGGCACCTTCGTCTCGGTCGGGCCGCTGCGCGCCGCGATCCTCGCCGCGGGCGACCCGCTGGTGCAGGACGCGGTGATCGCCGGCATCAACCGCAGCGACATCGGCGTGCTGTTCTTTCCGCGCATGGACGCGTGTCGCGCGTTCACCGGCATGCCGAGCAATGCGCCCGCGCACATCGTCCTGGGCGACGCGCAGCTGCGCGCCTTCTTCCAGCGCCTCGTCGACGTGCTGCACTCGCGCGGCAGCGGCAGCGCGACCCGCGTCGCGCGTGCGCTCGTGCTGGCCGAGCCGCCTTCGATCGATCGCGGCGAGATCACCGACAAGGGCTCGATCAACCAGCGCGCCGTGCTCCTGCACCGCGACGTCGACGTGTTGCGCATGTACGCCGGCCGCGACCGCGACGTGCTCATTCCGCGATCGCACTGAATCATGGCCAGGACGACGCACTACGGCCTGACCGTCCAGTTCGGCGACTGCGACCCGGCGGGCATCGTCTTCTATCCGAACTTCCAGCGCTGGATGGACGCGGCCTCGCTCTCGTTCTTCGTGCAGTGCGGCGTGCCGCCCTGGCGCGAGCTGGTGAAGACGCGCGGCATCGTCGGCACGCCGCTGCTCGAGATCGCGACGCGCTTCGTCACCGCCGCCACCTACGCCGAGACGCTCGACATCGAGACCTCTGTCAGGGAATGGCGCGCCAAGGTCTTCGTGCAGGCGCACCGTATCACGCGCGCAGGCACGCTCATCTGCGAAGGCACGGAGACGCGCGCCTTCGTGCGCCGCGACGCCGACAATCCCGATCGCCTGCGCGCCATGCCGATCCCCGAAGACATCCAGGCGCTGTGCAGCTGAGGCCGCGCCGACCGCTCCCGATCACGTTCAACACAAGCAGGAGACAGCCATGAAGACCATCACCCGCGTTGCCGCGTCGCTCGCCATCGCCTTCGGCGCCACCGGGGCGTTCGCCGACATCACGATCGGCGTCAGCATCCCGCTCACCGGCCCGACCTCGGCGCTCGGCATCCCGTGCAAGAACGGGATCATGCTGTGGCCGGCGACGGTGGCCGGCGAGAAGCTCAACGTCATCATCCTCGACGACGCGACCGATCCGACGCAGGGCGTGAAGAACGCGCGCCGCTTCGTCACCGAAGACCACGTCGACCTCATCCTCGGCTCGGCCGCCACGCCGATCGCCGTGGCGATGGCGCCGATTGCCGCCGAGGGCCAGACCGTGCAGCTCACGCTCTCGCCGATCCCGTCGCTGCCCGAGGGCAAGGACGCCTGGAGCTTCCGCCTGCCGCAATCGACCGCGGTGATGGCGATTCCCATCGTCGAGTACTGGAAGAAGACGGGCGTCAAGACCTTCGGCTTCCTCGGCTACACCGATTCGTACGGCGAGGCGTGGCTCACCGACATCACGGCGCAGGCCGAGAAGGCCGGCATCAAGCGCATCGACGTCGAGCGCTTCGCGCGGCCCGACACCAGCGTGACCGGCCAGGCGCTCAAGCTCGTGCAGGCCAACCCCGACGCGATCCTCATCGCCGCTTCGGGCTCCGGCGCGGCGATGCCGCACAAGGGCCTGGTCGAGCGCGGCTACGCGCGCAACAAGATCTTCCAGACGCACGGCGCGGCTTCGCTCGATCTCATCCGCGTCGGCGGCAAGGATGTCGAGGGCTCGTTCGTGTCCTCGGGTCCGGCGACCGTGGCCGACCTGCTGCCCGACAGCAACCCGAGCAAGGCGATCGGCATGAAGTACCTGACCGAATACGACAAGGCCTACGGCCCGAAGAGCGCCAATCAGTTCGGCGCGCACGCCTTCGACGCGTATCTCGTGCTGCAGCGGATCGTTCCCGAGGCACTGAAGAAGGGCAAGCCGGGCACGCAGGAATTCCGCACGGCGCTGAAGACCGCTCTCGAGACGACCGGCCGCCTGCCGGTCTCGCAAGGCGTCCTCAACTACACCGCGACCGATCACTTCGGCTTCACGCCCGATACCGGCGTGCTGCTGACGATCGAGAACGGCGCCTGGAAACTCGTCTCGACGCACTGATGCGGCGCTGAGGCATGTTCGGACTCGACCTTCCCACCGCCGGCATCCTGCTGCTCGACGGCGCCACCAATGGCGCCGTCTATGCCTTGCTGGCGCTGGCGACGGTGCTGGTCTTCGCGGTCACCCGCGTCATCTTCATACCGCAGGGCGAGTTCGTCGCCTATGGCGCGCTGACGCTGGCCTTGCTGCAGCTCGGCAAGGTGCCGGGAACGGTGTGGCTGCTGGTCGTGCTCGCGGTGATCTCGGCGGCGGTCGATCTCGTCGACGCGATCCGGCGCGGCCTGCCCACGACGGCGATGCTGCGCGGCCTCCTGCGCACGCTGGTCCTGCCGGCCGCCGTGGCCGCGCTCACGGTGTGGGCGGCGCCGCGCCACTTCCACCTGGTCGTGCAGAGCGCGCTGACGCTGGCCATCGTCACCCTGCTGGGGCCGCTGGTCTACCGCCTCGCCTACCAGCGCCTCGCCGATGCGAGCGTGCTGGTGCTGCTCATCGTTTCGGTCGGCGTGCACTTCGCGCTCACCGGCCTCGGCCTCGTCTTCTTCGGCGCCGAGGGCTTTCGCAACCCCAGCTTCTGGGACGAGCGCTTCTCGTTCAAGACGATCGCGCTGTCCGGGCAGACGGTGATCATCTTCGCCGCGTCGATCGTCCTCATCGTCGCGCTGTACGCCTTCTTCGAACGCACGCTGCGCGGCAAGGCCTTGCGCGCCACCGCCGTCAATCGCCTCGGCGCCCGGCTCATGGGCATCTCCACCACCGGCGCCGGCAAGCTCAGCTTCGCCCTGGCGGCATTCATCGGCGCGCTCTCGGGTTTGCTGATCGGTCCGACGACGACGATCTTCTACGACTCCGGTTTCCTGATCGGTCTCAAGGGATTCGTCGCCGCGATCTTCGGCGGCCTCGCCAGCTACCCGGGCGCGGCGATCGGCGCCGTGCTCGTCGGCCTGCTCGAAAGCTTCAGCTCGTACTACGCCAGCGCCTTCAAGGAAGTGATCGTCTTCACGCTGATCATTCCTGTCTTGTTGTGGCGCTCGTTCCAGCGCGGCCATGACGATGAAGAAGAATAGATGAAGCTCCACCGTCCGTGCGGCAAAGTCGCGTCCGGGCAGGCCGCTACGCTTCGCTGGAGCGGTCGGCGCGGTGCGCCGACTGCCCTGCGATGCTCGGTCTCGCGGCCCCGTCGCAGAACTCGCTGCGTTCGCTGCGCTCTCTCCGCTCAGACACCTGCGACGAGTCAGAGGTGGATGCGTGCTGCGCGCGCGGGCCGCGAGCCCTGCGCTTCTCGGCGCTCCAGAGGCGCTCCGCGACCTGCCCGAACGCGCCTTTGCACCAGCGCCGGTTTTCTTCGCCGCAACGAGACCAGCCGTTGCTCGCGGCAGGCGGTGCCCGTCGGGGGCGCTGTCTGTGGCGGCGAGAAGCGCAGGGCTGCGGTCGGCGCG